>Ga0247608_10003428_pt1 | contig 18481 bp, 15 predicted proteins | sample 176DNAGHGlowgp2_FD_193490 | JGI IMG/M metagenome (GOLD analysis project Ga0247608, IMG submission 193490) | Sheep rumen microbial communities from Palmerston North, Manawatu-Wanganui, New Zealand - 1766 DNA GHGlow gp2 | ecosystem: Host-associated > Mammals > Digestive system > Stomach > Rumen ... | reverse complement strand
AATCCTATTCCCTTTCCCTTTTCCTATATAGAAAATCCTATTATCTCTCGGATCTATTAAAGCATAAACATAATATGCTAAAGACTCTATTGTTTGTTGATTAAACGCATTTATCTTACTCATAAATACCGATTTGTCTGTTATTACATCTTCGTCATGTGATAGCCCATACGCTTCAGTTGCATGGCTGCTCCCATCAGGTAGAGTTGATGCAGGCAGGCGACGTAGGCATTGAAAGCCTCCTTGGTGCCCGGCTCGATACGCTGGTGCATCAGGGCGTTATAGACTCGTGAGGCACACTCGCCAACCAGTTTCTCCAGCACGGTATAGTCAACACCCGTCAGCTGTAGCACCTCCTCGCGGATATATTCGTCCATCGAGTCATAGCCTCTTTTGTCGCGTAGGTAGGCATAGAGGTCGTCGAGTTTGGAGTAGATTTCCCATTCCGTATCCCAAAGTCTGGCCACGGCCATACCGATATACATCATCCAGCCGAGGGATGCCGAAGGATAGTCTTGAAACTCCCTGATGCCGTCGGGAACGTATGCCTTGGCTACCGCCTCCCATTTATCTTCCACGTCAAGACACTCTGGTAGCCGTTCGTCAACCTCCTTCATTGACAGAAGGAACTGATGCAAGTCCCCGTGCAGTTTTTCTTCAAATTCGTTCATCGTTTCCTTAAACTCTGTTTTAATTGCAAAATTCTCTTGCAAAGTTACTCTTTTCTGCCCGATTTTGACTACTTTTGTGCCAACAATTAACAAAAGTTGATTCTCGTCCGAAAAAACAACGGAAAGCCACGCTGACACTCCCGATAGGCACGGCCTATACAGTATGGACGGGCATCGGAGCCGTCGGTGCCGTGTTCGTAGGTAGGCTAAAAGGACGCTAATTATTTAGAATGAAACACAAAGGAATCATCTGCGGCATACTGGCTGCAATCTGTTATGGCACCAATCCGTTTGGTGCACTGCCGCTCTATGCAGAAGGGGTGAACACCTCCTCTGTCCTGTTCTATCGGTTCTCGATGGCAGTACTGATGCTGGGGGCTATGCTTGTCGCCGAGCGTAAATCGTTCCGCATCAATCTTCAGGAGGCAAAGGTGCTGGGCTCTTTAGGGCTGCTCTTTGCTGCATCGAGCATTACCTATTATCAGAGTTTCCACTTCATGGATGCCGGAATCGCCAGCACCATCCTTTTCGTATATCCAGTGATGGTGGCGGTCATCATGGCAGCTTTCTTCAAGGAGCGAGTCACGCTGGTTACCGTCAATTCCATTCTCCTGGCATTGGCAGGCATCGCCTTGCTTTATCGCGGTGGAACAGGGGTCACTCTCAGTACCGTGGGCATTCTGCTGGTGATGGTCTCCTCGCTCACTTACGCCATATATATCGTAGTGGTCAATCAGTCGAGCATCCGCATGTCATCACTGAAGCTTACCTTCTACGTGCTGCTGTTCTGCATGTTCGCACTGGCTGTCTATTCTACGACGTCGCCCGACCTACGCCTGATGCTGCCTCCATCGCCCCGGGCATGGTTCTTTGCCTGCTGGCTGGGCCTGGTGCCAACGGTTCTCTCGCTGGTATTCATGACCATAGCCGTCCATGAGGTAGGAGCCACCCCTACTGCCATTATGGGAGCCCTGGAGCCGCTGACAGCCGTAGCCATCGGCGTAATGGTATTCGGAGAATCACTTACCGTCCGACTTGTCATCGGCATCTTGCTCATACTCTCTGCAGTATTGCTTATCGTCTTGGGCAAGCGGCGCTCATCGCGTCCGGCCGACCGTCTTAGTCATAAATGCCGATAATCGGCGTATTCCTGGCCCTCAATATCCTAAATCCTCTCCGACCAGCACTACCACGTGGCGTCCCTTGTTTCTGCTGTTGCGCAGAAAGTGGACATAGCTGCAAATGCTCTCTGGTGAGTTGCAGTTATGACACATGCCGTCTATCCTGCACGGAGTCTTGATGTCAAAGCGCTGGGCGTTGATAGGCGATGCCGTACCCCTCGCCCTGGCCAAAGCAGCCTCTGCAGTCTGGGCTACCTTGTTGAGCCCAATAACAAAGATGACCTTTTTCGGCCCCCATGTGATTGCTGCCACACGATTGCCGTTGCCATCTATATTCACAATAACGCCGTCTTCTGAAATCGCGTTAGCACTCGTCAGATACACGTCAGCCGTGAAAGCCCTGAGATACATGGCCTCCTTTGCCTCTGGCGTATCCACAGTATCACGGTCGAGGACTTCGAGCGTACCCCTGTTTTTCAGCACTTCCGGAATACCAAGGTCGCGGACGGTTGCCGTTCCGCCCCATGTCACGGTGCTTCCGTCGGCAATGAGTTCCGAAACCTTCTTCACAGCCTCTTCGCCTGTAGGACAGTATAACGCCTCCATGTTGCGGCGGTTCAGGTTCTTTATCAGCCGTTCTGCCAGTTTCTGGTTTCTTTCTTCAAGTGGTGTCATACCTTATTTTTCTATTCTTTGTTCTCACTTGCCCTCACTTTGCTCTCACTTTGCCTTCACTTTGCCTTCACTCTATTTTATGTAGACAGTGTGAAAGCAGACTTTTGGTAAAATGGTGCCAAAGGCGAGGTGCGTTTTCAGAAAAAGGGGCTTCCCACTAAAGGGAGCCCCCTCATGCTTATACGCTAAACGTTTCGTTGTCGGAACGAACGTTTCTTCGTGGCTACTTATTTGGCTGGTGCGGCAGGAGCCTCAGCAGCAGGTGCCTCTGTTGCGGCGGGAGCCTCAGCAGCAGGTGCCTCTGTTGCGGCAGGAGCATCAGCAGGTGCAGCAGCACCCTCGGCAGGAGCGGCAGCGTCTTTCTGCTGGCTTGCACCGAAGCCGGGAAGGTTGTGCGGATTGGTAACAGGGTTCTCTACGTTCTCCATGACCGACTGGTCGGCAGATGCCGTGGGGGCTACCCATGCGCATGCAACGCTGATGACGACCATGATGGCGGCGAGACTCCAGGTGGCCTTCTCGATGAAGTCGGTGGTCTTACGGACACCTGCTACCTGGTTATAACCTGCGAAGCTTGACGACAGACCGCCACCCTTCGACTCTTGAATCAGCACGATACCAATCATCAGTACGGCTGCAATCACGATAAGAATTACGAATAACGTGTACATTGTTGTTTTAATTTTTTTGTTTATTACTGTTTATTATTAATTTCTCGAGGAATCGTATCTGGTCACTGAAGTAGGCATTCTTGTGAGGCAGCTGCTGATTCAGGCGGCTGATGACGTCGAGTGCCTTCTGGTAGCGCCCTTGTTTGATATATATGCGCGCAAGGGTCTCGGTAAAGTATTCTTCGCCAATGTCCTCACTGCTGTCATCTTTTACTGGCGGGGGGAGCTCAATAGTGTCGGACGGCAGGTCGTTCAGTATGATGCGCCCTTGTTCCTGCTCCAGGAAGGTATCAATGAGGTCGTGCCCTTTCAGCTGCGGACCGTCATGGTCATCCATCTGCAAGGTCTGGCTCTCCAACAGGTATGCCACGTAGTCGACTGCGGCATCTGCCGGTGTAGGCTTGCGGTGTTCATGCACTGGTGTGGCGTCGTCGGGAATGGAGTTCAGGAAGCTGTCGATGAGTGTCTCGGTGCGGCTGCCGCCGTCGTGGGCTGATGCCGGCTGACGGGTGGCTGACGGCTGGGGGGTCAGCTGGTAGTGGAAGGCCTCTATGAGCTGGAATATGACCTTACGGTCGGTCACGAATATGGCGGCACGTCGCAGTTCTTCGTCAAAGTCAGGGTCGTGTAGCAGATAGAGGTTCTGTAGCAGCAGCAGGCGTATGGTCTGGAAATAAGGATACTGTGCCAACAGCGACCGCAGCTCATAAAGCGAGTCACGGTCCATCAGTTCGGGGTGTTGTATGTATTCTCTTATCTCCATAACCTTCCTACCAGTTGGCTACTGTAGCATTAAATATCTGGTCGCAGATGTCCTTCACCATCAGTCGGACCAGTTCTTCCTGTACGGCGTTGAGCGACTGTGTGGTCTCGTACGACTGGCTGGCCGTGAACTGCCGTTCGAAGTCTTCGCTGTGGTTAGTATTGTTAGTGAATCGCACGTTGACCGTCATGGTGAGCTCGGCCTGGGCCGAATAGCCCTCGGCCGACACCGACTTGTTGCGCTGTGAATACTGCGTAATCTCGCCCTCCAGCTTCAGGTCTCCGTTGCGGCGTACCTGCTGCAGCTTGGTATGGCTGGCGTACTGGTCTTTCAGCTGATTGTTGAACATAGGTCCCATGGGGCCCCATACGTAGCTGGTGCGCAGCGGGAACTCTGCAATCTGTATGGACTTCACCTTCGAGTAGTCGATGCTGGCACCGTTAAACTTATAGCTTACGGAGCACGCCGTCAGCAGGACGACAAGTGCCAGAGCGAGTGTAAAGCGTATTCTGCTATTTATCCAATCCATATTGCTTAAGTCTACGATATAGTGTGCGGTCGCTGATGCCTAACTCCTGAGCGGCCTTCTTCCTGTTGCCGCCATTGCGCTGAAGGGCCTTATCGAGTGCCTGACGGCTCCAGTCGCTTACGTTAAGATTCTCCTGTTCAGGGGCCGGGTCAATATATTCCTCGGCCACAGCATCCTCCAGGGCACGTGGTGTAACGGCGATGGGTGGTATAGTGGGCACGGCAGACGTGGTGGTGATGGACGAAGGCTGCAGCGAGGCTCCCTTCATCTGAACATCCTCTATCTGCTTTTTCAGCGTGCTCACCTCGCGACGCATGTCGTTCACGTTAGAACGCAGCTCGAAAAGTATTTTGTACAATATCTCGCGCTCATTCTCAAAGCTGTGGTCGCTGCTGTTATGCAGCGGTGCCAACTGTGTCGACTCCTGGTCCTGGGGAATGAAACGGGCCAGGACATCGGAAGATATCTGGCGCTCAGGGCTCAGAATGCTTATCTGCTCGGTGATGTTCTTCAACTGGCGTACATTGCCCGGCCACTTATAGCGCATCAGCAACTGCTTGGCGTCGTCAGAGAGCACCACCTTGTCCATACGGTACTTCTCGGCCATCTGCATGGCAAAGAGCCTGAAAAGCAGCACGATGTCGTCGCCACGCTCGCGCAGGGGAGGCATCTGTATGGGTATGGAGTTCAGGCGGTAGTAAAGGTCCTCGCGGAAACGGCCTTCGCTGATGGCCTGACGGATGTTGACATTGGTAGCTGCCACGATGCGCACATCGGTCTTACGTATGTCGGTACCTCCAACAGGAATGTACTCGCCCGTCTCCAGTACTCGCAGCAGACGCGCCTGAGTGGCCAGCGGCAGCTCGCCTACCTCGTCAAGGAACAAGGTGCCTTTGTTAGCCACGCCGAAGTATCCCGGCGAGTCGTTGATGGCACCAGTAAACGAGCCTTTTACGTGTCCGAAGAGTTCTGAGTCGATAGTACCCTCAGGAATAGAGCCACAGTTAATAGCAAAATACTTCTCGCGGCGTCGGGGCGAGTTGTCGTGAATGACGCGTGGAATAATTTCCTTGCCCACGCCACTCTCGCCGATGATAAGCACAGACAGGTCGGTAGGTGCCACCTGTAAGGCGACATCTAACGCATGGTTCAGGGCCTCACAGTTGCCCACGATACCATAGCGCTGCTTAATACCCTGTAGTTCTGTACTCTTCATTTTCTGCTAATGGGCTGCAAAGTTACAAAGAAAATCTGACATTATGGCATAGTTTGGCAGTTTTTTAACTTTCCTGCTCCGTTTTCTTGCCAGGCTTAAAGACTGCAAAGCGCACTTTCTCGCCATCCTCGCGCTTTTCGTGAAACAGTTTGGGAAGAGGGTTCTGCAGCGGCTCGTCGTAATTGATACGATTACGGTAGATGTCGATGGCGGTATAGATGGCCTGACGCATGGAGTTCTCATCGGCCTTTCCCTGGCCTGCTATGTCGAAAGCCGTGCCATGGTCTGGCGAGGTACGCACAATGGGCAGTCCGGCCGTATAGTTGACACCGGTATCATTGGCGATGGTCTTAAACGGTGCCAGGCCCTGGTCATGATACATAGCAAGCACGCCGTCAAAGTGCTCGTAGGTGGCAGCGCCGAAGAAACCGTCAGCAGGATAGGGTCCAAAGGCCTGAATGCCCTGCGCTGCCAGCTCGTCGATGGCAGGCTTGATAATGTCCTTCTCCTCAGTGCCCAACACGCCGTCGTCGCCAGCATGAGGGTTCAGTGCCAGTACGGCTATACGAGGATTTGAAATACGGAAGTCGCGCTTCAGACTCTGGTAGAAGATGGCAGCCTTCTCTATGATAGCTTCTTTAGTGATAGCCTGTGCCACCTGACGGATGGGCAGGTGCGTTGTCACCAGCGCTACACGCAGGTTTTCATTCATTAGTATCATTAAGGCCTTCTTGCCTTCGCCAACGCTGGTCTCAATGTACTCCGTATGTCCGGGGAACTGGAAACCCGGGCTCTGAATGGTGGCTTTGTTGATGGGTGCCGTCACCAGGACGTCGTACAGGCCGCTACGATAGTCGGTCATTGCCTTGTCCAGGGCTATCAGCGCAGCACGTCCTGCCTCGAGCGAGGGCTGGCCCAGTTCGACCTTTATCTCATCGTCAAAGCACGTCAGGAGATTGACACGCCCGTCGCGGGCCTCCTCGGCACTGCTGATGATGCTGAACGCTGTTTCCAGGTTCAGCGCCTTACGATGGTAGGAGGCTATCTTGGGAGAGCCATAGATGATAGGGGTGCACAGCTCTAAGATTGCAGGGTCAGCAAAAGCCTTCAGGATGACTTCATAGCCGACGCCATTGGTATCGCCATGCGTGATGGCCACACGAATTTTTCTGTCTTGTTCCATATTGTTATTCTTTCGTTATTTCGGGGATTTCATTATTCTGTTCTTCGGATACGCCGGAAGCACCGGCCGCGAGGGCTTCCTGCTGCCTGGCCGTTGAAAGCAGCCCACAGGCAGCAAAGATATCCTGTCCTCGACTGGCACGGATGGTAGTAAAGATGCCGTGGGCGGTCAAATAGTCACGAAGGGCTTCCATACGCTTCTCGTCAGAGCCTGGCAAGTCTACGTCTGGGATCTCATGGAACCTGATGAGATTGACACGGCACTCCAAGCCTGCCAACAAGCGCACTATCTCGCGACCATACGTGGGCGAATCGTTGAGGCCGCCAAAGCAGATATACTCAAACGAACAGCGTCGCTGATGGCTGAAGTCATAGTGACGTAGCAGTTCTATCGTCTCTTGCAACGACATGCCTTTCTCGGCAGGCATCAGCCGCTGACGCTGTTCATGCAGCGGAGAGTGCATCGAGATGGCCACGTGGCACTCGCTGGCCTCGAGGAAGCGCTTCAGCTTACCATGCACGCCCACGGAACTTACCGTAATGCGACGCGGACTCCATGCCAGTCCCCAGTCTGCTGTAAGCACCTCACAAGCCCTCAGTACGGCATCGAGGTTGTCCATTGGTTCGCCCTGACCCATGAAGACGATGTTGGTCAGCTGCTCACGCTCGGGCAGAGCCAGTATCTGGTTCAGTATGTCGGCAGCCGTCAGGTTACCCTGCCAGCCCTGCTTGCCCGTCTGACAGAACAGGCAATTCATCTTACACCCTACTTGGCACGACACGCACAATGTAGCACGGTCGTGGTCGGGTATGAACACCGTCTCCACGAAACGGCCGCTGACATTGTCGTTACAACAGACCGGGAAAAGATACTTTATCGTTCCGTCCTTAGAGCGCTGACTATCGATGGGTGCCATCAGCCCCACCTCGTAGTCCTGTTCCAATAGCATCCGGTTTTGTTTCGAAAGGTTAGTCATCTCGCTGATAGAGGCTACTTTTTTCTCGTAGAGCCACCCAGACAACTGCTTAGCCGTAAAGGCTGGCATACCTTTCTCTCCGACCAAAGCTTTCAGCTCTGACGGAGTCATTCCTATGAGTCGATTCTTCGAATTCACGCTGCAAAGGTACAAATAAAAGTGTAGGAAATCCCAAATTTGTGAGAAGAATTAAATTCTTTTAAAGGGAAAATGGGTAAAAAGTGCTGGAAATTACGTACCTTTGCGCCCAATTGAATAAAAAAGCGCCCATTATGACACAGAAAATAGACTGTTTCCTGTCTTGCCACAACGCAAGCGAAATGACACACACCGTCAAACAGTTAGAAGAAAGCACGCTGGTGCGACACGTATTCCTGCTCGAGAATCAACCCCTACAATCAGACGATGTGCTGATGAACGTGGCAGAGCAGGCTGTTGCCGACTTTGTACTACTGACATTGAAGCCACAGCCACTGAATCTGGGCAAGGGCGCCTTGGAGCGGCTGATGCTGGTGGCAACAGACACTGGTGCCGCCATGGTGTATGCCGACCGCTATACGATAGAGAATGGCGAACGTAAGCCACACCCGGTCATTGACTATCAGGAAGGATCGTTGCGCGACGACTTTGACTTCGGGCCGTTGGTACTCATACCCACAGCACTGATGCATAAATATGCCACCAGTGACCATGAACGCAACTACCTATATGCCGGGTTCTACGACCTACGGTTGTTTTTGAGTCGTGAAGGACAGTTGCTGCACCTTAACGAGTATTTGTATACTGAGGAAGAATTGGACATGCGCGCCTCTGGCGAGAAGCAGTTCGACTACGTGAATCCTGCCAACAGGGCTGTCCAAATAGAAATGGAACAGGCCTGTACGGCGCATCTCAAAGAGACAGGAGCACTATTGAATGTATCGCAATATCAGGACATAGACTTCAACGAACAGGAGTTCGAGATGGAAGCCTCTGTAGTTATCCCCGTTTATAATAGGGCCAAAACCATTAAGGATGCCGTGGAGAGTGCCCTGGGGCAGAAGGCCAGCTTCAAATACAACGTCATCGTGGTGGACAACCACTCTACCGACGGCACTGCCGAAATTCTACAAAGCATGGCATCACGGTGGGGAGACAAGTTGAAGGTCATCGTCCCAGAGCGTCACGATCTTGGTATAGGAGGCTGCTGGAACGAGGCTGTGTACAGTACTCATTGCGGACGCTTTGCCGTGCAGTTAGATTCTGACGACCTGTATTCTTCGCCCAAGACGCTTCAGACCATCGTCGACGCATTCTATAAGCAAAAAGCCGCTATGGTAATAGGCTCCTACCGCATGTGTGACTTCGAGCTGAACACCCTTCCTCCTGGATTGATAGACCACAAAGAATGGACTGACGAGAACGGGCCTAATAACGCCATGCGCATTAACGGTCTGGGGGCACCAAGAGCTTTCTTCACCCCCTTGCTGCGAAGCATTGGTTTCCCTAACACCTCTTATGGTGAGGACTATGCGCTGGGGCTGATGTTCTCACGACGCTACCGCATAGGACGCATCTTCACTGAGCTTTACCTGTGCCGCCGCTGGGGAGGCAATTCGGATGCAGCCCTCAGCATAGAGAAAATTAATGCCAACAACCTGTACAAAGACCGTCTGCGTACCATCGAGCTAAAAGCCAGGCAACGTATGGCTATGGGGAAAGAAGATCGTATGAACCTGTCTGCGCCCATGCGTTTCTTCACACGACAGCTGGAGGTATGGGAGGAGGTACGCCAGCGCTATCGCGACTTGGAACTGGTACAGACCAAAGAGCTGGTCAACGACGAGTTCACGCTGACTGCACAGTGGAACCCTGCCCGCATACGCTCTACAGGCGCCAAGATTGACACCAAGAGCATTAGCGAGCGTCCTTGCTTCCTCTGTGCACACAATCGGCCACAACAGCAAATGCGAAGGGTGGTAGACAATGACTACGAACTATTGGTCAACCCCTACCCCATACTGCCCGTCCATTTCACCCTTCCCTCATTACGACACCAGCCACAACGCATCAGGCCTATGTATGGTGAAATGCTGAAACAGGCACAGTGCAATCCAGACCTGACGCTGTTATACAACGGTCCTTACTGCGGTGCTTCTGCGCCCGACCATGCTCACCTACAGGCTGTCAGCAGCGGCATACTACCCCTGCAAGCTTCATGGCAGCGGCTGAACCGTAGCCTAACCGAGATTGTCACCTCGAACGAAGGCGAGGGTATATGGTTTATCCCCGACTATCCTGCTACTGCATTCCTCATCAAGACGCAAACCACGGATGAAGGCGAGCGGCTGTTCAATATGCTTTACGACTGTCTGCCCGTTATTCCCCACAAAACCGATGGCACTGCTTTCTATGGAAAGGAACAAGACGAACCCATGATGAACATTATTGCATGGCGTCAGGGTGACGATTTACTTAGCGTGGTACTACCACGCAGAAAGCACCGCCCCGAATGCTATGAGCAATATATGATTAGTCCTGGTGCTGTAGACATGGGAGGGCTTCTAATTACTCCACGCGAAGAAGATTTCCGTAGGCTGACCTCTGAACTGGCCTTAGAGATACTGCACGAAGTGTCGCTAACTACTGAACAGGCCCACGATGTGGCACTGCGGTTGAAACAGACTGCCAACAAGCCTCAGAGCAACAAGAATCAGGAGCAGCCAAATGTCAAGGTGGGCATCGTTAGCGCTCAAAAGATAAACTTTGCCCTGAACGGTGCCTATACAGCCAAAGGGGAGACTATTGAGGGGCAACAGACGGTAGAATTCTCTGAGGGTGGCATCCTGTGGAATGGCAATCAATACCGCGAGCTAACCTTTACCCCACAGCAGCAGGACGCCTCGTTCTCGCTGTCTGACGTTACCATAGGTGTCAACTTCCACTGGGAGCGAAAGGAAACGCAAACTTTCCTGGGCACGCTGAGACTGGTGGTAGAAGCCGACAAGATAACAGCCATCAACGAACTACCTGTAGAGCAATACCTGGCCAGCGTCATTTCCAGCGAGATGAAGGCTACTGCAGGACTGGAACTGCTGAAAGCACATGCCGTCATTTCGCGTTCGTGGCTGTTAGCACAGATGAAGCGTAGGGAGGAAAACCAAGAGCAGAAGGCTGGTTTCTTCTCGTTCCAGAAAAAAGACGATGAACTCATACGCTGGTACGACCGCGAAGACCACACCATCTTTGATGTCTGTGCAGACGACCACTGCCAGCGTTATCAGGGCATCACCAAGCAAACCAGCAAGAATGTAGAATTGGCTCTAAATGCAACCTGTGGACAGATATTGTGCTATGGCGATGAAATATGCGACGCACGCTTTTCAAAGTGCTGTGGTGGTAAAACGGAGGAGTTCCAATACTGCTGGGAAGACACCCCCAAACCCTACCTTGTGAGTGTTGAAGACCCATTCTGCAACACCACTGACAAGAGTATACTTGCACAGGTATTGAACGACTACGACCTTGAGACTAACGACTTCTATCACTGGACCGTAGAATATACTGTTGATGAGATTTCAAGGCTCATCAACACGAATTTGAAAGAGGATTTAGGACAGGTAACAGACCTTATACCCGTAGAACGAGGCAAGAGCGGGCGCATTTGGAAATTGAAGATAGTCGGTACCAAGAAGACGCTCACCATAGGCAAGGAACTTGAGATACGCCGTATCCTGAGTAAGAGCCATTTGTACAGCTCTGCCTTCGAAGTCGAAAAGACGGCAAAAGGCTTTCTCCTGCACGGTAAGGGATGGGGGCATGGTGTTGGACTCTGCCAGATAGGCGCTGCCGTCATGGGACAACAGGGTTACAGCTATGAGCAGATTTTGCTGCACTATTATAGAGACGCTCAGATAAAGAAGATATATTAAGAGTATTAACATTTCAAGTATAATCAAGAAAGAAAAACGAGAATAGAAATGAAACAAAGAAATCCTTGGTCGTGGATTCCGACCCTTTATATTGCCGAAGGACTACCCAATGTGGTGGTTATGACTGTAGCTGTCGTCATGTATATGCAGCTTGGACTAACCGATACAGACATTGCCCTCTATACTGGATGGTTGGGGCTACCGTGGGTCATTAAACCCCTATGGAGTCCCTTTGTCGACCTATACCGCACCAAGCGCTGGTGGGTACTTGCCATGCAGCTCCTATTGGGATCGTCGCTGGCTGGCGTGGCCTTCACGCTGAACACACCGTTCTGGTTTCAGGGTACCATGGCTTTCTTTTTCCTCATGGCCTTCTCCAGTGCCACACACGACATCGCTGCTGACGGCTATTATATGCTCGAGTTGGACGACCACCAGCAAGTGTGGTTTGTAGGCATACGTAACACATTCTACCGTTTGGCTGTCATCTTCGGTAATGGTGTGCTCATACCTGTTGCTGGCGTGTTACAGGTCATGTTCCGGCATCAAATAGCATATACTTGGTGCCTGATGTTCTACGGACTGGCAGCATTGTTCATTGCCATATGGCTCTACCACAGCTACATCATGCCTCGTGCTACACGCGACATTCCTCACAAAACCAATACCCGCGAGGTAATGGCAGGGGTGATAACAGCCTTTAAGACATTCTTTCAGAAGCTGCCTAAACTTCAGATGCTCTACGCCATGCTGTTCCTGCTGTTCTATCGTTTTCCAGAAGCGTTGCTTACCAAGATGAGTGTGACGTTCCTTATGCGTCCCCATTCTGCCGGCGGACTAGGATTGTCACCACAGGAGTTCGGATTAGCAAGCGGCACCGTGGGAGTAATCGGACTGACACTTGGCGGTATTTTGGGAGGCATGTTAGCAGGACGCGACGGATTCAAACGGTGGTTATGGCCTATGGTGTGCGCCATCACGTTGCCTGACATCGTTTATGTTTACATGAGCTATGCCATGCCCGAAAATCTGTTCATCATCAGCTCTTGTCTGTTTATCGAACAATTTGGCTACGGTATTGGATTTACCGCACTTACCCTATACATGCTTTACTTCTCTAAAGGGTCATTCCAGACGTCACACTACGCCTTCTGCACAGCTATCTCTTATTTGGGACTTATGCTTCCTGGCATGTTGTCAGGCTGGATGAAGGACATTCTGGGATATCGTACCTTCTTCATCATCGTGATGGCCCTTTGCACCATAACTTTCGCAGTAACGGCACTTATAAAGGTCGACCCAGAATTTGGAAAGAAGAAAGAGAATGATGAGTAATAAAAAAAGACGAAGCGGCGGGATTTCACAATCATGCCGCTTCCTTACTTTCTAATGATAGTATTAATAATGGAAAAGAAATCGTTATTCTACACTAGTCAAATTAATTTCACGTGGTAAATTTACAAATTGTTTTTGAAATGGCAATGTTTTTCTTCTAAAATCTTCACTATTTATAAAAAATTTCTACACAAATAGGGAATTCCCTACCCTAAATTAGGAAAAAAAACTTGTATCATAGCAAAACCGTTTGTAATTTTGCAGTGTAAAAGAGATCAAAAGACAAATGTTGAACAATTATTAATCCATACAACTATGAAAAAGATTTATACGTTACTAATGATGACTTTTATGGTCACTACGTTCACTAGCTGTGACTGGGTCGAAGATTCTGACCGCCAAGACCGTCGCGAAGCCGGTGTGCTGGAGGGGACTTGGACTGGATATATCGATACATACTTCTATGACCGTTTTAACATGCGTGGCAATAGTTACCGCACGACGATGTATTTCGAACGCTACGACAACTATGGTGGTGTGGGCTATGAAGTAGATTATAACGTAAACAGCCCTCGCGAGAACTACTACTACTGTGACTTTGAATGGGAAGTGGATAGGGGCGTAATATATATATACTATGCCGACAGTTGGAACACAGTGTCTATCTACGACTATGGATTAGATGTCAACCGCTTTTGGGGTTACATGGACGATGGGACTTCGCGTGACGTAAGCTTCGAGCTGTATTACGACAACCGCTTTGACTGGACATTCTATAGGACATATTATGCTCCTACACGTTCAAGCAATGCACCTCGTTACTATGCCAGCGGCGAGTTCGCGAAAGCTATTGCAACAAAAGAGACTTCTAAATAAGGAAGTCTCTTTTGTTCTCAATTATCAACATTTCAGATACCCAGTCCACCTTCAAAGGAGCTTTGCACTGCTTTCGATTGTTGAATTCGTGAGTAGGGAGCCACATTATTAGTCACCCAAATGTTACCGCCTATCACAGAATGGTGACCAATAGTGATACGCCCCAAGATAGAGGCATTCGAGTAAACTGTCACATAGTCTTCGATAATGGGGTGACGCGGCACATTCAGCATGTTACCAAGCTCATCGTACTTAAAACTCTTGGCGCCCAACGTGACGCCCTGATATAGCGTCACATGGTTGCCAATAATACACGTCTCACCTATCACTACACCCGTACCATGATCTATGGCGAAATACTCACCTATCTGAGCCCCAGGGTGGATGTCTATACCCGTTACGGAATGGGCTTGTTCAGTGATGATACGTGGCAACACGGGCACTCTCAGCTCATGCAAGCGATGGGCTATGCGATAGTGTATCATCGTATTAATAATAGGATAGCAAAATATAACCTCGCCATAGTTAGGGGCTGCAGGGTCATTGTCGAACATAGCCTGTACGTCAGTATATATGAGGCGCTTAATCTCAGGTAACGTGTCAATGAAATCCAATGACAGACGCTCTGCCTCCTTGTAAGCCCATTCCTTCGTCTTATTTTGCTCACAGTCCTCACAGAACTGCAAGCCATGAGCTATCTGCTTCGTTAGACGACGTTGCAGTTCTACCATGTATTCACCAATGCTGAATGAACGTATGGACTCGTCAGACTGCCGTTTCCCTGTATAGTCTGGAAAGATGATGTTCTTTACCAGCATAACGATACGTTCTACTTGCTCAACCGACGGCAGCGGAGCCTCGGTGGCTGGCATCATGCCCACCTCTTGCTCTGACATATGCGAAAGCAATTCCACATTACGTAGTATTACTTCGCTGACTCGCTTTTCCATTTCCTTAATAGTTTTTTTTGACGGCAAAGATAAGGATATTTTTTCAGGTTACCAAAGAAAATACATAGAATATTTGGCAAGAAAAAAATAAATACCTAACTTTGCACGCAGAATAATAATATACAACCACGACAAATTCAATATGAAAAGAAAGTTTCTGATTCTATTCATGAGCTTGCTATTCTGTTGCACCTATGCCACTGCACAAGAGAAAAGCTCATTACAGCAACGTGCCGACGAAGAGGCAGAAAAAGGGAACGTAGCACCAGCTCGCTTCAACTACATCCGTGCCTTCGAGGACTACGTCAACCGCGGTCTAATGAAACAGGGTGTAGAGTGTGGCGTCAAAGCGACACAATTATACTATAAGGAGAACTACTACAAAGAAGCTTTCGACTTGTTACGCCGTATCGATCAGCAAGTCATTGCTAGCAAAAAGAGTCCGTCCGAAACGGCACAGTTATATTACTATACGTCAAAGGAACGTCTGCAGATGTATATCAAGCTGCGCAAGCTAGACTCTGCTAAAGATCAACTCAAGGCACTTGAGAACCATGCAAATGCCTCCAGTGACGAAACCATCAAGAATGACCTTCTCTACACTAAGGCTATCTATTATTACACCTTCGGCATGAACGCCCAAGGCAATGCTGTGTTCAAGGAAATGGCTCAGAAACTAACAGCCTCTAAAGAGTACGACAAGGTTGAAGAAGCATATAAGACACTTATTACCAACGGCAGACGCAGTAATTCTGCCAACATCGTGGCACAATCATACAGCAGTTACATGGCATGGAAAGATTCCACTACTATACTAAAACATGCCGACGAAATGAAGGAGCTAAAGCAACAGATAGCAGCCAATCAGAAGGCTATCGACGATAAGGATAGTTCGCTCACCACACGTATGACCATTATCATTGGGCTCTGTGTTCTGGCTGCAGCATTGGCCATCGCCCTCGTCGTAGGAGCTATCGTACTGATGCGGTTCATTATGCAAACACGCAAACAGAAGAAGGTCATTCGCTTAGCCAACGCCAACAATGCGCTCAAGGCTAAATTTATCAACAACATTGCAGCACAGCTAGAGCCCACGCTCAAAAAGCTCGATACCAAACAGCCAGAGGTAAAGGCCCTCATAGATTTCTCCAACCATATACAGACACTTTCAGAACTCGAAAGCACCATTGACGACGAGGTTGAGTTGGAGGAGATACAGATACCAGCCTTCTGCGAACAGTTGGCAGAACAAATAAAAAGCCGTGTCAAAAACGATGTAACTGTAAAAGTTGACGCCCCCAAAATGAGTGTTAGTATCAATAAAGAATACGTCTCACATATACTTACTCACTTGCTTAACAATGCAGTCCTCTATACGCCAGAGGGAGGACACATCGCAATCGACTTCAAGAAGCGTGGTGCACACACCCACCAATTCTTAATCTCCAATACAGGTTCTTTCATCTCCGAAGAAGATCGCAATGAGGTATTCAAGTCGTTCCGCGAAGTTAAAGACCTTACTCAGGGCGACGGTCTTGGACTACCCATCTGTAAGCAGATGGCTCTAAAGATGAAGGGTGACTTAGAGATTGACCCACTATTTACTAAGGGCACCCGCTTCATTCTTGAACTACATTCGTAAAAAGTATTCTATCTTTCCCATAATACCACAAAAAGTGGGACTTTCATCGGATGAAAGTCCCACTTATATTTATAGAAATCTACCATCAGAACGTAGCCGAAGCAGCAAACAGCCAGTCATAAATATAGGAACAGATACCGAAAAGCACAATGCCTGTAGTACAGATTACAAGAGCTATGCGACTGCTCCCATCTGCATGAAAGAAAGGAAGAGGTGTGTCGGTCTGCTTGATATACATGGCCTTCACGATGAGCAGGTAGTAGTACAAGCTCACAACGGTATTGACCAAAGCGATGAACACCACGAAGTAGGCCCAGAAAGAACCCTGCTGGGCAGCAGCCATGAAGACAAAGAACTTGGAGAACATGCCTGCAAACGGAGGAATACCAGCCAGTGAGAACAGGGCCAGCGTCATGAGGAACGCCAGCTTGGGGTTGGTCTGATAGAGTCCGTCGTAACTGGACATCATCGTTGTGCCGCCATTGTTCTGCTCGACGGTACTGATGACGGTGAAGACGGCCATGTTGGCCACGACATACACCAGCACGTAGTACATCAACGCGGCCATGCCAGTCTGCGAGGCTCCGATGACGGCCAGCATGATGTAACCGGCCTGCGAGATGGAACTGAAGGCCATGAAGCGCTTCAACTCGCTCTGACGGATAGCAAAGAGGTTGGCAATGGTGATGCTGAGCACGATAACGATGTAGAGCAGGTACTCCCAATACTCCGTCAGCGGACCGAAAGCCTTGACAAAGATGGCCATCAGGGCGAAGGCGGCGGCACCCTTGGATACGACCGACAGGTAGCCAGTGACGGCCGTGGGTGCGCCCTGATAGGTATCAGCCGTCCAGAAGTGGAAGGGCACAAGTGACAGTTTAAAGCCCAGTCCGCTGAAGAAGAACACCAGTCCCATGATGAGCATGGGCAGTTGGCTCTTGTATTGGGCGAAGAAACCTATGCGCTGAGCGACATCATCGAAATAGAGCGTGCCTACGCTGCCGTAGACAAACGACAGACCGTAAAGCATGACGCCACTGGAGAAGGTGGCCGTCAGAATGTACTTAGCAGCACCCTCAGCCGAGTTCTTCTTGTACTTATCGAAAGCTACCAGACAGGCCATCGGCACAGAGGCAGTCTCAAGTCCGAGGAAGAACATAAGAAAGTTACCACTGGATGTCATTATGAACATACCCAACAACGTGGAAAACACCAACAGATAGAATTCGCCTGCATACTTTTTTGCTTCGTTTTCTAACCAGGGCTGGGCCATGATAACGACAATAAGTGTACCCAAAGTGAGGATAATCTTCATCACGTTAGCAGCCTTGGTAGCCACATACATTCCTCCGAAAGCCTCAGCAGGAGCCACTGTGGTCATCATCACCATGTTACAAATAAGTAACATGACTGTCAGTTTGCTGAGCAGAGCTGTCTTACGTTCACTCTTCATAAGGCAGAAATCTGCAAAGAACACCAGTATAAGCGCGAGAACCAATAAGGCCTCGGGAATCATATTTAAGAATTGACTATATCCCATATCTTTAATCTTCTATTTTTAGATAATATTTGCGAGAATCGGTCCTACAGCATCCGAAATGACATTGCTCGCCCAAAGAGGGAACAGGCCAAGACCAGCAACACAGGCAATGAGACAGATGACGGCGACACGCTCATCCCACGTAGCATCGGTAAGCTGCAGGTAGTGCGGGTTCTTCACCTCGCCGTACAGTATCTTGCCTACGACGCGCAGGATGTAGACGGCCGTCACGACGATACTGGTGCAAGCGATGATGGTGGCCACACGGTGAAACGTATCAGGATTCTCGAAAGAGCCCACGAAGATGGTCATCTCAGCAATGAAACCAGAGAAGCCCGGCAGACCGAGGTTGGCAAGACCTGCCACTACATAACCCACGGCAAGGAATGGCATGATCTTCATCAGACCGTCCAAGTAACGGA
>Ga0247608_10003427_pt1 | contig 18482 bp, 24 predicted proteins | sample 176DNAGHGlowgp2_FD_193490 | JGI IMG/M metagenome (GOLD analysis project Ga0247608, IMG submission 193490) | Sheep rumen microbial communities from Palmerston North, Manawatu-Wanganui, New Zealand - 1766 DNA GHGlow gp2 | ecosystem: Host-associated > Mammals > Digestive system > Stomach > Rumen ... | reverse complement strand
TTAAATTCTTAGGATTAAGATATAAAACACCTAATAAATTTTTTTGTTCAACATTTGCGATACTATATTGAGTATTTGTATCTAATGTACCACCAAAATTTGGAGTAGATTCACTACTACATTTACTTCCTACTTCTGCTTCGTGTCCATTATATGTAACTGTAAATCCATTTATACAGATATTAGCATTTTTTACTTTTCCTTTTTCTATTTCTACTGATCCTGAATCAGGTGCTTTTCCTTTCATTGGAACACTTATTTCTGATACATCATGTGTTCCATCTATTATTTTTGTATATCCTGCTATATCTGCATCTGCAAATCCATTATTACTTTCTATAGCTTCTATATATCCATATGCACTTGATTTAGCTGCACTCTTTCTAGCATTATTTATCATACTAAGTATTATTGGTGTTGCAATTAATGCTATTATTGCTAGAATTACTATTACTGCTAATAATTCTATTAATGTAAACCCTTTTTTCTTCACTTTCTCTCTCCTATTCTGTATTAATTATATCACTTTTTTAATTAAATTTATAAAAAAAGTAACTATTTAGTTACTTTTTTTACTATATCTTTTAAGTCTTCTTTTTTCATACCATCAAATGCTCTTAATACTTCAATTGGTAATGCAAATACAATTGTATTTGATTGATCTGATGAAATATCATTAATAGTAGATAATGTTCTTAAATGAAGTGCTCCTGGAATAGAAGCCATTGTTTCTGCTGCTAATGCTAAATTTTTAGATGCTTCAACTTCACCTTTAGCTTTAGTAATTACAGCTAATTTTTCTCTTTCTGCTTCTGCTGCTTTAGCTATAACTCTTTTCATTTCTTCAGGTAAAGAAATATCTTTTAATTCAACATTTTCAACTTTAATTCCCCAAGGATCAGTTGCAGCATCAATTATTTGACATATTTGATCAGATAATTTTTCTCTTTCACTTAATAATTCATCTAAAGTTACAGAACCTACTACATTTCTCATTGTAGTTTGGGCTAATTGACTAACTGCATAATAATAGTTTTCAACAGCTAAAATAGATTTTGATGCATCAAATATTTTATAATATATAACTGCATTTATTTTAACTGAAACATTATCTTTAGTAATTGCTTCTTGTTCAGGAACATCTACTGCTTTAGTTCTTATATCAACTTTGTCATATGATTGAAATATTGGTAAAACTAAATTCCATCCTGGATTCATTATTTTACTAAATTTACCTAATGTATATTTTACTCCTCTTTCATACTCATTAATTTGTTTAATTGATGGTAATAATATAACAAATAATACTACTATAATTCCTATAATCATAACAATTCTCCTCTCTATTTAATTATATAATATTTATTAATAAAAAAAAAGATGCTTATGCATCTTTTAATCATTTGAATATAATTTTGTTAATTTATCATATATACCTTTTTCTACTTTATTTAATGAATTTATAGAAACTTCTAAAGATTTTTTATAATCTCCTTTATAAAATAGTTTTTCTGCATACCTTAAATATTTATCTAAATTATCTACACTACTTCTATATCTATTTCCATATACAATTGCCATTTCAGCAAATTTAGCAGTTTTAATCATATCTTTTGTAGTTTGAAATAATTTTAATACTAAATCCCTGGCTGTGTCTACTCTAATATTTAATACATCAATAGATATTGGAGATTTATCTAATTCTCTTACTATTTCTTTAATAGCACTTTGTGCTTCACTTAATTGTGTAAAATAATTATTAGGTATAACTGGTAAATTATATTCTTTTATTTTAAATTTAGATTGTTTTAGTATTCCTTTAACTTCATCTAGTTGTTGACGAGCTCTAACCTCATCTTCTTTCATACTACCCATAGAATCTATTAAATTATCTAATGTATTATTTAATCTAGATAATTTATTTTGCATATTACTTATTTCACTTGTTAATGTCGAATAAGCAAATGTATTATTACTAGTATGATCTATTAAAACATTATAATCATTATTTAATTTATCTAAATCCTCTTTTATATCATATAGTTGTTTTAAATCTGTTTCTGATAAATTATATGCACTTTTCATATCATCAATACTATTTATCATATCAGTTATTAAAGTATTAGTTTTAGTAAATTTAACTTTAAATACTCTATTAGCTTCTTCATATTCAACTCTATTAACTTTTTCTTTTTCAAAATCAGTAAATAATGATTCAAAATAATCTAATAAAACTTTTAAATCAAATAAACTATCTTCTATATTAAGTTGTTTTGCTCTTGATTTAATGTCTTCTATTTTTTCTTTAGCTTCATTAATATTATATTCAATATTTAAATAATCTAATGGATATCCTTCACTAGACATACTATTATATCTATCCATTACTTCTTCAATTTTTTTTGGAATAATTGTCTCAGATAGTAATAATATTCCTGGTAATTCTTCAACTACATTACCCATATGTTTTATCATACTATCAATATTTTTAACTAAAGTATTTACTTCAGTATATTCATTATTTTCCATTAGTTTTTCAAATTTTTCAAAATGATTAGCAATATTTTCAAATTGTAATTCTACTATTTTAGATAGTGAGCCAAATTCTTCTTTAGTTTCATTAAATTTTTGATATAATTCTCTATATTTTATCTTTAACTTAGTAATAATAGATCTATTTCTTTCTTCACTATCAGTTATTTCTTTTATTTCATTAAGTAAAAATTCAGAATTAGTTCTTACTTTATATATTTCCATCTCTAAATGAGCAATTTTATATGTTGTTTGTTTATAATCTTTAGTTGCCAATGAGTAATCAGCATCTAATAACATATCTGTTATTTTTGGTATTTGATTAGATCTAATAGTATTTAATCTATCTTTCCAATTATTATACATTTTTTCTAATTTTTCATTATTTAAATATGATTCAACTTTAGATAATTCTGGAATAATTGGAGAAGAATCTAATTTATTCTTTTCTATTTCTAATCTATCTATTTCTTCTTTATATTTTTTATTTTTATGTCTACGGATTAAATATATAACAAGTAATATAAGTATCAATAATGATATTATTATTGATATATAAAATTTTAAGTCGCCTGTCATATAATCACCTCATTATAATTTTACCACATATTTACAAAATTTGACATTTTTTTTATACTTATTGACTTAAAATTATTATTATGATATTATTTATATGACACATGTAGGTGTTTTTATTTTGAAATAAATGAGGTGCGGAATGAAAAAATTTTTTAAGAACTTAAAAACAGAGTATAAAAAGATTAGATGGTCTACTAAAAAAGAAATGTTAGCATATTCAATAGCGACTTTAGGTTGTATAATTGTATTTGCATTATTCTTTACTGGATTAGATTTTCTAATATCAGCTATTAAGGAAGTGATTTATTAATGGAAAAAGAGTGGTATGTAGTTAATACTTATTCTGGGCATGAAAACAAGGTAAAAGAAAAACTTGAAATGCGTGCTAGTACAATGGGTATGGAAGATTATATATATCGTGTTGTTGTACCAGAAGAAACTGTTATAGATGAAAAAGGAAAAGAAAAAGTTAAAAAAATGTTTCCTGGTTATATATTAGTTGAAATGGTTATGAATGATGAAGCATGGTTTATAGTAAGAAATACTCCTGGTGTTACTGGATTTATAGGATCTTCTGGTAAAGGAGCTAAACCTTTCCCTTTAACTCCAAGTGAAGTTGATAAAATTTTAGGTTCTATGGGAATGAGTAGACTTGAAATAGGAAATACTTTAAATGTTGATGATAAAGTTAAGGTTGTTAATGGGCCATTTGCTTCTATGTTTGGTACAGTTAAATCATTAAATATGGAAACACAAACATTAGAAGTTACTATAGATTTATTCGGACAAGAAACAGTTGTTGAATTAGGATTAAGTGATATAGAAAAAGCATAGAAAACTATGCTTTTTTATTATAATATTTTTTTATAAATTCTTCTTTGTATTCTTCTAATCTATCTTCTTTAATTGCTTCTCTTATATCTTCAGTTAATTTAATTAAGAATCTTATATTATGAATTGATAATAATCTTTGACCAAATGATTCATTTGCGACTATTAAATGTCTTATATATGCTTTTGTATAATTTTTACATGTATAACAATCACAATCATCTAATGGAGTAAAATCTTCTTTGTATTTAGCATTTTTTATATTAATTTTACCTGTTTTTGTATATGCATTACCATGTCTTGCTAATCTTGTTGGAGCGACACAATCAAATATATCAACCCCTCTACTAACATTTTCAATAATATCTATTGGATCTCCTACACCCATTAAATATCTAACTTTATCTTCAGGTAAATATTTACATGAATACTCTACTTGCCTATATTGTACATCTTTAGGTTCACCTACTGCTGTTCCTCCTATAGAATAACCATCAAAATCCATTTTAACTAATTCTTCAACACAGTGACGTCTTAAATCTTCATATTCGGCACCTTGAACAATTCCAAATAAAGATTGATTTGGATTGTTGAATACTTCTTTTCCTCTTTTAGCCCATCTTAATGTTCTTTCTACTGATTCTTCTACATATTCTCTAGTATGAGGAAAACCTATACATTCATCAAAAGACATAGCTATATCACTATCTAATTTATTTTGAATTTCAATACTTTTTTCAGGTGTTAATAATAATTCTTCTCCATTTAAATGAGATTTAAATTTAACTCCTTCTTCAGTTATCCATTCTGGTTTAGATAAACTAAATACTTGAAATCCTCCACTATCAGTTAATATTGGACCATTATAATTCATAAACTTATGTAATCCTCCAGCATGATCTACTACATCTTCTCCAGGTCTTAACCATAAATGATATGTATTTGATAAAATTACTGCAGAATTTAAACTTTTTAATTCTTCTGGTGATAAAGTTTTTACAGTGGCTTGTGTACCAACAGGCATAAACATAGGAGTTTCATAACTACCATAATTTGTATGTAATATACCTAATCTTGCATTTTTACTTTTCTTTTTCAATTCATACTTAATTTTCATAATCCACTTCCTATTTGTTAATTATACATTATTTTTTTATTAATTGGAAGTGTTACTAATGTTTTAGTACCTTTATTTTTAATTGATTCATATTTAATATTACCTTTATGTTTTCTTATAATAATTCTAGATATATATGTGCCTAATCCTGTACCTTTACTCTTAGTTGTATAAAATGGTACAAATATATTTTTTATTTCTTTTTTTGTCATACCTAATCCATTATCTTTAATGATTATATCTATATTATTCTTATGCTTTTTAGTACTAATTTCTATAATTCCATTTGATTCAATTGCTTCAATACTATTTTTTATTAAATTACTAATAACTTCACATAATTTATCATAATCTAAATATAGTATTAATTCTTCTTTTGATATATGAGATTTTAATTGAATATTCCTTTCATCTAATAATGGTTTAAATGATTCTATTACTTCATCTAATAATAAATTTATATCTACTAATTCTTTTTTTAATAATATTTTATTTGATGCTAAAAAATCATTTAATAATACTAATTCTTTTTTTAATTCTCTTTTTAATATATTTACATATTTTTTTGATTTATTAATATCATTATAATCAAACATACTTAGATATCCATTTATTACTGTAATTGAATTCTTTATTTCATGTGTCACTTTATATAATGATTTTTGTTTCAATTTTTCTTTTTTTAAACAATATAGTAAAACAATTATTAAAACTAAACAAATATATATCATATAATCACCATATATATCTTATTACTATTTTTTGTCGAATTTTGTCGAATTATGTCAAAAAAAGAAACTAATCAATAGTTTCTTGTTTTTTTCCTTCTACTAAATCATAGTGTTCTCTAACAAGTTTATTTATTTCACTTCTTAGTTTAGAATCATTTTTAAATAATTCTTTAACACTTTCTCTTCCTTGACCAATCTTTTCACCTTTATATGAATACCAAGCTCCTGATTTATCAATAATACCTGCTTCAACAGCTAAATCTACTAATTCTCCTGTTTGAGATATTCCTTCTCCATACATAATATCAACTTGACAACTCTTAAATGGAGGAGCCATTTTATTTTTAACTACCTTAATATTTGTTTTATTTCCTACAACATCTGAACCATCTTTTATTTGTTCACTTCTTCTTATTTCTAGTCTTACTGATGAATAGAATTTTAAAGCTCTACCACCAGGTGTTACTTCAGGATTACCAAACATAACTCCAACTTTTTCTCTTAATTGATTTATAAATATACAAATAGTATTAGTTTTATTAATAATTGGGGATAATTTTCTTAATGCTTGTGACATTAATCTTGCTTGAAGTCCAACATGTGAATCTCCCATTTCTCCTTCAATTTCAGCTTGTGGTACCAATGCAGCAACTGAGTCTACAACAATAACACTAATTGCTCCACTTCTTACTAATGCTTCGCATATTTCTAATGCTTGTTCACCATTATCTGGTTGAGATAATAATAATTCATCAATATTAACACCAATTTTTTCTGCATAAGAAGGATCAAGAGCATGTTCTGCATCTATAAATGCTGCTCTACCTCCTAATTTTTGTGCTTCAGCAATAGCATGTAATGCAAAAGTAGTTTTACCACTTGATTCCGGTCCAAATATTTCTATTATTCTTCCTTTTGGATATCCACCAATTCCAAGTGCTACATCTAGTGATATTGAACCACTAGGTATAACATCTATATTTCTATGTTCATGATCACCAAGTTTCATAACTGATCCTTTTCCAAATTGTTTTTCAATATCAGCTAATACTTGATCTAAAGTTTTATCTGTTGTTGATTTTGCCATTTATTTTCCTCCTATTCAACTACATCTTAATTATATAATATATTTTTTTAGGTGTCAATACTTTTTACGAACATTTGTTTTTATATTTTTGCAAGTGTAAAATAGCAAAAAAATAAAAAGTTCTAAACAAATAGAACTTTTTTACATTAACTTTTTTTTACTTTTGCATCTTCCATAAAATATTTTTTATTCATATTAAAATATTCTATACCTGATATTATTGATAATACACATGCTATTATAAGTAATGCATCTGATACTCTAAGATTATATAATTCAAATGGTAAGTTATAGAATAATGTTAATACAATACCAACCATTAAACAAGTTGTTTTAACCTTACCCATTTTTATAGCTGCTACTACATGACCTTTACTTCCTGCTATCATTTTAACTGAGTTTACTACACTATCTCTTGCAATGATAACTACTGGAATAATAGGACTAATAAATCCTTTTGCAGCTAATATTACTAATATAGGATTAACTAATATCTTATCAGCTATTGAATCCATTACTTTTCCAAAATCAGTAACCATATTATATTTTCTAGCTAATTTTCCATCAACCATATCTGTTAAAGAAGCTATTATAAATAACACTCCTGCTATTAAATATGTAACATCAATAACTATTGACTCATTAACAAATAATTTTGGTACATCTATGCCAGCGGCATCAAATGGAAATAGTAATAATACTATTATAAAAATTGTTAAAATAATTCTACTAATTGTAATTTTGTTTGGTAAATTCATATTATCCTCCTATTATGTTTTCTACCTTTTCATCGTCTTTATTGTTATTCTTATTATTATTAATAATTACAACAGATGATATAATTATTGTTAATAATAATACAATAATAAATACTAATTTTAGCATACTAAATTTTTTAGGTTTTTCATATGTATATGGAGACACAACCTTTTTCTCTTCTATTTTTTTTGAATTCTCCACTTTTTTTCTAGCTTTTTTAATATCATCTAAAGATAATCTAGAAGTATAATCAAATAAATATTCATTAAAATCATCTATTAATTCTTCATAATCTAATCCTAAATATTTAGCATAATCTTTAACAAAGTACTTTAGATTATTAACATCCTTAAAGGCATCTTTGTTTCCAGATTCAATATCTTCTATTTGTGAAGGTTGTAGTTTTAAGTCATTGGCTGCTTCTTCTATTGTTATACCAATATTCTCTCGTGCCTCTTTTAATGCTTCACCAATTTCTTTCAAACTTATTCACCTACTTTCTAAATAAAAAAAATTAATATTAATAAGCCATGTTCTGTACCTATTACTAGGTGACAAACATTTATCTATCTTACGATCCCTTAAAGAATTCATTTCTTCTTTAATAGGTTCCCCTACCATAATTTGGGTTTCTCGCTCGCGGGGTTTACTATGTTCCACTTCCTCCGTTTCCAGATTCTTCATCGCTATAGCACTTTTATATTTACTCTAACCATATCAAAGACTTAGGTTATTTCAAAGCCGTCAAGTTACCTTGCCATAGGTTATTTTTTTCCTATGCACGAACACTATAATCATCTCAGATTATGCGAGCATGGACTTTCCTCAACATTACTATGAATGCAGCGTTTGTCTAAATATTAATTATCTTCACCATAAATAATTTTTTCTAGATTTGATAGTCTTCTAAGTAAATCAACATTACTTACATCTTTATTAGAACCTTCTTTTAAAACTTCTAATTTAGTTTTTAAACTTCTAATATCTTGTTTTAATCTAATATTTTCTTCTAATAACTCTTTTTTATCATTTTCTAGTTCTTTAATTATTGATACAAATTCTTCATAATCTCTAATAATTACATCTAAGAATTTATCAACTTCTTGTGGTCTATAACCTCTAGTATCTATTTTAAATTCTTTTTCTAAAATATCTTTACCAGTCAATAGTATCCTATCTTGATACATTTTTGCCACCTCTCAATCCTGTATACATTTTATAAAATTTTTACATTTTTGTCAATATAGCACAACATATAAAAAAGGCTATTACTAGCCTCTAATTATTTTTACAGTTACCTTTTTAGTTTTAGGTATATATTGTGCTCTAACATCACTACCTTCAACATTTACAGGCACTTCATATGTTCCAGCTGTATACCCTTTTAAATCTATGTAAGCTGATACATCTTCTTCTTTAATTTTACTGATAACTGAATTAACACCTTTAACTGTTACTGTTACCATAGTAGAATTTGCATCTACTCCTTGAACCTTATATCCATCTGCTAGATTTCTAGATTCAATATTTATATTTTCTAAGTCCTTATTAGTAACATTATTTAAAACTACTTTAATAGTAACATTTGAAACAGATAATGATCTTGCTCCAACAGGTTTTGTTAATTCAACTTTATATTCTTTATTTTCAGTTAAACCATCTACATTGATAGTTACTGGAATAGATGTTACATCTTTTAAATCCTCTTCATCACCATATATAGTTACCCTAGTTGCACTTTGTGAAATTGATTCTATAGCCTTACCAAATGTTACTTCACCTTCAGGTATTACTTTGATAGGAACTACTTTAGATGGAGATGCTAATGTAAGAGTTAAATCTAATTTTGATGGAACCATTTCTACATCAACTACTTCTCCCTTACTATCATAAGCTTTTAATACTGCATCGCTTACTTTTACTTCTCCTACTTTTTGTTCTGGTATTTCATTAATATCAAGAATTGCTTTAACTGATGCAACTTGATTTAATTTTTCTTCAGAACCTTTAACAACAACTTTATCATTACTATATTTAATATCTTTTATAGTTAATTTTTTATCAAGTTTATCTTTGTTAATTGTATCAACACTAAGTGTCATAGTTTTTGATACTTTTTCATGAATTATTACTGTTACAGTAGATGGATTAACCATATAATCTATCTTACCAACATTTTGATTATAATTAATATGAACTTTATGTGTTCCTGGTTTTAAACCTGTCAAATCAACTGAAACACTATGAGTTGATGATTGACGTGCTATATATAAATCAGTTTTACTACCTATTAGAGTAACATCAACTGTTTCAGGTAATCCTTCTACAACATATGCCTCTTCATTATAAGTAGCAATTAAATTTTGATCTTTTAATACTTCTGCATTATTATCAGTAAAAGATATTTTTTTAACATCAATTGCTATAAATACAAATATTGCAAAAAACAATGATATAAATAATAATACATTAGTATTTGATAATAAATTTTCTATTTTTTTACTAGAATTACTTATTTTAGATGAAATTGTATAAACTAATTTTGTTATAGGAAATACAATTATTTTATCAATAAATTTCCATATGTTTAGAAAGAATTTCTTAATTGTTTTCATCTTGAGATTCCTCCTCTTCATCTTCATCTACTAATAAAGTCTTTTTAGGTCTAAGTTCTTCAAGTAAAGTTAATTTTACGTCATCTAATGTTAAATTATAATGTAATTCTCCATTCATTGCGATTGATAGTCTTCCAGTTTCTTCTGAAACTATTAATGCTATGCAATCTCCTGTTTCAGCTATTCCTAATGCAGCTCTATGTCTTGTTCCTAAACGTTTTGATATTTTCATACTATCACTTGTAGGGAAAACTGCTCCTGCACTAGTTATTTTATCTCCTTGTATAATAACTCCACCATCATGTAATGGATTATTTGGGAAGAATATTGCAATTAAAAGATCAGCTGATATGTCAGCATATAATTTTTTTGATTTCTCTATATAATCATTTAAACTATTATCTCTTTCAATAACTATTAAAGCACCTATTCTTGCTTTTTTTAAATAATCCATAGCATTAGTTATTTCATATACTACTTTTTCTCTTTCATCAACTGTTAAGACTTTATGCCTTCCTAGTAATTGGCTTCTACCTAAATATTCTAGTGCATTTCTAATTTCTGGTTGGAAAATGACTATTAAAGCAAGTGGTCCCCAAGTTATTACATAATCTAGTATAAAACCAATTGTAACTAAATTTAATCTATCACTTATTATTTTTAATAATATTATTATAAGTATTCCTTTAAATAATAATACCATTTTTACATTCTTTCTTAATGTCTTAAGAACATAATAAAATGCAGCCCAAACTAATAATACATCTAGTATTTTTGTTATAAAGCTCATAATCATATCAAATGTCATATTATCTCCTCTATTCCTTCTAAAATTATAACATAATAATTTTTTATTTTAAATAAATTTAAAATTATTTTGTTATTAGATAGTTAAAAGTGTGTAAATGAAATACACACTTTTTTTAGAACTTCCAAATGTCATCTTCTTCTTCAAAAGATTCATCATTTTCTCTTGTATTACTATCAATTTGTTGATTTATATTATTTGATTCATCCATTTCAATTGGTAAATCAATTTCTTCATTCTTATTAACAGTATCACTATTTGGGAAAAATTGATTTTGTATTTCAGGATCATTAAATATTACTTCTTCTTTATTAGAATCATTGTCAGTATTATCTTCTTTTGTTTCTTCAATTGCTAATTCATTACTATCAGTTTTTTCTTCTGGTTCTGAATCTGTAAATATTAATTCATTATTGTCTTCTAGTGGTTCTTTTTGAGCTACTGGTTCTGGTGATTCTGGAATATTAAATGTTAACTCTTCTGATTCAGGTGTTTCATTTAAAACTGGTTGTTGTTCTGGTTCATTTTGAACTACTGGTTCTGTTGATTCTGGAATGTTAAATGTTAATTCTTCTGATTCAGGTGTTTGATTTAAAACTGGTTGTTCTTTAAACATTAATTCTGATCCTTCATCTTTTTTATTTTGATTTTCACTATCATTAAATATTAATTCATCATTATTAACATCTATTTTTTCTTCTTGATTACTATTTTGTAATTCATCTATAACATTATTTGCATCATCAGTATTTTCTTGTACTGGTTCTTCAAATTCTATTTTTTCTTCTTCAGGTTCATCAATAGGTTTTAATCTATCTTTTTCTTTTTTCTCTTTTATTTTTTGTGAAAATCCACTTCTATCTGCCATATAACCTATTATAGCAAGTATTATTATTACTACTATTATTATAAGCCACACTATGTTATTATTTATAAATTCCATAATGTCCCTCCTTATTCTTCTATATCATAATATCATGTTTTTTTTATTATTACAAGTTATTTTTCTAAGTAGTCAGCACCTTTAAATGGTTCTTCAAATAAAAGTCCTTCATAATTTCTTTGTCTTAATACTTCATATACCATAATAGCAACTGAATTTGATAAATTAAGTGCTCGTATATTATTGTTCATAGGAATTCTCATACAATGTTCTAAATCTTCTTTTAATATTTCTTTAGGTATGCCTGTACTTTCTTTACCAAATATTAAATATATATTTTCATTCTTATTACTATAATCAAAAGATGTATGTGGTTTTCTACCATATCTTGTTAAATAATAATATGTTCCTTTATTTTTTGATTTAAAATCATCATAGTTTTCATAAACTGTATAATCACAATGATCTATATAATTTACTCCACTTCTTTTAATATATTTATCACTTAATGAAAACCCTAATGGTTTTATTAAATGTAGTTTAACTCCAGTACCTGCACAAGTTCTCATAATATTACCTGTATTTCCTGGAATTTCAGGCTCATATAATACTACATTAATCATTAATAACCTCAGCTACTTTAAAGAAAATCTTAATATCACTATTATGTTCAATATTTTTAATATGAGTTATTTTTCCTTCCTCTATCAATATTAAACTTGGTTGTTCAATATTTTTACCATTATATTTTTTTTCAAAACTAACTAAAAAATCATTTGAAACTTCACTTGAATTTAAATAAACTGTATTTTCTTTAAATTCACTTTTTAAAACATATTTATCAACTGATTTATTCAATTCTTCATTATTCTCATTTGAAAAATAAATAATTGTTTCTGTTGTTTCAGTCAAATAATTGTCTAACTCATTTTCTTTAATTTCTACCATTTTTATTTTATAGTCACCTTTATTATTTTTAAATGTGTCTATAAGAAAAAAAGTTAAAGGTACAGTTACAATCAATATTAATAAAGCAAAAACATAATTCTTTTTTGGTATTTGTCTCATAATATCCTCCTAAAAATCTTCTTCATGATTAGTAATCTCATCAATAGTTACTACAGGTAATGTAATACCTTCTTCTAAACAAATATCTTTATACTTTTCTCTAAATGCATCTAATTCTTTAACTATACTATCTGGATATATTCTTTTTGATTCTTTTATTGCATTATAAACATCTAATATATCTACATAAGGTTTATTTTGATAAAGTGCTTGTGAGAATGATGCGGATAATACTGAAAATGCTACATCAGGATACATTGCAGCAAGTCCATATACTCTTTTATATTCTGAAGTTGCACTTACTATTGAATCAATTAACATTTTAGTAACATAATCATTATATTTAAATTTTATTTTTGTTTGAGCTTCTATTCTAGGAAGTGATTGAAATAATATTTCTGAAGTAGTTTCTTCATTTGGTTCTTCTACTTCTATTTTTTCAAATCTTCTTAAAAAAGCTCTATCTCTTATAACATAAGTTTGATATTCTTCTGTAGTAGTAGCTCCTATAGCTTTTACATCTCCTCTATCTAAAGCAGGTTTTAAAATATTTGCTAAATCAAGAGGCCCATCATTTCTTCCACCCATTAATGTATGTACTTCATCTATAAATATTACTATTTTTCCTATTTGTTTTAATTCATTAACAAGTAATGAAATAACTAATTCTTCTTTACCATCTACTACAACTTTTCCTAATAAATTAGTTGAACTAACTTTTACTACTCTATATCCTTTTAATGCATCTGGTACTAAATCTTTTTGTATTAAATAAGCAAGCCCTTCTACAATTGCTGTTTTACCAATACCAGCTTTACCTACTAATAATCCTGATTTATCAGGAGTAAGTAATACCATCATCAATTTTTTGATTTCTTCTTCTCTTTTTATAGCTGGGTTTGTAACAAAAGTTTTTTTAGTTAAATCTTCCCCATATGTTTCTATAATACTTGTCATATTAATCACCTATGTATCCTATTTTTTTGAAGAATTTGACTATTGTATCATATCCTCCATCTTCATTGAATCCTTCTATTTTAGGACTAGTTTTAGTTTTACCTTTTTCTATATAAACAGTAGTTGGTGTTCCATCTCCATCTACTTTTGTCATTACAGCATTATATTTAGATAATGATAATACTCCAACATCTATATAGAAAACTTCTATTTTATACTTATTTAATACTTTTTCTAATACAGGCTCGTATGCTTTACAGTGTGAACAACTAGAACTTCCAACATATAAAACAAATGTATCTTTAGATTGTATTTTATTTTGTAATTCATCATATGATATTGTTTTAATATATTTCTTTCCACATCCTGTTAATAACATAATCATTAATAAACTAATTAATATCTTTTTCATTTTACCACCATAATCATTATATAATAAAATGAATTAAAAAAAAAGACTTTTGTCTTTTTTAATATGTAATTATTTGATCACTAATTACTTTTAATTCCTTCATTTTATCTAATGGTATATTCATATTAATTAAATCTTTTATAGAATCATTTTCTTTAGTAATATACATTTTACTTGTAGGTATTAGTATTTCTTGATTTGGATATATATAATCACTTTTATTTAAACCATTAAGTGTTAGTAAAGAATCTAAATCTATATTATTTAAACGTGCTATTTGATATAAATTATCATTTGGTTTTACCATATAAGTAGTATAATTACTACTTTTAGTTGATGGTATTATGATATAACTTCCTTCTTTTATATAAGAATTATCTCCTAACCCATTTAATCTTTTTAATTCACCTTCTGATATACCTAATTTATTTGAAATACTCTTAAGTGTTTCATTATAACCTACTTGATATATTTGATACATATAATCCCCCCTAGTTAATTATATGCAATTATAAAAAAAATTTGACTTAATCTACATATAAGCCAAATTTTAATGAATCATTAAATTCAAATTCAGTGTTTTTAATAAGTGTTTTATTACCTAAGTCATTTTGATAATACTTAATATAATTGCCTATTTTATAATAAACATAATCCTCATAATAATAAGTATTTATTGAATCTGTTGTAAATAAATAAGTTAATATTTTAGTATTTTGAACATTTGCTTTATATACATCATATTTATCGTCATTTTTCTTAAACAAATAATAATATCCAGATTTTTTATTACCTACTTTATCCACTTTATAATAATCTATATCATCAAGAGTTATATCTGATGAATATTCATTAAAATATACTTTTGATGAACTTGCTTTATAAGCACTTCCTTTTGTAAACTCTTTATTATTATAAACTTGTATTCCATTTTTTGTATTACCAGATTCTGTTACTGTTTTATTTTTAATATTAATTCTATATTGTTTTTTATCCAAATTATCAAATAAGAATGCCTCTTTATTTACAGTACCTTGTATATAAGAATCTAATGATATTTCTTTATTTGATGTTATAACTTTTTTCTTTCCATTTTTTATATTTACTAAATATAATTCATTAAACTTATAATCACTATTATAATCAGCAGTTAAATAGCAATCTTTTATAATAGTACTAGATAAATTTGTATAAACATCATTTTTAAATAAATCTATATTTTTAACATTATCTTTTTTATTGATTAAATATAATCCTTTATAATTTTGAAGATACAAATAATGCTTATCTACCATATTATCAATATATAATGTAACAGGATCAGCATCTATTTTATGTTTCAATTTTTCTTTATTTATTTTATATTTACTTAAATTAGACACATATTTATCTAATTTAGAATCTTCACCCTTTATATCACTATAATAGTATTGTATGTTATCTCTTTTACATATGATATCAGAAATATAATTAGAATCTTTATCTAATAAAGAAATGCATTTATATTTATTACCTTCATAATAATCTATTTTCTTTATTATATAATTTGCTTTTTTATAATCTTTATATGTTTGATAATTAAATATTTCATCTTTAACTTTAACTTCAAAATAATAATTTCTTTTTTCATTCCTTGTTTTTTGTAAATATATTTCTTTAACTTGAAACTTATTATTTTTACCATTAATAATATATTCTATAGAATGACCTTTATTTAAATTAACAAAGCTTAGTTCTATAACAAAATATAATATTATCAATATAATTAATAATCTTATTAATTTTTTCATATAACCACCTATTAATATAATATCACAAATAAAAAAATCCTAAAAGGATTTATTTATTAATTATATATTCAACTGATGAAGCCTTAGTTACATCTGTTAATAATTGTGCTTTAAGTTTACTACTATGATCTATTAATATTGAATCTCCAATATAAGTTGTTGTTGAATCTATTTCTTTATCATTTTTATCTTTAAATACAACTGTTATAGTTTTTAAACTATAAGTGCTTGATGTTGTGTTTGTAACATCACATTTAAATGTAGTCATACCATTTTCTGTAATCATAGAAACATTTGTAAATTTAAGACCATTTACTTCTTGTTCACCAATTACATCTAAATTAAATTCTAATCCAGTAGCTTGTTTTACATCTTGTTTTTTTTCTTTTTTCTTATTACATCCACATCCAACCATTAATAATGATAATAAACATAATCCGATTATTATTTTTTTATTCATAATTAACCTCCATATTCTAAAATAATTTTATATTATTTTATATTTTTAGTCAATATTTCTTTATGATCTTCATAAAATATATCATCTGGTTTTAAATTAAATATACTAGATATTTTAATTGCCATATCATATGTCAATCTTCTATTGGAATTCTCTATTAATGAATAAAAACCTATTGATATTTTTAACTTATTTGCCATATATTCAACATTATAATTATTCTTTATTCTTAATTGTTTTAATTTATTATTCATATATTCACCTTAATTATTATAACATAAAGTACACTACTAGTGTACTGAATAATGTTTAAATAAATTATAAAATTATTATTAGAAGGTGATTTATGATAACTAATAATGATATAAGCATTCAATATGATGTCTTTAGGAAAAATATTAAGTATTATAGAAAAAAGAATAATCTTACTCAAGAAAAATTAGCTGAATTATCTAATGTTAGTGAATCATATATCAAAGAGATAGAATCTAATAAAGAATTCACTAATGTATCTTTAACTATCATATTTAAAATATCAAAAGCTCTAGGTGTTAGTGTAGAAAAATTATTTAAGATTACATTTGAAGAAGATTAGTTGACTTTTATTATAATATTTGTTAAAATTATAAGGCATGGGACAAAATTCTAATTATAGGAGGTACTAATATGGCTAAAAAGTTAACTGAGAAAAAACCATTATTTGGAAATAGAAGATCACACTCATTAAGAGCAACTAAACATGCTCAAAAACCAAACTTACAAAAAGTTACTCTTGAAAATGGAGAAACTGTTAAAATGAGTGCTAGAGAATTAAGAACTTTAAAAAAATTAAGTAATAATGAAGAATAGTTTAAACTATTCTTTTTATTTAAAAAAAAAGAAGATTATTGTTCTAAATCTTCATCTTCTTCATCTTCAACTATTGATAGATCGGATAAATCATCATCGTCATCATCTAGATCATCATCTAGATCATCATCAATATTATCTAATTCATCTTCTACTTCTTCTTCTATTTCTTCTTCGTCTTCTTCTTCTATTTCTTCTTCGTCTTCTTCATCATCCATAACAATTGTTACTGAATGATTATCTCTTATATCCCATTCATTATTATCTAGAAGAACAAATCTCTTATCATTATTTAATGTTGTATAAAAATCACCTATTTTTTCTTCAAATGATTCTTCACAATCTAATAATTTACATATTTCTTTTAATAGAACAGCTGTATTAGCTGATTTTTTATTTTCTTTTAATACTGCATAAGCAATATCTTGTAGTGACATCATTTCTAAGTCTTCTAAGCTTAAGTTTTTTAATTTCATGTTTCCTCCTAATTACATAATACTTGGTATATCTATAGCAAGTATATTTAACATTTGTTTTATTATTTTATTTGTTAAATTTAATACATATATCCAGTTATTTTTAATTGTATTATCATTTAAACTATTAATATGATTATTTTGATAGAATGAATTAACTATTACACATAAATCATATAAATAATCAGCTATATGATTAGGCATACGAGTTTTAAGTGCCTCATTAAATGAAATTTCAAGTTCTAATAGTTTTAATCTTAAATTTCTATCATAATCATTATATATTATGTCATTTAATTCATTTGTTTCATTATTTAACAATTTATTTATTCTTAAATATGTATATAATATGTAAGGTCCTGTTTTACCAACTACATCACTAAATTTTTCTATATCGAATATATAATCTTTTTCTCTGTTATTTTGTAAATCAGCAAACTTTAAAATAGCATTTACTATTTTATCTTTATCAGATTCCAGCATATCTTTATTAGTATCTTTTTTTGAAATAAAAATATCTTTTACTTC
>Ga0247608_10003426_pt1 | contig 18482 bp, 14 predicted proteins | sample 176DNAGHGlowgp2_FD_193490 | JGI IMG/M metagenome (GOLD analysis project Ga0247608, IMG submission 193490) | Sheep rumen microbial communities from Palmerston North, Manawatu-Wanganui, New Zealand - 1766 DNA GHGlow gp2 | ecosystem: Host-associated > Mammals > Digestive system > Stomach > Rumen ... | reverse complement strand
CGTAAAGAGCTGACAAATAACATGTCCCCCCTGTCAGCTTGGATAGATTACAAATAATATTGTATTTTTACAAATAATATGACATAATAAAGAACAGCGGAAATGCTGTTCTTTTTTACTGATTATATTTTGCTAAGGTGGACTAAAATGCTAAACATAATATACGGAGAATGCAAGGCAGAAAACTACATATTCGATCCGGATACCTTTTTTGATCATGTTTATGAGGACGAGTGGATAACGGACGATCTTTCTGTCCAAATGATAAAAGATATAGACAGGTCAGAGGTGATAGGGCCGCGTTCCATCAACAGCCCATTTTTGGGGTCTATAGCGGTCGAAAAGCTTTCGGGTGGCGTGAAAACACTTATATTGATGAGCCATGACAGTGAACACATTTTCAATGCGTCCGCATGTGGTGATAACTGTGCTAAATGGATACTGCATATCGCAAAAGATAAAGATATCACCATCAGGCTTGGGTATTTGATGGATTTTGGAGACGGCGATTTTGAGATCAAAATAATAAACACCGGAAAGATAGTTCATAACATAGATGAACTTGATGATGAGGTCATAGGAAAAGGCCTTTTGAAGGGATAAGTAATGATCGGCAAATATAATGTAGAAATATCCGATAATCGGATCCACTATAATTTTGATATAAAAAGAAATATCACCGTCATTCAAGGCGACAGCGGAACAGGCAAAACGTCACTCATAAGAATGATAGCGGATTATGAAAGACTTGGCCGCGGCTCGGGCATAATTCGTGAACTTACTCAGCCATAAATGACCGAGCTTCCTGCTTCAACGCTGCAGCTTACCAAAACGGAGCATACTCCGCGCGGCAGAGGCTGTGGGCTCCGCAGGCGTTATAGGTTCGGGCGATTCCCGCCCTACCATGCACCGGTGCATCAGGCCGATACACCGGATAGATACAGTCTTATGCCTTCCTCTCTGATGTTGATTGCGGCATTGGTATCACGGTCATGCTCAGAGCCACACGAGGGACATATCCATTTACGAATGGATAAATCCTTTAGTTCCGGGTTTTGAGTACCACAACAGTGACACAACTGGCTGGAGGGATACCACTTATCTACTTTGATAAGCACCTTTCCTCTGCGGGCAAGCTTGTATTCAAGCATTCTGACAAACATACCCCAGCCATTATCAAGGGTGGCTTTTCCGTTGCCGAAGCCCTTATTGGCCATGGATCGCATATTCAGATCTTCAACCGCAACAAAATCGTATCGCTTGGCTATCGCGGTACTCAGCTTATGCAGATGGTCTTTTCTCTGATTCGCAACATGGCGTTCGATCTTAGCACGCTTGAGATTGTGTTTCTTGTAGTTATTGGAGCCCTCTTCCTTGTTACGTAGGCCCCTCTGTATATGCGTACGCCTCTTTTGAGCCTTACGGTAATACTTTGGTGAACCACTCACATTGCCGTCTGAGTCTGCATATAAGCCGTCTGACTTGTAATCAAGGCCGACTGCGTTGAGTTCAGGGTGCTCACGCGTTTCAGGCAGGGCTTCATTAGCCTCAAAAAGAACGGATATGTAATAACTGCCGTCACGCTCCATTGATACCGTTGCGGATTTCAGATCCCATGTCGGTTCAGGTATGCGATGGATCACTATCTTTACATTGCCCGCTTTGGGCAAGCGGATAGTGCCATTTTCGAGATCAATGGAAACAGTGCCTTTCTGGTTGTTGGTGGTATAGGAAGCGCGTGCGGTCTTCTTACTCTTGAATTTAGGGTGCTTTGTACCTTTTACGGTAAAAAAATTCTTATATGCCGCCTGCAGGTGCAGCTGTACATTTGCAAGAGCAAGCGAATCTGCTTCTTTTAGAAAAGGATAGTCCTTTTTGTACTGTGCCGGAGTGGGATGCAAGATAATCTTATCACGTTTGTAGGCATCTTCCTTATCGGCAAGCATAAGATTCCAGACCTTACGGCAGCAGCCGAAAGACCTGACAAAAAATGTTTCCTGTTCGCTATCGGGATAAGCGCGGTATTTTATGGCTGTCTGATACATAGTCACTAACTCCGTTGGTGTTCAATATAACGCAGTATATTGTCTTCACTTGTGGATCCAATGGCTTCCACAAAGTAACTGCCGTTCCACAGATACCCTTTCCAAAGTCACACCACAGTAAATCCTTTCTCGCCGCCGATTGATTTTAGGACAACATAAAGTCTTTCGGCAATCGTGGGGCTAAGACCCTTACGCCGGTATTTCGTACACCAGATGATGTGGTAGTTTAGGTTGTAGACACAGATGCGTCCATGAGTATAGTTGTTCATGAGTATATTATACCAAACAAATGTTCGCATGTCAACGAAATGTTGTGAAAATATATAGGCTGGGGCGCTTTCATCTCCCCCATGAATGAGGGAGAATTCCCGCGCTATTAATTAAAGCAGGTATCTAGAGTACAATAAATGTGTTTTAAAAAGATATCCAATCTACATTTAAGAGGACTTTATTATGGTTAAAGCAGATATATTACATGAGTTATATGAGGCGTGTAAGGAAATAAATATTGATGAAGCAGATGATATTGTTGTAGCAACCAAAGATGAGGACGAGAAAATATTCGTTCGTACCGTAACAGACTGTATTTTACAGCAAAAACAAAGAAAAATAATTGCAGAAAAGAGGTTTTGATGAAATTGTTCGCAACATAGGATCATGGAAATCTGAAAAAGATGTTGCTAATGAGACCCCGGGACTTAAGTCACAGTCTCATTTTTTAAAAGTCGCTATAAAAGAGACTTAAAAACGGGATGAAACAAATAAAAAGTCTCTAAAATATTGACAAAAATGCACCGGAGCCTTATACTAATTTTAGTAATCATTAAGGAGGTGGCAAAATGTTAGATATAAATGTTGTAGTTGCCAATAACGTTATTGAGCAAATGAAGAAAAAAAATGTAAAGCAAATCGAGCTTGCTAATGCAATCGGCGTTACAAAACAAGTTATGAGCAAAATGCTGAATGGATCCAGAATGATCAATATAGCGGAGCTTCACAAGATTTCTGAGTATTTTGGTATTAAAATGGATGATCTGATGTACGAATCAACAGTATCGCAAGATGAAAATGTTGTTAAAGCGTTTATGGGTAAAGTGAACACAGAGGCGGCAAGGGAAGCGTTGAATATTGTGGATGAACTTGCAGATATGATAATCTACCATGCGAATGTGCGCGAAAATGCAAAAATCATGTCCAAAACATGGGAGATGTAATTATGGATTCTTTTATTACCGGTATATTATACTCAAAAAATAGACCCCGCTTTGAGCAGATCAAGAATATGGCAGCGGGGTTTGTGAATTTATACATTGGACACAACATCATTCAAGATGATATTTTTACTGTGATTGAAAACTATGCCGAAACAAAGAAAATGCCGCTTGAATGGATACGTATCCCGATTGAGGATGAAGAATTATGTGCCTGCACATTTGTACGCGGGGGGCGTATATTTGTTGTGCTAAACACGATCATTCCGATATCAAAACAGATTTTTGCCGCAGCACATGAACTATATCATATTAGATGTTTCCTTGAGGAAAACGATCCTGAACTTGCAAGGAGTGGCTCGATCCTTGAGTCTCATACGATTGATGCAGGGACTACAGAGGAGGAAGAGATGGAGGCAAATGCATTTGCCGGAGTTCTTCTTGCGTCGGTAGATGATTTAAACCAGCAAATGAGAATATTTAGAATCGAAAAATCTGACATTGGAATAGATGACATTCTGACTTTGATGGATATTTTTGCCATTCCATACAAGGCTATGGTTTTACGCTTGATGGAAGAAAGTATTATATCCATAGACAAGGCAAAGGCATTACTTGGTATTTCAGCCGCTGATGTTAAGAAAAGACAGTTGATTACAGGTAAAGCTAAACGATGGATGATTGTGCCAAAAGGTAATGAAAAACTTGGAAGTATTGTTGAAAATATTTCAATCAATACATACGAGGAGAATCTTCCTGAAAGTCGACTTAAGAGTGACTGGGATAGAGTCGAGACAATAAAGAAGAGGTACGGGATAGAGTGAGTATCATATTGAAGTACGCAATCTTGGATACGGATTTTGTATCAAATTCAAATATAATTAAAACAGAGGATCGCGTGCTTGCTGATGAAGTGCTTGAGTTCCCGGAATACAAGTTTTTTTGCCATCAAAAGATGGTTGAGGAACTTGAAGATCATGGAACCGGAGCGTCTCGGGAATGGTTGAATCAGAAAATCAAATCGGGAAAGATTACGCTTTATAGTGACGAGCAAATAATTAAAGAACTTGTAGATGCAGTTGGGGAAAAGGGGTATTCATATTATCGATCTTTTCTAAAGGATGGCTGCAATATGGTTACATCTAATTATTATTCTAAGTATTTCAAAGCCCTTGATAATTGGTTTGAAGCGGATAATAAATATGAAGATTTTTTGTCAACATTAGCCGATTGTGAGGCTTCGATCGGCCATAAGAATAACTATGGTGAAATAAAGGCTTTTGTGCTTCTTAAAACTCTTAGTTTTTTATTTGAAGTAAAACCTGTTATATTTTGTTCTGATGATGCCGGAGCTCGAAAAGGTTTTTCTAATACCTCATTGGTTCCGTGTATAAGCATTTTAAGTGTATTTCTCAAATTGAAATATCTTGGTAGATCATTTGAAGGAGTTTGGCCATATTATCGGAGTTTTATAGACTGGTGTTTGAATAGAAAGTTTCCCCAGACCACTGTAAAAGTATGGATATTCAAGGCAGGCACTTATAAACGTGAAAGTGTTCCAATAGAAAACATTCTAAGAGATATTTATGATGGTAAATATGAAGCCCGGTTGGATGGAGATCTACAGATGAAAAGAAAAAATGAGCCCCCTGTCAGCTTTTAATCTTCCTTACCCTAAATCTGTCCCCTTGTCAGATTTTCTGACATTAAAAACGTCCCCCTGTCAGAATTTTGGGAGCATAAATAATGAAAAATCCAATTCGAAACATAAAAAGAATACTCCTCTCAGCCCTGACGCTTACGTTATCCTTCACCGTTGCCCCTTTAGCGGAAGAGGAAGATGTGATCTTAGGCTATGCGGATAGTGGCCCCGCATATTCAGCGGCTACTGTCTCCATAACCCGCGCGCAGGCACTGGCAAACGCAAGGGCATTTGCAGAGCTTAAATGGACGCTTTCTGCCGCAAACAGGACGGGGGGCTTTGCCATTACGATCCCGGACTGGATAAAGGCGGTGCCTGCGCTGCCGGCCATTGTGACGGGTGTTCCGTACTGCTGGGGCGGCTGCATGACGACGCTTGATTTTATTACAAAGATCAACGCCGGCTTCCAGGCCGGCAATGTAGATATATACACGACCTATTCCTATGTGTACGGTACCGCGGGCGTGGACTGTTCGGGCCTTGCCTCAAAGGTCTATAACCTGTCGACTTACGCAAATACGACGGCTTTTTATAACGCGGGTTACACAAAAATAGGCTGGGATGACCTTTGCTGCATGGATTTTCTCTTAAAGCGCAAGGGGCTGGTCAGCACCTCGGGTTACCCGGGCAACGGCAACCACATAATGATGGTGGTGAGCCGTATCGACGCAAACACCTTTTATATTGTTGACAGCGCGGCTGCGGTCGGCAAGGTCGCTTTCCGCACGATGAAGCTTACGGACCTTATAACGGAAGGTTATACCCCCTACAGGGCGTTTGCCACCGGGCACATAAAGAATTCTGCGTGGGAATATGACGGGGAAACGCACTACCACACCTGCGCAAACGGCTGCCACAATGCGGAATACGACCGTGCGCCTCACACATTTGTCTCCGGTGATACTGCAAAAACCTGCAGCACCTGCGGTTATTCTGTTCCCTACCCTGTGCTCTCGTTCGACCTTTCCGGCGCAGAGGGCGAGGTGGAAGATATCTATGACGACCCAGGTGACGGCAAAAAGGTGATCTTGCCCGATGCTCCCGCATGGGAAGGCTATATTTTTAACGGATGGGAGACGGCAGAAGGCAAACTTTACGTACCCGGAGATGAGATAGATATAACCGAAGATACCACTCTCTATGCGTGCTGGGAACTAAAGACGGAATTTCTTATAACCCTTGACCCTAACGGCGGCAAAGGCGGCGCCAATTTGACAAAAACTCTTGGCGAAGACCTTGAGCTTCCCTTTGACGAAACGGATCTCCCCGAAAAAGAAGGCTTCTTCTTTATGGGCTGGGCCGAAAGTAAGGAGCAGGCCGCAGACGGAATTGTTATCTACCCCTCCATAATGCATAATACCATAACCGAAGATGAGGACATCACTCTTTACGCCTCATGGCTTGAGGACCCCTTTGCAGATGTTCAGACCGCCAGATGGTACAGGCGCTATGTCGGCTACGCATACAAGTTTCGCATAATGACAGGGTATAACGAAAATACCTTTGGACCCTTTGGCACCCTCACCCGTGCCGAGATGGCGACCATATTATACAGGCTTGCCGGCTCGCCCGAATTAGAGCAGTCCCTCCCCTTCCCCGATGTGCCCTTAGGCAAATACTACACAGACCCCGTCATCTGGGGCAAGGCAGTCGGAGTAATAAAAGGCACCAACGACGGCTTCTTCCTTCCGAATGAAAACATCATCCGCCAGGACTTTGTTCTCATGCTTTACCGCTATACAGCCGAAGTCTGCGGAATAGATACTTTGGTCGAAAACGAAAACGCGCTTTTTGAAAAGCCCGACGGAATAAAGGTTTCTGTTTACGCCCGCCCCGCCATGAACTGGGGCTACGTAAACGGGCTTGTCGGACAAGGCTCCGACCTCTGCCCGCACCAGCACATCACCCGTGCCGAATGCGCAGCTATTATGGCGAGGTTTATATATAACATTACAGGTGTGTCAGGGGAAACCTGACACACTTTTTGGTATTGCCGAAATGAGACCCGGGGACGGGGTCTCATTACCCCGTCCCCGGGTCTCATTTTCGCATTTCTAAAATTTTATAATAACAGCAAATTTATATTGCATATTCTTACCTGACATGGTAAACTGAATTTGGGTTTACATTTGTTACAGCGCCGAAAGGCGCAAGACCATTAATGCAAAAGGAGGGAAATCATGAAACTAAAGAAACTTGCGGTTTTTGCCGCAGCAACGGCATCCATTGCGGCAATGTCCACTGCGGCCTTTGGCGCAGGGGCATCAAAGCCCAAGCTTCCGGTTCTTACAGAGGGGCCGAAAGTTTACGCAGGCTCGATCTCCGACAGTCTGGAGACCGATGTGAAGGCGTACTTTGAAAACACGGACGAAATACTTGCGCTTTACAGGCAGGTCAAGAGCTATGAAGATTCCGAAGGTTTTACTGCCGACTGGTTTGGGGTGGATGAAAGTGATGTGTCAGAGCTTTGCTTTTTTATCCAGGTGGCTTATTCATTAAACGGTGGATCAACCTGGATAAATGACTTTGACTGGACAGAAGAGCACTATGCATCATGGGAAGAGGACAGGGTATGTCTGGATGAGGGAAATGATATTTATGCCCCTGTTCCGAGCGACTGCTTAAATGCTGATTATCTTTTTGATGATATCAGGGTCATGGATCTTTACTATTGGGTGTCCGGTAAAAGCGATATTTCAAAGGCTGCAAAAATAGCAAACTATTTAAGCCAGAACAAGGCGACCAAGGTTGATGAAGATGAAAAAAACTATGAATATTACACTGTAGACCTGGTCGGCGGCAGTATGCTCATGAAGGCGAGGTATATCCTTGTCGCTACCATTAAAGGGGATGAAAAGACCACATATGTAAGGTCATATTCGCCGTGGGGCAATACATTTACTTTTAACACATCTTTTGACCCGCTTGAAAATGAATGGATAACCGGAGCAGGGTTAAAATTTGAAAGCCCCGTGATCGAAGACGTTTATGATAATTACTATCACAAGATAGGTATCATTCCTCAAGGCAAAACGAAAGAGTTCCTCGCCCAGAAGGATTATGCATATTATAACGGTTATATGGAAGATCTTTATACACTGTGGGACGGCGGCAGCCGGTTATTTATCGAAATGAAGGTAAATGACGGGGACTGGTTTGATTACAGCGGCTTTTCATGTCAGAATGCGCTTTTTGAGATCTATAACAGCGACATTCTGTTAAGCGATCTTGAGGAATACTATGGTATTACACTTCAGCCTGAGGACAAGGTATTCTTAAGAGCCCGTTACATTGTCGGCGATTATTCATGGAATGAATTCGACAAAGAAAATAACAGAAAAAATGCTGTTCCAAACGACTATACCATAGCATACACGGATTATTCAAATGTCATTCAGATCAATGTTTCGGGAGCATACAATATCCACTATGAGCTTAATGAAGGCGACTGGACAGTATACGGCGCTCAGGAAACATCCTTTACGGCAGATGACGATTATGTTATAGATCTGACGACTGATGATTATCTTCCTGCAAAGGACGGCTATCGTTTTGACGGCTGGTATACCACCAAGGATTTCAAGGAAGGAACACAGATCACATCAATCGATACTTCAAATAAGAAGTTCTATACTGTTTATGCAAAGTGGTATGCACCTGCGGAATACACCGTGACATATGTGCTCGGCTATGAAGAAGCACATTACATCGGCCGTAAGATATTTACCGAATGGACCACACAGGGCCTTCAGCTTGGAACCCCCACATATCCGGGAGTTATTTTTAAGGGCTGGTATACAAACAAGAATTACACAGGAAAAGCTGTAACTGCAATAGATCCTTCTTTAAAGAAGAATCTTAAGTTCTATGCAAAGTGGCAATTCCCTTCATACAAGATCACATATAAGTTAAACAACGGTACAAATGCGGCAGATAACCCTGCCACGTTCCAGGTGGTTCCGGACACATCATATCAGGCAGTGCTTAAGCCGGCCACAAGAACAAATTACATATTTGACGGCTGGTATTACAATGCCGATTTCACATCTGAACTTTCATTCAATGATGCAAAGACAGAGTATTACCTTGTTGCATCGGCTGATACAAATGTATATGCAAAGTGGATACCCGGCAGGGCTGATATAACCTATGTGAATGTGGTTGGCAGCACGGTCGTAGAAGATTTCGGCGTCTACAATTCAAATCCTTCATCATATGTATACGGAACGACCGTAACACTTGAAGATCTTTCATATGACGGCTATCAGTTTGACGGATGGTATGCGGACGAAGCTGTGACAACACCTGCTGCAGGCATCAGCGCATCCGATACCGGCAAAAAGACATTCTATGCAAAGTGGATCGAGCTCACATACCCTGTACTTTATGTCCTTGACAGAGATCCGGCCAATTCACCGGCATTAAATACCATAAAGAATGTCAACTTCTCAATAAAGCGCGGAGGAAGCGCTCTTGAGCTTGTTCCCGCAACAACCACAAATACGGTCTATAAATTTGCGGGCTGGTACACAAATTCAAACCTTGTGGGAACCCCCATCACCAGCTATGGAAACAATTCGCCCATCACACTTTATGCAAAGTGGACGGTAGAGTCAAAACCTCTTCCCTACACGGATGTTGAAGCAGTGGTACAGAGCAAGGGCGGAAGAAAGCCCTATTACTATACTCATCTGCAGTTCCTTTATGACCGCAGCATAATGACAGGCCTTAAGGCCGATCTTTTCGGACTTGGAGAACAGCTCACCCGTGAACAGGCCGCAACGCTTCTTTACCGCTTTGCAGGCTCACCTGATGTTACCATAACAGAGCATCCGTTCCCCGATGCAAAAAATCCCAAGCACTGGGCATACAAAGCCATAGCATGGGCAAAAAAGAACAGCGTCATCACAGGATATACACGTGATTCGGAAGACGGTAAGCAGAAAAAGGGTTACTTTGGATCACAGGATCCGATCACTCGCGAACAGCTCATGACTGTATTCTACAGATATGCAAAGACCGGCGGCTATAAAATGGTTGTACAGTCGTCTACATCCTATAAGACAGTCGAGGATTGGAACAAGGTCTCAAGCTGGGCAATCGAAGCTGTCAATTGGGGATATGAAAAGGGTATAATCGGAAACGGATCGCTCTTTAACCCTACCGCAAATATATCAAGAGAAGATGCAGCGACCATGCTTTCGCGTTACATCCAGCTCTTAAAGGACCTCGAAAAGACAGGTCTGGAAAGTAAATAAGCAGCTTTCAAAGTTTAAAATAGGACTGTAAAAAGTCCATACAAAAGCCGCTACGGGCCGTAGGCCTGCAGCGGCTTTCGTATCATCTCGTATCAGGCAGTAGCTTCTTCAGGTTGCACCACTGCCTGCAAAGCATTTTCGCCCTTCAGGCAGTAGTTTCTTCCCGTGCCGCTACTGTCTGCAAGATATGGGGACGGAGTCGGAGTCACATTTATCATTCAAACAACTTGCAGTGGAATCGAAAAAAACGTATAATACAAATACATCATGCTAAAAAACGAAAGGAAAAAGATTCTATGAAGAAAAGAAATGTATCAAGAATAATAGCCTTGTTACTGGCGGCAGTGGTATTTTTCGCTTTTGCATCGGATGCGGTGTTAAAAGACAATATCTCTGCGGCAGGGCTAAGGCCGACATGGATAAACCAGGATGCTTATGACGATCTTTACGTTTATAAGTACAAAGACGGGGATTTCTATTATGCGGATTCATATTTCGCGCAGTCCGGATATGTCTACAATCCCCATCTTGCGACTATTTCGGAATATGCCACCGAACGTTCGGGGGATTTCGCCGGAATAAAGGATGATGCAACTGAAGAGGAGATAAAGCAGTGGTGCCTGGATCAGCCAAGTGAGCTTCGCGCTTTCTGGGATACAATAGGCTTCACCGATTTTGACTGCAACAGTGATTATACCCGCCGTTCGAGCTTTTACACGATAGGTGTCGGCGTGGCAAAAAGGAAGATCAGTGTGGGCAGCGAAGACTATACTGTACTTGCCGTCTGCCCCAGGAGCGCAAGCTATTTCCGTGAATGGGGCAACAATGTGTGGCTTGGCGACGGAACAAGGTCCGACTATATGCATGAGGGCTGGTACAACGCTGCAAAGAATCTCATCGAGTATGTGGGTAAGTATATTGAAACACACAGCGTGTCGGGAAAGGTCAAGCTTTGGATGATGGGCTTTTCAAGAGGCGGTGCGACGACCAATATCGCAGCAGGACTTATCGACAACATGATCGATTCGGGAAAGCCCTTGTTTGGTGACGAGGTCACCATTACACTTGATGATGTTTATGCTTACACCTTTGAAGCACCACAGGGAGCAAATGTCCATTCCAAGACCGTAAAAGCACCTAAGGATAAGCTTTACAACAATATCTGGAATATCGTAAATCCTCTGGATCTGGTTCCGAAGGTTGCCATGAGTGAATACGGTTTTACAAGATTCGGAACCGACAGATATATCACAACGAAGTTTTATGACCCTGCAAATTACGAAAAAAACAGGAATACTTTTAAAAAGCTCTATTCGTCCATAGGCGGCAACCTGGATGAATACAATGCCGAAACATTTGATATGTACGGTATGACGATCGGTGATGCGGCCAAGATTCTCGGAACATTCGGCGTCGCCAAAGCTTTCGGTTCCAACTTTATAAATAAGGACGATACGAAGCGTAATTATGATGCCAACTTTGTATGCATGCTTCTTCTTGAAGAGGCTACAAAAAATATCGGAAGCAGAGAAGATTACTGCAAAAAGCTTCAAAGCCCGCTGTCCTCTCTACTTGTGATCTTCAGCGACGATCAGAATCAGGAGCTTGTTAAGAATAAGGATAAGGCAATAAGTGATTTTGTAAAATCGCTTCTATTTACTTGCATAGTCGCCCTTTCGGCGGGAACGGCCACGGCGGTCTCGGGAATAAAAGAGCAGTACAAAAAGGCAGGTTCAAACCCTCTTTTGGGTGCTTTGGACGATATTATAATTCCGCTTATCGGAGTTGTGGGAAGCACCTACTGGAACAGGCCGAATGAGCTCATTTCGGTGGGAAAGCAGGTCGATAACGTTTTTAAAAATCACGAATTTGACGTGACCCTGGCGCATATCATGGCGCAGGACAGCTACTACATAGATGCCTATAACAGCAAATGCGATGATGAATCGGAATATATATCAGTTGTTCCCTTTAGGGACACTGCAGATTATGGCCGCATGACATTTAAATGCTTCAATGACCTTGCTCTTCGCGTAAACGGGATTAGGGTCGCAAATGTTGACGGACATATCTGGGGCAAGAGTGATGTCACCGAGTGTGCTCCGGGCTATGCCGTAGGTTACTATTCATATGCGACCGAGGAGTGGATGGAGCTGTTCTTCCCCGTAAATCAGACTGTCGATCTTTCTGTTAAGGATTACTCGAAAAAGCTGAGGCATGTGGTGGAATACTGGGCATATTATCAGTATTTTGCACTCGATAATTCGGGAACGATCAAGCGGCAGATCGATTCCATATGGGATAAATGCTGGTTCAATTCGGACAGGTATTATCGTACTATAACTGCGAGAAAGTAGAGGAGGATGAGTATGAGAAAGAAGATTACAGCACTTTGCCCGGTGATCGCGCTTTCGCTGGCACTTACTGCCTGCGCAGGAAAAAGCGAAACAAATGAGACCGGAAGTGGAGCATCATCCAAGCTTACAGACGCGGCTACAAAGCCTGAGGAAACGGAGAAAGAAAGCAAAAAAAATTCGGAAAAAGAGCACGTGACCGAAGTTGGAACAGAGCCTGCGACCGAAGATGTGACAGAGCCTGTGACAGAGGAAGACAATACAAAAGACCCCGAAGATATCAGCGTAAAAGAGCTTTCCAAGGAAGAAAAGGCAAAAGTGATCAACGGCCTTTTGTGCGGACTCGGCATCGGCGTTATCAATAACAATGTGAGTGATTATTTCGTTTCATTCAATCAAAAGTACAATATTGGTTATGAAAACGATAATGCAGATGAAAGCGAGATCTTTAAAATTGACTATCTCGCATCGGGAAGCGCAGTTATGTCATTTGACCCCATAGAAGGGGATGAATATCCCGGTCTGTACGACTACATCAAGAACGGAGACGGCTTTTTACAGACCGAGCAGGACGAAATGGTTAATTTCTATTCAAAGGATGTGGACAAGCACTTTGATGATGAAATAAACGAAATGAAGGAAAGCTACGAGACCAACAGCCGCGTACTCTTAAGAGCAGACGGCGAGGATGTTTCCGCCCTTGGAATGCGTGTTTATTATGATTTCATCGACGCCGACAACAGCTTTGTCGACCAGTTCAACGGCAAGATAAAAAAGGAAGCCCTTCTTGAAAACATGTCCGGCGATTATGCGGACAGGATCAAGGAAAAGCTCCTTTACATGGATACATGGGAGTATATCGATGAGATAAGCGATATGGCACTTGAAATGTTAAATGACATGGATCTTGATGATGAAAAGGTGCTTGACAAGTTTATCGAAGATAATGGAATCATTGTAGATGTGGACGATGACGGGCACACGGTCATCACCTTTAATCTTGATACCACGGAAATATTAAAGAAGTGGACCGAAAGCGATGCGGAAGATGCACCCAGATTAAGCGGAGCCGTAACGATAGACATGGAAGGCGCAAAGATCATAAATTATGAATATGATCTTTCCTCCTACTTCAAGTATATGTTAAAGCAGTCGTTCGGTGAAGATGCATTCACCACACTTGAGGTGGAGATCTTCAGTGTAATAGGCGGATCGCTTGATTATAAGCCTTATATGATCAGTGCCGTAAACGAGTTCATAGAGTATGGGGATGACAAGGCCGCTGATTTTATCGCGGATTTCGATGAGCATGTATTAAGCGACATCGTTGACGCTTAATACGGAAAACATTATACCTAAAATAAGGGGCTGGAAAAAACAGCCCCGTTTTTCTTTACTGCCTGAACGGAGAAAATTCTTTTCAGGCAGTAATAGCCCCCTCCCTCACCACACTTTTTTCCGTAATTACTGTTGCCAAGTTTTATGAAAATGTTGTAAAATATCAAAGATAACTTTGAAAGGAAAGCTCCCGCAACACCATGAAGCCCAAAAAGAACAACAAAAAGAGTTCGAAAAAGAATTCCGGTAAGAATTATAAGAATACTCTTAAAAACATAATATGTGCCGTGTTTGCAGTGGCGGTCGTTTCGGCTCTTTCGGTGCTTGCAATATATGCCTTCAAGTCGGGCACAAGGGCCGTCTACAGCGAGACGGGGGAAGCGCGCATACGCGACTATCTTGTAAGCGAGCTGGGGTTTAACAGTGCTGCGGTCTGCGGCATCATGTCAAATATTTCGGCAGAGTCAAAGTTTGACGAAAATGCCTTAAATCCCAACGATTCCGGGGGAACCTTCAGCTACGGAGTATGCCAGTGGAATTCGGGCGGCAGGTATTATAACCTTATAGACTGGAGCGAGAAAAATGGCTACAGCACAGGAGAGATGACGGCCGGCACTCTCACTATAAAGACTGTGCCTTTAGAGGCGCAGCTTGAGTTTATGAGATATGAGCTTGAAAATGTTGTGTCAGCAAAATACTCCGAATTAAAGTCGGTAGATAATACACCATCCGGCGCAGAGGAGGCGGCCCGTATCTGGGCGGAAAGCTACGAGATATGCGCGGAGAGGTTCCGCGAAAAGCGGATAAAGGATGCTTCCGGTGTCTACTGGCCAAAGTACGGCGCAGGCACCATAGAACGCGTCATGGATTTCGGCAAAGTCGATCAGCAGGATTTAAACAGTTAAGCTGTATGGAAAACCAAAAGTCCACAGTATCTGAATGGTATTGAATTACAAAATCAAAAGGAAGGAAAGAAGTTGTATTCGGTTGCGAGTACATCATATAAGTTTAATATGAAGAGTTATAAAAAGTTATTTGCGGTAATAGTGTTTGCGGCAGCGGTCTGCTTAATGTCGGTCACATCATTCGGGGCGTCTGCTCTTACGGGCAAGTCGGCCATGGAGATCGTAGAGATGATGGGACCGGGCTGGAATCTTGGAAACACCTTTGATGCGAACGGCAAGAGCAGCGCGTCAGATGTATACGCCCACGAGAAATACTGGGGCAACCCGGCAGTCACTGAGACCTTGATAGCGGGGGTCAAATCACTGGGTTTTAATACCATAAGAATACCCGTCACATGGTATACGGAGCTTTCGGGCGATAATTATTACATCAACAGGACTTTCCTTGCCAGGGTAAAGGAAGTTGTTGACATGGCCATAAGCCGTGATATGTTCGTCATTTTAAATGTGCATCATGAGACATGGGTCAATTCCGCAAACCTTGGCACAAATTATGTAAGTATAGGAAACGAGCTTGCGGCAGTGTGGACGCAGCTTGCAAATGAATTCGGAAATTACGACCAGCATCTTATTTTTGAGGGCATGAACGAGCCCAGGGCAGTGGGAACGAACCACGAATGGAGCGGCACGCCCGAAGAATATGCGGCTATAAATTACCTTGATCAGGTATTTGTTTCCACCATCAGGAAATCTTCTTATGCAAAGAACAAGGAAAGATGCCTTATGGTGCCGCAGTACGCGGCTTCAAGCCAGAACAGCATTCTTTCGCAGTTTGAGATGCCGCAGATAAACGGGGAGGATGCTGAAAATATCATCCTTTCGGTGCACTGTTATTCACCTTACAACTTCTGTCTGTCTGATGCCCAGAGCACCTTTGACGTGTCAAGCACCGCGGACACGGGCGAAGTGACGACTCTTTTTACATTCCTTGACAAGAACTTTATTTCAAAAGGAGTGCCCGTTGTCATAGGCGAGTCGAGTGCGACAAACACTAACAATAATACATCAGCCAGGGCAGCATGGGCCGGATTTATGGGAAAGATGAGCGGCTCTTACGGCATACCCGTCGTTTTGTGGGATAACGGCGCGGGTGGCGCGGGCGGCGGCGAATGCCATGCGCACGTAAACAGATACACAGGCGCCGCAAACTATCCCGCCGTAACATCCGCTTTTGTTAACAGCTTTAATGCCCGGACCTTCGGAAGCGCAAGGAAGGAATACGGCACTGAGACATCGCTTGCGGGCGGGACCGTCATCTGGCAGGAAACGGCAGGAGTAAACGCAGGCGGCTGGACATCCGATATAAAGGTGGATTCGCTTGCATCCTATTATTCTTCCGGAGCCGATTTTATGGTGGTATACACCGGCAGCCAGGCGCCAAAGCTTGTTCTTGACAGCGCCACTTATCAGAAGTGGTGGATGCAGATAGACTCATATAAAACTGCCACCGTAAACGGCAAAAGAGTCGCATACTATAAGAAATCGACCATAGACAGCGTACTTTCATCAAACGGAATCGCAAGCTATGCAGGCCTTAGAAATATAATGATCGTTCCCACGGTCACATCTACCATATATGAACTATCCCTTGACATAACGCCTCAGCCCACCATATACAAGGTGACCTTTGACGCTAACGGCGGCAGCAATGCCCCCGCCTCAATGACCAAGGAAAAGGGCAAGGCACTTACGATCTCTCTTGCGGATGCACAGATCCCCGTAAAGAACGGATATTTCTGCGTCGGCTTTGCTGAAAGCAAGGATGCAAAGGATCCTGACTACACAATAATCTATCCCTTTACATACAACAGGGATAAAAGTGTTACCCTTTATGCCGTATGGCAGAAGAACCCCTTTGCCGACTGCATCCCCTTAAAATGGTACAAGCGCTATATCGGTTATGTATTATTCAGGGGCATTATGACAGGTTATGAGCCAGACACCGCCGGAATCACAAACTTCGGACACTCGGATAACCTCCTTCGCGCCGAGATGATGACTCTTCTCTACAAGCTCGAAGGAAAGCCCGTCGCTGGCAACACCGTTTCCGCCTTCCCCGATGTGCCTGTCAAGAAATGGTACACCGGCCCCATCAACTGGGGTAAGGCAAACGGAGTTACCACCGGCAGAAGCGACGGCACCTTCGCCCCGCTCGAGCAGATCTCCCGCCAGGACTTCGTTGTTATGCTCTTCAGATACGCCCGGGTAAATGGACTTGGCACCGCAGTCTCAAGCTCCATAGCATATCAGGAAAAGGCCGATTGGAAAAAAGTTTCCGGCTACGCCGTTACCGCCGTCAACTGGGGCTATTCAAACGGTTTTATCGGAAACGGCAGTGACCTTAAGCCCCAGGACAACATCACAAGAGCCGAAGCCGCCACCATCATGGCGAGGTTCGTGGTGAAATATGGAATATAGACAAATCCCCCTTTTTTGTGTATAATACATATTGTGGCCATAAAAAAGGCCGCACAAATATCCTGATAACGAAAGAAGTTAAGTAAGACAATGACTATTCCATGGATGTATTATTTTAATATATTGCTGATCCCGCTGGTGTTCGGATATCTCACTGCGGCAAACTACAATCACAGCTTCAAGCCGCGCGGCAACTCATACGGCTGGTTCATGTTTTACATACTGCTGGACGGCGTGATACTGGGCTTCCAGAAGCTTTTCCATTCGAAAAGGCTTTTCATGACCGATACGTGGGAATATGCAGCCATCGCCCAGCTTGTTTGTTTCCTGACGATGGTCCTGGTGCTTGTGCTGCCTAGGACGCCCTTAAAAAAGATCCTTCCGCACTGGGTAAAAAAGGAAGAGGCAAACAAGGCAGATGCCGATAAAGCACATGATAAGAAAAAGGACAATAAAGAAAAGAAAGAAAACAACGCTTTCCGTATAATCTGGATGCTTTTCTTCCTGGTGGTCTATATCGCATTCCTTGTACTGTTCTTCGGAATGCGCTGGTATGAGCAGACCTTTGATGTCGATTTTGATGCGTTTCTTTTCACCATCAACTCGCCCGCAAAGGGTACGGGCTCTGACATCGTAAACGAAGCTCTTTTGATGATCATACCGCCCATCATACTTTTGATGCCGCTTTATACGGTATCTGTCATAGTGGCGGAAAAGAGAAAAGATGAATATACGCTTATGGCCTTTGGCAGGCATTTAAGCGCTAAAGGCTTCAGGAGAGTTGCAAGAGGCATTACCGTTTTCCTGATCATCATTTTTGCGATCTTCTTTATGGTCATCTTAAAGCTTCCAGAGTATCTTGCTTCAAGAAGCCGGATGTCGACCATCTACGAAGAAAATTATGTGAACCCGAATAAGGTAAAACTGACTTCCGAGACCGAAAAACCGAGAAATCTTATCTTTATAGTTATGGAAAGCATGGAGGCCACCTATGCCTCAAAGGATATGGGCGGCGTCAATTCCATAAATTACATTGACAAGATGTGTCAGCTTGCGGATGAAAACATAAGCTTTTCAAACACCGACAAGCTTGGCGGCTTTATGAGCGTCAACGGAACCGGCTGGACGATGGGTGCGACCATCGGCTTTACGAGTGGTGTGCCCTTTGCTTTCCCCGTCGGTCAGAATTCC
>Ga0247608_10003424_pt1 | contig 18485 bp, 14 predicted proteins | sample 176DNAGHGlowgp2_FD_193490 | JGI IMG/M metagenome (GOLD analysis project Ga0247608, IMG submission 193490) | Sheep rumen microbial communities from Palmerston North, Manawatu-Wanganui, New Zealand - 1766 DNA GHGlow gp2 | ecosystem: Host-associated > Mammals > Digestive system > Stomach > Rumen ... | reverse complement strand
AAATTTGTAATTAAAAAAAATAATAATTATCCAAAACTGTATATAAAAAATATAATAAAAAAACAGTAAAATTTTACTAAAATAAAGGTTTTTTACATTGTATATCAAACCGGTTCGGCGTATGAGAACGTATATTCAACATTAGGTTGGTTGCTTACTTTTTAAGTAATTCGACGTTTAAAAAAAGTATTTTTTATAAAAAAACTTAAGGAGACTTTAAAATGTTATTTATATTAATTTATATTATAATCAATTTTGAATTATATTTATATATTAAACTTCATTGTAAGAAAAATGATTTTCTTTTATTTCTTCAATTATTCTATTACATGTATAAATATTTTTATCATATGTATCGATATCAAATGAATAATCTCTATCTTCAGAAACTATAGATTTATACATAAAGTTTAATTTATCTTTTTCAATAGCATTCGAAAATGTTGTTTTCATTCTTTTATTATTAATTATAATTCTATTATTATCTAAAAATTTAATAAAATCATGATATCCCATATAACAAACTATAATATCTTCTATTGTACCTGTTCTACTTTGTGGAATTATAAATGTTACTGTCATTTTATCTAATATATTAGCAGGATATAATTTTACCCAAAATAAATGCTCTTCTATTAATAATGAATCAATGTCAGAAAATTTAAATTTACGTTGTTCATTTCTTCTCTTTTTAGATTCTAAGTTAACAGGTTTTATAAGTTTCTTACATAAATCTTCATAATTCATCTCTGTTTCTAACCTCGAATCTGAATATATTTTTATTTTTTGATTTTTAACATCATCGAATAATCTTTCTATAATAATTCCATCTTTTTCAAATAAATCATCATTATCACTTAAGATTATTTCTTTTCTTATTATAGTTACAGGACTTACTAAATCATTTTTTTTTATATCTAAAATAGATCTTTTATCTCTTTTTTCTTGTAATTTAACCCATTCTGTATCATTTTTTCTTAATAAATCCAAATCATAATTATTAGCTAAAACATTATTTTTTTTATTTTCTATACTTTTATCATTTGATACTTCATTTTTATTCAATAATAATGTATTAATACGTTCTCTTACTGTCAATGTTTTTTTTTTACTTTTTTTATTATCTTTTTTATTTTTACTATTTCCACCACATGATATATCTTTTATTGATAAGTATATCATCCATATTAAAAAAAAAACTCTTACTAAAATACTAGTCATAATTTATATTATAATAAATACACATTATAAAAAAATACTTATTAAAGATATTTTCAAATTATCTTTTTCTACCACCTTTCTTTGTATTTTTTTTGTGTAAAACTTCAATCTTTCTTGTTAAAAACTCTCCAGGTTTAAATAAAGATATCTCTTCTGGTGTAACATTTTCATTCTGTTTATGATATCTAATTATGTTATTAACTTTTATGTTAATAAATTTACAATTATTAGATTTAATCACATTCTTTTCATTATCATCAAAAACAACACTATTTAAATCTTTAACAGATTTAGATAATAATTGATTACCTTTATTATCTGTAATTTCAATTACCCAATCTTTAACAGCAAATTTAGAATCTAATGGATATGATTTACTAAATATTTCGTTACAAATAACATCAATAGTAATATCATCTAAGTCTATATCTTTTACTGTATTTAATTTATCAGGATATAATGTACTATCTCCAACAAAGAAATCATATGTAGGATCAGGAATATCCATTGTAGCAAAATCAAATTCAGTAGAAACAACTCCATTCTTTAAAACATACAACTTACAATTATCTGAATTAGGGAATATTATCAATTCTGTTTCAGATTGAGATTTTACATTTATATTTTCTATTTTTCCTCCTTCAATACTATAAGTAATATTCACATTAGGATCTGGATCTGTATTCTTAATAACATATTTATTAGAACAATATTTATAGAATACTTTATTTACATCAAGTTGTCCTTCTATTTCATTTTTATTTATTACAGTGAATGTTACTTCTTTTTCTATTTCAATATTTTTATCAGAAAATGGGTTCTTTTGTGAATAGTTAATATTTAATTTTATCACACATTTACCATCTTCATCAAATTCTATATCTCTACTAGTTGGTATAGATATAATACCTACACCATTGTTTACTCCTATTTGACTATTATTAACTGTTATAATAGGTTCTTCACCTTCAATTTTAACATAATCTTTTACATTTAAGAAAACCTCTGCTTCATAATTCTTACCAGCAACAACAATATTTTTTTTAGGAATTACAATAAGATCAAAGTTTTCAAAATTAGGATGTGTTAAATCAACACCTTTCATTATTTTATCAAATATAATCCTCATATAAGAAGATATATTTAATTCTTCATTGTATAAATAATATAATAAATCTACTAATTTTTTATTTTTAAATAAATTTTCTTCAACATCATTTTTTTTATCACCATCAACAGTATTAATATTCTTTTTAACACCAAAATAATTTAATTCTTCTAAAATCTTTAACATTGTTTCATCATCTTCACTTATCTCTTTAACTTCAGAAGATATATCATTGATATATTTTTTTAACTCTTCTATTCTATTTTCATTAACAAAATTATTGACAGAAACTATGTCTTGAGGAGTTTTTATCTTATTATTTTCATCATAACCACCTCCTTCTTCAATAGCTTTTTTAGCTAACTCTTCACTTCTGTCATGATAACTTTTCCATATATCATGTACCTTAATGACGTCATCAAATTTCTTTTTAAATTGTTCATTATTCTCAAAAGATTTTGAACGTTCATTGGCTGTTTCTAAAACAGAAGCTATATTAGTACAATATATAGTAATGTTTCTTTTTAAATCTTCTATCCTTTGTAATTTTTCATCATAATTATCTCCGTGTTCTTCAGTTTCCTTCATCATCAACATGACATACAATAGGACATACATTAACTCGATAAATTTCTCTCTTACACTTTTTTTTTCTGCCATATAATGTCATATATTTATTATAATTTAGGATTTTTAGGTTTTCTACCTCTTTTACCTTTTTTAACAACATCCTCTTCTGAATTCTCTTCTTTATTTTTATTACTAGAGTTTTTTAATTCATCATTTGTAAAATTAATATCACTATTAGTATTTTTATCAACACCACTTAGTTGAATATTATTGTTTTCACTAGTTTTACTAATATTAACCTCTTCATTTTTAGTATTATCAAAATAACCACCAGCAGTTAAGTTATGAATTTGTTTTTTTCTTAAAGATTCTAAAAAGTCAATCTTTTCTTTTAATTGCTTTATATCAGAATTAATATCAGGCATATAATAACTCTCATTACTACCATTTACATAATCTCCATTGTAATTATATGGTAATCTCATGTTAGCATTTCCTTGACCTCCTCCTATAGGTAATACTCCTCCCTGAATTCCTAATGTAGGATTCTTTAGATAATAATTACCATTTCCATCTGTGTAATATATCTTTTTCTTTTCTTCATCTTCTTTTTTATTTTTATCTTCTTCAGGTTCTTCTAAATTAAACATTCCGAAGAAAAAGATTGCTGCTTCAAAGAATAAACCAATGATAGTTACCTTCTTAGCACTCTCTAGACCTAGATTTTGACAAATCAATCCACAAATAACAACAAATGCTCCAAAGTAGTAAACTTTGTTTACTATAAAAGCCAGTATCTTTCTAATACTCATATTTATATTTTAATAAAAATTTATTAAAGACCCATTTTTATTCACAAAAAATTATATAATATTTTTTTTTTTACTAACTGTAATTACTTTTGCTGCAGTTATAAAACCTAAAAATGGATTCGCTTCGAAAATATGACAATTATCATATTTTCCATTCTGTACGTCATTTAATGTAGAATTACAAGTTCCTTTAGAAATCATTTTAACCCTTTTTGTTATATCTATATTGTTGTAATCTACATTATACCGTTGTGCACCTTCATTAAGAAGTTTTCTAAATATTCCATACCTCCAATCTTTAGTATTATTTTTTTCATTATTTTCAATATCGTAAATATATTCAGTCTCATTATTCCTAAACCACACACTTGTATTTCCAGTACAATCATAAAGACCAAATTTATTTTTAGGATATTTATAAACACTACTTATATTTACCTTTGAATTTGAATTTTGTCCATTGTTAAAGTTAAACTTATAATTACCTTTATCATCTAAAATATTAAAGTTACCACAGCTATATAACCATTTACTATTACCACAGCAACAAGCGTATGTATATTCTGCATAACTTATAGGGTAAACTATAACTAAAACCCTCTCTTCTGCTGGTAAAGAATCTAATAAAAACTCATTAATACAAAATGTTTGCCATTTACAAAATTCAACATAATGTAAATAACTAACACATATTATTGGATAATCTCCATATTTTTCATCAAATGCATATTTTTTTATAAAATCATTATTTTTATCTGGAAAATTTTTAAAATCTGAAAACCTAGGCATCATATTTCTTATATAATCATCATCTAGATTTTCTATTAAATTACGTCTAAGATCTAAATAATCATTTAAAAATACTTCAAATTCATCACTTTGTCTTCTTTCTTCAATTTGTTTTTCTAATTTTTTCTTGTTTTTAGTTGTTATTTTAGAGTTTTTACTTATTAAAAATTTCTTTTTAACATCTGCTTCAGACATGTAAAAATTTTTTTTACTTTTTTTCATTTCCAAATACTCAGTTAAAGTCTCTAAAAAACTATAATATTCATCTCTTGTAACTTTTGTATTTTTAAGTAAAAAATTATCAATAGGTATTTTTTTACCTTCAAAGATATTATTTTCTGCAGTTCCAACAGCAAATTTTGGTGTTCCTGCTATTAATAAATACCTTCTTAAAGCCATCTGCAAGTCTGAATTATTTACAATAATATCGTAAATATCTTTACATTCATATTGTATTTTTTTTTCTTCATCTGTTAATTTTATAGGTTTTTTAATGTCATATTTTACATTACCAAAATTACCAAAATTAGTTAATCTTTTACCTTTAAAAATAGATTTATTATTTTTTCTAAATTTTTTCTTATTATTATCTTTTTTACTACCACCACAATATATAAGATTAAAACTTCCACAAAAAAATAACAAATTTGTATAATAATGTTTAATAAACATCCTCCACATTATATGTTAATAATAACTATTTTTTTAAAAATAAAATAAGATTTGACATATTTTAATTAAAAAAATTTTAAATAAATTAGAACTTTATATATAAATGATGAAAAATCAATATTTTTTTTTTATATCAAATGTGATGTTCATTATTGGTATTTTTTCTGATAATCATACATTTAATATTCATTTTATCTTTTTGTTAGTACCGATATTTTATTTTTCATTACTTATTTTAAATTTTTATAATTTTAAATTTATTTCATCATTGTTAATATATATTTTGTTATTTTTCATTGGAATATTATTTGTTAGATTTGAAAAAGTTAAAATATTAAAAAAAACAGATATCAATATTGATAATAGTGAAGCTTTAGTTATAATTTCAGAGAAAACTTTTGATATTAATAATGGATATAATAACTGTGATTTTATTGTAAAAAAAGTTAAAATAAATAATAAATGGATTGATGTTGATAAAAAAACATTGATAAGAGTTAGTTTAAAGAATAATAAATATATTGATAGAATAAAAATTGGAGATTGTTTTTTAATAATAAATAGAGAAAATTATGGTGAATTAGAAAATATTGACGATGAATATTTAGAATATGATTCTTATTGTAAACATTTAGTTAATAATGGTATTTATTATATTTTTACTACAAATTTTGATAATTTAACATATATAGGTAACTATAATATTTTTTATAATTATTATTTTTACAATATTCGAGATAATTTAAGAGATAGACTTGTTAAAAATATTGATAGTAATAATTCAAAACAGATTTTATCAAATTTAATATTTGGAAAATGTTCGTTAATTAATAAAAAACTTAAAGATATTTACGTAAAAACTAATTTAACACATATCTTAGCAATATCTGGATTACATTTATGTTTAATAGTATTCATTTTATTATTATTTTTAAATCGTTTTATAATGAATAAAAAAATAATGTATTCAATTATTTTTATTATATTATGGATTTATGGATTTGTAATATCATTACCTTCATCTGTTTTAAGATCTTTAATAATGTTTACATTTTTTGTCATTAATTTATTTTTAGATAGACATTGTCCAAAATATTCTTTTTTATCAAATTCATTTGTTTTTTCATTAATATTAAATCCTTTATGGATATATTCATTAGGATTTTTATTATCTTATTTATCAACTTTTGGAATACTTTTTTCTTATAATTTCATATACAAATTATTATCAATAGGACCAATTAAAGCAAAAAATATATTACAAAAATTAAAGTTGTATATGTCAAAAAAAATAAATAAATGTATTTTATCGCAAATATCGTTATCCTTATCTGTTATGATTTTTACAACACCAATATTATTATATTTTTTTCATCAAATTAATTTAATTTCAATATTTAGTAATATTATTATAATTCCACTATTTACTATTATTTTATTTATTTCATTTTTAGTAATATTTTTCTCATTTTCGCCTCTGTTATTTATCTACAAATATTTTTTGCATTTTTTAGATTATTCAACTTTTATTAAAAATAATAAATATTATTTTTCTGATTTTATTTATGAGTATTTATCAAAAATTTTAAATTATTTAATGATTATTACAAATAACATAATTTATTATATTTCTCAATATGATTTTTCAATAATAAAAGTAGATTATTTTTCTGTTAATTTTGTGATTTTATATTATTTTTTAATATTTTACATTGTTTATTTTATATCAAATTATGAAAGAAATAAAGAAAAATATTATCATAATATATATGGATATTAATGAAAAGAAGCGAATTTTAATAACAAATGCGTTAAGAGAAATATTTTTGTTTAATATTCAAAAAAATTACAGTGAACTAAGACAAAGTATTATAACAATAACAAATACATATTTATTAGATGGAGGAAAATTATTAAAAGTTTATTTAAATTTTTACAGCAAAGATCAAGATATTAATGAAGAACAATTTTTAAAATTTTTAAATATAAATAAAAAGAATATACGTTTTGAACTTGGTAAAAAGATATCTAATAAATTAAAATACGTTCCAAATATTGATTTTTATATTGATGATACAATGAAAATTTGTAAAGAAATTGATAATATTTTAAAAAAAATAAAATAATTCTACTTTCTAAGAAAGTAGCAAAGGTACGTTTCGACAGATTGTCGAAACAAAGAATACATAACTAATTTAATACATTATCTATTAAAATACACTATGTTTTAGTTTCTACATTCGAATACTTTCTTATAAGAAAGTTGTTACTTTAAAAGTAACCAACTATGACTAAGTCCCTACTTTAAAAGTAGGCAAATAGGATGTTTCCATATTCATAGAAACGAATATATAGTGTATTTTTATAGATGATGTATAAAATATACACTATGTATTCTTGTTTTCACGAATGTGAAAACGTAAAAATTTTTGTCAAACTTTTTATAAAAAGTTTGTGAGGCGTTTGAGACTTACTTTAAAAGTAAGCAAGTAATAAAGGTGCTTCGCCGATTGAGAAGGTAGATCCAACCTTAGGTTGGTTTTTACATAAAAACACTAAAATGGAGTACTTCTAACATTTTATAAAAAGTTTTATAACACTCATTAAAATTAAGATATTATTTTTATAACAGATAAATATAATTAAAGTATTAAATTTTATAACTATAAATATGTATAATATTTTTTTTAGATTAAGATTTAAAATATTATTAAATTTTACTTTTTTTAATTATTTATATTGTTGTAAAAAATGTTGTAAAAAACGTTGTAAATATAGTGAAAAAAAAATTTTAAATAATAATAATAATGAAGAAAATAATAAAAAAGATAAAAAGAAAGATAGAGAAGAAAATGATAAAAAAAATGATGATCTTTTTGAAAAATGTTTAAATTTTAAAGATAAAGATTTTAATTTACCTAAGGAATATAAACCTATAAATAGTTTATTAAAATGGAAAAATAATAATTGTTGGATTATAAGTTATATTGAATTATATTTAAATGATCCTAAAAATCAAGAGTTTTTAAAAAATAATAATTTCGATAAAAATAATATAGATGATAAAAAATATATTGTTTTACGAGATATTTTAAAATTATTCTACAATAATGAAGGTAATTATAATTTAGATTTTACTAATTATTATGAATTCTTTTGGAATGAATTAGAAAGAACTAAAAATACAGGAAATAAAGGTAAAAAGAAATATGAATTTAATAATCCTTCTGAAACTATATATTGTTTATTAAATGATAATAAAAAATCTTTATGTTTTGATGTATCTTATTATTGGAAAAATCAAAATATTAAAGAAAAAATCAAAATTTTAGAAAAAAATAATAATAAAAATGATCTAAAAACAGTAAATAAATTAGTTTATGATATTTATTTAAAAAACTATTTTTACACATTTTTATTACAAAAGATATTTGGTCAAAATTTTAAAGATTATCTTAATAAATATAAAGATAATTTAATAGAAAAACGAACTAATTTATATAGTTATGGTGAAAATTTTCTTTTTAAAGGTATACAAAGTTTTCTAAATTTAATTATATCTTATCAGAATAAAATTGTTGAAAATGAAATTAAAAAAATAAAAGAAAAAATATATAATAATAATAGAAATAATATTTCAACAGATATTGAAAATGAGTTTAAAAATTATAAAATTGATGTAAATAGTATTCTATTTCACGCACTAAATTTTCATTTTTTTACATTTGTTCATAACATAAATAACAATAAATGGATAAATTTAAATTCTCATAATAACAAAGAAAATGGAAAAAATTATAATCCTATAGATCTATTAAATAATGAATTAGAAATAACTCAAGATGGAGATAGTCATAAATATTTTCCAGTATTTATTTCAATTACAATATCTAAAAAAAATAGTGAAAATAAAGATAAATTTAATCTACAAAGATTTATAGATGCGCAAAAAAATGATTATATTAAGGCTTTAAATGAAGTAAAAAATGGAAAAAAAGAATCACATTGGATATGGTATATTTTCCCACAAGTAGATGGTTTAGGGACTAGTGAAACAACAAAAAAATATTCAATAAAATCAATAGAAGAAGGTTTAGAATATTTAAAAAATGATATTTTACGACAAAGATTAATAGAGATAACAAAAGCTTTATTACAATATTATAAAAAAGATAAAACAAAGGGAATAGGGCAAATATTTGGAGATCCAGATAATTTAAAACTACAATCATCAATGACTTTATTTAACTATATTATCGAAAAATACAAAGATAGTGATTTAAAAGAAGTATTTAAAGACTTTTTAACTGAAAATAATAAAGTTATATTTAAAGAAGTTTTAGATATCTATTTTAACAGTCAACAATGTGAAAAAAGTTTAAAAATATTTAAAAATTAGATTTTTAAGGATCATAGCATTGACGTTTTTTAAATAAAAAACCAACTTAAAGTTGGATCTTCAAAACTTTTTTGTAAAAAAGTTTTATCAAAAAACTTTTACGTTTTCACATTCGTGAAAACAAGAATATATTATGTATTTTATATATAATGTACTAAAATTAGTTATGTATTAGTTTCTACGAATGTAGAAACATCTAGTTGGGTACTTATTAAGTAACAACTTTTTTGTAAAAAAGTTTTATCAAAAAACTTTTACGTTTTCACATTCGTGAAAACAAAAACATATGATGTATTTTAACAGATAATGTATTAAAATACACTATGTATTCGTCTTTACGAATGTAAAGACATCCTAAGGTCCAGGACTTAGTCCTGGTGGTTACTTTCTTAGAGTAACTAGACTTTCATTTTTATTTTAGTTTTTTTGTGTTCATCTTTTCTCAAGTAGAACAACCTTGCTCTTCTTACAATACCTTTTTTTAGTATTGTTATTGAATCTATTATTGGTGATAATATTGGAAATATCTTTTCTATTGCAATACCACTAACTACTTTTCTTATTGTAAATGTCTCACCACTAGTGTTTTTATGCCTTCTTTGTAATACTATACCTTGAAAATGCTGTAGTCTTACTTTATCACCATCTTTTATTTTAGTTACTACGTCAATAGTATCACCTGCTTTAAATTCTGGAAAATCCTTTTTATTTTTTAAGTTTATTTTTTCAAAAGCTCTTAGATGAATATTCATATATTTATGTTAAAATATAATTTTATATATTAAAAAATTTTGAGTTAATTTTATAATTATAGCTTATAAATATGACTAAAAGAGGTTATCAAAGATTATTTTATTTTGTTGTTGATGTTATTTTGTGTGTTATTCTTTATAAATTGATTAGGAGTGATAATGATAAAAATAATAAAAAAAAAGAGTTACAAATGTTGAAAGATAAAGAAAATATTGTAAAAAACAATATAAAAGATGATAAAGAAAAAGATAATATTTAATTTATTCAAATGTAAAGTTGTTAAAAACTTTGTTAAAAGGATCATAATTAGTGTCATCAGGAATTGCAAATACTATTTTTTTAAATCTAGTTTTGTAATTCTTCGTTTTATCTTTTAATATTTCTGAATATTCTTTTGCTACTAATTCTGCAGGATTACAAAAAACTCCACATCCAAAAGCACCTAATATTAATATGTCTACATCATATTTATCAGCAACATCTAATATTTTTCTCATTCTTTTGTTGTGTAAAATTTTTAAATTATCATCAGATATATTTTTAGAACTATTATTAGGAGCAGCACAACTTATAACATCTACTTTATTGTTAAAATCAGATAATTTATTATTAGAATCATCTTGTAATATTATAACATCTGGAGAATATATTATATCATCATTAGCGTTTTTTTCATCATTGCTATTATGTTTACCATAAAATTCTTCTTTAGATATTTTACATTTTAAATTATTATCTATTGTTGTTGCATCTCTTATAGAACCTTCTTGTGCTCTTCCTGGTGATAGCCAATTAGCAAAATTTAATATACCAACTCTACAATTTGGATTGTTTTTAATATAAAATAAAGCACTGTCTATTGTTGTACCTTTTTTCATTTCTACTGAACAATTATTATTTTTTGTTTTAAATTCACCTAATCTTTCTACTTCTTTAATAACTCTTGTTTTATCAACACTATTTTTTATTAGATTATCTAATTCTTTTTTTTTATCATTTTCTTCATTCTTTTTATCATCTTCTTCATTATTGTTATTATTGTTATTATTATTATTTAAATTAGTTAAATTTTTTTTTTTTGGACAAAAACAACATTTTATTAAAAATATGTTGTTAAAAATAATAGTTAAGGTTATTAATTTCTTCATGTTTTTAAGTTAATATTTATTTAATATTTATTTAATATTTAACAGGATATACATTATGAACAACAAGATTTTGAACAACAACACAAACAACATTTAGCTGTTTTATTATTAATATTTTTATCTTTTAAACCTTTTGTATTACTATTTTGTAATTTTTCTCTTTTTTCTCCTTTTTTTTCTTCATCATAACAGGTTTGTTTTATTAATTTACGTTGAAATGTCTTTTGATCTTTTAAAAAATCTTCAAATTTTAAACCATCAATATCTTTATATAATTTACCATCAAAAGTTTTATATTCTAATAAATCTTTTTCAAAAGATCTACCTGAATTATCAATTGATGAATCTATTATTCTTATGACATTTAATTTCTCATTTTTGAATAATTTTTCAGATCCAGTAATTTTTTTATTTGATTTATTAATAATTTCTATATATGTAAAATATGAATTATTAAACATTTTATCTAAATTTATTTCATCTAAAACAGTATCTTCTTCTATTGTAATTTTTGCATTATTCTTTGTATTAATATTTTTCCCACAATTAAAAAACACATCATCTAATCCTTTAGTATCTTTGTTAATAATTAAATTTAAATCATCTGAATTAAAATTTAACATTTCACAATTGTAAAATTTTTCGTTATCTAATATTGAAGTATTATTATAACTAATTGTTTCTTCATTGTTTTTTCTACTTTTTCCAATACCTAAACATAATAATTTTTTTAAATTTTTAAAAGATATTTTTTTATTATCACAATTATTTAAAATAAAAGTATCTAGATTTTCACAATTTAATAACATATCTTGATTTTCTATTATATTAATATCATCAGTATAAGGTAGTCCTAAATAAATCATTTTTAAATTTTTACAATTTTTAAATAAATTATTAGACTTTAGATTAGTTTTTTTTAAATTATTTAAAAAAAAACTATTTATTTTACTATCTTCAAAAATACCAGAATCATCTTCTACTTGAAAATATGAAAAAAAGATATTTTTTATTAAAAAGTTTTTATTATAAAGAATACCAATTATACTTGGATTATTATTATCATCATCATTATATTTTTTATTTAATATCATAGATGCTTTTTTACAATCTATAACCTCATATTCATAACTTACTTCTTTAGTATCTTTGGACTCATATCTTGTTATTATTGTTGATATTTCCTTGATATTTGTATATTTTTTATCTTTTAATTCAATTTTAACTTTATTAATAATTTCGTCAATTTTACTAGTATCATTTATTTCTATTTTTACTAAATCTTTACAACTTTTATATATTTCAGTTGTTATAAATTTTTTTATTATAAGTATTGTTTTATTTTTATCATGAGGAAATTTAGGATCTTGTATTTCTTTAACATCATCATAATCTCGCTCTATTTGATCTTTTTTTACAATTTCTTTAACTTCAGAAATTACTAATGTTGTATTTCTTTTAATAGCACTTTTTAACCAATTATAATTGATTATATTATCTTCTAATAATATTTTTTCATCGATATATAATGTATTAGTAAAAATATTTAGAATTTTAAAGAAAAAGATAATAAATAATACTTTTAAATTCATATATAAAAGTTAATAAATATTTAAACAATTAGCAACATTTACTTTTTGAACAACAACATAAACAACATTTAGCTGTTTTATCATTAATATTTTTATCTTTTAAACCTTTTGTATTATTATTTTGTAATTTTTCTCTTTCTTCACCTTTTTTTTCTTCATCATAACAGGTTTGTTTTCTTAATTTACTGTAAAATGTCTTTTTATCTTTCAAAAAATCTTCAAATTTTAAACCTTCAATATCTTTATATAATTTACCTTCAAAAGTTTTATATTCTAAAAATTCTTTATCAAAAATTATACCTGAATTATCAGTTGATGAATCTATTATATTTATATATTTTAAATTCTTATTTTCGAATAATTTAACAGATCCAGTAATTTTTTTATTTGATTTATTAATAATTTCTATATCTGTAAAATATGAATTATTAAACATTTTATCTAAATTTATTTCATCTAAAACAGTATCTTCTTCTATTGTAATTTTTACATTATTCTTGGTATTAATATTTTTCCCACAATTAAAAAAGACCTTATCTAATCCTTTAGTATCTTTGTTAATAATTAAATCAATATATGAATTATTAAAATCTAACTTTTCACAATTATAAAATTTTTCGTTATCTAATATTGAAGTATTATTATAATTAATCATTTTTTCATTGATTATTCTTTTTTTTCCAATATTTAAGATTAATAATTTTTTTAAATTTTTAAAAGATATTTTTTTATTATCACAATTATTTAAATAAAAATCATTTAGATTTTCACAATTAAATAACATGTTTTGATTTTCTATTATATTAATATCATCAGTATAATATTGTCCTAACCAAATCATTTTTAAATTTTTACAATTTTTAAATAAATTATTAGACTTTAGATTAGTTTTTTTTAAATTATATAAAAAAAAATTATTTATTTTACTATCTTCAAAAATACCAGAATTATCTTCTACTTGAAAATATGAAAAAAAAAACTTTACACCATCAATACGACAAACACTTGGATTATTACCATTATTTTCATTATATTTTTGGTGTAATATATAAGGTCCTAACAATCCTTCTTCATCTCCTTCGAAAACATTATATTCATAACTTTTTTCTTCAGTCTTTTCTGACTTATATTCTCTTATTATTGTTGATATTTTTTTAATATTTTTATATGTTTTATCTTGTAATTCAGATTTAACATTATTAATAATTTTATCTATTTTATTAAAATCATCTATTTCTATTTTTACTAAATCTTTATAACTTTTATATATTTCAGTTGTTATAAATTTTTTTGTTATACTTATTGTTTTACTTGGATCATCAGGGGAATTTGGATCTTGTATTTCTTTAGTTTCTAAAAAAGTTCCTTTTGTTGGATTTTCTATTAGTTTAACTTCAGAAATTACTAATGTTGTATTTCTTTCAATAGCACTTTTTAACCAATTATAATTAATAATATTATCTTCTAATAATATTTTTTTATCTATATATAATGTATTAGTAAAAATATTTAGAATTTTAATGAAAAAGATAAAAAATAATACTTTTAAATTCATATATAAAAGTTAATAAATATTTAAACAATTAGCAACATTTACTTTTTGAACAACAACATAAACAACATTTAGCTGTTTCATTATTAATATTTTTATTATCTAAACTATTTTTACTACTATTATTTAATTCTTCTTTTTTTCTTTTTTCTTCTTCTCTTTTTTTATTAAATTTTCCAATCTCATCATTTACAACACTTGGTCCTTTAAAAAATATATCAATAATATCATTACAATGTTTTTCTTCTTTTAAATATTTCATTAATTCATTATCTGTTAAATCTAATTCATAATTTTTTTCTTCAATATTTTTTTCTTTATTTTCTTCTTTTACAATCAATTTTATCTTTTTTAAAGTACCAGTTTCTAATAAATGTTTAGATCCAAAAATTGCTTTACCATTATCTTCAATTATTATTTCTTCTAATTTATGATTATTAAATATTTTATCTAACTCTACCTGTATTTTAGTATCTTTTTCTATTTTTAAATATATTTTTTTATCACAATCAGAATTTTCAACATTACAAAATACATCTTCTAAATCTTCTTCTTCAGTATCTTTATTAATTACAAAACATACATCATCTCTAAATTTTACTTTTTCACAATTTTTAAAATGATTTTTTTTAATAGGAATATATCTTTTTTCACCTAGATTATAAGTATCATAACAATATTCTAAATTTTTACAGTTTTCAAAAATAGATTTCCCATAAAATAAATATTCTTTCTTTGACATAAACATTTTAATTTTTTCACAATTCAAAAACATTTGATCACAATTTATTATTTTATTTTTAAAATTAATTAAAGTAAAATCTTTAATAGAACTATTTTTAAATAATCTTTTAAAATTGATATCATTTTCTTTTAAAAAACGAGCATTATTATAATCTTCAATTTTAGAATTTTCGAAAATACCTTTATTATTACATTGAGAATATGAAAAAAAATATTGAATTTTATCTATTACAAAAATTGTTGGATTATCTGTAGAATTTTCATTAAATTTTAATTGTTTTTTATAACCATTATTATCATTAAAAATATATTCATAATTATATTTTTTATCTTTTTTATAACTATAAACTTCTATTTTACCATCTATTTCACTAATATTTTTATCTAATTCAATTAAAACACCTTTTGAATCTTTTTTCTTATTTTTAACATCATTAATATTTTTTATTAACTCTTTTAAATTTGATGTATCGTCAATATTAATTTTCAAAAATTTACCTTCATATTTATAATTAAGTTGTTTTTTATAAATTTCTGTTACTATTATTTTTTTTGGAGGATGGCTTTCATCATCAACTTCATAATTATAATTAAAATCTTCAATTTTTTCTTTTTCTTTTTTATCTATTTTAGAAATAACAATATTATTATTACTTAAAACTGCTTCTTTTAACCAATCTAAATTTACAAAATCATCTTTAACAAATATATCTTCATCGATATATAAAGTGTTAGGAATTATATGTAAAAATTTAATAAAAAATAAGATTATCAAACACTTAACATTCATAATTTTTATCTAAAATATTTTAGTTATTATTTGTAAAAAATAAAATAAAATATAGCAAAATATATGGTCTATTAGTCTAACGGTTAGGACATAAGATTCTCATTCTTAGAATAGGGGTTCGATTCCCCTATAGACTACTTCTGGTAATAATATCAAAAATGATTAAAATTTCACGTAATTATTGTAGATTCGACTGTTTATTAGAGTATTATTCTTATTATCTGAAAAATGAATTAGAAGAAAAACAGATAATAAAGAAAAGTTTTGAAGGTTTTGACTCGATAATAAATTTATGTATCAAAGATTCTTTATCGTTTTATTATTTTATCGATACTGTTTTTGATGCTTATAAAGAAGATAAATTTATAAAGTCATTAATAATAAACACTAACTTCAAAGATTATCTTAACAATGAAAACTACAAAAAATGTATAACTAAATTCAATGTTTCTGAAGATAAAAACATAGAATTTACTGATGAGTTATTAGATACTTTAAAAGTTTATTTTAATGAATTTAAAGATTTTAAAGAACTTATATACAAGCTTTCTAAAGATCAAAATATATCTAACTTACTAAACATATCTCCATTTTTTTATTCTAACGCATTCTTCAACATATTTAAGCAGATAAATGTTTTTTTTAATGATGAGATATTTTTAGATCTTTTAAACATCGAAGAGATAACTGCAGAATGTAAAGATTTTTGCAACAAGATATTAACATATTTTTCTGAGCATGAAGCAGAGATAAGAAAAGACATGAATGACATAGCTGAAAAATGGACAGAAAAAAGGATACATAATGTAGAAAAGATATTAATAGGTCTTGCAATAAGTGAATATAAAGTTTTTCAAACACCAATCCAAGTAACCATTAATGAATATGTCAACTTATCTAAAGAATTCTGTGGTAATAAAACAAGTATGTTCGTTAACGGTCTCCTCGATCCGTTACTTAAAAAGTAACCAACCAGGACTAAGTCCTGGACCTTAGGATGTTTCTACATTCGTAGAAACGAATATATAACTAATTTTATACCTTAGGTATTAAATTCATTATATATTCTTTGTTTCGACATCTGTCGAAAGTTACTTTAAAAGTAACCAAGTAATAAATGTTGGATCCAACGTCACGTTGGTTTTGTCAAACTTTTTATAAAAAGTTTGTGAGACGATTGAGAAGATAGATCCAACTTACTTAGGAAGTAAGCAACAGGATGTTTCTATATTTATAGAAACGAATATATGATGTTTTTTTAATAGATAATGTATTATTTTTTAAAACTTTTTTTAAAAGTTTCGAATTGCTTGCTTTTAAAGTAAGAGCCGGTTCGGCGTATGAGAACAAGTTGCTTACTTTTAAAGTAAGTCGGCGTTTGAGAAGGAAGATTCAACATTATATTGGTACTTTTTTAGAAAGTAGAGATGTTTAAAAAATATTTTTTATTAAAAGAACAGTAATGTGACACTTCAAAAAAAAGAAGCAATAAGATTATATTTTGAAGGTAATAGCTTTTATCGCAGTTAGTAAAAATTAAGAAATAAAAATAATACTTGTTTAAGATGGATGTGTAAAAACTTATGCTAATAAAATAAAGCCGAAAAAATATAAATATGAACGTGTTGAAGTTATGGAAATGGATGAATTTTTTACACATACATTCATGTCTAAAAAAAAACCGAATTTTCTTAATAGTTTTATTATAAAGAATTACAAGAGAAATAGTTGGTTATGATATTTCTTTTGATAGAAACCCTGAAACAATTCAAAAAATCATTGATTCTTCACCAAAAGCAAAACAATATTATTTTGATGGTTATATAGGATATTTAAAACTAAATTATCATGGTGGAAAATATAAATCTTTGAATAATAAAAGTCAAACTCATAATATTGGTGTAAAATGTGTAAATTCAGATTTTAAAAAATATATACCGTTTTTACAACGAAAATCGAAATGTTTTCCAAGATCTTTAGAAACATTTAAAGCAGTTTTTAAAGTTTTTTGTTACATCTATAACAAATTTTCATCATTTAAAAGAAAATTTTCAAATTTAAAAAATATTTATTTAATAAATTTTATATAAAAGTACCTAATGGAACACTCCTGATTTTTTTATTAATAAAATAAGTCATCTTTTATTAAAAAAGCTAATAAATTTTAATAAAATAAAAGAAAATATATATAAAAATAAATAGCTTTTAATTATTTAGTTTAATATTTATTTTTTATAAATGCAAATATTATTTAAATATTTTTCAACTTGTAAAATTTTAATAATAAAATAATTTACTAATAATTTGTTTTTTTTTTTTTTTGATTTGTAAATAA
>Ga0247608_10003423_pt1 | contig 18485 bp, 17 predicted proteins | sample 176DNAGHGlowgp2_FD_193490 | JGI IMG/M metagenome (GOLD analysis project Ga0247608, IMG submission 193490) | Sheep rumen microbial communities from Palmerston North, Manawatu-Wanganui, New Zealand - 1766 DNA GHGlow gp2 | ecosystem: Host-associated > Mammals > Digestive system > Stomach > Rumen ... | reverse complement strand
TCGCATACTCACTATTTTGGGGGGCAAAAATAAGAATAATATTCGGAAAAACCAAATATTATTCGGATTATTTTAAAGAAAAGACATCAGCGGAACTAAGAACAACCCACTTCTGGTCAAACAGGGAAGGAAGGGAAGGGAATGCTGAATAAGAAAACCCCGTGAAAAGGACTCCAGCTGTTTTTTTTGTCGATTTCCGGGGTTTTTCTTTTGTGTCTCGGAAATATTTCCTATCTTTGTCGCCAAGAAACAATAAAGGACAAGTATTTTATTCTTAGTTACAGCAGAGCAATATGACAACAAACATTCCGCAGACACAATTTGCAACGCTGGCCATCGGTGCTACAGCACAGCGCATGGGTATAACGGCTACAGAACTCTTTAACCGGCTGAAACGTCACGGTCTGGTGCGTCGGCTGCTTTTCGACTGCTACGACACGCTGCACACCGAGAGTATAGACGGCGTGGTGTGGAACGTGCAACAAGCTCTGAAGAATTGGGATGAGAAGGAAGGAAGCAGCTTATGAAACAGACACTCTATCACGGCTCTTATCTCAGCGTACCCTACCCCCTTACTAGTGTTGGGCGTAGGGAACTTGACTTCGGGCCAGGCTTCTATGTCACCAGTCTGCGTGAACAAGCCGAACGTTGGGCACGCCGCGTCTGCGTCATACGCGCCGTGGACACACCAATTCTTTCAGTATATGAGTTCGACAAGGCAAACCTGCCTACGGGTGTCCGCTGCCTCCGTCTGGAGCATTACGACCAAGAATGGCTCGATTTCATCGTTAGTAGTCGTCGCGGTGAGGAGCCCTGGAAGGATTATGACATCATTGAAGGCGGTGTAGCCAATGACCAAGTCATCGATACCGTCGAGGACTACTACGCCGGACGTATCACGGCCGAACAGGCTATAGGGCAGTTACGTTTTGCAAAACCGACTCATCAGATGTGCATCAGCCACCAGGCTATCGTCGACCGCTGCCTATGCTTCATTTCGTCAGAACCGTTGTCTGAGGAAGGAGGCCAGCTATGAGAGACCAAGTACTTTGGCGAAAGACCGGACGCATAGCCGCGCTGCTTGCCGACCGTCTCGACATTGATGCCGACCGCGCCCTCGACCTTTTGTACAACTCACACACATTTGTTCTTCTCACCAATCCCGACAGTGGACTGCAACTCCAGAGTGATGCCTACATTCTCAACGACTTGCTACGAGAGCTGGACGTGTAGCGTTTCAAAAAGTGGTAAACCAGTTGCTGAACAAGAACCGCATCTATGTCTGCGACGAGGATTTCGACTTCGTCTATGACTTCATCTGTCAGGCAAAACCCTGAGATCAGGACTCCAATTATTTTTTCAGGTCGATTTCCGGGGTTTTTCTTTTGTGTCTCGGAAATATTTCCTATCTTTGCAGCGAGTATTGTTGTCCAATACTTGTCCAATAGATGTCCAATCGTTGTCCAATAGTTGTCCAATAGACAATGGGACAACGAAAGGGGAACGATAGGTCAACGATGGGACAAGGACAGGACAAGGACAGGGATTGCACTGAGGAAAGAAGGGGATTGCACTGAGGGAAGAAAGGTATTGACAACATTTTAAACGGAAAAAGGATATGAAGTACAGTAAGACAAAGGGGCTGGTGATGATAGGCAGCCTGCGTTCGGCCGGGTTGACGACGTATATGCGACAGGGCAAGGTGGTGACGCGAGTGGCGCAGTCTGACGAGCGGCGCAGCAATACGCTGGCCCAGTTCAGACAGCGGCAGCGCATGCGGCATACGCTGGCGCTGTGGACCACACTGAGGCAATGTGAGCCCACGTTTACCCAAAGGGCGACGGCATATACGAACTTTATGTCGCTGGCCAACAGGCTGCCCGTGGTGTATGTGGTAAGGCCGCTGATGGAGCAGGCGAGTTTTCTGATGCCGGGTCTGCCGGTGAGCGACGGCGTGCTGCCGTCCGTCGGCCAGGAGCTGGCCGTGGTGGATGGCGAGGCGGCGCTGGTGACGAGCATGAGGGCCGGGGATGCGGACACGGAGGCTGAGCTGTGGCTGTACTGTGGCGAGCAGCGCGACGAGGGTCCTGCGCCCAGGGTGTGGTTCAGCAAGCGGCGGGTGTCGTGGCTGGAGCTGTCGCTGGTGGAGGGCCGGTACGTGTTGAAGGACGAGGCTTTTGCCGACGACATGAGGGGCTGGGCCCTGGTGATGGTGAAGGGCGGACGGTGCTCGTCGCAAGGCCTTGTGACGCGCTGCCGGCTTTATGAACGGTTTACGACGGAGGAGGCTCTGAGGGCGTCGGCCGAGAGCTACGGCGGTCTGACGGAGTGAAAGTGTTAGCCCGCCCCTGCATTCGCATGTGGGGGCGGGCTAAGTGTTTACTATGAAAAAACTACAAACCTTATCTGTTACTAACTTAAAACGTATGAATCTTTTGAGTTTTGCTGGTGCAAAGGTACAAAGAAAGCGGGGCGTCCGCAAATTGTTTCAGCGAACGCCCCGATTGTTATAGCGAACCGGAGTTCTTGTCTACGGTTGACCTTGGCCTGATTAGAGGTTGGGGTTGATCTTGCTCCACTCTGAGATGGGGGGCACGATGTTGAGGGTGACGAGTTCGTCGCGCATCTTGCAGAGGTGCTCGTAGCTCTGGTCGAGCTTGGCGTTCTCCTCGGCCGTGCCCTGGGGTACTTCGAACTTGGCGCCCTCGCTGGTCATGGTGGTCTTCATGGCCATCATGATGTGGTCGTACTTGTCGGTCTTGACGTAGGTTCCTACGGGGAAGCGGAAGGGCTCGCCGCCCATGGCTGCACGTATCATCTCGACGGAGAGGTACGAGGGGCTCTGGAAGCTGGAGCGTCCGCGGAGCTCGATGATCTTGGCTCCGCCCTTGGTGACGTCGACCTTCATCTGCTCCCACTCTTCGACGGAGAACTCGGGTGTGCCGATGATGTCGGTCAGCTTGCGACCCTTAATCTCGACGTGGCTGCCGAAGACGGCCATCTGCTCGCCGTGTCCGCCGTAGGTGGCGCAACCGGTAATTTCGCACTGCTTCACACCGAACTTCTTGGCCAGTGCCGACTGCAGACGAGTGGTGTCGAGACCGGCCAGTGTGGTCACCTGTCCGGGTTTCAGACCTGAGTAGAGCAGTGTGACGAGACCGGTGAGGTCGGCGGGGTTGAAGATGATGACGACGTGCTTGACGTCGGGGCAGTATTTCTTGATGTTCTGGCCCAGCTCTTCGGCTATCTTGCAGTTGCCGGCCAGCAGGTCCTCGCGGGTCATTCCTGCCTTACGGGGTGCACCGCCAGAGGAGATGATGTACTTTGCGTTGCGGAAAGCCTCCTCGGGATTGGTGGTGGCGACGATGTTGACGTCGTCGAAGCCGCTCTGGCGCATCTCTTCGGCCACGCCCTCGGGTGAGAAGACATCATAGAGACAGATTTCACTTGTCAGACCCATCATAAGGGCGGTCTGTGCCATGTTTGAACCAATCATGCCAGCTGCGCCGACGATGGTCAGTTTGTCGTTAGTTAAAAATGCCATAATCGTTTTGTTTGTTTTAATCGTTTTCTTTGTTTCAATTGGATGCAAAGATACGAAATTATTCCCAAACGACAAACCGGAACCGGATATTTAATGAATATTAATATGTGGCAGGGGGCGCTTTGTAAAGTCCGGGTTACAAAAAGACAGCCAAACGCTGTCGCTTGGCTGTCTTTGTCGGGATGAGGCGACTCGAACGCCCGACCCCTACGTCCCGAACGTAGTGCGCTACCAACTGCGCTACATCCCGATTGCTTGTGAAAAGCGCTGCAAAGGTACGGCAATTTTTTGAATTACGTGCACTTTTAGGGGAAAATTTTGGGTTTAATTTGGTTTTTCACTTACTAATTAGTATCTTTGCAGACGTAAACTAACCTCTAATGAAGTATTTATCACTGATAGCATGCTTGCTGCTGACGTCGTTGGCTGCCGCCGGCCAGCGGGTGCTGGTGGTGGAGAAGGGCAATGCCGAGAGTCTGCTGGACGTCATCGGCGAGGCCAACCGGCTGAACGCGGCGAAGGACGCTGAGCGTCTGTTCATTCTGATTCCCGACGGCTACTACGACCTGGGTGAGACGGTGCTGACACGCCTGTCGGGGCACAACGTGGCCGTGGTGGGGCAGAGCATGGAGGGCACCATTATCAGGAACGCCCCCGACAAGAAGACGGAGGGCATCAGCCGTACGGCCATTCTGCAGAACCGGGGAGAGAACAACTACTTTGAGGAGCTGACGCTGAGGAACGACCTGGACTACTATCATGCCGGGGAGGACGGCCGTGCCGTGTGTCTGCAGGACAAGGGGCAGCGCACCATCTGCAACCGGGTCAGGATGCTGTCGTTTCAGGACACGTACTACTCGGACAACGACACGTGCCAGCACTATATGCAGGACACGGAGATTCACGGCACCATCGACTTCATCTGCGGTGCGGGCGACGTATGGTTCGAGCGCTGTCTGATAGTGACCGAGAAGCGCCACCCCGACGGCAGCGGTCGCAACATCATCATGGCACCGCGCACGTCGAAGACGCCGTGGGGCTATGTGTTCAACCGCTGCACGATAAAGAACGACGAGTCGGTATATCACTACGGACGTGCATGGCACACCAACCCGCGCTGTGTGTGGCTCTATACGACGCTGCTGACGCCCGAGAAGCTGCTGCCCACGCGTTTCGACCCTGAGGGAATGAAAATATCGAGCAACTACTTCAAGGAGTACGGGACGATGGACGCCGAGGGGCGCGACATTACGCCCAAGAGCAACGTGGTGACGTTTACGCTGCGCGACCATACGCAGCCTTACGTGGCGGAGACCATCATGCAGCCCGACGAGGCCCGGCGGTACACGCTGAAGGCGGTGTTCGGCGACTGGAAGCCCGCCGCAAAGCTGAAGAAGCTGCAGAGACAGAGCCGACGACTAAGGAAACAATATAAACTGAACTAAGGAGATGAGAAACCTGATGCTTTTGGCATGCTGCCTGATGGCGGCGCTGACCTGCCGCGCACAGCAGGTCGTGGTGGTGAAGAAGAACGATGCACAGAGCCTGCTTGACGCCGTGGCCCAGGCCAACAAGGTGAATGCCGACAAGCAGGCGGAGACGTTCTACATACTTATTCCCGACGGGTTCTACGACCTGGGCGAGACGGTGCTGACCAAGATTACGGGTCATCACATCGCACTGATAGGGCAGAGCATGAGGGGCACCGTCATCCAGAACAAGCCCGACGTGAAGAAGGAGGGCATCTCGAAGACGGCCATCTTCCAGAACCGCGGCACGGGCAACTACTTTCAGGACCTGACGCTGAAGAACGCCCTGGACTACTACGGTGCCGGTGCTGCCGGCAGGGCCGTCACGCTGCAGGACAAGGGTGACCGGACGGTGTGCAAACGCGTATGCCTGCTGTCGTATCAGGACACCTACTTCTCGGACAACGACCTGTCGCAGTTCTACTTTCAGGACTCAGAGATTCACGGCACGGTGGACTTCATCTGCGGCGACGGCGACGTGTGGTTTGAGCGCTGCCGTATCGTGACGGAGCCACGCACGGCGAACGGCGTGGGGGGACGCAACGTGATAGCCGCCCCGAAGACGTCAAAGACGCCGTGGGGATACATCTTCAACCGCTGTACGATAGAGAACGTGGTGTCGAACTTCGAGTATGCGCGGGGATGGAACGGCACACCCCACTGCATCATGCTGTACACGACGCTGCTGACGCCCGAGCGGCTCAACCCCACACGCTTCGACTACCGGGGCATGCGCACCGTCGAGAACGACTTCAAGGAGTACGGCACCATGGACGCCCAGGGGCACGACATCACGCCGACGACGAACGTGGTGACCTTTGAGATGAAGGACGAGAAGAACAGCGTGGAGACCATCCTGACGAAGAAGGAGGCCAAGAGGTATAAGGTGAAGAAGGTGTTTACGACCTGGAACCCGCAGAAGGTGATACGCCAGCGGGAGGGGGAAGTCAAGAAACTGCTGAAGCGCCTACAATAGGCGCTTCAGTTCGTTTATGTCTTCTTCTGTCGTGGCCCAGGAGGTGACGAAGCGGCAGATGGTGTGGCGGGCGTCGGCCTTGCCCCAGTGGCTGAACTCTACGTCGCGCGACAGGCGCTCCACCTGGTCGTTGTGCAGGATGACGAACTGCTGGTTGGTGGGCGAGTCGATGTAGAAGGGGTAGCCTTTCTCCTTGAAGACCTGCTTCATCTGGGCAGCCATCAGGATGGCGTGGCGGGAGATGTCGAAGTAGAGGTTGTCGGTGAACAGGGCGTCGAACTGCAGACCGATAAGGGCTCCCTTGGCTATGACGGCGCCGTGCTGCTTCTGGATGGAGAAGAAATGCTTGTGGGCCTGGCGGCCGCAGAAGACGACGGCCTCGCCGCAGAGGGCGCCGATCTTGGTGCCGCCGATGTAGAACACGTCGCAGTGGCGGGCCAGCCAGGGCAGCGTGATGTCGCAGCCGTCGGCCATCAGGCCGTAGCCCAGACGGGCGCCGTCGACGTAGAGGGGTATGTCGTAGTCGCGGCATACCTGGTAGATGCTGTCCAGCTGCTGCGCCGTATAGAGGGTGCCGTACTCGGTGGGGAAGGTGATGTAGACCAGTCCGGGGTAGACGGCATGGGCACGGCTGCCGTCGTGCATGTAGTCGTCGAGATACTTCGCCAGCTCGCGGTGGTCTAGACGGCCGTCGTGGTTGGGCAGGGTGATGATTTTATGCTCGGTGAACTCGACGGCGCCGGCCTCGTGGACGTTGATGTGGCCGGTGTCGGCACAGATGACGCCCTCGTACTGATAGAGCATGGAGTCGATGGTGGTAGCGTTGGTCTGGGTGCCGCCGGTCAGGAAGAATATCTGGGCGTCGGGCATGCCGATGGCCTCGCGGATGCGCTGCTTGGCACGCTCGGAGAACGCGTCGAAGCCGTAGGGGGTGGTCTTCGCCTCGTTGTACTGGATGAGGTTCTGGAGCACCTTGGGGTGCGCTCCGTTGTTATAGTCGCAATCGAAGGAGATCATAGATGGGGGTTTATCTTCTTAACTTATAGTGCTTCCAGCATGCGTTTGATGACGACGGAGCAGGATATCTCGCGGTTGGCAGCCTCGGGGATGACGATGCTGTTGGGCGACTCGATGACGTCGTCGGTGACGATAAGACCGCGGCGCACGGGCAGGCAGTGCATGAACTTGGCGTCGTTGGTCCATGACATGTGCTCGGTGTCTACCGTCCACGACATGTCACGGGAGGTTATCTTGCCATAGTCGGCGGGGTTGGTGACGCCGGGGTTCGACCAGTTCTTGGCGTAGATGAAGTCGGCACCCTGGAAGGCTTTCTTCTGGTCGTACTCCACGCGGGCATCACCCACGAAACGGGGGTCGAGCTCGTAGCCTTCGGGATGGGTGATGACGAAGTCGACATCGGCGGCGTTCATCCACTGGGCGAACGAGTTGGGCACGGCCTGCGGCAGGGCACGGCAGTGGGGGGCCCAGGTCAGTACAACCTTGGGGCGCTTCACTTTTTTGTATTCCTCGATGGTGATGAGGTCGGCAAAGGCCTGCAGGGGGTGGACGGTGGCCGTCTCCATGGCGAAGACGGGGCGACCGCTGTACTTGATGAACTGCTGCAGCACGGTCTCGGCATAGTCGTACTCGCGGTCGGTCAGGCCGGCGAAGGAGCGCACACCGATGAGGTCGCAGTAGCAGCCCATGACGGGAATGGCCTCGAGCAGGTGCTCTGACTTGTCGCCGTCCATGATGACGCCGCGCTCGGTCTCCAGTTTCCAGGCCCCGGCATTGACGTCGAGCACGATGACGTTCATGCCCAGGTTCATGGCGGCCTTCTGGGTGCTGAGGCGGGTGCGCAGCGAGTTGTTGAAGAATATCATCATCAGGGTTTTGTTCTTGCCCAGATGCTGGTACTTGTAACGGTCGTTCTTTATCTCTGTTGCTTCGGCCAGGGCCTTGTCCAGGGGGCCGATGTCTTGTACGTTAATGAAGCTTCTCATTGTTATTACTGTTTTCTTACTTTTCTATGGGTAGTGTCATTATGAATCGTGAGCCACCGGTGTAGGTGGTGTCCAGTACGATGTCGCCTCCCAGGCGCCGCACGATGCTGCGGGCTACGGCAAGCCCGATGCCCGTGCCGTCGTAGTATTCGTCCAGCTGTACGAACTCGCCGAAGATATGCTCTGACTCTTCGGGGGGAATGCCTATGCCGGTGTCCTCGACGATGAAGGCCATGTGGTCGTCTTGCCTGCTGAGCAGCAGACGGGCCGAGCCTGTCTTAGTGAACTTCTGGGCATTGTCGAGGAGCAGTGCCAGGGCGCGCGTGGCATAGCGTATATTGGTCTTGAAGAGCAGCTTGCCTGCGCCGTCCCTGTCCTCCATGTCGAAGCGGATATGGGTGGCCTTGGTGATGCCCGAGTGCTGGATGGCGTCGCTGGCTATCTCGGTGCCCGTCACCTCGTCCGTACGCTCAATGACGGTATGGCTGCTGGCTTCGGACAGTTCCAGCATCTTGTTGATGAGTTCCGTAATGCGTTCTGTGTTCTCGGTGATGCGATGCTGGATGTCGCTCTTTTCGCTGTCGGTGATGTCGTCACTGTGTGATGTGAGCACCTGGGTAAAGCCATTAAGGATGTTCAGCGGCGTGCGTATCTCGTGCGATATCTGACGGATGAAGTTGGTCTTCATTCTCGACGACTCCTCGGCACGGGCATTGGCAATGGTGAGTGCGTCGTTCTTCTTTTCCAGCTCTTCGTTCTTTTCGGCCAGCTTGCGGGCGGCGTTGAACTTATGATAGAGGAAGATGACGAAGAACGTCAGCACCAGTACCAGACCGCCAGCTACCGACAGTATGCGCTGCTCGGAGAGCGAGGCGGCCTGCTCCTTGATTTTGTTCTCCTTCTCCTGTGTCTCGTAGATGATGGCCAGCTCGGCGGCGTTATGCTTGCGCTCGTAGCTGTCGATGGAGTCTACCGAGTCGGCTATGCGCTGCGCGATGCTCAGCGCCTTTTCCTGTCGGCCCGACTTCTGGTAGGCGTTGAAGAAGGGTACCAGATAGGTCTTCAGGTAGTACATGGACTTAGGCATGCCCCATGCCGAGGCCAACGAGTCGAGTCGGGGCGTCAGGTTGGCCAGGTCGTTCCAGCGTTCTGCTATCTCCAGGTATTCGGAGTTGTCGACCAGTCCGATGTTGGTGTTGGAATAGGGCGAACGCAGGAACTGCTGGTAGGCTGCCTCGGCCTCGGCCTTCTGGCCTGTCTTGACGTAGACTATTGCCCGGTGGGTATTGAGGCTGCCAAGGTATTCCTCGGCGGTCTTCTTCGGGCACTTGGGCGACTCTACCAGCTTGGTGATGGCTTCGTCGGCCGCTAACACCCACTTCTCGGCCTTGTCGTAGTTACCCGTGCTGGTGTAGGCATCCATGATGTTGTAGGCCACACGGGCCCAGGAGTAGATTTTGTCGTACTTCTTGGTCTGCATGGCCAGACGCTTCAGAGTGTTGTAGGCATGGGTAAAGTTCTTCTCGGCCTCTTCCACGCGGCCCAGCTGCATCTGGCAGTAGCCGATGTCGTGCAAGAGAATGGACTTCCAGTGCTGCCCCGTGTCCGTCTCGTCGTCTTTCACCTTGGCGTAGCCCTCGGTGGCCGTGGCAAGCGCTCCCTGCTGGTCGCCCTTGATGGTAAGGATGGTGGACAGCTGGTCGTAGGCGTAGTAGTAGATGGAAGGACGCTCTTCGCGAAGGGCATTGCCGGCCAGCGCCTTCTTATAGTAAAGCTCGGCGCTGAGTTCCTGGCCCATCTTGAAGTATATCTGTGCCCGATAGAAGCATATCTTGGCATCGTATAGGGCGCGTACGTCTTCCAGGCTGTCTACCAGCAGCAGGGCTTCGTTGTAGTCCGAGTCCATGGCGGCATAGACCAGCGAGTCGTTATAGTCTAACTGATCTACGGTCAGCTTGCGAGGCTTTGCTCCCTCCTGGCACGACACGGCCAGAAGTCCGGCGGCCAGACAGAGGGCCAAGGTCCTGAAGGTTTTTCTTTTCCTTATTCTATTCATAGCTTTAGGCTTATTTCTGGTTATGTCCGTACTTGTCCATTACCTTCGATGAGCCACTTGTAGGTGGTTATCTCTTCCAAAGCCATAGGCCCGCGAGGACCCAGCTTCTGAGTGGAGATGCCTATCTCGGCGCCCAACCCGAACTGGGCACCATCCGTAAACGAAGTAGGCGCATTCCAATACACGCAGGCTGCGTCCACATGCTGTTGGAAACGGCGTGCCGTCTCCTCGTTGGCAGTGATGATGGCCTCGCTGTGTCCTGAGCCGTAGGCATCAATATGAGCAAGCGCTTCCTCCAGTGACGCTACCGTGCGGATAGCCATCTTGTAGTCCATGAACTCCGTACCGAAGCACTCTGACGTGGCAGGCTCCAGCAGGATATCGGGGTATTTGCCCACCAGCAACTGGTAGGCCGGGATATCAGCATACAGCTTTACCTTGTGGTCGAGCAAGGGCTTCACCAGTTCAAAGAGGTCGCCCAGCCTGCTTTCATGGACGATGAGACAGTCCAAGGCGTTACACACCGAGACGCGGCGCGTCTTGGCATTGCAGACGATAGCCTTGCCCATCTCCAGGTCGCCATCCTTGTCGAAGTAGGTGTTCACCACGCCGGCTCCTGTCTCAATGACCGGGATGCGTGCCGTGTCGCGTACGAAGTCGATGAGCCTTCTGCCACCACGGGGTATACACAGGTCTACGTAGCCCACGGCATTGAGCAGTTCTCCCGTAGCCTCATGGGTGGCAGGCAACAAGGTCACCACGTCAGGGTTGACGTCAAAGCGAGCCAACACCTCATGTATCAGCTCCACACTGGCCTGGTTCGACAGGTCGGCATCCGAGCCGCCTTTCAGCACGCAGGCATTGCCACTCTTGAAGCAGAGCGAGAAGACGTCGTATGTCACATTGGGGCGAGCTTCATATATCATGCCAATCACTCCGAAAGGCACGCTGACCCTACATAGGCGCAGTCCGTTGGGAAGCGTCTTCTCTTTAGTGACATGTCCCAGCGGTGATGGCAGCGTAGCCACGTTGCGCATGTCGCCGGCAATGTCATCCAGACGCTTCTCTGTCAGCTGCAGACGGTCGTAGAGCGGGTTCTTCTGGTCCATCTTGGCCAAATCGCTGGCATTGGCGGCCAGAATACGTTCCTTATTACCGACGATGGCATCGGCAACGGCCAGTAATATATCGTTACGCTGTTCGTCAGTGAGCAAGGCCAGACTTTTGCTGGCCGCCTTCACTCGTTCAAAGGTTTCTTTCAGTTGCATGCTATAAACTCTGTATGAGGTACGTTATGCTTATTGTCGATTAGGTCTATGAGTATGTCGTCGCGCTCTCCGTTGGCTATAATGACACGAATCCCGGCTTGCTGCACCTTCTGGGCTGTGGTGTATTTCGAGTGCATGCCCCCACGCCCAAAGGCACTCTTCTCGGGCTGTATATACTCCGACAGGTCGCGCCCTGGGGCTACCTCGCTGATAAGCTCTGCTCCAGGGTCATCCGGATGGGTGGTATAGATGCCGTCTATGTTCGACAGCAGGATGAGCGTGTCGGCCTGCATCATCTTGGCGATGAGCCCCGAGAGCTCATCGTTATCGGTAAACATCAGCTCTGTCACCGACACGGTGTCGTTCTCGTTCACAATGGGCAGCACGTCGTTCTCCAGCATTACCGACATGCAAGCCTGTTGGTTCTGGTACTGCTCGCCGGGCTGGAAGTTCTCCTTCATGGTAAGCACCTGTCCTACATGAATGCCATACTCACGGAACAGGTCATAGTAGAGTCCAACAAGCTTCACCTGTCCGACGGCCGAGAACAGCTGTCGCTGCTCAACAGAGTCCAGCGAGTGGTCGACGGTAAGCTCCCGACGTCCGCAGGCTACGGCACCCGACGAGACGAGAATCACCTCGATATTCTGACGGCGCAGCCATGCCACCTGGTCTACCAGTGCCGACATACGCGTCACGTCGAGTTTGCCGTCCTGCCGCGTCAGCACATTGGAGCCTACCTTGATGACAATACGTTTCTTCATCTCTCCGTCGTCTTATTTCTTGCTGTCTTTATCCCTTATCTCCACGCGGCGTATCTTGCCGCTGATGGTCTTGGGCAACTCGTCAACGAACTCCACGATACGAGGATACTTATAAGGAGCCGTCACCTTCTTGACATGCTGCTGCAGCTCCTTCACCAGGTCTTCGCCTGCCTTGTCCTTCCACTCCTTGCCAAGCACCACAGTAGCCTTCACCACCATGCCGCGGATATCGTCAGGTACTCCCGTGATAGCACACTCCACGACAGCAGGATGGGTCATCAGTGCCGACTCCACCTCGAACGGACCGATACGGTAGCCGCTCGACTTGATGACATCGTCAATACGGCCCTCAAACCAGTAGTAGCCGTCTTCGTCGCGCCATGCCATGTCGCCAGTATGGTACAGACCGTCATGCCAGGCCTCGCGCGTCTTCTCCTCGTCACGGTAGTAGCCCTTAAACAGTCCTATGGGTTTCCTGTCGCCCACACGAACCACAATCTCGCCCTTCTCACCGTCCTCACACGGAGTACCGTCAGCACGTATCAAGTCGATGTCGTACTGCGCATTAGGAATACCCATGCTTCCCGGCTTAGGCTCCATCCACGGGAAGGTGCCCAGCGTCATCGTAGTTTCCGTCTGACCGAACCCTTCCATCATCTTGATGCCGGTCTTCTCGTAGAACTTGTCATAGACGGCAGGGTTCAGAGCCTCACCTGCCGTACAGCAATACTCCAGCGATGACAGGTCATACTTCGACAAGTCCTCGCGTATCATGAAACGGTAGATGGTAGGCGGAGCACAGAAGCTCGTCACCCTATACTTCTCTATCTGCCTGAGCAGCGTGTCGGCATTAAACTTCTCATGGTCGAACACGAATACCGTAGCACCCGCGAACCACTGTCCGTAGAACTTGCCCCATACGGCCTTGCCCCAGCCCGTATCAGCCACCGTCAGGTGCAGACTTCCCTCATGCAGGTGATGCCAGAAGACACCTGTCGTCAGGTGACCCATGGCGTACAAGTAGTCGTGAGCCACCATCTTGGGCTCACCCGACGTACCGCTGGTGAAGTACATAATCATCGTGTCGTCGTTCTCGTTCACAAAGGCAGGGCGCACAAAGGGCGCTGCCTTCTTCCATTCCGACTGCCAGTCGTGGAAACCCTCGGGAATAGGCTTGCCGTGGTCAGTGACGGCAATATACTGCTTCACCGTCGGGCTGTCAGCCATTGCCTTCTGTATCTCACCTACTACATAAGCATCGTCCACACAGATAATTGCCTTCACCGAGGCCCGTGTATTACGATACACGATGTCCTTCTTGGTCAGCATGTGGGTGGCAGGAATGACGATGGCGCCAATCTTACACAGGGCCAGCATGACTACCCACCACTCATAGCGTCGCTTCAGTATAAGCATCACCGGGTCGTTCTTTCCAATGCCCAGCGACTGCAGGTACGACGCAGCCTGGTCCGACTGTTCCTTCAACTCCTTGAAGGTAGTACGTATTTCCTCTCCCAGATCGTTGGTCCACAGCAGGGCCAGCCCGTCTGGTTTCTCCTCGGCCCACGCATCCATAACGTCGTAGGCAAAGTTAAAGTTCTCCGGAATAATAAACTCCAGATGCTTATTGTAATCCTCCACTGAGGTGAAGCTTGTCTGCTTCAGAAATCTTTCAATCATTGTGTTGATTCATTATTTCGATATTGCTATATTCCGACTACTCTACCGTAAAGGCCAGGAAGCGTACCGGTTTGTCGCCCACAGCCAGCATGCCATGAGGCTTGGTAGAGTCGAAGTAGATGCTGTCACCCTCTTCCAGTACAATGGTCTTGCCTGCAATGTACAGTTCCATCTTACCCTCCAGTACCATGTTGAACTCCTGTCCCTTATGGGTGTTCTTATAGATGGTACGGGCCCCCGGCTTGGGCTCCACGGTGACGATGAACACATCAGCCATGTGGTCCACGAAGCCACTCACCAGCGACTGGTACTTATATGCCTTCGTGCGCTCTATGCTGACACCCTGCCCCTTGCGCACCACAAAGTACGACTTCATGCGGGGAGTCTCTGCAAAGATAAGTTCCTCGGTCGAAATCCCGTACTTCTTCGCTATCTTCATCAGGTTCGAGATGGTGATGTCCAGCTCGCCTCGCTCTATCCTCTCATACTTCTCAGCCGAGACGTTTATTGTCTCAGCCATCTCGCTGACGGGAATGTCCAGCACCTCGCGCAGTCCGCGCAGCCGCTCGCCTATCTGTTTCAGTTGTTCGTCCATAACTATTTTACTCCTGCTTTTAATCCCTTAATAACACTTGAAGTGAAGCCAGCATGCTCCATCTCGTTAAGTCCCTTGATAGTCACGCCTCCGGGCGTCGTCACCAGGTCAATGGCAGCCTCAGGGTGCAAGCCGCTGGCCTCCAGCAGCTCCACAGCACCGCGCATGGTCTGCATCACTATCTGCTTGGCCTGGTCGGCCTTGAAGCCCAGCTCTACCCCACCCTCGGCGGCGGCACGTATATAGCGCATGGCGTATGCTATGCCGCACGACGCCAGCGTAGTACCCGCAGCCAGGTGCTGCTCGTCGGTAATAAGGCTATGTCCCATCGAGTTAAACAACGCCACCACCTGCTCTGTGTGCTGCGTCTCTGCCGCCAGGGCAGGCACGATGAACGTCATAGACTGCAGCTGCGCTATGGCAATGTTCGGAATCACAAGGAACGTCGGAATCATCTCGTCCCCCTTGTCCATCCACACCCTGATGTCGTCCGACTTCACGCCGGCAGCCACCACGATAAGAATCTGCTGCTGATAGTCCAGTACGTCCTTGATGCCCTTCAGCACCTGTTCCACCAGCCACGGCTTCACCACTACGCACACCACGTCGGCGCCCTGCGCCGCCAGCTGGTTGCTCGGCGTGGCGGTAATGCCAAGGTTGGCAAAGTGGTCCCTGGTCTCACGCACGGGGTCCGCCACGCAGATGTCCTCGTTCTGAATGCAGTCGCCTTTGATAAGTCCTTCAGCCAAAGCACCGCCCATAGCTCCTGCACCAATAATCGAAATCTTCATCATCTCTTCAGTATCTTAGTCAGTTTGTCAATGAATTGGTCCACCTCCTGCTTTGTCAGGCACAAGGGGGGCAACAGTCGCAACACGTTAGTGCCGGCGCACCCCGTAAAGCAATGCTCTTCGTATATCAACGGCTGGCGCACCTCCTTGTGGGGCACGTCAAGGTCGATACCGACCATCAGGCCTCGTCCGCGGATGTCCTGAATGCGCCCCGTCCCGTCTGCTGCGGCCGTGTCGCGACTTACCGTCCGGAGACCCTCCATCAGGTAGTCACCCACCACGCGGGCGTTCTCCACCAGGTTCTCCTCTTCAAACACGTCGAGTACGGCCAGCGCCGCAGCACAAGCCAGATGGTTGCCTCCGAACGTAGTACCCAGCTGTCCGTAGACCGGCTGGAACTCCGGGGCTATCAGCACGCCGGCCATGGGGAAGCCGTTGGCGATGCCCTTGGCCACGGTAATGATGTCGGGGCGTATGTCCAGCCACTGGTGTGCAAAGAACTTTCCGCTCCGCCCGTAGCCACACTGTATTTCGTCGCAAATAAGCACCGTGCCGTACTGCTTGCACAGTTTCTCAAGGCCCTGTGCAAACTCCCGCGTAACCATCTTGATGCCGCCCACGCCCTGGATACACTCCAGAATGACGGCACACACGTCGCCCTTCTTCAGTTCCTGTTCCCACGCTGCCAGGTCGTTCAACGGCAGGTAGGTCACGTGTCCGTTGTTGTTGATAGGAGCAATAATCTTAGGGTTGTTCGTCACCTCTACGGCCAGCGAGGTACGTCCGTGGAAAGCCTTCTCTGCACTGAGCACCCGTGTACGGCCGTTGGTAAACGACGCCAGCTTCAGAGCGTTCTCGTTAGCCTCGGCACCGCTGTTGATAAGAAACAGCTGATAGTCGTCGTAGCCGCTGATACGTCCCAGACGCTCAGCCAGCTCCTGCTGCAGCTTGTTGATGACAGAGTTCGAGTAGAACCCCAGCCTGCCCAGCTGCTCCGTTACCTTCTTCACATAGTGCGGGTGCGAATGACCTATCGAAATGACGGCATGGCCGCCATACAAGTCCAGATACTCCTGTCCCTTGTCATCCCAAACCTTACAACCTTGTCCTTTCACGATGTTCACATCGAACAGCGGATATACGTCGAATAGTTTCATCATTGCTAAGTATTACATAAAACTTCGCGTGCAAAGTTACAAAAAAAGGCCGACAAACAGCAATAATCTGCCATCTTTTTTGCCACTTAGCACGCGAAGACGTATAAATATGCACTATTCACTCATTCCACGCTGTCTATGCGCAGTTTCAGCAGGCCTGCGGGCACGCGCACGGTGACCTCGTCACCGGCCTTCTTTCCCAGCAGGGCCTCGGCTATAGGCGACTTAATAGATATCTTGCCCTCCCTCAGGTTGGCCTCATGCGGACTGGCAATCGTATAGCTCATCCTCGCCTGGTTCCCCAGGTTCGTCATCTGCACCTTACTCAGCAGCTGCACGCTGCCGTTGGCCCTGCTCGACATGTCTATCACCCTGGCGTTCTCCAGCACGCGCTGTTTGAAGCGGATACGCCCCAGCAGCCGCGCCTGTTCGCGCTTGGCGGCATGATATTCAAAGTTCTCGCTCAGGTCGCCCTTGTCGCGGGCCTCAGCAATAGCCTCACGCACCTGAGGCAGTTCCACATTCTCCATCTGACGGAGCTCGGCTACCAGCTTGTCGTAGCCTTCCTGTGACATATATTCCATAGCAATATCAAACGAATCATTCTAACACAACATCCTTCTGGCGCGCCAGCGGCATCACCTTGACGTACACCACCTTGCCGCCCTTCAGCTGGGCCTCGACGGTGGTATTCCCCGAGGCATGCAACTTGAAGCTGACATCCCGCTCGCGGGGCCACGCAGGAAAGAGGTACAGCTTACGGCCCACCTCCTGCAGCAGCATCTCCTGCATGGCTATCATGCCCGAACCGCCCCAGTTGTGGTCGGGAGTCCAGTCAAAGCCCGGTCCCCAGAAAGCAGGAAACCTGTGCGGACCGTTGCCCATCTTCAGGTCTGTCAGCCGGGCGGCCTCGTCGGCCATGCCCAGGCATGCCGCCCAGATGGCATCCTGTTTCCACCCTACGTGCGAACGGAACTTCACGGCCAGCGTATCGTTCTCGTACGTACGCCGTGCCACCTCTATGTCCGCCCGGCCCACACCATACATGCGCCACGGAAACACCGGGTACAGCTGTGTCGTCTCCACGTTCTGCACCCGCTCATAGTGCAGCGCGGGAGCTATCATGCCCTCACGCACGGTGATGTCGGGAATCCTTGCGCTAAGTCCCTGAAGATAACCGAGCAGCGCCGTATCTTTCTTCTCCTTGGCATAGCCCTGCAGGGCCTGTGCCACCGTTTTCAGTGCCGCAATGGTCGATGTCGAGTTATAGGCCCCTTTGTAGGTCTCCCCGCCCGACCCGGGATACAGCACCAGCTTGCCTCTGCCGTCCAGCCGCTTGGCACCGCGCTGGCTGGCCAGATACTGGTAGTGCTCGTCAAAGAATCGCAGACACGACTGTATCATCGGCACGTAGTCTGCTATGTCCATGCCGCTATAGCGGTGGGCCTCAAGGGCCATCATGCAGAACTCCAGACACGTGTCCCACTCGTACTCCAGCCATGCATTGCGCTCCATGCCCGCATCGAAATCCTTTGGCCGCTTCGTGCCGTACTCCGGATAGCAGGGCAGCCCGTAGTTCTCCACCTGCTCCGTCAGACAGGCCCCCTCGTGGCCCCAATACAGCCGCGACCGCTCCTCGGCGTTCTTGTAGATACGCAGGTAGAAGTCCAGCTGTCCCTTCAGCATGTCGCTGTCGCCGTTTTTCAGCATGGGCCAGTACACCAGCCGCTGGTTCTGTGCCGTATGCACCCCGCCGCCCCAGTTGCGGAAGTCGGGCGACAAGTGGTACTCTGCCGTCCCGTTGACGTACTGCGGGTCAAAGGTGAACAGTCCGCCATTGAACTTCGTAGGCCACTCGCCGCGGGCGTTGCATCCCAGCATATAGCGGAACAGGTTATAGTTGCGTATCGCCTCGCCCGGCCCTTCTATGTAGCTACGCTTCCAGAACGCCCGCCACCATTGTCTCGACGCCAGACAGTCCTCCACGCGCTTCACCGCCTGCTCGGTCTTCGCCAGCTCGGCCTCCCACTCGGCCACCGTGCCCTGCACCGTGGCCAGCGCTATCTGCAGGTGGAAGTGCATCTGTGGCTCCTGCGACACATACATCCATCCCTCGTAGTTC
>Ga0247608_10003421_pt1 | contig 18499 bp, 14 predicted proteins | sample 176DNAGHGlowgp2_FD_193490 | JGI IMG/M metagenome (GOLD analysis project Ga0247608, IMG submission 193490) | Sheep rumen microbial communities from Palmerston North, Manawatu-Wanganui, New Zealand - 1766 DNA GHGlow gp2 | ecosystem: Host-associated > Mammals > Digestive system > Stomach > Rumen ... | reverse complement strand
TGAAATGGCTCTCATCGATACAGATGTTCGCCGTACATTCGCAACTGGTATTGCAGGTTTCTCTCACGTAGTAGATTCTCTCTCTGCTATCAAGTATGCAAAGGTTAAGGTTATCCGCGATGACCACGGTCTTGCATGCGACTTCAAGCCAGAAGGAGACTTCCCACGCTACGGTCAGGATGATGACAGAGCAGACGAAATCGCAGTATGGCTCCTTAAGACATTCATTGGAAAGATTAAGAAGCACCCAACATACCGCAATGCTGAGCCTACAACATCTATCCTTACTATTACTTCTAACGTTGTATACGGTAAGGCTACAGGTGCTCTTCCTAACGGACGTCCTGCTCACGCTCCATTCTCACCAGGAGCTTCTCCATCTTACGGTGCAGAAACAAAGGGACTTATTAAGTCTTTGAACTCTGTTGCTAAGGTTCCATACAAGTACTCACTTGATGGTATCTCTAACACACAGACAATCAACCCTTCTGCTCTTGGACACGATGAAAACGAGCGCGTTTCTAACCTTGTAAACGTTCTTGACGGATACTTCTCTAAGGGTGCTCACCACCTCAACGTAAACGTATTCGGCGTTGAAAAGCTCAAGGACTGCCAGGCTCACCCTGAAAAGCCAGAGTATGCTAACTTCACAGTTCGCGTTTCTGGATACGCAGTACGCTTCATCAATCTTACAAAGGAACAGCAGGACGACGTTATCGCTCGTACTTGCCACGCATCATTGTAAGATGATACAAACGGTGGTTGAGTAGGGCGTAGCCCGTATCGAAACCACCTGATTGAAACCGCCTCCAGCAGGAGGCGGTTTTTTTATACCCCTGTCATTGCGAGGAGCGAAGCGACGTGGCAATCCATAACAATAATTTATAACAGCTATAGACAATTTATATACTAAACCTATTGACTAACTAGGTAATTAGATATACTCTAAGCCAACTTTTATTTCTTGATATTTCAGGAGGACAATTTATGAAAAGAGAATTAAAAATTACATTGGCTGCAGCATTTGCTTTGCTTGCCATTTCACCATGCTTTGCAAAATCAGCAAAAGCAAAAAAGTCAAAAGTGCGTACAATTAATGTTGCCCACACAGTTACAAACGTACCATACGATTTTCTCGACGAAAAGGGAAATGCAGATGGTTTTGAAATTGCCGTACTTAAAGCTGTAGACGAACTTCTCCCGGAATATGAGTTCAAGTTCCACGGTGTAAGTGATGAAGAGCTTTTGATTGGAACCGAATCAGGAAAATATCAGGTTGGTACAAAAGGTGCCTGGATTACAGAAGAGCGTAAAAAGAAGTTTTTGATTCCTTCAAATCCTCTTGCTGCAAGTGTGATTGGTATTGCCTTCCGTAAAGAAAATGCAAATCAGATAAAAGACCTTGAAAGCTTTGCAAAGTTTTCTGGAAAACTCATTCCGATTTCCCCACAGAGCGCTCAGTACTCAGTAATTCAGGACTTCAATGAAAAGCATCCGTCAAATCAGATTAAGCTTGTTCCTTCTGATGTTTTTGATATTGCCGATTCATATCTATGGGTACTCGAAGGCCGCTACGACGCTTACTTTGTTCTCAAGCTTTCTTTCGAAAAAAATGTTCTCAAAGAAAGTGGCCCGTATCATCAGTTTGCAGATAAGCTTGCCTATGTGCCATATAAGGGAATCCCAACCTGGCCTCTTTTCAACAAAAAAGAAGCAGACCTTGCCGCTGCCTACGACAAGGCCGTGCAAACATTGAAAGAAAATGGTACAATATCAAAGTTGTCACTTAAATACTTCGGAGAGGATGTATTTAATTTCGTGACTGAATAAAATAATAACCGACGGTGGTTTCGATACGACACTTCGTGTCTACTCAACCACCGGTGGTTGAGTGCCGCGAAGCGGCGTATCGAAACCACAATTTACAGGAGATTCGATGACTAGACCATTTTCACCAGTTCAAATCTACAAGAGTCTAGTCTCCATTCTTCCCTACTTTGGTGTGACCTTTGCCGTTGTTCTTGGAACTGTCTGCCTGGCCATCCTGCTTGCCGTTGGCCTTTTTGCACAGAAGCAGAGCCACCGCCGCTGGCTACGAGTTCTTGCAGACGGCTACATTAATGTAATCCGCTGCACACCCAGCATTGTTCTTCTTTTTATTGTCTATTACGGAATCCCAAAACTTGCCCTTGGCCTTTTCAACTTAGACCTCAATTTTTCTTCAAAAATCATTTATGTAATTATTTCACTTTCTCTGCTGTATTCTGCAACTCTGGCAGAAATTATCCGCTCGGCTTATCTTGCCCTTGGCCGGCAGCAGTATGAAGCAGCACTTTCTATAGGACTTAGTCCCTGGCAGGCAATTCGTCGCGTTATGCTGCCTCAGGGGCTTGTTATTGCCCTTCCGAATCTGGGCAATTCTCTTATTTCTCTTTTTAAGGAAGGCAGCCTCGCTTTTACAATCGGCCTAATTGATATGATGGGGGCGGGAAATCTGATTATTTCCCGGAACTATGGAGCTTATTCCCTTGAAACTTATATTGCGCTGGCAATTATTTACTGGACACTTACACTTATTATAGAACAGATTTTTTTGCGCTTAGAAAAGCATTATTCTAAAGGCAGGAGGAGTCTGAATGCAGCTTGATTTCTATTACCTTATTCGTACCTTCTGGCTTTGCGTAAAAGCAATTCCTGTTACTCTTGAGATTACAATTGTGTCTCTGCTGCTGGCTCTTATTCCAGCTCTGCTGATAGCCCTTGCCCGTATTCATAAAATCAAAGTGTTGGATCAGCTTTGCCGTATTTTCGTTTCCTTTATTCGCGGAACCCCTATAGTTCTTCAAATTCTGATTGTTTACAGCATTATGCCAAGTCTTTTGAATTCCTTTGTAAAGGCTGCGGGTTGGTCCCTTAATATTTTCGAAATAAATCCCATTATTTACGCTTTTGTTGTTTTTGGAATTAATTCCAGTGCAGGACTCAGTGAGGTTTTTCGTTCAGCTCTTACTTCTGTGGATCGTGGCCAGCTGGAAGCAGCCTTAAGTATAGGTGAGACTCATTTTCAAGCATTTCGCCGTGTAGTATTTCCTCAGGCCCTTGTTTCTGCATTGCCGAATCTCTGCAGCACTACGGTCATCCTTATAAAAAATACATCTCTTGCCTTTATGATGACTGTTCGTGAAATTACCGGTGTTGCAAAAATAGAAGCAGCCTACGGTTATAATTATGTTGAATCTTATATTGATATTTTGATTATTTACATATTTGTCTGCCTTGCGGTAGAATTGATTTTCAGAAGAATAGAAAGAAGAGTTGTGTTTGCTGGAGTGCGTCGTGCTAAAACTAACTAACGTTCATAAGTCATTTGATAAAACAGAGGTTCTCAAAGGAATATCCCTGAATGTAGAAAAGGGAAGTGTAACTGCAATTATAGGACCTTCCGGCGCTGGAAAAACAACACTTCTGCGATGTATGAATTTTCTGGAAAAAGCAGATTCAGGCACTCTTGATTTTGATGAATTTCACCTTGATTTAGAAAAAGTTTCAAAAAAAACTATGCTGGATATCCGCCGCAAAACTGCTTTTGTTTTTCAGAATTATAATCTTTTTGCAAATATGACTGCCCTGCAAAATGTAATGGAAGGCCTGGTAACAGCCCGTAAAGTTTCAAAAGCAGAAGCAAAAGATCGGGCTTTAAAAGCTCTTGAAAAAGTTGGGCTCCGTGATAAAGCAGATTTTTATCCTTCAAGTCTTTCCGGCGGCCAGCAGCAGCGGGTTGGAATTGCCCGTGCCATTGCCGTAAATCCGGAAGTAATTTTATTTGATGAACCTACTTCTGCCCTGGACCCAGAGCTTACCGGCGAGGTTCTCAGTGTAATAAAAGGGCTTGCCGCAGAAGGAACTACAATGGTAATTGTAACCCATGAAATGTCCTTTGCCCGCGATACTGCAGACAAAGTTATCTTTATGGATAAAGGTGTAATTGTAGAAGAAGGTTCAGCATCTGATATTTTTGTTCATCCAAAAAATGCAAGAACCAGACAGTTTCTGAAGATATAGTCTGCTTCTGTGGCAATCAATTAACCTACGAATTCATAACCCGCATCAGTAACAGCAGCCTTCATTGCGTCCTCTGCAACAGCCTTTGACAAAGTCAATTTTACTTCGCCTTTTTTATGATCAGCAGAAGCTGCATCAATTCCGTCAATTGCTTCGAGTGCTTTTTTTACATGCATTTCGCAGTGTTCACACATCATTCCATTTACTTTAATTGTTCTTTCTGTCATTTTCTTTTCCTCCAGAATCGCTTTTGTCATTATGTCATTGTCCGGCTTGACCGGACAATCTTTATTATTCATCTTAAAGAGATTTAATCTCAATGCATTCGAAACTACACAGAAACTTGAAAGACTCATTGCTGCAGCCCCAAACATAGGATTCATATCAAGTCCAAGCTTATGATAGACACCTGCCGCAAGAGGTATTAAAAGTACGTTGTAGAAAAATGCCCAGAATAGATTTTCGTGAATATTACGAAGAGTTGCCCGGCTCAGTTTTATTGCAGAAGAAATATCAGAAAGTCTGCTCTTTACCAGGACTATATCAGCTGCATCAATTGCAACATCAGTTCCGGCTCCAATTGCAGTACCTGTATCTGCAGAGGTGAGGGCAGGAGCATCATTAATTCCATCTCCAACCATCATAACTTTCCCCTCTTGCTTTAGCTTTGTAATTACAGCAGCCTTTTCATCCGGCATTAGGCCTGCAATTATCTGGTTAACTCCGGCAGCCTCTCCAACAGCCTTTGCAGTACGTTCATTGTCTCCGGTAAGCATAATGGTTTTTATACCCATCTTTTTAAGTTCGCTTATGGCGGCGGCACTGTCTTCCTTTATAACATCTGCAACAGCAATTATTCCGATTACCTTACTTTCATTATTATATTTTTTTATGAAGAACAAAGGTGTCTTTCCCTGGTCAGAATATTCTTCTGCATGCTGCAAAAATCCGTTATCTATACTGGCAATGCCTTGGGCAAACTTAAGGCTTCCTCCAAACAATTCTGCTGTTCCATCTTTTCCACGAACTCCGCTTCCAGCCATGGCTTTAAAATCACTTATATTGCGAAGTCTAAGCCCGCGTTTTTCTGCTTCTTTCATTACCGCTTTTGCAAGAGGATGTTCGCTTCCTGCTTCCAGACTGGCAGCATATTCCAGAAGTTCAACTTCTGAAAAATCAGCTGAAGGTAAAAGATCTGTCACAAGAGGTTCTCCCTTTGTAATTGTTCCAGTTTTATCGAGGACAACAATATTTGTTCTGCCTGCGGCTTCAAGTGCGGCCGATGTCTTAAACAAAATGCCGTTTCTGGCTCCCTTTCCGTTTCCTACCATGATAGCAACCGGAGTTGCAAGTCCCAGTGCGCAGGGGCAGCTTACAACCAGAACTGCAATAGACCTGCTCAAGGCAAAACTGAATTCTGCACCAAGAATCAGCCAGACAGCAAAAGTTACTGCTGCAATTGCAATTACTGACGGAACAAAAACTCCTGCGACCTTATCTGCAATGCGGGCGATTGGTGCCTTTGTTGCCGCCGCATCACTTACCATTTTAATTATCTGAGAAAGGGTAGTGTCTTTTCCAACTCTGGTTGCGCGGCATTTTATAAAGCCTGAAGTGTTGATAGTCGCCGCAGAAACAAAATCTCCGGCCTGCTTGTCAACTGGAACTGATTCACCAGTTAGAGCAGCCTCATTAATTGCTGTGTTTCCTTCTATAATTATTCCATCTGCCGGAATGTTTTGTCCTGGTCGAACAATGAAAATGTCATCTATGTGAAGCTGACTGACAGAAACTTCCTTTTCAATTCCATTTTCCAGAATTACTGCTGTTTTCGGTGCAAGCTTCATAAGCCCTTTAAGGGCATCTGTAGTTCGACCCTTAGAAAGTGCTTCAAGAAGTTTTCCCACCGTGATGAGAGTAACAATCATTGCGGCACCTTCAAAGTAAAGGTTATGCATAAAATGCATAGTACGCTCATTGTCGCCATCAGTTACTGAAGCAGTCATTCCAAAAAGCATTACAAGGCTGTATAAAAAAGAAACTCCGGAGCCCATTGCAACAAGGGTGTCCATATTAGGAGCTCCGTGTATGACACTCTTAAATCCGCTGATAAAAAACTTTTTATTAATCAGCATGATTATTGCTGCTAGAATCATCTGTAAAAGTCCCATTGCAATGTGATTTCCATTGAACCATGAAGGAAGAGGCCAGCCCCACATAGTGTGTCCCATGCTGATATACATTAAAAGCAGGAGAAAGCCTGTTGAAAGAATAAGGCGTTTTATAAGAATAGGACTTTCTCTGTCTTTAAGAGAATCAACTTCTGTGTCTGGGCTTAAGGACTTGTTCTCGAGCGAAGTCAAGGTTTCTGTTGAAGAGGTTGAACCTGCATCAGTTCCCTGAAGACTTGCTCCGTACCCTGCATTTTCAACAGCCTTAATTATTTCTGCTGCATCTGCATTGCCTTCTACTCCCATTGAATTTGTAAGCAGGCTTACCGAGCAGGAAGAAACTCCCGCTACCTTGTTTACCGCTTTTTCTACGCGTGCCACACAGGCAGCACATGACATTCCTGTAACTGTATATTTTTCCATAACTTTGTTTGTTGCCTCTAACATATAATATACTAATAAAAGATGTAAAAATCAATTGTATACAATATAAACTGCAAAAAATCTATAGTTATTTATTTATTAAAATGCTACAATGCCACAACTATGGTAAAAGCATCAACAGAATATAAAAGGGCTCATAAAGCAGATTATGGCCGTGAAAAAATAGAACTTCTCTACCACGATCAGTGGATTGCTGTAATCAATAAACCAAGCGGACTTCTTTCTGTTCCTTATCCAGGAAGTAAGGTTAGAACTGCCCAGTCTGTACTCGAAGAAATGCTTCGTAAGCAGGGGGAGGCAAACTCAAAGCATAAGCCTTATGTGGTTCACCGCCTGGACCGCGATACCAGCGGAGTTATGATGTTTGCCCTGATAGAGCAGGCTCAGGAAAAAATTATGAATACCTGGCATACAATGGTTACAGAGCGACTTTATCATGCTGTGGCAGAAATTGGAAAGGGAGCGGAGCCCTTGCCTGAATCTGGACTTATTGATGATCCGCTTGCCCAGAATGCCCATAACGTAGGTTTTGTCCCAAAAAAGGGCGATACGGACCGCACAGGCCACGAGTTTAAAACCGTAGCCGCCCGTACTCATTACAAGATGATTTTACAGGGACCAAGTCACATTCTTTTTGAACTTTCTCTGGATACAGGAAAGAAAAATCAGATTCGTGCACATCTTGCGGCTCACGGCTATCCTCTTGCAGGAGACGAAGAACACCGTGCTCATACAGATCCTTTCCATCGGCTTTGCCTTCATGCAAGGACCCTTGAGTTTGACCATCCCTTTACCGGCGAACATATGAAGTTTGAAGTTCCTGAACCGGAGGAGTGGAGCGAGTATGTAAAAAAAGGAGATAAGCATCCTGAGAAGCCTGTCTGGGACTTGCCTCAGAATCGCCCGCATGCAGCCCATTCTGCTTCCCGCGGGCGACATCACGATGAGTTGCAGCTTGGTCAGCGTCGTCTTTCCGCAAAAGATAAAGCCCACATGGACTTTATTTCAAGTGGAAAAAAATACCGAAAATAGTTATATTTAAATTATAAGGAGGCCCTATGGAAGGCTACATTCATCAGCTCGAAAGCTTCGGCTGTGCGGACGGACCAGGAAGCCGTTTTATTATTTTCTTTTCAGGCTGCCCTCTGCGCTGCCTTTACTGTCATAATCCTGATACCTGGAAAATGACAGACGGAAAGCTCTATTCAGTAGAAGAGCTTGTAAAAGAAGCAATGTCCTGCAAGGAATACTGGGGCAAGAAGGGTGGTGTAACCGTCAGCGGTGGTGAGCCTCTTTTCCAGATTGATTTTCTGATTGAACTTTTTACTGCCTTTAAGAAGCTTGGCGTAAATACCTGTATTGATACTTCAGGAGCTCCTTTCCGTAACGGTGAGGCCGCTGATGCTTCAGAAGAAGATAAGGCCTGGTTCGAAAAATTCCAGAAGCTTATGGAAGTAACAGATATTCTTTTGATGGATATAAAGCACATCAACGAAGAAGAACATATTAAGCTTACAGGTAAGAGCGGAAAAAATATCCGCGAGATGTTTGCTTACCTCGATAAAATCAATAAGCCGATCTGGATCCGCCACGTACTGGTTCCAGGTATTACTGATAATGACGAATACCTGACACAGACCCGCGACTTTATCCGCACACTCCACAATGTTTACCGTGTTGAGATTCTTCCATACCACGGCCTTGGTGCAATGAAATATAAGGATCTGGGAATTGATTATGTTCTTAAAGACCTGGAAAGCCCGACACTCGAACGTGTAGCAAACGCAAAGAAAATCCTTGAGTGTGATAAATATACCCGCTGGGAGGAATAGCAATGAGTAAATATCTTGACCGCGCAAAAGAAATCCGCGCAATTGAAACACCACATCACAACTGTGCTCAGTCTGTACTTATGTCTTTTACCCAGAGCCTGAATCTGGACGACGAAACTGCTTACAAAATTGCCACAGCTTTTGGCGGCGGCATGAAGTCGGGAATTACCTGTGGTGTAATTACAGGCGGTCTTATGGTTTTAGGTCTCTTTGATGTAGACGCCCCGGAAGATACACAGGCTCTCGTAAAATACTTTCAGAGCCGCCACAGCGACATGCTCAACTGTGCCGACCTCTTAAAAGCCAATGCAGCAGCCGGCGGCCAGCGCAAGCCCCACTGCGACGCCCTCGTTTATGAGATGGTTGAGTATGTAGAAAAAGTACTCAAAGAAAAAGGAAAGATGTAAGTTTGTATGCGGAGTGAAAAAATAGCTTCGCCAACATCATTCCCGTTGGCGAAGCTATTTTTTCACGGGAGCATATAAACTTAAGAACTCTTATATATTGTTCTATCTTCTTTTTTTCTATATAATAAATCATTATTTTGCTTTTTATTTGAGGATAATATGATAGATAAGTGGGAAATTGTAATCGGTTGCGAAATTCATACACAGCTTTTGACTAAAACCAAGGCCTTCTGTGCCTGCGAAAACCGCTACGGCGGAATGCCGGACACCCGCGTGTGCCCTGTATGCCTTGGCCTCCCGGGTGCCATGCCACGCATTTCAAAAGGTTATGTAGAACTCGGAGCTGTTGCCGGCCAGGCACTCAACTGCAATATTGCACGCTTTACAAAGTTCGACCGAAAGCATTACTTTTACCCGGACCTTGCAAAGGGCTATCAGATTACTCAGTATGATATTCCGCTTTGTACAGACGGTTATGTAGATCTTCCTTTCAGAAGCTATCCAAAGGATGAACAGCCGGGCGGAGCAAAGTGCCGCGAAAAGAACTTTATCGGACAGGACTGTATCGTAGGGGACGGAAAATACCGCCGTGTTCGCGTAGAACGTATTCACCTTGAGGAAGACGTAGGTAAGTCTCTCCACCTTCAGGGTGCTCACTCATACATTGACTATAACCGCTGTGGAACTCCACTTATCGAAATTGTAACAAAACCGGATATGACTTCTCCTGAAGAAGCCGCTCTCTTTATGCAGACTGTTCAGGAAATCCTCCGCTATGTAAAGGTAACAAACGGTAACCTCGAAGAAGGTAACATGCGCTGCGATGCCAACATCAACCTCAACGTTTGGGAAGATGGAAAACTCTGGCACACACCAATTTCCGAAATCAAGAACCTCAACTCTTTCAAGGCTATCCGCGACGCTTGTACTTACGAAGCTCAGCGCCAGCTCAAAGAGTTCCAGGAAGACCGTCAGGAATTCAATCCTGGCTTCAAGGTAACAATGGGTTGGGATGAAGAAAAGGGCCAGACTGTTGTTCAGCGTACAAAGAACTCTTTCGTAGACTACCGCTTTACAACTGAACCTGATATCAAGCCTTTCACAATAAGCGAAGAACTTATTGCAAACGCAAAAGAAAAGGTTGGCGAGCTTCCTGAAGCTAAACGCCAGCGCTACAAGGCTCAGTACGGAATGACAGATTTCGATGTAGAAACAATTACTTCTACCCGAGACCTGGCTCTCTTCTTCGAAGACGCCGCTACAAAATCAAAGAATCCAAAACGCGCAGTAAACCTTATTCTTGCAGAACTCCTTGCAGTTCTCAACGAAAAGAAAATTGCCATTACAGATATCAGCTTAACACCTGCTCACATTGCAGAACTTGCCGACGCCCTCGAAGATGGAAAAATTACATCAAAACAGGGTAAGGAAGTATTTGCCGAAATGCTGGCTTCAAACAAAATGCCTTCAGTTATCATCAAAGAGAAGGGTATGGAAGTTGTAAGCGATGCCGGTGAAATCGACAAGATTGTTCAGGATGTAATCGCTGCTAACCCTAAGGCTATTGAAGACTACAAGGGCGGAAAGACAAACGTTGTAGGCTGGCTGATGGGGCAGGTTATGAAGCAGAGCCACGGAAAGGCTAACCCTAAGCAGGCAACTGAGTTATTAAATAAACATCTTGCAACATTGTAAGTTGGTTTCGATACACCGCTAACGCGGCACTCAACCAACGGTGGTTGAGTAGGCCGAAGGCCGTATCGAAACCACCATTACGAGTGTAATTTTATAAACTGCACAAAGTCCTGTTCACTTAATGGCTTAGAGTAGAAGAAGCCCTGTGCCTGGTCGCAATTGATTGAGCGCAGAAAGTCTCTCTGAGCCTGAGTTTCAACACCTTCAAAGACTGTCTGCTTTTCAAGGTTTTTACTCAATTCAATCAGAATACGGATAAAACTCTCAGACTTCTTGTCTATGCGGCCTTCATCGTCGGTAGAAGAGTTTAAGAATTCCCGGTCAAATTTTAAAACATCTACAGGAATTTTTGTAAGCATATTCAAGGAGGATTCACCGCTTCCAAAATCATCCATTGCAACAGTAAAACCTTCTTTGTGAAGCTTTGCTGTAATATCCTGAAGATTGTCGTTATCCATTACAGAACGTTCCAGTATCTCAATCTGAATCAGATTTGCAGGAATAGAAAATCTGTTGAAGATTTCCATAAAATCATGTATGAACTTGTCCGGCTTATTATGGTTGCGGGACATATTCACTGAAATAGGAACTACAGGTATATTTTTAGCAAGACTTGCTTGAATAAAGCGGAATACTTCTTCGTATACATAATAGTCAAGTTTTGTTATAAAGCCATTTTTTTCAAAAAGAGGAATAAAATTTTCCGGAGTCATAAGTCCAAGTTTAGGACTGTTCCATCTTACCAGGGCTTCTGCACCAACAATCTTATCATCAGTAAGTGAGATTTTCGGCTGATACATGACAAAGAATTCTTTATCATCAAGAGCCTGCTGCATATGACTTTCTATGAATCGTTCTTCATTAATTTTCTCAAGAAGCTTTGAATTATAAACAGAATACTGAGTAAGCATGTTATCTTTTATAGTACTCTTGGCAAAAGAAGCCTGTCCTATAAGGCTCTGGATTTTATTACCTGTAATATCAGAATCGGGCATAAGAAATGAAATACCGAATTTGGGGAAGAAAGGTATTTCATATGATTTAGATTCCTGAGCGAAAACTTCCATTTCCTGCTTAAAATAATTCATTGCTTTATGAACAGAAGTTATTTTTATAAACAGATAAAAACGATCAGCAAAGCCACGCCCTATTATAGCATGAAAACCGGAAATAGTTTTTGTAAGCATTTTTGAATAATAAAGAATAAGGTTGTCAGCTGCTTCTTCTCCATAATTCTGATTAATAAACTTAAAGCCGCGGATATCTGCTTCTATAAGCATAAATTTCGAACGGCTGTTTCTAAGCATTTTGTTTGCTTCATTTTCAAAACGCTGTCTTGTCCAGAGATTTGTAAGAGGATCATATACGGTTGCAATCAGCTGTTTTTTCTGGAAAAAATCAAGAAGTTTTGCTTCTGCAGAAACAAGGCATAAAACAAAGAGAATAGAAACTATGATAATTGCAATTTCGTTTTTCTTTTCCGGCTATAGATTTCATTTATTTCAGACATGGAAATTTTCAGGGAAAGAGTCCATCCTGATTCCGGAATTTTTGCGGTGAGCAGGTAAGCAAGCTCTCCAGTATCTGTCTGTGTAATATATGTCGAAGGTGGATTTTTTGCCATATTAGGTGTAGAGGTGTTTGCATACCTTTCATCAGTTGGCGTATAAACTCTTCCGATAATCTCCGGATTCGGGTGAACCAGGAAGTATCCGTTTTTATCGAGAAGCATATAGGACTCTTTTTCACCAACTTTTATATCGGTGGTACTCTCTACAAATTTATTTATGAAAATTGAAGCTCCAAGAGCTCCTGCAATTTTTCCATCTTTATAAATAGATTTTTCTATAGAGAAAATTTTGTCGCCGGTTCTGGGATGAATTCTTAATCCACTGACTGCAATATCATTATCTTCTCTAAGTCCTAAATGATTTTCGGGATTAAGTTTTGTTAAAAAATTATCAGATGTATAAATTGTGCCATCCGGTAAAACATAATATAACTCAAAAAAATCTTCCGGCATTGTGTAAGCATATTCATTTATAAATTGAAATATCTTTTGAGGATCAGGATTGTCAAAAATCTTGTCTGTATAGAAAACCTGCATGGAGTGAATATAATCATCTAATTTAAGACTGATGATTTTTGTATAGCTGTCCAGTGTTGTATGAACACTGTCAAAATATTCATTTTCAGCATCCTTCAGCATTCTTTTTGTGTATATACTGGACAGAGAAAGTACGATTGTCATGAAAACAATTGAAACGAGGAGGGTTGAAATTACTTTAGCCTTTTCGGGCGTGATATTCTTTTTTTTCACTAAACTTCTTTCCGAACATTATTTATTTCTTCCACCTTTTTAAATAATATCATACATTTTGGGAAAGTCAAAAGAATTAATTTCTATATATATAGAATAAAGTGACTATATTATTCTTAATTGTTTAGAATTAACCTGATTTAACTTTAAGAAAACGTTGTAGAGGGGAATGAAAACGTTTTCGAAATTTGAAATGATATAGTTAAACGTTTAATATAATAGAAATTGCCGGAAATTTGCTATTTTTTTTTTGCAAAATAAAAAGATATGAGTTACAATTAACTTAATTAGGGGTTATTACCTAATATAAAAAAAACTTTTTACAAGAGGAAAGGAAAATGAAAAAAATCCTAACAGTATTGTGTGCTCTCACAGTAGCTGCCGCTTTGTTCACAGGTTGTTCAAAGGGTGGTGCAGGAAAAGGTCCTGTAACAATTAATCTCTGGTCATTTACAGACGAGATTCCAGGAATGGTTGAAAAGTATATCGCTGATCATCCAGACTGCGGATTTACTGTAAACAAGACTATCATCGCTACAACAGAAGGTGCTTATCAGCCAGCTCTCGACCAGGCTCTTATGGCAGGTGGTGCAGATGCTCCTGATATGTATGCAGCTGAAGCAGCTTTCATCCTTAAGTATTCACAGGGTGACATGCAGCAGTATGCAATGCCTTACAAAGATCTCGGAATCGATATCGACAACGCTATCAAGGCAGCAGAAATTGCTCCTTATACAGTAGATATCGGATCTAACACAAGTGGTCAGGTAGACGCTCTTGGTTATCAGACAACTGGTGGATGTTTCATCTATCGTCGTGACCTTGCAAAGAAAGTATTCGGAACAGACGATCCAAAAGCTGTAAATGACATCATTGGTGGTGGTTCAAACAGCTGGGCTAAGTTCAATGATGCTGCTGCTAAGCTTGCTGCTGCAGGTGTAGCAATCGTATCTGGTGACGGTGATATCTGGCACGCTTATGAAAACTCTTCAGACAAGGGTTGGATTGTAGACGGAAAACTCTACATCGATCCAAAACGTGAAGCTTTCATCGATGCATCTAAGGCTCTTACAGACAATGGCTGGTCTAACCAGACTCAGGACTGGACAGATGCTTGGTTCGCAGATATGAAGGATGCAGGTGCAAAACCTTGTTTCGGATTCTTCGGACCAGCTTGGCTCATCAACTACGTATTGGCTGGTAACTCAGGTGATACATATGGTAAGTGGGCAGTTTGTAACTCACCAATCGGATTCTTCTGGGGTGGTACATGGGTACTTGCTAACAAGAACATGCCAGCTGCTAAGAAGAACGCTGTAAAGACACTCATCGAATGGATTACACTTGATTACTCTAACGATGGTCTCCTTTACAAGTGGGCTAACGGTACACTCAATGGAGAAGGTGGAACAAAAGATACAGTTTCTTCTGGAGTTGTAATGGCTAAGTCTAACGGTGAACTCGAGTTCCTCGGCGGACAGAACATGTTCGATTACTTCGTACCTGCTAACAAGTATGCAAATGGTAAGAACCTCACACAGTATGATGAAACAATCAACTCACTCTGGCGTGAACAGGTTCGTGCTTATGCAAACGGACAGAAGAGCCGCGACGCTGCTATCAAAGACTTCAAGCAGAACGTTGCTGATAAGCTTGGTGTAGAGTAATAATTAAACCATACGCTTAATATAATTAGGGCTGTCGAAAGGCAGCCCTAATTTGTAAATTTAAATTATTAAAAAAGTTTTTTGAGTTTCTATAAAAAACTAATCTTTTTGAGGTGTCCGACAATGAAAAAAAAAGGAAAAATTAGTTATGCTAAATATGGCTACATATTCAGTATTCCTTTTGTACTTGCGTACTTAATTTTCAGTTTATATCCAACTTTATATACTGCAATTATCGGTTTTACAGATTTAAGAGGTGTAGGTAAAACTTCATGGCATTTTCTGAAGATAACTAACTTCTTTGACAATTATAAAACAATTCTTACTTTGCCAACCTTCCATGTAGCATTGAAAAATACTATAAAATTGTGGGTTTGCAACTTTATTCCACAGATGATTCTGGCACTTTTGCTTTCTGCCTGGTTTACTAACCGTCGTGTTAAAGTACCTGGAGAGGGAGCATTTAAAGTACTTTTCTATATGCCTAACATTATTACAGCTGCTACAGTTGCTATTTTGTTTGGTGCTCTTTTTGGTTATCCAATGGGACCTGTAAATGATGTTCTTACACGTTTCCATATCATTGATAAGCCATACTTCTTCCTTCAAAATAAGAGTGTAGCACAGGGAATCGTAATGTTTATCCAGACCTGGATGTGGTATGGATATACAATGATTATCATTATTTCTGGTGTACTTGGTATTAACCCAGAAATTTTCGAAGCCGCTGATATCGATGGTGCAAATGGATGGCAGGTATTCTGGAAGATTACAATTCCAAGTATCCAGACTATTCTTTTGTTCACTCTTGTAACATCACTTATTGGTGGTTTGAATATGTTCGATATTCCAAACCTCTTTGTTCGTGATTCTGGTCCTGATAACGCTACATTAACTACAAGCGTTCTTATTTATACAATGGCCTTCAAGGGAGGTTATATGTATAACAGAGCTTCTGCACTTTCTATGATCATGTTCCTTATTATCGTAGCATGTTCTGCAGCTCTCTTCTTCTCTATGAGAGATAAAGAAGAGGTAAGATTAAAGAAACTTAAGAAGCAGGAAATGAAAGCTCGTAAGCTTGCTATGAAAAATGAAGCAAAAGGAGTTAAAAATGAGTAACAAGTCTAATGTTCAGATTTATAAAATCCTTATTATGATTGTATGTGTAATACTTTCGTTTCTGAGTATTATGCCTTTTATAATCATGTTCGTAAACTCAACTCGTTCTACTTTCGAAATTCAGCAGCATGCAGTTTCATTTGTTCCATCAAAATTCCTGTTAAACAACTGGAGAATTCTTACTTCAAAGAGTTTTAATCCTGCAAAAGGATTCTTGAACTCATTAATTGTTTCTTGTGGTATTACAGGTATTACCTTGTACTTCTCTACACTTACTGCTTATGCACTTGTAATGTACGACTGGAAACTTAAGAACGCATTCTTCAGCTTTATTATGGCAATCATGATGATTCCTGCAACAATTACAATCATTGGTTTCTACCAGATGGTATATAAGATTCATATGACAAACAGTTTCCTCATGTTGATTCTTCCTGCTATTGCATCTCCTTCTCTGGTATTCTTTATGCGTCAGTATATGAAGCCTTCTGTTTCTCCATCACTGGTAGAATCTGCTCGTATTGATGGTGCAAAAGAGTTCTTTACCTTCAATGTAATTGTTCTTCCTATTATGAAACCTGCTATTGCTACACAGGCAATTTTCAGTTTCGTAACAAGCTGGAACGATTTGTTTAAGCCTCTTATCCTTCTTACTAAACAGGATAAGTTTACACTGCCAATCATGGTATCTCTCCTTCGTGGTGATATTTACCGTACAGAATATGGTAGCGTATACCTTGGACTTACACTTACTGCACTTCCACTTATTGTAGTGTACTTGTTCCTTTCTAAGTACATTGTAGCGGGTGTTGCAATGGGTTCTGTAAAAGGTTAGTTTTTTACTTGAAATTCAAAAAGGCTGCGGTTCACAAAGGACTGCAGCCTTTTTTTTAATATAGAGTAAATCCTTTATGGACTTTTGACAAATCATGGGTTAAAGTTGTAATATTAAAGAAAACGTTTTCGTAATTATAATTACGGTGATATACGTCCACGTCAAGGCACGCTACGCTTAAAGCCTTGACATGTCCGTTTATCGGGTTTTTAAGGAGGTTAAACCCGCTATGAAATACGGTTATTTTGATGATGATAAGGCGGAATATGTAATTACTCGCCCTGATACTCCAACTAGCTGGAGTAACTATCTTGGTTCTACAGTCTACGGTGCTGTAATTACAAATAATGCCGGCGGTTATGGCTTTTATAAATCCGGAGCTCAGGGACGTTTTATGCGTCTGCGTTTCAATTCTATTCCAATGGATCAGCCGGGCCGTTATTTTTACCTCCGCGATCAGGAAGACGGAGATTTCTGGTCTGCTTCATGGCAGCCAGTAGGTAAGCCTCTTGATCAGTATAAGAGTGAATGCCGCCATGGTACTGCATATACAACAATCACTTCTGAGTACAAGGGAATTAAGAGCGAAACAAAATACTATGTTCCTCTCGGACAGAACTTTGAGTACTGGCGCCTTAAGGTAACAAATACATCAGATAAAAAACGCAAAATCCGTGTATTCTCTTATTGTGAATTTACTAACCAGTGGAATACAACTCAGGATCAGGTAAACCTTCAGTATTCTCTCTTTATTGTAAAGGGAGAAAAAGTAGGGGATAATCTGCTTCGTTATTCTATTCAGGATAACCTTTACATTCAGCACCCTGAATACGAAGTTGGCGGCGCTTATATGAGCGAGTGGGTTGCCCTTATTGGTACTCCAATGACCGGTTTTGATACAAGCCGCGAAGCATTTATTGGAACTTATGGCAGCTACGAGCATCCTAAGGCTGTAGTTGACGGAGCATGTACAAACTCTGAAGCCTTTGGTGATAACTCTTGTGGTACTGTACAGGGAGACCTCGAGCTTAATCCTGGCGAGACAAAAGAAATCATGCTTATGCTTGGCATTGATGATGCTCTTGCTGTTGGACAGAAAATTGTAAATGAGTTTGGTAACTTTAAGCGTGCAGACGAAGAATTTGAAAAGCTTGTAAATGCATGGCATGCAAAGCTCGGTTCTTATAAGGCTATTACTCCTGATGAGGATATTAATCATACTGTAAATGTATGGGGACTTTATAACTGTTTGATTACATTTGCCTGGTCACGAGCTGCCAGCCTTGTTTACAACGGAGAACGCGATGGTCTTGGTTACCGCGACTCTGTACAGGATATTCTCGGTGTTTCTGCTGCTATTCCGGAAGAAGCAGAAGAGCGCCTTGTCCGCATGATAAGCGGTCAGTGTCAGAATGGTGGTGCTGTTCCTGTAATTTCTAAGGACTTTAATGCCGGTCACGAAAAGGCTCCAAAGCCTGAAGAATTCCGTTCTGATGACTGTGAATGGTTCTTCAATGCTGTTCCTTGTTATGTTGCAGAATCTGGAAACTTTGATTTCTATAATAAAGTAGTTCCTTATGCTGATGGCGGAGAAGCTACTGTATACGGACACCTTAAGCGTGCCCTTGAATTCAACCTTGAAAGAATGGGTGCAGACGGACTTCCTTGCGGACTTCTCGCAGACTGGAACGACTGTCTTAAGCTTGGCTACCACGGAGAATCTCTCTTCGTAGCCTTCCAGCTCCGCCTTGGTCTTACTACTTACGCTGATATTTCAGAACGTCTTGGTAAGAAGGATGAAGCTGCATGGGCAATCGCACAGCGCGATACACTTGATGCAAATATTCAGAAGAAGTGCTGGGACGGTAAGTGGTTTATCTGGGCTGTAGGCGAGGATGGAACTGTTTACGGAACTCATACAATTGAAGAAGGACAGATTTACTT
>Ga0247608_10003420_pt1 | contig 18507 bp, 14 predicted proteins | sample 176DNAGHGlowgp2_FD_193490 | JGI IMG/M metagenome (GOLD analysis project Ga0247608, IMG submission 193490) | Sheep rumen microbial communities from Palmerston North, Manawatu-Wanganui, New Zealand - 1766 DNA GHGlow gp2 | ecosystem: Host-associated > Mammals > Digestive system > Stomach > Rumen ... | reverse complement strand
AGAGAAGATTGGGATGAGCCCAATCCTCGCAGACCTACTCATTCAGCGGGGCATCAAAACGGAGAGTGCGGCCAAGCGTTTCTTCCGTCCGATGCTAAATGAGCTGATAGATCCGTTCCTGATGAACGACATGGACGTGGCAGTCGACAGGCTCAATGATGCCATGGGGCATAAAGAGCGTATCATGGTATATGGCGACTACGATGTCGATGGATGTACGGCGGTAGCTTTAGTGTACAAGTTCTTGCTGCAGTTCTATTCCAACATTGAATACTATATTCCCGACCGCTATGAGGAGGGATACGGTATCAGCAAAAAGGCATTGGACTATGCGGCAGAGAAGGGTATCACACTCATCATTGTGCTCGATTGCGGCATTAAGGCAATCGATGAAATCGCCTATGCAAAGAGCTTAGGCATTGATTTCATCATCTGCGATCACCACGTGCCCGACGATGAACTGCCCAATGCGGTGGCCATCCTGAACCCTAAGCGCGTGGACTCTACCTATCCCTTCAAGCATCTCTGCGGTTGCGGTGTGGGATTCAAGTTCATGCAAGCATTTGCCAAGAACAACGGCATCCCATTCTCCAGACTCATTCCCCTACTCGACTTCTGTGCGGTAAGCATCGCGGCAGACATCGTTCCTATCATGGGCGAGAACCGTATCCTGGCTTTCCACGGACTGAAGCAGTTGAACACATCGCCCTCGACGGGTCTGAAGTCAATCATCGAAATCTGCGGCCTGACAGGTCGTGAGATTACCATGAGCGATATTGTGTTTAAGATTGGACCACGCATCAATGCTTCCGGACGAATGCAGAACGGAACAGAGGCAGTGGACCTTCTCGTAGAACGCGACTTTGAAAAGGCGCTGGCCGAGGCGAACCACATCAATGAGTATAACGAACAGCGTAAGGATGTGGACAAGCAGATGACTGAGGAGGCCAACCAGATTGTGGCAAAACTTGAAAGCCAGAGCCACCAGTCGAGCATCGTACTCTACGACGAGAATTGGAAGAAGGGCGTGATTGGCATCGTGGCCTCACGACTGACGGAGCTTTACTATAGGCCGACGGTGGTGCTGACGAAGTTTAATGGCATTGCCACAGGTTCGGCACGCAGTGTGGCAGGCTACGATGTGTACGACGCCATCAAGAGTTGCCGCGATCTTCTGGAAAACTTCGGTGGACATACGTATGCCGTAGGGCTCTCGTTGAAGATTGAGAACATACCAGAGTTCCGTAAGCGGTTTCAGAAGTATGTGATGGAGCATATCCTGCCGGAGCAGACGGAGGCAACACTCGATATCAATGCAGTGATTGACTTCAAAGACGTGACGAAGAAACTGCACAACGATCTGAAGAAATTTGCGCCTCATGGACCTGATAATCCCAAGCCGTTGTTCTGTACACGCAACGTGTATGACTATGGTACGTCGAAGGTTGTGGGCCGTCAGCAGGAACACATCAAACTGGAACTGGTGGACTCGAAGTCGAGCAACGTACTCAATGGTATCGCCTTCGGACAGAGTGCCGCTGCGCGCTATATCAAATCGAAACGCTCATTTGATATTGTCTACACTATCGAGGACAATATTTATAAGCGCACAGAGGTGCAGTTGCAGATTGAGGATATTCAACCGTCGGAGATGGATAATGAACATTGAACATTGAAGATTGAAGATTACCAATCCATTCTGAGGCAGTACTGGGGCTACGATGACTTCCGCGGGATACAGCGGGAGATCATCGAGTCTATCGGCAGTGGTCACGACACGTTAGGACTGATGCCGACGGGCGGTGGCAAGAGTATCACGTTCCAGGTGCCGGCACTGGCAAAGGAGGGGACCTGTGTTGTGATCACCCCACTCATTGCCCTGATGAAAGACCAGGTGGAAAACCTGCGACGAAGAGGCATCCGTGCGGCAGCTATTTATTCAGGACTAACTCGCGAAGAGATCATCATCACACTGGAGAACTGTATCTTCGGGGATATCCGATTCCTTTATGTATCACCAGAACGCCTTTCGTCAGACCTCTTCCAAACGAAACTCAGGCATATGAAGGTGAGCTTTATCACTGTAGACGAAGCTCATTGTATCTCACAATGGGGTTATGATTTCCGACCATCATATCTGGAAATTGCGAAGATTCGTAAGATGTTACCTGGCGTGCCGGTATTGGCACTGACGGCTACGGCCACGCCTCAAGTCGTCGATGATATCCAAGACCGTCTCTCATTCAATGAGAAGCGGGTCTTCCGTATGAGCTTCGAAAGAAAGAACCTGGCATATGTCGTGAGACGATCGGAGGACAAGCAGAAAGAGCTTATCCATATCCTTAGCAGTCTGAGGGGCTCGTCCATCGTGTATGTCCGCAGCAGGCGCCGCACGAAAGAGATAGCCGACCTGATCCAGCATGCAGGCATCACTGCCACATTCTACCATGCAGGACTGGACAGCGTAGAGAAGGACAAGCGTCAGAAGGCCTGGCAAGAGGATCAAGTCAGGGTGATGGTGGCAACGAATGCTTTCGGTATGGGTATCGACAAACCTGATGTGAGGCTTGTGATTCACATCGACAGTCCCGACAGTGTCGAGGCCTATTTCCAAGAGGCGGGCCGTGCTGGACGTGACGGACAGAAAGCCTACGCCGTGTTGCTCTACAACGATGGAGACCAACGGAAACTGGAGAAAAGGATTACCGACAATTTCCCCGAGAAAGACTTCATCCGCGACATCTATGAGCATCTGGCCTACTTCTATCAGATTGGCGTTGGCTCGGGTTTCGGTTATACTTTTGAATTCAATATCGACAAGTTTTGCCATGCCTTCCATCACTTTCCCATTCAGGTGGATGCAGCATTAAAGATCCTAACCCGTGCAGGGTATATCGAATACACGGAAGAGCAGGACAATCAGGCCAGGGTGATGTTCACTATAAATCGTAACGAACTCTACCGACTGGAGAACACCACGCCCAACGAGGAGAAGGTGATTACTGCGCTATTAAGGAATTATGGTGGACTGTTTACGGACTACAACTATATCGATGAGGCATTCATAGCCTCACAGTGCGGTCTTCAGACCCACCAGCTTTATATGATTCTGAAGGGACTTGGCCAGAGGCATATACTACATTTCATTCCACAGAAGAAAACGCCTTACATTCGCTATACCCAGCGCCGCGAGGACAAGGAGCAGATTCAGCTGATGCCTGTCGTCTATGAAGAGCGCAAGCAACAGTTCCGTGAACGTATCCACGCCATGACGCGCTATGCCGCCTCGGACGATATCTGCAGAAGCCGGTATCTGTTACGCTATTTCGGTGAGGCCAACGATCACGACTGCCACCAATGCGACGTATGCCTGAGTCATCGCAGTGAGGGCATGGTATCTGAACCTGCACTGAATGAGGCTATGTCAAAGATTTTAGAATTGGTGAGTGATGGGAAGCCCCACCCCATAACGGAATTGCGCGACATCCAGTTGCCTACTGCAGAACTGGATGCCGCGCTCGACTATCTCCTGAAAGAAGAACTTATCCGACAGGAAGACGGTAGTATTTCCGGTTGATTTTGCCGTTATATGTCCTTGCCACAGCTTCTACTTGCTCGTAGAGCATAGGAACCTTATAAGCCTCAAGTTTTGATTTCAAGAACAGTGCCAGCTCACGGCGATTGAGTGTCTGGCCCTCTGTCATCGCCACCAGGAGTTTAAGGGCACGGCCCGTGATTTTGTGTTCGACAGAGATACATATACACTCTCGGACGCCGGGGAAAGCCATGGCAACATCTTCGACTTCAGTGGGAGCAACCTTAAAGCCACCCACATTGATGACGTCGCCCTCACGACCCGACAGGTGGAGCATACCCTCGTCATCAAGTCGCCCAATATCGGAGGTAAAGACCATATCGTCGTGGAGCACAGTAGCCGTACGTTCAGGATCACCTATATAGCCACTCATCAAGGTGGCGCCACTACAGGCAATAAGTCCCTCGGGGGTGATAGTAACCTGAGAATGACGCATCGGATGCCCCAAGCAACCAGCCATACAACGACCATCGTTGAAGTTATAGGTACAGATAATACCTGTCTCAGTGGAGGCATAGGTGTTATACAACCGGGTGTTGGGCAACAGGCGACAGAGCGTCAGCATGTCGGCATGGGAGATGGCAGCGGCACCAGTCTCGATGAAATCCATCTTGGCAGCAAGTGCTGCGAGCCGCTCTGCGCTGAACTCGATCAGCATGCGGATGCTGGCAGGCACGAGGAAAGTGGCCATCTTCGTGGCGGGATAGTCGAATGCGGCGAAGAACTTGTTCAAATCCTTCAGACCGTCGACAATTATCAGCGTGGCTCCCAGCAAAATGACGGGGTAGACCTTCGAAAGACTACCGATATGGTTGAGCGGGCCGTTGATGACAAACACCAATTCATGGCTAAACCCCTGACCACCGATAAGGTTCTCGGCATCGGCCACAATCGTACGGTGGCTGATCATCACACCTTTCGACTGGCCTGTGGTACCAGTGGTATAGAGTATGTCGGCTGTACCATCAGGTACGCTATGACGACCCAACTCTCGGGCGATGACATCGAAACTTTCCTGTGGAATGTCGCGCTCCAGAGGAGCCACTACGCAACCTGCCATATGGAGGGCGAAGTAGTCGACAAGAAAGTCGACAGTGGCAGAAGAACGCAAGCAAACCACCTGACCTGGCATCGAACCCGATGCGCGCAATTCTTCTGCACGCTGTACGGTACGGGCATAGAGCTGAGCATAGGTCACCTCTAAATCATCGCACACCACAGCAGTCTTGTCAGGCCACTGGCGCGCATCCTGTTCCAAGTAATCTTCTAGATGCATCATTGCTCGAGCTTGCGCTTTACCATTTCGACGATGCTATCGAGGGTCTTCAGGTTCTTCGGGGTTGCATCCTGAGCCTCGAGCTTGATACCGAACTCATCGGAAAGGGTCATCAGGATGGTGGTAACACCCAGCGAATCGAGCTCGCTGAACAAGAACGTGGAATCAAAGTCCACCAGCGGCAGCGCCGCTTCCAGTAATTCTCTTATCTTTTCTTTCATAATTCTTCACTATTTACTTTTATTTTGTTTTCTACCGGGTTGGCATAAATGCCGAGGAGTAGATCGCGGAGCACTTCGAGATCGCTATCGTAGTTGTCTAACTTCGAAAGATGTTTCTCAAAAGCCAGACGCTCAGCTTCCGTATATTGGTCGCGGAACCGCTGCTGACCATAGAGCATGTCGTGGGCAATGTAATTATTGGGCCACAGACGGTAAGCACGATGGATACGATTGTCTATTAGATGGGCCACCTGCTTATGGTATTCGTTGTTAGTGCACTCGTTGTAGACAGCTAACTCATCAGCAGTGACCATCGGACAGAACTCGAAATGCACACGACCTTTTGGCTGGAGGATGCCAGTAAGGATACTGTTCAAGTCTTCACCAGGTTTCTTGATGTACTTCACCTTCTGACTCTCATAAAGCTCTATAGCCTTAAGGATATCACACGACTCCCACTCATAAGAGACAGCCACAGGCAGAATGTTCAGTTCACTCAGGGCGGCAATTTTATCCTCCTGGCGACTCATGCAGAACATCTTGATGATGCCCTGATCCGTTTGATCGTTGCCGTCCTTGGTACGTCCGTTACGCTGGGCAATCCATACAGACTCATGCTGGTCACAAATAGCATGGCGGATATATGCCGAGAGATGGAGGCTACTCTTATAGAAGTCCTTGATGCTACCACCGGGGCGCTCCACACGGAACATCTTATTCGATTTGCCAATATCAACCACCAAGGGGTTCATCATCAGGTTAGCACCGAAGGTGATCTGCGACGTCTCAAGACCTAAGTCAACCAACAGGTTTTGCAACAGCGAGGCGTCAAGCATGATGTCACGATGGTTGCTAACCAACAGGTAAGGACGGTCTTTCTCAATATGTTCAGTGCCGCCATAGGTGAAGGCAGTGATACTATTGGCGATGATCTGCTCGTTGACATGATACATGATGCCTAACTGGAAATCATGGATGGACTTGAAACTAAGCAGCATCTGGCGCACTGCGTCGAGCGATTGTTCTGGGCAGACATATGATGCCAGCAAGGGCAACATCTGACTGCTGGCGATGCGACTCATGGCCGACGGTATCTCTTCATCGGTATAAGGTCGGATGTCATCAAACTCTGTTGTCATATATTACTGTTTTACGATTTCCTGAAAATCGAGGATATCTCCGTCAGCAGGTTTCTCAGCGGTGGCACTGCAGACGTGGAGATTGGAAGGCATGGGCTCACAGGCAGCAGCCAAGGCCACATCGTCAGGGTCAGAAGCATACGACCAAACGTCTATCTCTGGATGGACGAGGGCGAAAAGCAATGAGAACTGTCCACGACCTGCATTCAGGACGTGCACCCTACCCGACTTAGCTTTGTAGCCATCTATCCATTCACTGAAGTCGTCGTAACGATTCAGCAACTGACGTGTCTCACGTTCGATACCAAAGCCCTTATAAGTGTATTTGCCTATAAGGTAATGGTGGAAGTAATGGGTAGTGCCAGGCTGATGAGGATTACGACAGCCTATCAGCTTACGCAGCAAGAAGGGGATAGTGATAGGCTCAGGACGCACCTCACCATGACGGCGCACCAACCAATTGAAGATCAAAGGCGGAACCACCCACGCCATCAGCACAACGGTAAACATACCCACGATAGTGACCTCTGCCAATGAATGGAGGGCAGGATGCTTAGCTACGATGAGCGAGCCCATACCTATAAACATGATAAGGGCCGAGATAACAATGCTGTTTTTATACGAGGGCAGCAACTTTTTCCGATAAGCAAACTCGTTAAGCAGACCATCCGTGATAAAGATAGTATAGTCGTCGCCTTGTCCGAAGATGAATGTGGCGAGGATGACATTGACGATGTTGAACTGCATGTCGAGCATACTCATGATACCCAGAATCCATATCCAGCCCAATGCCATCGGCAGAAATGCAAGTAAACTGAGCTCCAGGCGTCCGAAGGATATCCAAAGGAAGAGGAACACGATGAATCCGCATGCAAAGCCGATATAGTTGAAGTCGCTGGAGAGCGAGTTGGCAATGGCGCTGTTCATCCCCACGAAGTCGAAGGCATAACCGACGCCGTCGAGACGTTCGTTCAACACCTCCTCAACTGGTACAGGATCAAGGCCACCGGCATCTATTACATCGACAACTGAGCAACGGCCTGTACTCTCGCTAAACGATCCACTGAACAAGACAGAACGCAGTGGCTCGAAATAATCGAAAGACCTCGGTTCATAGGTGTCTGACAGTATCGACTCAAAACCGCTGAAAGCCTCCACATTGAAGCCATGGGCAGGTGCCTTCTTACGTAGCTGCGCCATCGTTTCAGTTCGATGACTCTCCCAGAAATCGTTCCAACGGTCGATTCTAAGCTGCTGTTCCTGTTGTGAGCAGATAATAGTTGTCACATCGGTATAAGAGTGCATCTTTCCTGCCGACTTAAGGCTGTCGAGCAGGGGGGCAATTGCCTGACGATGCTGCAGGGCTTCATCCCACGTCTCGCCTTCCGCGACGACGTACACGTTCGCCGTATCATTTAAACCTGCAGTAGCCCGCATGCTCGACAATAGTTCTGTCTGGGTATCCGACATGTAGTTGATATGGTGCATGTTCGTATCAAACGAGGTGTCGAGACTGTACCAACCAAAGATAAGCGTCAGCGCCAGAATGACCCAGAGCAGCCAACGGTGACGCTCTGGCGACATCGATGATATCTTGCCGAATGTCAGGCGTTCCTCTTCCTCTGCCTGGCGTTTCTTCACAAGATGTGGCAGGAAGACAAGCACAAAGAGGATGGTGCCCACAAGCATAAAGGCTGCGAATAGTCCCAGGTCGCGCAAGGCTGGTGCATCGAGCGGTATCAAGCTGGCAAAGGCACCAACGGTAGTAATGTTACCAATAAGCAGAGGCGACACCATTTCCTTCAGCACCTCGCGCACCGTACCACTATGGTCGGTATGCAATACGAAGTGAAGAGGATAGTTCACAGCGATACCGATGATGATAGAGCCAATGCCCAGCACTATCAGCGACACGTCGCTACGCATGACTGCTATGAAGCCCATGGCGAAAAGCCAGCCAAAGATGATGGCCACTCCGATGAGCAGCAGGTTCTTCACCTTGCGGAAGGAGAATACGAGGAGCAGGAGGATCAGCGTCACAGAGATGGAGATGGCCCACTTGCTGTCTTCCTTGATCTGAGAGGCATTACCTACTGCAATAACAGGAGCTCCCGTAGTAGCCACATCGACACCGGGAACGGCCAGCATCGTCTGCTGGGCCACACTATCAACCTCGTTGACGAGCATGCTGTTGTTCGCCGACTCCATAGCTCCATAAGGTGACGTCATCATCGCAATCGCCATCTTCCGTCCAGAAGAGAAGATATAACCATTGTCGATCTCCATGGGCATCGACGACTGACGGGCCTGCAGCCTATCAATCACCGGGGCGAAGAGTCCCAGCGGATCATTACTGATGTTCGACGAGAAGAAGCCTGTCGCAGGCATCATAATCATCTGGACATCATTTGCCAACTGCTTGTCGATACTGTCTGGTGACGAGAGGATCTGCTCCATGCGCACATAATCTGAGTCGCGCAGCATCAGCGGCATGTTCTGATAAACAAAGTCGGTGATGCCTGTCACCTTCTCGAAATCTACCTGTGAGGTTACCTCTGTGATATGTCCAGACTCCAACACTGGTTGTAAGCCTTGAGCGAAGGAATCAACAGCTTCCGTCAGACGATCGGGATCAAGTGCCTCACCCTCTTTCATACGGAACATGGCAAAGACACGCTGTCCACCCGAGATATCCTGATAGAGGGTTATGGCCTTTTGCTCATTGCCACTAACGGGCAGAAAATCATAGATATTCTCATTATACTTCAGCGAGGCAACCATGACAAACAAAACTGCCGTCAAGGCTACCAACAGCCACATGCAGAGTGAGCGACGTCGCTGTAACAAATCGAATATCCGGAGGAAAAAATTAACCATCAGCTATTCTTGATTAAACGGTGTAACCAGTCGAGGAAGCGTTCCTTCCACTGGATGGCCTCGGATGTTGTCTTCTCCGGCGATACGCCAAATCCATGACCACCTGTACGGTAATGCTCATACTGATGAGGGATATGATGAGCGGTCAGGGCTGAGTCCAACATCTCAGCATTATGATAATGTACGATAGGGTCGTCGTCACAGTTCATCAGAAACACCGGTGGGCACTTGGCAGACACATGGTGCTCCAACGACAGGGAGTCTTTCATCTCCTGAGACGGAAATTCACCCAGAAGCCCCCGGCGCGAACGCTTGTGCGTCGTAGGATGAGTCATCGACACAACGGGATAGAGCGGCGCCACAAAGAACATGGATTCCGGCGTGCCAGCAAGTTGTTCTGCACCGTGCATCACCAAATGCCCACCAGCCGAGAATCCCATGCAACCAATCCTCTCTGGGCGCACACCATACTCTGAAGCATGACAGCGTATGCTGTCGAGCACATGACGTAAATCATTAAAACCTGCTGGAAAAGAACGGGATGGCATATGGATATGAAAGGCGAACGAAGCCCAACCTGCGTGACTATACTCCAGGACGAATGCGGCTATACCATTATCACGGAGCCACTGGGCAACATCATGTCCTTCAACCTGCTTGTCGAGCCAACAGTAACTGCCACCGGGACAAACAATCACCCCTGTCCCTGTGGGATTATCCTGTGGAATATAGGCCGTGAGCTTATAAGCCTTCACGCTCAGCGACACTAAGAGAACAATGATGAATGTATAATATCTTGAGATCATTTCATATAACGTTCAACTGCTTTCTGCAATTCAAGGAAAAACGAACGCTCTGCCTCGCCGATCTTTTCAACCATATCAGCAAGATCGTTGTAGGTCAGGTCATCACCGGCACGACGTTTGAACACCTTTGAAGCCTTGTAGCCGAAATCACGCCACATATCGCCTATCTCGGTGATACGAATGGAATAGTCGTTTAGTTCGGCAATGCCTGTCCGCTCTGATGCTTCCTGCAGGAAGGCACCATAGACGAAACGGAAGCCTGCACCACCCGTTCCTATTTCCTCGAGCATACGGATTACCTGAACAAGTAAGATACGTGCACGGCGCTTGCCTTCCTTCTGTTCCCACGTACGCATTCTCTGTGCCAAGTAATGAATGCCATTGACGCCAACATACGGGAACCACTTGGGCTGTGATGTCATATTCTTGCAAGTATCCTTGATAGCCTTAAGTACCAAGGGTCTCAGGAATTCCTTGTCAGGCTTGTCCGTCCGCAGGTGCTCAGGCAGGTCTTTGGGGATTGACTTAATCCAATACATCTGTCCAAACAAAGGATAGGCGCCCTTGGCAAAGCGCACTTTGATAAGGTCCTCCCGACTGATAGTCACCTTCTCTGTGGCATTGGAGTCAAGTACACGGTAGTCACCGTTCTCCTCATCTTTTCCGATGATGCAGATGTTGTGCCCATTGAAACGGAATCGGTTTTCTGGAGGATAGTAAGGCAAATCATAGATACCCACCACACAGCCTACTGGAATCTTCTCTTCCAGGATCAGCTGGTCGAGTTTACGCATGGCATTCTCTTTGCTAAGGTATCGCTTTGAGACCGACTTAATGCCAAGGAGCCGTGTGATACGCTTGAACAGCACACCTGGGAAGGTGCGGAAGGCTGTTACGGGCAGACCACCCATCTTGGCAAAGGTGAGATGAGCAAAGAACAGGCCACTGGCCAAACCGAACACCATCGGTTCTGACATCTCTATGCCATAGAAACGGAGTAGCGATGAGATGGTACCGTTTTCACAATGGGCTGCATGTCTATGGTTAATCTTTAACTCATACCCACTGAACTCCGTCGGCACCAGCAACTCCATCTTATCACGCTCTTCCCTGTCGTCAAGCGTGTCGAGGAACAAGTCCAAGGCTTCTGTCTTGGGAGCCCAACCGTCACTCCTGACAGGCTCGTATTTTCCTTCATCATCTACTGCATAAGTCAGATCACGTATGACGCTTCCCTTATAATACTTCAGGTCCTGAGGGACATCTTTTTTCTTCATAATTGGAATAATGAAATGATGGTCATTTTATGTTTCAACGAACAGCCTCTGCCAGTTCTCTGAAAAAGGCCTTTTCTTTATCACCAATAACCTGTAACAAGTCTGCCAGGTCATCGTAGGTATAGTTCTCGCCTGCACGTTTTTTAATGATACGTGAGGCCTTATAGGCAAACGCTCGCCACAGGTCGCCAATTTCCGTAATACGTACAGAATAATCGTTTAGGAAACTGAGGCCCGTCTTCTCGGCAGCTTCCTGCAGAAAGGCACCATAGATAAAACGGAAACCTGCCCCACCCGTGCCAATCTCTTCGAGCATACGGATCAGCTGTGCCAGATTGAGTTTTGCCCTGCGAGCCCCCATGGTCTGCTCCCAAGTACGGATACGACGGGAAAGATAGAGGATGCCATTGGCGCCTGCAATGTGGATGAAACCAGGCTGCGACACCATATACCAACAGGTTTTCCGGATGGATTTCACCACAAGGGTCTTCATGTCAGGCAACTGCTCGGGCACAGATTTTATCCAATACATCTGTCCCAATAAAGGGTAAGTTCCACCTGGGGCAAAACGCACTTTCATCAGGTCTTCGCGACTGATGGTCACCTTCTGCGTAGCGTTAGAGTCGAGCACACAATAATGGTTTGTCTTTTCATCCTTGCCGATGATGCAGATATTATGACCATTGAAGCGAAAACGGTATTCGGGAGGCAAATAAGGCAAATCAAACATGCCCACCACACAGCCCACAGGGGTCTTTTGGTCGATCAGCACATGATCAAGGGCCTTCATGGCTCGTTCCTGACTCAGATACCGACGAGTCTCTGTCTTGATACCAAGGAGTTTTGTGATGCGTTTAAACAACACCCCGGGGAAGGTACGGAAAGCCGTCACAGGCATGCCCGACATCTTGATGAATGGCAGATGGACGAAAAACAGTCCACTGGCCAGACCGAAGATCATCGGCTCCGACAGTTCAATGCCGTAATAGCGTAACAGCGTCGAGATAGCACCATTCTCACAGTGAGCCGAGGGCTGGTGACTTAGGGGCAATTCAAACCCTTGGAAATCAGTTGAGGTCCGCATCGCCATGCGGCTGCGTTCCTCTTTGTCCTTATCTTCCTCCAAAGCCAGATCGAGAGCATCGTTCTTGGGTGCCCAGCCGTCGCTCTTGACCATATGGTAACGGCCTTCCTCATCGACGGCATAGTTCTGATCCCGCATGACGGCACCCTCACAGTATTTCAAGTCCTGTGGAACTTCCTCAATCTTCATTAGCAGACAGTTAGCATGAAATAGCAATACGAGAAACGGGCACTCTCGGGCACCATCACCAGCACCTTCTGTCCCTGCTTCAGCAGACCAGAATCCATTAGTTCCTCCAACATGGCAAAAGCCGAGGCTGAACCGATGTTACCAATCTTAGGCAGGTTATAGAACCAGCGCTCTTCTGGTATGGCAAATCCCTGCTTAGCCGACTCCTCGATAATCACATCCTTAAAGAACATCGACGACATGTGAGGCAGGAACCAGTCTACGTCATCAGGTGTGAAATGATGCTTCTTGCCCATCTCTATCAGATACTGTACACCCAGCGGCACGATATACTCCGAAAGCATACGTGTATCCTGTTTGATGGCAAAGATAGATTCCGTAAGCCACTCGCTCTGTGGGAAAGAAGCCCAACCCTTCACACGACCATCAACATCCTTATCGGCAGCTGCATACATACAGGTCTCCTTGGTGTTGGCATACGATGTGATGTCAATCCAGTCGAGGCGCAGTGAGAGTCCTGAGGCGGAAGGCTTTCCCTGTAACAGCACGGAGAAAGCACCGTCAGACAACATCCAACGCAGGAAATCTTTCTGAAAAGCCAACATCGGCTGATCTTCCAGTTGTGCCAGCTGCTCCGACTCCTTCTGGAAATAGCTTGCACGCATCCAGGCCGAAGACCTTTCTGATGCCACAGCGACAGCATTCTTCGAGAGACCGAGTTTCACGGCCATATACGCATACTTCAGGGCATCGGCGCCAGAGCAGCAAGAACCGGCAAACGATACGACCTCCATATGTTTTTTACCTCCGAGCTCTCCATGTACCATCACACCATGCGAGGGAATCAGCTGCTCCGGAGAACCAGTACCACAGGATAACAGATCAATGTCATCAATGGTCAGCTGGTCATCAAGAAGCCCACGTACGGCATTGGCCGCCATCTGCACATTCGTATGTGTCACGTTACCATCCTTGTCTAAGGCATAGTACCTCTGTTTGATACCGTTACGTCGGAGGATGACCCTTCTAGCCTTTGACGGTTTCCCGTCAACCATACCAAGAAAAGCCTCCATATCGTCATTTTCGACAGGATCATTGGGCAAGAATCTCGATGCTTTTGTTATAAAAACGTCCATCATGATTAATGTATATCTTTTAATTGTTTGATTCGATGTAACAATCCTCACGCTTATGCTTCCCTACACAGTGCAGCGGATAGGTGAGATAGAAAAAAAGCTGGGCAAAGGGTGACACCACAAACAGTACCACGAGCAGATAATAAAAGAAGAGGTTCACGCGCGTACGACGGCGTGGATCCCTGAATCCGCCACGTTTCCTGATAAAGTGTGCCCAATGACCGAACATACGGTGACCCGCTTTCTCCAGAAGCAGAATGGAGGGTTTATAGTCGATAGCCCCTGCAGACAACAGCTGTGGCTGCAAATGCTGGAAGTCATTCTTCTCAATGGCAATCTTAATGATGTCGCCAAACCGTGAGGCATCCTCGATATCGGCTTTCCTGACACCAGCAGCGGGCAACAGCCAAGATGACTGTTTCTTTCCATACAACAACCAACGCACTATCGTCAGGGCACTGATCAGATTCGGTGCTGTATCCTGTAGGACAATATGCCCCACCTGACAGGCCTTAATCTCATGGAGATATGCCTTCACAGCCCTACCCGTCATCAGCCACATGTTACGACAGGCATTGACGAAGACGACCTTCTTTCCTTCCAAATAAGCTTTTACCTGTTCGTTCTCGAAGAACGACTGGAGGGGCAGCGAAGGCGACAAAAACCACGACTGCCCGACAATCATCACCAGCTCAGCCTTCTCAATGCCTGAGAAATCCAATGGTTGGATGCCAGAAGGCGGCATACCCAGACGCGTCTCTGGGAAAGAGTCGAAGAACTCGTATTTATTCCAGGGGAAAGGATACGCTTGCTGGGGGATGATGGGTCTCCACACCACCTCTGTGCCTGCCTCTGCCAATGGCTGACAGATGCGCTTGGCAACATCCAACGCCTGACCACTCTGAGTATAATAGAATACGACGATCATGCTTGGTTCAGTTGAGAAATGATTTCTTCCATCGTCAGCACTTCCGAACACGTCACCATACTACCTGCCAGCACACCCATCATACCATGAAGCGTGATGCTCTGTCCTGACAACAGGAGATTGGGAACACGTGTTCTGCTAGTCACACCTGCCGAACCCAACAGGTCGACATCCTTCATCATACCATACAACGCCCCTTCCGGGACACCCGTATAGTCGATATATGTCAATGGTGTCGACGTGTAATAGGCTTCTATCTTTTCGCTCAAACCAGGCATCTCCTCCTCCAATGCGGCGATGGCTGCCTCTGCTTTCTTTTGCTTAAAGGCCTCATAGCTCTCACCACGACGGCCCACATGGGTTCCCTCCCACTGGCGCACCTCGTCCATCGTCATATAGGTCAGAATCTCACCCGTCGTTGCATAGACGGGATTCGCCTCCTGACAGAAATGCATATACAACAGGAACTTGGGCCACGATGCCTCGTCATACTGTTCACACCCCCATACGGAGTCGCCACGGTAGTAATAGAAATTATGGTCCATATAGGGTACGCTGTCCTTACGGAACTTCAGATAGACTGTAAAGGCTGAGGTGGAGTTACGGCCCTCGATGATACGCTGACGATAGGCAGGGCGGATAAGTCGGCTCTGAACCATCTGCATGGTCTTGGCAGGATGGATGGCACTGATCACGAGATCGGCAGCATACCGCTCACCATCCGAGGTGATGACGGCAGTAGCCTGTTTGTCGTCACATTCAATCTGACAAGCTGTACGTTTCACTAACACCTGTCCTCCCCTTTCTCTGATGGCATCGGCAAGTGCGTCAGCCACCACACTACTCCCTCCTACAATGCGCGAGGCACTCTGGTCATACGAGTCGGCAATCAGGGCATGGACATAAAACGGTGTATGGTCTTTCTCCCCCGCATAGAGGGGTACGATACCTGCCAACACCTCTCGCAGCGTGGGATCGGTAATCAGACTGTCGATCACCTCATTGACGCTGCGCATCTGGTATTCGGCATTCACGTTCAGGTCTACATCCTTACGTAGCGAATGCATGGCCCACGACGAGGCCACCTGTTTCACTAAGTCGTAATAACGGCTCAGTTCCTCCCGACTCTGAGGGAACTGCCGGGCCAAGGTTTCAATAAATGCCTCCTTGCCGTTAGCCATCAGGTAATGCCGTCCCTTGAAAGAGATCACATCATACCCCTTGGGATTCAGTTTCGAGAGTTGGATCTTCTGATCCACACCCAGATAATGGAGGAATGTATAGAGTACCTGTCCGGGCTCCGCACTACCGATATAGTGCATGCCCGTTTCGAAAAGTGCATCACCACGACGAAAACACTGTAGGCAGCCGCCTATCTGTGCACCCTGTTCAAGAACGGTCACCTCGTAACCATTCTTCGCCAGGATACAGCCACAGGCCAAGCCTCCCAGTCCACTACCAATGATCACACACTTCTTCATCATTTATCATTCATCATTGAGGGCAAAGCCCGCAACGAATTTCTTATGCATCTTCCGAGCCGTCGCCCGATAACCCTCCGTTATCTTTTCCCTCGGCATCACCTCCACCGACATGTGTCCTGGATGCAGATGCCACGATTTCTTAGGCAATACCTTTCCGAAGCCATTGATATAGACGGGAAGGATATCCAGTCCCAACTGCTCGGCCAGATAAAACGCTCCGCGGTGGAAACGCTGGATGCGACAGTCTTCCGACCTCGTACCCTCGGGAAAGATCATCACCGAGTAACCTTCTTCCACCTTCTGCTTCAGGTCGTTCATCATCTGGTCGGTATCCGTGATGGGGAAGAAATCGGCATAGCGGATCACAATGCCATAGAAAGGATTGTGCCACACCCAGTTTTTTGTGAGGATGATCACCTTGGGCGTCAGCATCATGATACCCATCAGGTCGAGGTGCGACTGGTGGTTGCTGATGATCATCGCAGGTTTGTCGAACGTCTCTCCATTCGGATTACTATAAGAGAAGGTCGTGCCAGGCACATGGTTGATGACAAAGCGCGACTTCCTCTGCAGGATGGTATGATATTTCAGCTTGTGCTCTTTCGTAGCCCCTCCCAACGTTAAGAGGAAGAAGCCCCTCACCGTCATGTCGAGGGCAAAGCACAGGAAATAGGCAAACGAGAAAATGGTATAGGCCCACTGCTTGAGCCCCACGAACAGCGCCACGACACACAGGATGGTGTTCAGCACGCTGATACGGAAGAAATCATATACCGGGCGGAAATGACTCACACGCTCTTCTGCTGGCGGGTAATACACCCTGACGCTTACCGATTTCACGGAGACACCAGCCCAGGCGGCAAACACCAACAGCTCAAGCTCCGCCTCATAGCGCGAGGTAATCAGACTCAACCCTTTCAGCAAGGCCAAGGGATAGAGTCGGAATCCGCTCTGTGTATCCGGCAAAGGAATACCCGTCTGCAGTTTGAACCAGAAATTCGAGAAACGGTTGGCAAACGTGTTTTGTCTGGGCATGTTTTCTTCCGTCAGATTACGGCATCCCACGATGATAGCCTCAGGGTCCCGTCTCATCTCCTCCACCAGGAGAGGGATGTCATCTGCAAAATGCTGCCCGTCGGCATCGATGGTCACAGCATGGGTGAAGCCCATCTCCTTCGCCTTCCTGAAGCCTGTCACCAGCGCATGCCCCTTACCCTTGTTCTCCGTATGCGTCATCACGGTGACACCTGCAGGGAGTGCCTGTAGGATGGTAGCCGTCTCGTCGGTACTGCCGTCATTCACTACAATCACCTGATCGCAGTGTCTGAGGACATCATCGATAACCTGTCTGACCGTTCCAGCGTTATTATACGTTGGAATGATCGCACATATATTGCAGCGACATTTTGACATATTGGGATTCTTCGTCCTCGATGCTCACGTTCGCACTGAGCATCCCCTCCGCCTTCACCACCTTGGTAAAGACAAATGTAGGCTCATCCTCCGGGTGCACAATCTTCTTGAACTTGATGTTCTTCAAGAGCGACAGCATCAGACTCTGCTGATACTCCTGTCCTAAGATCTCTGCTGCCATCTGCACCAGACAGACGCCTGGCGTCACAGGGTTGCCAGGGAAATGGGCCTGGTATATGAAGTGCTCGGGGTGGAGTCTGACCTTGCACTTCAGTGTGCCCTCGCCCGACTCCTTCGAGACGATCTCAAAAAAATCATTAATCAGTTTCATTATTCATGGGGGTAAATGTGTACGTTATCCAGCGTCGCTTGTAGTGACACTCCTGATCCGGTTCCAACTTGGGCAGGATATAGGCCAGATCCTTTCTCAGTACCCTGCGGATATACCACTTGTTCAGGAAGGCCACCACATTCAGCACCTTGGCCTTACCATGGTCATAGGTAAAGTCGAAAGCCTTCATACCCATCTCACTGACCACCGTTCCCACGATGCTGCCATCGGGCGAGACGTTCATCATGCAGATGCTCGTAAGCTCCTGCCCTTTCACCTGCATCAACAGGTTATACTCCCTGCTGACCACAGAGTCGCCCGTCTCCTGAGCCAAACACGGCTGACACAGCAGGAACAGCAGACTAACGAATAGCAAACAGTTTTTCATCAACGGCAACACCTATCTTGGTATTGGTCAGCTTCACCACGGTCACATCGCCCGTCTTCTCCACCATCTTCACACTGCTCACCATCGTCAGGGCTGGATTGAACCAAATCTCAAGATACTGGTACAACTGCTTCAGTTCCTTCTTCTTGGGCAGCAGTTTGGCATAATAGCCGGCATCGGCTTTATACATCTCCACCGTGAAGTCGTTCGAGCTCTTCAACGTGCCGCCAGTGACACTATTTAGGATGATGTTCGTAATCTGACGGAACATCTTATTACCCTGGACATCAATGTTCTTGGTAGACTTCGTCGACTTGATCTGCACCTTGTCGCCATTCATAATGAAGGTATAGTCATAAGGCG
>Ga0247608_10003418_pt1 | contig 18515 bp, 14 predicted proteins | sample 176DNAGHGlowgp2_FD_193490 | JGI IMG/M metagenome (GOLD analysis project Ga0247608, IMG submission 193490) | Sheep rumen microbial communities from Palmerston North, Manawatu-Wanganui, New Zealand - 1766 DNA GHGlow gp2 | ecosystem: Host-associated > Mammals > Digestive system > Stomach > Rumen ... | reverse complement strand
TCAGAAGCAACACCGGCATCTGCATTAACGCGGATGTAAATGCGGCGTACCAGATAATCAAGCTGGGAAGCATTCGTGAGGTCCGGATAAAGGAAAGAGAGCAGATCACCAAACTGAAAGTAGCCTGAATTAGATCAGGTAGAGGCATCAGGCTAGTGCCATTAAAGTGCTGGTATGGTATTCTTTTATCAGCGGTTTATAAATCTCAACTACAGGGTTGAAAATAGCCACGTTGTCAATGAAAAATATGAAAATGAGTTGCAATGTGTTGTTAAAGCGTTATACTTATACTATCAGGTAGCGGAGGCGTATTCTGCCTAATGGGAGGATAGACTGTGAAAAGAGAAATGTATGAAGAAATAGAAGTAGAACTGATCCGCTTTGAGGCTATGGATGTGATTACGGAGAGTCCGGACGGTTCAGAAGATGATGAGACACCGTTCGTTCCAGTTGCACCGAAGGCGAATTAATTGTGATTCGCACTTTGATTCAGGTGTTTTATCGATCCGTAATCTGATAGTTTCAGTGTTAAGAATAAGGAGCGTCACAGCAGTAACTGTGACGCTCCTTTCATGTCTGTTTTCTTCTTTTCCTCTAAGATCCTGCCAGGACCTCGGCTCACTCGTCTTTGGCTTCGGATGCTTCACCGGCATTCTCGGCTGTACCGGAGGCAGCTGCTTTGGCCGCTGAGGCCTCCTTCATCTTGGCTGCTTTTTCTGCCGCCAAGGCCTGCCTTCTTGCCTCCGCTGCGCGGGCTTCGCTCTTCCTTACACCACAGGAGCAAAGCCCGAGGAAATTCGGATTGACCTTGCCGCATGTGCATTTCCACTCGTTCGCTCCGGCCTGGCTGGGCTTTCTGGAGATGGGACTGGTATCGCGGGAATTGCGGGGGGAGAAGCGGGAAGACGGGGATGTCTCCCGAACCGTGTAACTGGAGAAGGCATCCGCTGACCTCTTGAGCAGCAGCATCTGCCATACCACCATGATCAGGGCGGCGATCACTACGGCAATTCCAACCAGTGCGTAGAACGTTATGGTTATAAGTCCGATAAGTACCAGAATGACGCTGATGATCGGAGCCGCCAGACAGATAGCATAGAGTTTCAGAAATCTGTTCCATGAGATTTCGAGATCTCCGTCCACGGGGGCGATCCTTACTTCCATTTCCGGGACAAACAAGAAAATGGCAATCAGGGAGAATATGGCGTTGACAATCTTGCCGACAAGGGCGAGATCGCCTCCGGCTAACCCGAGAAGATTTCCTACCTCCGCAATAATGAAACAGATACCTGCTGAGCGGAAACGATCTTCTGCATGTGGCATGGCTATAATCAGGAAACCGTAGATGAAATTCAGCGCCGCTGCGATGAGTACAATTATGGTTTGCGCACTGGAAGCGCCGGCCACCTGGCAGATCCCGTTGATGATACCGAGAATGACGGTACCGACCATGATAAAGAACAGCTTCTGGGTGACCCATCCCATGTCGCGGTACTCTTGCTGCCGCTGCTCGAGCTGCTGTTTTCTCAGCTTCGCTTCATTCTCTGCTGTGTTCTGTGAAAAATACCCCATAATAAAAACCTCTTCTTTCTGATCGGATGCCGATCGATATTCCCTATGTGTATATAATATCAAGAAATACTAGGTGAGTAAAACATTTGTGATATGCCATATATGACCATATTTCTTCGTGCCGTGGGAGATATGGTCACGAAAGGGGTGTTTCATGGATAAACTTAAGGGACGCCTCACTTTTTGTGAGACGTCCCTTTTTGGAAAATCCAGTAATGGTCAATGCAGAATCGTTTTACCCGGATCACTACATTGACCAACTCCTGTTTACTACGCTGACACCGCCAGAGACTCCGATGGATCCCGGAGAACAGTAACTCGCTCAGCCGCAGAGTGCCGCGCCCAGCTTCTCGCATGCCGCTGTTGCATCCGCATCCGGTGCTTCGTTGCAGATCACGAAATCACAAGCCAGGTTCGCACCTGCGGACTTGCAGCGTTCTTCCCAGCTGCGCATCCACTCGCCGTCGCCCCAGCCGTAAGAACCGAAGAGTGCGATTCTCTTGCCGGAGAGAGAAGACTCGATTCCGGCGAACATCGGCTCGAATTCCGACTCCTCCAGTTCCTCCGCGCCCATCGCCGGGCAGCCGAAAGCTACTGCATCGAAGGTGGCAAGCTTATCGGCATCGAACTCCGAAGAAGTGAAGAGGGTAGCTTCGGAACCGGCCTTCTTCACGCCTTCCGAAACCGCCTTGGCCATTTCTTCCGTATTGCCTGTGCCACTCCAGTAAACAATTGCAATTTTGCTCATATGATTGATCCTTTCTGATGAAACTGTATTACAGACCTGAAACAATAAGCTGTTCCAGGGTGCTGCCTTCTTGGATGCGCTTCAGATAACATGCTGTACACTTACGGTATCTTCGGAAGATCCTCCTCGCGCCTTCGGGATCGGAATAGACTTTCCAGCAGCCCTTGCACGAACTTCGAAGAGGGCAGTCCGGGTCACGGATGAAGCCTTCCACGTCCTTCGGCGGATATCCCAGGAAGAGTCCGATCTCATGTGGAAAAGCACTATCTTCCTGTAGTCTTCTGCATAGTGTCAGAAGACTTTGGGTCATGTCCGTGGAGCGGTATCCGAAATCCTGAAGGATCCGGAAAGACTGCGGCCGCATCAGATCGCTGCGAAGAGCCTTCGGGCGGTACAGATAGAGAAGCGCCAGGTCCTCTGTCCGCTTGAGAGGGAGCAGAAGGAGACCGGAAGAGCGGAATCTGCGGTTCAGATCCCGAACTTCGGAAAGAAGTACCTCTTTCGACAGACCACGGATCGAGAAAAGGCTTCCTGTCTTCAGCCCGGCCAGTGTCGGTGAGCAGATTTCCACGATGCGTCTCTCGAGATGCGAGATCGTCTTCCCGGGTCTCATCCGCTATCCTCCATTTCTTACTTATATGAATGTACGGCGGTTAGCCTTTGCTAACTATATCATTCGTGAAAAGCACTGTCAAGTGAGTGTGATGGTGAGTGGGCGTGTTTGGAAAAATAGTTAGAATATGCTAACGAAAAAGTGTTGACAAGGAGGATCGGCTCTGATACAATCATGCACAGTTAGCACTTGCTAACTAGTTTGTGTTCCTTGATATTATACCTGATACGGATGAGAAGCGTGGTGTGATTCCTACGATATGACCAACTCCCCCTTTTTTATTGTCGGCACACGATCCTCATCTTCACGCAAGCATCTTTATTGCTACCACTTTCATGACTTGCGTATTCTTTACAGGTATTGATCGAAGCGCCGCGGCCAGAAGCTGCGGCGCTTCTTTTAAGGAATGAAGAAATCTGTGGATGATCGAGAAGAGTATTCTTCGAAGATTCATAAATATAAAGGAGATGAGAATATGATGAAACTTGTATTACTAAGACATGGTGAAAGCGAATGGAACAAACTCAACCTTTTTACCGGGTGGACGGACGTGGACTTAAGCGAGAAGGGAAGAGAAGAGGCAAAGGCCGCCGGACAGCTCCTTCTTTCCGAAGGTTATGACTTCGACATCTGCTTTACTTCCTATCTGAAGCGCGCGATCCATACGCTGAACATCACTCTGGATGAGATGGACCGGGCCTGGCTTCCGGTCGTGAAGTCCTGGAAACTGAATGAACGCCACTATGGTGCACTGCAGGGACTGAATAAGTCGGAGACAGCGGCGAAGTATGGTGAGGAACAGGTCAAGATCTGGAGACGCTCCTTCGATGTGAAACCGCCGGAACTGGAAGCAGACGATGCGCGCTCGGCGACGAAGCAGGCCATGTATAGAAACGTAGACCCGAAGGATCTTCCGGCGCACGAGAGCCTCGAGACCACGATCGAGCGGGTGATCCCGTATTTCGAAGAAGTGATCAAGCCGGAGATGAAGTCCGGGAAGCGTGTCGTCATCGCGGCCCACGGTAACTCCCTGCGAGCGCTGGTCAAGTATTTCGATAATCTCTCTTCGGAAGAGATCATCGGCGTCAATATTCCGACTGCCGTTCCGCTTGTCTATGAATTTGACGATGACTTCCATGTCCTTACCCATTACTATCTCGGAGATCAGGAAGCACTCCGGGCGAAGATGGAAGCCGTCGCGAATCAGGGAAAGAAAAACTGAAGAATCACTTGACAGACTTCCTGAAAAGGTGCATTATCTTGTATGTTATCGCTGATAGCTAACGTCGATCACATAGAAAGGAAGTCTGTTTATTCATGCCAAGAGATAAGTCTGAAAGCCACGTGAAAGTGAACCAGGCGATTAAGGATGAATTCCTGGAGAAGGGTTATGAAGATGCCTCGATCCGCAGTATCGGAGCGAGAGCCGGGATGACTTCCGCGGGCCTTTACCGGCATTATACGGATAAGGCCGCGATGTTCGATGCGATCGTTTCTCCTCTGGTTACGGACATCCGGAACTGGACGGAAAGACACATCCGTCAGAAGTATGAGATGGTGGCGAGAAATAAGGCAGGCGAACAGCTCTTCGGCGAGACGATCATGGACCTTATAAAGAATGTGATCCTTCCGAGGAAAGAAGAGTTCCGGCTTCTTCTGAATGGTTCTAAAGGAACGAAGTATGAGCATTTCGTACATGACTTCGTTATGGAGAACCAGAAAGAGTATATGCGCGCCCTTTCCTTCTTCCGGGAGCAGGGGTATGCCGTCCATGATGTCGGTGAAGGAGAGATCCATATGCTTCTGTCGGCCTATCTGACGGCCTGTTTCGAACCGATCGTTCACGAAGAGGACGATGAGAAGATCTTAAGGTACCTAGATACACTGGAAGAATTCTTCATGCCGGGATGGCTGAAGATCATGGGTATGAAATAAGAAAGAGCCTTCGGGCTCTTTTTTATTATATAAGTTATCGATCAACGGTTAGCGATAGCTAACCGAATAAAAGGAGTGATTGCATATGGCAAAAGTGGAGAAGTATGATCACATGAAGCTCATACGGAATTACGCGGGCGGACATAAGAATCTGATCCTGCTGGGAAGGATCCTGGCGGGGATCAGCGCCGTCATGACGCTGATCCCGTTCTATGAACTGTGGAGGATCATTAAGATCGCGGTAGAGGGAGAAGATCCCGATCAGATCTCAGGGCATGCATGGCTCGCAGTCGGCCTGATCATCGGGGCACTGCTTGTCTACATACTGGCACTGCTGTGCACGCATATTGCGGCATTCCGCGTGCAGGCCAATATGAGAAGTGCCCTGATGCGAAGGATCATTACGCTGCCTCTCGGTGTATTCGACGAAGACGGAACGGGCAAGATCCGCCGCATCGTAAATGATTCCACCGCGGCCACGGAGACCTATATTGCCCATAACCTGGCGGATAAGACTGTCGCGGCCATTACCCCGGTGGGACTTGTCGTACTGGTCATGGCATTTAACTGGAAGATCGGCCTGATCTGCGTGATCCCGGCCATCATTGGCTTCTGCTGCATGATGAGCATGATGGGCAGGAACATGCAGGAGAAAATGAAGGAATACCAGAATGCACTGGAAATCATGAGCAGTGAGGCGACGGAATATGTGCGTGGGATCTCGGTCGTGAAGACATTCGGTCAGACGGTGCATTCGTTCACAAGATTTAAGAAGTCGATCGATGATTTCGGAAAGTGGTCCACGGACTATACACTGATGCTCCGTAAGCCCATGATCGCGTTCATGACCTGTATCAATGCCATCTTCCTGGCACTGGTCGTCGCGGCGTTCCTGATCACCGGAGACGGCATTGCCAACGCCGATATCCTGAATGTGATGTACTACATTATCGTGACGCCGCTGATCACGGTGGCGCTGACGAAGGTGGCCTACTCCGGTGAGGCGGAGATGACGCTCATCGACGCTCTGAAGCGTGCGGATCAGATCCTTGCGATCGAACCGCTTCCGGAATCGGAGACGCCGCTTGTTCCTAAGGACAGCAGTATCGAACTGGAACATGTCAGCTACCGCTACAAGGATGCGACGAGAGATGCGGTATCGGACATTTCTCTGTCGATCCGGCCCGGCGAGCATGTGGCCCTGGTCGGCCCGTCCGGCTCCGGCAAAACCACTTTAGCGGAGCTTCTGGTTCGTTTCTTCGATGTCACGGCAGGGAGGATCTCCATCGGCGGCGTAAACATCAAGGATATGTCATCTGCTGCCCTGATGGAACAGGTGTCCTTCGTATTTCAGGACAGCCGCCTGATCAAGACATCGATCCTGGAGAATGTCAGGATGGGAAGACCGTCCGCGACGGAAGAGGAAGTACTGGCCGCATTGGAAAAAGCACAGTGCATGGACATTATTCATAAGCTTCCCCAGGGGATCCATACGATCCTGGGAGAGAAGGGCACCTATCTTTCCGGAGGAGAGCAGCAGCGTATCACGATTGCACGTGCCGTTCTTAAGGATGCACCGATCCTGATCCTGGATGAGGCGACGGCATTCGCCGATCCGGATAACGAGACGAAAGTCCAGGCGGCTTTCTCGGAGATGGCGAAGGACAAGACGGTGATCATGATTGCCCACCGCCTAAGTACGGTTTCCGACGCCGACCGGATCTTCGTCCTGTCGGACGGCAAACTTCTGGAGAGCGGATCCCATGAGGATCTCATGGACCGGAACGGCCTTTATAAGCGGATGTTCGATGAGTACAGCCGTTCGATCGAGTGGAAGGTAGGTGTGTAAAATGATCAGAACTCTCATGCATAAGTATGCGCTCTCCGAGCAGGGCGCGAAGGATATGGTGAAAGCCTGCCTCTTCTGTGCGCTGGCCAACATCTGCCTGATGATGCCTTCGGGCGTGCTCTATATGCTGATCAGGGACCTTCTGGACGATAACCTGTCGAAGGGTCGGATCGGGATCTATCTGATCGCCAGTGCCGTCATTCTGGCACTGATCGCGTTCACGAATTATCTGCAGTATAATGCCACGTTCTTATCGACATACAGGGAGAGCGGAGTCAGAAGAACGGCTCTTGCCGAGAAACTCCGTAAACTGCCTCTTTCCTATTTCGGGAAGAAGAATATCGCCGATCTTACCACGAATATCATGGGCGACTGTGCATCCATCGAGACGGCTTCCAGCCACTGGATCCCGGAACTGATCGGTGCGATCATCTCGACAAGTCTTGTCGGTATCAGCATGTTCTTCTTCTTCGACTGGCGTATGGCCCTTGCCAGTTTCTGGGTCATCCCGGTGGCCTTCCTGATCGTGATCAGCTGTTCCGGCGCCGAGAAGAGAGCGATCCGGAAGAACACCGCGATTAAGATGGATATGGCGGACGGGATCCAGGAATGCCTGGAATCGATCCGCGACCTTCGTGCCAACAACGCCCAGGGAAAATACATGGACGGGCTGGAGAAGAAGATCCGGATAGTGGAGAAGATGGCACTGTTTACCGAGCTGAAAATGGCGGTATATGTGAACTCTGCAGCCATTATCCTCAAGCTCGGCATCGGCACGACCGCCCTGGTCGGTGGTGCACTTTTTGCCGACGGAAGCATCTCGATCCTGACGTTCTTTATGTTCCTGATGCTGGTCTCCCGTCTATATGATCCGATGCAGATCACCCTTCAGAACTTCGCCGCCATCATCTCCATCGGTATCCAGAGCGAGAGGCTGGATGAAGTGCTGTCCCATGAGATCCAGACCGGATCCGATACGATGACGAATACCGGATACGATATCACTTTCGATCATGTGGGATTTCAGTATTCCGATGATACGACGGTCCTGAAAGATGTCAGCTTCACCGCGAAGCAAGGGGAAGTGACTGCATTGATCGGCCCTTCCGGCGGCGGAAAAACGACGATCTCCCGTCTGGCTGCCCGTTTCTGGGATCCCACAGAAGGAAGGATCACCCTCGGCGGCGAAGATATTTCCGGGATCGATCCGGAGACGCTTCTTCAGAAATATTCCATCGTTTTCCAGGATGTCACACTGTTTAACAACAGCGTGATGGAGAATATCCGCGTCGGCAGAGCCGGTGCGACGGATGAGGAAGTCATGGAAGCGGCTAAGATGGCGAACTGTGAAGAATTCGTATCCCTTCTGCCGGAGGGGTATAAGACCCGTATCGGTGAGAACGGAAGTGAACTGTCCGGCGGCGAACGCCAAAGGATCTCGATCGCCAGAGCTTTTCTCAAGGACGCACCGATCATACTCCTGGATGAAGCGACAGCCTCCCTGGATGCGGAGAATGAGACGGTGATCCAGGAGGCGCTCTCCCGGCTCATACGGAACAAGACTGTCATGATCATCGCCCACCGTATGCGCACGATCGCGAATGCGGACCACATCGTGGTGCTTCGTGACGGTGTCGTGGCCGAGCAGGGAACGCCGGAGGAACTGATGGCGAAGGACAGCATCTACCGGCATATGACCGAGCAGCAGATGCTCTCACAGAACTGGAAGATGGAATAAATGAACGGAAGAAAGAAAATGATCGACTCGGAAGAGTTATTCCGGTATATGAACGGTGCGGCCGGTTTCCCGAAGGAGATCGGCACGGCCAGCATCCAGAAGGAGAGATCCAGAAGTGATGTTCTCTATTACCGCTGGGACCTGTCCTTCACTGCGGATACGGCCGCAAGGAAACAGGGCAACGCCGGGAACGATGAGGTACAGATCATCTTTAATCTCAATCAGGATATCAAGTGGCAGGTGGGAGAGGATCCCGCCTCGCCCCGTTTCCAGAAGGTGGTCATGAAGCGCGGAGAAGTATGTATCTACAGAAATGACGACATCGGTACCTCCATGTTCTACCCGAGTGGAAAGCATTACCGGTTCCGGAGCCTGCAGATGACGACGGAGCGGTTCGGGGAACTTCTGCGGATGCTTTTCCCGGAGGAGGAAGCGGAGAGGATCAGGAAGATGGTCTTCTCGAAAGTGGAGAAGACGAAGATCACGCCGGAGATGTTCCGTATCCTTGCGGAGATCGACAGTGCGGACAGATATGCCGAGTTTAAAGGCGTCTATCTGGAGACGAAGATGATCGAGCTTACGGCGCAGGTCCTGTTCGGGATCGTAAACGGAGAACAGGCGTTGCGTCCGAATCCGGCGATGCATATCGATCCCCAGGACCGGCTTTCCATCGAGCAGCTCCGGGAGAGGATCCAGCTGGTTCCCTACGAAGACTACGATGCACCACGGGTGGCATCGTCGATGGCGATGAGCCTGTCGAAACTGAACCGGCTGTTCCGGAGGATGTACGATACGTCTCTTCATGCCTATGTGCAGGAGATGCGGCTGGAATATGCCGCCGCTCTTCTTATCCGGGAAGATCTGAGCATATCCGAGACGGCAGTCCGCTCCGGGTATAACAATATGAGTTATTTCTCGAAGGCGTTCCGGGAGCGGTTCGGAATGTCACCGAAGGAATACCGTGAGCGAAAAGTGTTAGAAAAAGGTTCGTAATTGGTGGAAACATTTTCCATGATGAGTATAATCCACATGGTTAGCGAAGGCTAACTATGTGGATTTTTCTTTAGGAAAGGACGAGCTTATGTTTAAGAAAGTTGCTCCCTATATCGGCAAATACAGGAAGTACACGATATGGGCCGTGATCTGTATGACGATCGGCATTATCGCGAATGTGCTTCCTTATTTCTTCATGTATCAGATCCTCTCTCCATTGACACGGGGGGAGACGGTCGGTACCGCATTTATCCTGTGGCGGGTACTGGCGATCGTGATCTGTAAGATCCTCTTCGCGATCCTGTATACGCAGGGCCTGTCATTCTCCCACTACAGTGCCTATCACACATTGAAGAACCTGCGTGTCTCCCTTCAGGGGAAGCTGGAGAAGCAGCCTCTCGGTCATATCCAGGACATGGGTACCGGACAGATCAAGAAAGTGTTCACCGATGACATCGATCAGATCGAACTGCTTCTTGCCCATGCCATACCGGAGGGCATCGCGAATGTGGCGATCCCGGTTCTGATCCTTATCCTGATGTTCGTCGCGGACTGGCGATTAGGCCTTCTTTCCCTCGTTCCGCTTATCGTCGGGGTGCTTGCCATGGGGATGATGATGAAGGCCGGCATGGCCAAGATGAACGACTACTATGCTTCGGCAACGAAGATGAACAACACGATCATCGAGTACGTGAACGGTATGGAAGTCGTGAAAGTATTTAATAAAGACGGTGACTCCTACAAGCGCTTCGGCGAAGTCGTCCGAAGTTACCGGGATTTTACCCTCGCCTGGTATAAGGTCTGCTGGCCGTGGATGGCGGTATATGCCAGTGTCCTTCCGTGTCTGGCGCTTCTGATCCTGCCCTTCGGCTCACTCATGGTGCTCCATGAGGTAATCGCACTGGACAGACTGATACTGGTGCTCTGTATGTCTTTTGCCGTCGGTCCCTCCGTGTTAAAAGCACTGAACTTCGCGGGGAAGTTCCCTCAGTTGAACTATAAGATCGACGCCCTGGAGAAGATGATGTCTTTCCCGCCGCTTCAGGAAGGAACTTCCGGATTTTGCGGAACCAGTTCGGATGTGATATTCGAAGATGTTCACTTCGGCTACGACGAGAAGAAAGTCCTCCACGGTGTCTCGCTTTCCCTGAAGCAGGGGACGACCACCGCACTGGTCGGGGAATCCGGTTCCGGAAAGTCCACACTGGCGAAGCTTCTGGTACACTACTACGACCTTTCTTCCGGAAAGATCTCCATCGGAGGACAGGATATTACGGATATGTCCCTTCGGGCATTGAACGATCAGGTCGCCTTTGTTTCTCAGGAGCAGTTCCTGTTTAACACATCCCTTTACGAGAATATCCATATCGGAAACCCGGATGCAAGCAGGGAGGAAGTACTCGAAGCGGCATCAAGGGCGCAGTGTGATGAGTTTCTGGAAAGACTTCCGAATGGTATCGAGACGTTGGCCGGAGATGGCGGGAAGCAGTTATCCGGTGGCGAGCGCCAGCGTATCTCACTGGCGAGAGCGATCCTGAAAGATGCACCGATCATCGTACTGGATGAAGCGACGGCATTTATGGATCCGGAGAATGAAGAGAAGATGAACCAGGCCATCGACGAGATCATGAAAGACAAGACCGTCCTGGTCATCGCGCATCGTCTGTCTACGATCAAGAATGCGGATACGATCTGCGTGATGAAAGACGGAGAATGCATCGCTTCCGACAGACATGAGGCACTTCTTATTTCGTGTCCGGAATATAAGAACCTGTGGGACGCTTCGGTAAGTGCCAGCACATGGAGAATCAAGGAGGAAAAGAACGTATGATTAAGATCATGCATCGACTGATCCGCATGACGGGAAAGTATAAGAAAGCAATCCGTGCATCCTATATCTCTTCTTTTTTCAAGGGATGCCTGATGAAAATGCCGTTGATGTTGAGTTTTCTGATGATCAAGTATTTTATGGAAGGAACCATGGATAAGAAGACCTGCCTGATCCTCGGTATCGTTCTTATCGCAAGTGTGGTCCTTCAGGCGGTTTTCGAGCATGTGACGAATATACTTCAGTCTGCTGCGGGATATAAAGTATTCGCAGACATGCGTATCCGCCTGGGTGATCATCTTAGAAAACTTCCCATGGGGTATTTTACAGAAGGAAATATCGGGAGAATCAGCTCGATCCTTTCCACCGACATGGTGTTTATCGAAGAAAACTGCATGGGGGTCCTGTCGGAGCTGGTATCCTTTATCATCTCGCAGGCACTGATGATCCTCATGATGTTCTTCATGGACTTCCGACTGGGCATTACCTCTCTTCTGGTCGTGATGGTATTCGTCGTAGTCGGAAATCTGATGCTCCGGCATACTATGGATCACTCCAGAAAGAAACAGGAATACAGTGAATCCCTGGCGAAGGAAGTACTGGATTTCGCAGAAGGGATCGGCATCATTAAGACCTATAATCTTCTCGGTGAGAACTCGAAGAAACTGACGGATGAATTCGAGAAGAACTGTGAAGAGAGTATCGCATTTGAAGTGGACTATGCGCCATGGTCCAGAGCCCTGCACCTGACCTACGGGATCGGTACCGCTGTTGTGCTTCTTCTGTGTACGTATTTGTTCCATGAGGGAATGATCTCGGATGTGTATATGGTCGGTATGGCGCTGTTCCTCTTCGACCTTTTCAATGCGGTCAAGAGTTACTATTCCCAGATGGCAAGGCTTACGGTGACCTCGGCAAGTCTTGACCGTATCGAAGCCATCTTCTCGGAGAAAGAAATGCCGGATAGCGGAAAAGAAAGACTCCCTGAGGCATCTGCGCTGAGCGGAGGTGAGGCGGCGATCGAATATGAGGACGTTACCTTCGGCTATACGGAGAAAGACGTACTCAAGCACGTATCCTTCCAGGTCGCTCCCGGTGAGATGTGCGCACTGGTAGGACCGTCCGGCGGCGGGAAATCCACGATCGCCTCTCTTCTGGCGCGTTTCTGGGATGTACAGAGCGGAAGGATCCTGGTGAACGGCAAAGATATCCGAAGTGTGCCCATGGGGCAGCTTATGGATCACATCAGTATGGTGTTCCAGCGCGTGTACCTGTTCCAGGACACGGTCTACAATAATATCGCGATGGCACGTCCGGAAGCTTCGGAAGAGGAAGTGTACGAAGCCGCCCGTAAAGCACGCTGCTATGACTTTATCATGGCCCTTCCGGACGGATTCGATACCGTGATCGGAGAAGGCGGAGCTTCTCTTTCAGGAGGAGAGAAGCAGCGTATCTCTATCGCAAGATGTATCCTGAAAGATGCGCCGATCGTCATCCTGGATGAGGCGACAGCCAGCGTGGATGCGGATAATGAACGGGCGATCCAGGAGGCCATTTCGGAACTGTGCCGCAATAAGACCCTTCTGGTCATTGCCCACCGACTGAAGACGATCAAAGACGCGGATCAGATCCTGGTTGTGTCTGACGGGAATATCATCGAACGTGGAAGTCATGCGGAACTGATCGAGAAAGACGGCACCTATGCTCGTATGGTCAAGCTCCAATCCGGAGCCTGACCTTCGTGCAATCCGACGAATTGCTGAACATTTCGAAAAAAATGTTCATTAACTACTGGATTTCTTCTCTGAAATACTATATTATTGGTTAGCAAAAGCTAACCAAACTGTTATCAAGGGTTAGCATATGATAACTAAAGGGCAGAGAGGGTTAATATGAACAGTAGTAAATTAAAGGCAAAAGATTTTATCACAGTCGGTATTTTTACGGCAATTCTAATCGTGGTGGAGTTTCTGTGTGGTTTGCTCGGATATATCCATCCGTACATCGTGGCATCTTATGTAGTGATGATCCCGCTAGTGGGCGCGGTCCCGATGATGCTCTTCTACACGAAGGTCGAAAAGTTCGGCATGATCTCGCTGATGTCGTTGCTGATCGCGATCATCATGTTCGTTCTCGGCATGGGCTATCTGGGAGCACCCCTGATCGTTGCTGCAGGTGTGATCGCGGATCTGATCGCCAGGTCCGGAAAATATAAGAGCTTCAAGAAAACGATCCTGAGCAACGGGGTTTTCAGCCTGTGGATCTGTGCGAACTATTTCCCGGTCATCGTGACGGCCGATTCTTATCGTCAGGATCTGATCGATGAAGGATATTCCACGGAATACTGTGACAATCTCTTCGGCGCGATCAACGGAAAGACGATCGCCGTGCTTCTTATCCTTTGCTTCGTATTTGGATGTATCGGCGCTGTAGTCGGAAAGAAAGCCGTAAAGAAGCACTTCGAGAAGGCAGGCATCGTCTGATGCGGATGAAGCTGGATCCTCGCACGAAACTGTATATGGTCCTTATGGTGTCGATGGTGGTCCTGATGCCGGCGACCACCCCGCTCCTTTGGGGAATACGGATATTTATGACCATGATCCCGATACTGCTTCTTCTGTCAGAGAAGCGGTATGCCAGTGCGATCCGTTTCCTGATCTTTTATGGCGTGGCGCTGATCCTTACCTTCTTTTTCCTGTCGAAGGAATCGCAGGGGATCCTCTCAGCCGTTCTGATCGGCTACTGCGGGATCGTGGTGCAGTTCATGCCGGGGATCATTACAGCCTGGTACTGTATACGTACCACGAAGATCGGTGAATTTATGTCGGCGATGCAGAAGATGCATATACCGGATGGAATCGCGATCTCGCTGGCAGTGGTGATGCGTTTCTTCCCGACGATTAAAGAAGAGTACGGATCGATCCGGGATGCCATGAAGATGCGGGGGATCTCTTTCGGTGGCGGAAATGCACTGAAAATGATCGAATACCGTATGATCCCGCTTCTTTTCTCATGCGTCAATATCGGAGATGAGCTCTCGGCGGCGGCCATTACACGCGGCCTGGGCGGAAAGGTGAGGAGGACCAGCGTCGTGGAACTGAAGCTTCATGCGCAGGATGTGATCCTGATGATGCTGTTTACGGCGGCGCTTCTGGTCTTCGTTTTCTTTAAGTATTTCAGATGAACGAATATTCAGCAGTTAATGAAATAAAGGAGCAGACCGACGGGTCAGAAACGATGGAGAAATCCCGTCCGGTCATCGAGATCCGGAATGTTTCCTTCCGGTATAAGGGCAGTTCGGAAGGACTTCTCTCAGACGTGTCGCTCTCTTTTCAGGAAGGGGAGACGGTGCTTCTGTGCGGAGCTTCCGGATGCGGGAAAACAACGATCCTGCGTCTCATTAACGGACTGATCCCGCATTACTATTCCGGGGAGATGACGGGCGATGTCATCGTGGACGGAAGAAATATCCGGGAGACGGAGCTTCACGATCTGGCCGGGACGGTGGGCACGGTGTTCCAGAATCCCAGATCCCAGTTCTTCTCTGTCGATACCGATGGTGAGATCGTATTCGGACCGGAGAATATCGGTCTTTCTCCGAAGGAGATCCTCAGAAGGAAAGACCTGGTCGTCTCGGAGATGCGGATCGGAACACTTCTTGACCGCTCGCTCTTCGAACTGTCCGGCGGGGAGAAACAGAAGATCGCCTGTGCTTCTGTATCGGCCCTTCTTCCGAAGATCATCCTTCTGGACGAACCGTCATCGAATCTGGACTGGAATGCGATCTCCGATCTTCGGGAATCCATCCGAAGGTGGAAAGAACAGGGGAAAACGATCCTTATCTCGGAACACCGGCTGTGGTATGTGAAAGACCTGATCGACCGGGTCCTCTATCTTTCAGACGGAGATGTGAGGCAGGAGTGGAATGGCGAAGCATTCCGCAATCTTTCGGAGGAGAAGGTCGCCGAACTGAAACTCCGTCCGATCACACTGGAAGAAAAGTATATCCGTGCTTTTACCGATGAAAAAGGCGCGATTACGGCAAGTAAGAAGTCTGAGGCAAGGGACTGCCGATTCGATACGGACAAGGCGGAAAACGGTCCCTCGGGCAAGAAGGTGATCCTTTCGGAATTCTGTTTCTCTTATGACAGGAAGAGAAGTGGAGGACACCTTCGTAAGTGTCTGAAGAACGGGACGATAGGAGAATGCGACGGACTTCAGTTATGCATCCCGAAGCTGGTCCTGCCGGAAGGGAAGGTGATCGGTGTCATCGGAAGAAACGGAACGGGCAAGTCCACGTTCCTGCGCTGTGTATGCGGACTTGAGAAACGATGCCCGGGTGTGATTACCGTCGACGGGAAAGCCTATAAAGGGAAAGAAAGGCTGAAACTGACGTACATGGTCATGCAGGATGTGAACCATCAGCTCTTCACCGACAGCGTGAAAGCAGAAGTCCTTCTTTCCATGGAGAAAGAAGATGAGAAGCGCTGCGATGAGATCCTTTCGAATCTGGGACTTCTTCCCTATAAGGACAAGCACCCGATGGCGCTGTCCGGCGGGCAGAAGCAGCGGGTGGCGATCGCCTCGGCCATCGCAGCCGGTGCGAAGATCCTTCTGTTCGACGAGCCGACTTCCGGTCTGGATTATGCCCACATGAAGCAGGTGGGACAGATGCTCCAGAATCTGGCAAGAACGGGAAGTACGGTCCTGGTCAGTACCCATGATCCGGAGCTTCTGGCACTATGCTGTGACGAGGTCATCCACATCGAGAGCGGACATGTCCTGTGAAGTTTCCGGTATGCTTACCGAGAAGGAGCAGAGTATCTGCAGGGAACAGGTCTTCGGGTCACTCCGTGACTTCCGAGATCTTCTTCAGCTGGAAGTTACGGATGACGACCTTCTTCTCGTCTATCTCCACAAGTTCGAAGGAATACTCGTAGAGCGCGTCCTTCTCCAGTTGATAGTAGAACGAAGCGGATTCATCCTTGATGTTGGAATTGGCACGAATCTTGATCGTGCATGCACCTGTTTCTTCGAAATGCGTGTAGTAGCCGTGATGTACGCCCGTTGTGGAGGCCGAATAGAGTTCCCGGAAATCTTCGGCATCTTCCGGAAGAGCGCTCAGGATCGCCGAACTGAACCTGTTTTCCGAAACGTCGGTGGTGAACACGATTTCACGGTCATTTCCGGGTACTGCGTGATCGGTCATGTCCATCGTATACGGGAGGACCTCATCACAGGGCGTGGCGAATCCGGGGCCGTAGATACTGAAATCACTGACGACTACATGCTGTGTATCCAGTTTATCCACAACGAACGAATAGGGATAGAATTCGCCGCCCTCCAGGAAGGTGATGTAGTCGATATATTCGTCCTGCTTACTGGAGTTCACCTTAAAACGCAGCCGGTACCAGCCGGTGGGCTCAGTGATCAGAAGTGCGCCGGATTTGTTGCCGGTAGAGGCGGTCGAATATAGCGTGCAACAGTATTCCCGGGTGGCAAGACTGATGAGCTGGATCTCAATACTGCTGAAAGAATTGCCCTTCATGTCGGTAGTGAACTCCGTGGCATTATGTAAGACACCGAGTTCTTCCACGTAGAGGTATGGATCCGTGATGGGCCTGATGTTGGAAGTGGCTTCAGATATATCGCTCTGCAGGAAATGTGCTCTCTGCACGGTGAGGGGATACAGTTTCCGGGATCCATCGTATTCGACCACCAGAAGATATGTGTGCTTGAGATCTGTCTTCGTGTCGATCATGGCACTGTAGGTATCGAAGGAATCTTTCTGAAGGTCAAGGATCCTTCCGTCGGCCAGCAGATAGAGGTACTGGGCGGAACGGAAGCCGTCATCGTACATATAGACCTTCTCCAGATCCGTATACTCGAGAACATACAGGTTCCGCTCCTCCATAGGAACGGCCGAGGCAAGCACCTCGTCCAGCTGCTCTTCCACAGGTGTTTCTTCGCGGGCATCCACAAGTGGCGGATTCCAGTCGGCTGCACGCATCCTGGTGCGGTTATAATACGTATCGGTGAAAGTATACTCCGCAGCCTCGAAGATCACGATATCCGGGTCGAAGGCATTCACATAGTAATCCAGATCGATCACGTTCTGGTAGCTGTGCACGCCGATGTATTCGCTTGCGCGGTCGGCGAAGAACTGCGTGCCGCGGTTATAGTAGCTGCCCTGGAACATAAGGAGACGCGGAAGAGACTTCGCTCCTTCCGAGTCACTGGTGTAGTAGTGGAAATGCTTGTAACTCGGGTTGAGGTCCAGGCCATCCGAATAGGCAGTGCTGAGATCTGTCCAGGTCTCTTTTAGTGTGAATTTCGGCACTGTTTCATTGATCTCGAAGTGGGAGACAGGAAGATATTGGGCCACTTCCGTGCTGATGGTGAACTCATCCTTCGAGAGCTCCGTGATCTCCGGGAAGTCTTCGTGGATCCGGCTGAGGATGTGATTCGTTGCGTAGAAGGAGCCGAGGTCGTTCCAGTGACCGGCATCGTACTTGACATTAAAGACCTGCTCCGACTTGCTCTTCTCCATGAGAAGAGACTTGTTGTCGATGTAGTGCACGCCCAATTCATCCATATAGCCCAGCATATCCTCGACCCAGGAATCGTCGTAGTTTACGCCGTCAGGCAGATACTGCCTCATGACGGATGTCTTCTCCGGTTCGAAGGCGAAGTAGAAACGGATACCGCGGGCTTCGCAATAGTCCTGCATCGCCTTGACGAATTCCGCGAAGGTCCTGTGGTAATCGCCGTATCGGATCACGTTATGCATCCCGAAGAAGATGTAGCCGTCTTTACCATTTTCATAAAGAGGATGGGAAAGATCGCCTGCCACCGTATCGTTGATCTTAGCATAGGCGGTGATCATCTCGTCGCGGAAACCGATACGGTCTTTCAGATAGGTCTCGAACTTCGGGCGGAAGTCCTTCTCACCGAAATCAGGTGCATACGCCAGGGTACGGTTGTCGGTCTCTGATACCGAATGAGGTTTGGTATTCATGAGAAACAGTGGAATCAGCAGTATCCCGAGGAATAGAACTATGTAGAGGTAATCGATTACTTTTCTCATTTTCTTCTCCTTAGAACTGCATGTAGATGAACGGGCTGTAGCTGGAATTGACAAGGAACAGGATGTCGAGGATAAGAAGCGCCAGAAGAAGTGCATACTTGATCCAGACGAGATAAGGTTTGCTGAAGAACTCCTGGATCTTCTTCTTCAGG
>Ga0247608_10003415_pt1 | contig 18521 bp, 12 predicted proteins | sample 176DNAGHGlowgp2_FD_193490 | JGI IMG/M metagenome (GOLD analysis project Ga0247608, IMG submission 193490) | Sheep rumen microbial communities from Palmerston North, Manawatu-Wanganui, New Zealand - 1766 DNA GHGlow gp2 | ecosystem: Host-associated > Mammals > Digestive system > Stomach > Rumen ... | reverse complement strand
AAAGTAGTACAATAATAAAACATGCACCTAATATTCTTCCATTATTCAGGATGCTATGAAGAAATCTTTTTGGAGCTTTAGGTGAGAAGATTACTATGTATAATATTTTGTTCTTCTTTGTTGTATTTTTTGTAAAAATTATTATAAAATATTTGGTTTTATTTTCTTCAATATCCAAATGTCACAACAAAACACGGCACTTGTATTAATTGGACTACAGGAACTATGGAGGGATAAAAAATCTGATTATTGTTTACGTAATATGAGTGGATTGATAGATAGAGCAAGTTATTTGATTCAGTATGCGAGAGAGATGGGGTATAAAATTATTTTTATAAGACATACTGAAAAAGAATGACCATTTGCAGATAAAAATCCGCTTTCTCAAGTTATTGAGGATCTTTGTCCACAGCCAGAAGACGTAATTATTAAGAAAACTAAGATTTCATCTTTTTATAAGACAAAATTAGAAGAAGAATTGCAATGAATAAAAAATATTGTAGTTGCATGAATTCCTACGAATTTGTGTGTAAGAATGTTTGTGGAGGAGGCTTATGATAGAGAATATAATATTGCATTGATTGAGGATATTTGCCAGACGTATAACGAGAAATTACAGGATTTTACATTGGATGATTTGAACGAATCTAGACCGGATTTAGATGTGGTAAGATTGGAAACATTTTTGGGGTAAATCAGAATTTTTACTTATTATGCGTATTTAAATGGAGTGAGGTAAATTAGTTAGTGAATTGATTCAGGAGCATCAGCCTGAGCGTATTTTGGATTTAAAAGCTAGAAAATGATATTTCAGTATTTTGGCTGCTAGCTATTGAGCAAAAGTTGACGTATTGGACGATATAGATAATGCTGAATATCCAGATTACCTAAAAGATCATCCAAATATTACATATTATAAGTGAAAAGTAGAAGACTTTGTATTTAAGGAAAAGTATGATTTCATTATCGCAAAGCATATTGTAATGTATTATCCAAAGGAGTATATCTTGTGAGAACTTATGGTTAATATGTATAATCATTTGAATAGAAATTGATTATGTTTCATTACATATCATCTACCGGATTCTTACACAATGACAAATAATGAGTGATTGTATCAATATACATTAGATGATTTTAAGTGATTGAATGGAAAATTTGTATTGAAAGATTTTGGGAACTATAAAAATCCAGTGGAATGAGAGATAAATAAAGAGCACCATGTAGAATATGTAGTTTTGGTCAGACAATAATAAGGTCCCCCTTTGGTAAGGGGGAATTAAATGGGGATATTAAACATTTAACCATATCCCACCGGCCTACGGCCACCTCCCTTATCAAATGGAGGACGTAATAAATTTACATCAAATCACTGAAATAATCAATGCTAATCGATATAGTAGAGCAATACGATTCTGAAAAAAAGCAATACTTAAAAGATCTTCGAACAAAGGTAGTTTTACAATTATCTACACAACAGGACCATAAGAAAATTGTGACATTTTTATCTAAGGCGTGAATCATAAATATAGAAGATAACGAAAAAAAAGTATACATTGGATTTGCTAATGATTTTATGCTAGCACAATGAAAGAAAATTTTTAGTAAAAGTTTGAAGGAAGCTATACAGACAGTTTATAATCCTCAATACTCAATAGAGTATATTATATATCCTCCATTTTCAAATGGAAGTGATTTACTCATAAATTTGTGAGATTTGTTAAACATAAAAGCAACTGAAAAGAAAAATTCTGATCCAGTATCAAAAACATTAAAAGATGAGTTATATGATTATTTTGGAATCCTTTTTGATCCATCATTCAGATTTGATAATTTTATTGCATGATCAAATAATCAATTTGCATATTCTGCTGCAAAAGCTGTTGCTGAGAATCCTTGAACTGCATATAACCCATTTTTCATTTACTGAAATGTAGGACTAGGTAAGACTCACCTAATGCAAGCTATCTGAAATGAAATAATCCAAAACAACCCTGATAAAGTAATCATCTATCTTCCAGCTACAAAGCTTGTGGATGAAATTGTTTGAGCTTTACAACACAACAAAATGTCTACACTTATGAGAAAATTTGAAGATGTAGATGCTTTGCTAATCGACGACATTCAATTTTTAGCATGAAAAGACAAAACTCAAGAAATATTCCACAATATTTTCAATGATTTTCAGTCAAAGAAAAAACAAATAATTATTTCTTCTGATCGTCCTCCAAAGGAACTAACCCAAATAGAACCTAGATTAAAAACCAGATTTGCTTACGGATTAGTAGCCGACATACAAGCTCCAGACTATGAAACCAGAATTGCAATTCTTCAGTCAAAACTAGAAATAAAGCAAGAATCTATTGAGCCAGAATTATTAGGGATCATTGCACAAAATATTACTTCAAATGTACGTGAACTTGAATGAGCATTAAATACTCTACTAACTAGAAAAAAATTAAGTTGAAAAGATACATTATCTGAAGATGATGTTTATGCATGCCTACAAACTCTCTGATATTCAGCCAGACCTACTACCATCTGAAATCCTAACGACCGAAACTGAAAATCCAAAAAAAATTTCGATACAATCGTGGAAATGGTTGCAAATTATTATTCCATTTCTGTTGCAGAACTCAAATCTGATTCTAGAAAAAAAGAAATTACAACAGCTAGACAAATTCTAATGCTTATCGCCAAAAAATATTTTAGACGAACACAACAAAAAATCTGAATGTATTTTGGATGAAAGGAACATGCCACAGTAATTTATGCTATAAGGAACATAGAAAAAAAGCTGAAATCCGATGAGGATATTCAGCAAGATTATCAAATTTTTACAGAACGAGTGGAGCAATAAAAAAATAGTCCCCCTTTGGTAAGGAGGAAATTAAAGGGGGATATATTTCATATAATACTTGTCATTCTGAGCGTAAGCTTGTCCACACCACTTAACGGTGTAAACCACTTGGATGAAAATCTACTCCTGTGCCCCTTTAAAGAAAGGGGCTGTCACGAAGTGACTGGGGATTTTTTACTTACCATACACTTAAAAATCCTCCGGTTCTACGAGCCACTTCCTTTCAAAAAGGAGGACATTTTTTACATATTTTTAATAATTTTCTTTACCACTCAAATAACATTGGTTTCATCATATGGATCAATTTCTACTTTATCGAAAAATCTATTTACAGATTCAAGGAAAACTCATTTATCATTTTTGATGATTTTTTTGAGTTTAGGAAGCTGATTGTGAACTACAAATACGTAATCGTTTGGATCATAACTCTCCTGCTGATGAATCAAAACCAAATCCCCATCTTGAATTTTTGGCTCCATCGAATTTCATTTTGCACGGACGAAGAAACAGTTTTCCAAATCTTGCATACCAATAAAAGCCATAGTAACAGGGATACGTTCCTGAGTATACTCATTTATCACAGCTTTTCACTGGTTTCAACACTGAGCAAATCCAAAGATAGGAAGCTGAACGATATCAGTATATTTATCTGTGATAGATTCACGCACTAGGCGATATCACTTTTCATCTTTCACAAAATATCACTTCAAAACAAGCTGATTAAGCTTATTGAGAACTGTCTGTGGATGTTTTACACCAATTTCTGCAGCAATCTCTCTAAGAGTTAGTCATTCCCCATTCGTATTCTTTTTGAAGAATAGAATCAGAGCCTTCTGCACATCATCAAGTTCATACTTCATTAGTTATATAATTAATGAATAAAAATGTTTTTTGTTTTACAGCCCCTCAGCCTTAGCAAGCAGAGCAAGCTTCGGCAGCTCCCCTAGCAGGGAGCAAAAATACTATTCAAAGTTTTCTCCCCTGTTAGGGGGAGTGTCACGAAGTGACAAGGGGGTTGTATTAATCATTCACATTTTCTTTATAAGAAATTCCTTGACGATGTCAAATCTTTTTTTGATAAAAAATCAGATTTTTTTGACGATTTTTAAAATGCAGTTATGAACTGGCAAAAAATCTCTTGAAATTTTGAAAAATTTTATTACGATGATTGCGTTATGATTTTTTAACCTTTTATACAAATCAAAATGACAACGAAAGATTCAGCTGAACTCAAAAATGCCCTAGCAAGCATTGAAAAACAATTCGGAAAATGAGCCGTTATTAAAATGTGAGATCATTCCACATTCGGACTAGTAAACACTTTCCACAGTGGATCATATATTCTAGATTTAATATTATGATGAGGTTATCCAGAAGGACGTGTAGTAGAAATCTACTGACCAGAATCTAGCTGAAAAACTACCATCGCATTACATGCCATCGCAGAAATTCAAAAACGTGGTGAAGTAGCTGCATTTATAGACGCAGAACATGCCCTCGATCCTCATTATGCCAAAAAACTCTGAGTAAATATCGACGATTTACTTCTAGCTCAACCTGACTACGGAGAACAAGCTCTACAAATTGCAGAAGAACTTGCAAAGTCTGGATCAGTTAAATTAATAGTTGTAGATTCTGTAGCCGCTCTCGTTCCCAAGGCTGAAGTAGAATGAGATATGGGAGATACTTACATGTGACTACAAGCCAGAATGATGTCTCAATGACTCAGAAAATTAACATCTGTATTAGCTAAGACTTGAACTACATGTATCTTCATCAATCAGATCAGAATGAAAATTGGAGTAATGTTTGGAAATCCAGAAACTACTACATGATGAAATGCTCTCAAATTCTTTGCATCTCAGAGAATTGAAATCAGAAAATGAGATAAAATTACAGAAGATAAAGAACAAATCTGATATTATGCAAAGGTTAAGATTGCAAAAAATAAAATTGCTGCTCCATTCAAAACTGCAGAACTTCCAGTAAAGTGGAATATGGGATACGACAAAATTAGTGATATAATCGAAGCTTCAGTTTTATTGAAATTAATTACAAAAAGCTGAGCATTCTACACATTATGAAGTCAGAAATTTCAATGAAAGGAGAAACTTTCACAACACTTAGCATGAGATACAAAGTCATTATCAGAACTACAGAAAAAAATTGAAAATTCTATCAAAGATATGAGAATGTGAAAACAAGTTCTCGATGATGAAACATTCGAACATTTAGATGAAGTTATCGAAGATATCGCTTGAGTAGAAGAAAGTGATGATTAATATAAAATAACGCACAAACTCCCATAAAAATGGGAGTTTTTTGTAAAATAGAAAAACTTGACTTTTTGTGTAAAAAATATAATAATCTATACAAGCAAATGTTTTAGTACATTAAAAACATCATTCATGGCTAATAATCAAAATTCTATCAACTCTGTTGAATCTAATGGAAATACAAGTAAATCCAGTAAATTTGTAGAAAATACAAAAAGAGCAGTTAGAAATGCATTGACTACTACATGAATCGTAGCTGCTTCTATGTGACCAATTGCTGCTCCATCGGTAGTACCAGTAAGTGCAAACACTATTACGCGCATAGAACCAATAACTTCTACAAATATAAATAAAGTCTGACAATGAACTACATCAGATTTATTTATGGCATTTAATGAAAAAAATAATAAAATTTCAGAAACAGATACGCCTGCGGATAACTATGCTGAAACAACATCTGATGCAAAACAATCTGAAATAGACATCACAAAATGAGAAAACTGAACTTCACCTGAAGCAGAAGCAAATAATTCAACTATCAACTCACTATGATATAATGCGATAGAAATAGAAAATATCAATCCTGAAGACTTAATGCCAACAATAGAAGTATGAGACAAAAATGCCTATAAACATATAGAGCACCTTAGAATACCAGAATCTACTGTGATCACAGATATGATGCGAAAATATGGTGCTGGTAATCACTCTCCTGAGGAATATCAACAGCTGATGATGAGACTAAATACTGGTATGCTATGAGAAAATCCTGTAGATTATGATAACTACGAAGCCGTGTGATGAGTACCGTGAGATGAACCATCAAATCATGCCCATGCTGAGTGGTTTACGCTAAATACTTTAATTAAACATGCAAATTTTAAGGTGATTAATTCAGCATCTAAGGATGGTCGAGATGTTTTGTATAATTTATGTCGTTGAGATCAAAATAAAATAAATATAATGTGACTTTCTATCTGAGTTGAAGCTGATGAAGAAATATATAATTCTCGAGATAATGAAAAGTTCAAGCAATACGATAAGGAAAAAAATCGACTTGTTTTCTGTGCTTGATGAAATATTAGAACGGAAGGAGACAACCTACATAATAAGGTACATCAGGAAAATGTGTCGTTATCTGATCAGCATTCAGTTTATGACCCGCGATCTCGTGCACATAGTAAGAATGACAACACACTTGATAGACATCTGCTTATAACATTTGGGACAAATAAGGATGGAGATATAGATCAGACAAATGAAAATGGAGAATCTAGTAAATTTCCTGTATGATTTCATGATAAAGTGTTATTCTCAGGCCGCTCTTTTCCGTATAGATTATACAATGGAGATAAAATTGGAGCGACTAGATGAAAAAAATATAATACATCCTTTACAAATTATCTAAATGTAGCCATAGCTGATCTATGTTTCCAGATGAAGGCAGATACACCTGATGTAGACCAGTTACTTGAAATGATAAGGTCTACAGCACTAACTGACCATATCAGATTTGATCTAAATGGAGATGGAGACACAGACGATACTTATCAAGGTCAACCTGAAACTCAGCCTCTTCAACTAATGAATCCTGCATGATTTTTCCAGAAATATCTCATGCCTACATCCCTACCCACAAACATTAAAGCCAATAAAGCCACTCCACTTGAGAAAGGATACTATCATGGTGTAGTTTACCAAATCCCTGGTGCTGAAGTAAACATCAATGGTCAGTGGATTCCTTTTACAGATGATAATAAAAGCCTCATCTTCTCTCAAAATCCTATGAACCTCGAATGGAGACTTAACGGAGAATCTCTAAATAATTATAACTACAAACCTGGAGATACTATAAATGGTCAGATTATTGCAGTAGATGATCAATGGAATGGACTAAATATTACGAAAGACTTTTCTATAGACATAGAAGACACATCAGATATTAATTCTGTCACTGTACCTTATGCATCTGATACGTGGTATACTATCGATGGTATTCGCCTAGATTCCAAGCCTACTAAGCCAGGAGTATATATTATGAATGGTCAGAAGGTTGTTATTAAGTAATTGATATAAATAAATCAGAATTTTATGACTTTGTAAATAAACAAACCTGAAAAATCATCGTAATCGAGAATGTATTAAATATCGATATGTATTTTTCTTTATCTATCCAATAAAAAAGTTCAACACAAAAAGTAGAATGAACAAAATTCTACTTTTTGGATATTTAGATTGTTTTGTATAGTAGTGGGGTTGTGTCAGCTATATAATGGTTATTCTATCTTTGAATACCATGTTTATAATTATAGAATTTTATCACAAACGCTCGTATCTGTTCCAACCCAAGTACCATTATTCATAATTTCACATGATCCTCATTCTATGGATGTAATCTCCCAATAAAAGCAATGTACGGAATTTCATCCACATTGTTCCATCGGTGTAGCAAATGGATTATCTGGTCAAAAATAGCATTTCGTATTTCCATCATTTTGTCAAGGTGTAAATCTTGCACCTGCAGCATTACAATTATCTTTAACACTCAAATCGTAATTACCACTTTCTCGACCTAAATATCTACAATAATCATTAGCAGAAAGGTTTGTTGTAGGTTTACAAGTTCATTTTATTGTTCATCATTTTATTCGTACACCGCAGATTGTTGGGTTGTCGGAAGCTCCTCGACATTTCCACATCTTTTGATCTCCATAATTATTCATTCAATTATCATCATAAGTTCAAGCTTTGCATCCAGGTTCATTTCAGTTATAATCACATTCTCATTGTTCTACAGTAACTTTACAACCATAAAGTGGTGCCTGTGATATATCACAATAACTATCAGGACATTGTGAAGATCCACATGATCATTTACATGAAGGATTAGCAGATTTACCATTGCACTCAAAAAATGCAGTACATGTTGCTGTTGTTCCGTTTCCTTTTCATTTACATTCCCATTTCCATCATTTTGTTCATGAATCTCGGACAGAACTTTGATTTCATATAACTTCAGTACTACCTACATCTCAGCTCGTACACGTATTATATTTATCTCAGCATTTTCCATCTTCGTTTACTTGGCTTACACAAGTTACACCATTAAATTTATATCCAGGCTGTTTACATATATAGAATAGGAATATTTCATTAAAAGAATCTTCCAAAGTGACTGTATCTGATTGAGTAATTGTACTATTGTCAGTGGTGGATCTGCCTATTTGATATCAATAGTACTTTAATCATTTTTCATCTTTTAATAGGTCAGAATTCAAATAACTTGATATATTCTTAGTTTCTCATATTACCCACGAATAATCATTCCGAGAAGATAAAGCCCGATCATTTTGTGGATTTTCGGTAGCTTGATTTGGAACAAAATGATAAATTGTAAAATTTTTGATATTTACACATTCTCCATTGTGCAAACTAAATACTTCTCCTGGATTACATGTAATATTACATCAAGAAGCTGTTTGATCATTTCATCTACAATCCCAATGTACTCATATTGTTTCTCAAGCTGAATTTTTGTTTTCTCATGTATTTATTGCATTACCAACCATACATCATCGCATTTCTCTCTCGTCACATTGTCCATTTTCGATTGCTCTACATCAATTTCATGCATCATTACATTTATGTTGGGAATCACACTTAAATGAACATTCTATTGTACTTGTGCTATCTGTTACGCATTTATTGTCTGGTTTATTTAATGGAGTCCAATTTGAACCATTTCGAGTTTGTAAATATGTACCCTTAACCCATGATGAAAATTGAGGAGGATTTCCACAAGAAGTGTCTTTACTTTTTGGTTTACAGTTGTTACTGTTACCATCTCTCTCGTAATAACTATCTTTACAAGTCCGTTCACATGCTTCTAATGTTGCACTAGTATTTGATACATAATTCCATCATTTATTTGATGATGGTGCAGTTTCCGATTTTCTTGTATTATTTCCAGGAGGATTTCATGTACATGAGACTTCTGACTTAGTAGCTGTACATTTTATTTGGCTGTTAGAACTTCAACATCGCCATTCCCAATTTGAGCCGTTTTGCTCTACATCTTTTGTTTTGTAATTGTTGTTTGGAATACATAAATTTGTTGTTGGCTTAGTTGAGGTAGGAGTACCTTTAGCGGCTCCACATGCGACTCTAATAGCACTACAACTTACTGTCTTATTTTCTTCATTTTTACAAGTTCGCGTAAACTTTGTTCCATCCGAACTTGTTCCTACACTACCATCTAGAGTTCAAGGATTACATGCTTCACTATTTATGTTGTTCTTTGAACTATCTGTGTACTCTTTTGTTGTAGCATCTCAACATTCTGGCTCATTAGGAGTAGGTGGTGTAGGTTCTACACATTTTTTATTTACATCATCCCAGTAGCTATCACCTATACATTTATGACAAGTTTCACTATTATTTCCATTTCAGCTTCACTTACATATCCATGTTAGTTGATTTGTGTTTGTTGAACTTTGTGTTGTTCCTTCAGGACTTCCAGAATTACATAAATCAGAATTTTGAGTATATCGTGTAATTCCTCCGCCTTCTATTTCTTTTGGATAGGTACTTTCATTATTACATACTCAATTATTATTTTCTTCACATACTCAGTTGATTTCAGTATATCATTCATCACATGCTGAACAATAATTTCATTGACATGTCCATTCATGTTTATGATTACTATATCATAATTCTACGAAGTCTGCCATATTATCTACGCAACTATTGAGACTTCAGCATTCATTAGATATTCTTATACATTTATCACCATCAGGCTTATATCCAGGATCACAATCCCAATCACAAAGATCTCGGCTCTCTCGTGTTCACACATTCCATGATCAGATCCACCATTGTCCGTGAGTTCAGGCATCTACTCTAGGATATCATCAGTATTTTTCTGATCGAGATAGGTAATAATCGTCATGTGTTCGACTCGAATGGTCAGGTTTTGTACAATCATATATTTCAGTATCAATAACGCAATATTGTAGGCTAGATACAGCATGATATCATTCATCACATCATATGAGTTTGTATCTTGTTTCATTTTTACAATTGTATTTATTATCAGTTGTTATGCTTCTAGTCTGTGAGTCATAATTAGAATGTCTTGTTCGTCAACGTCTTTGTAGGTTGTTATATTGCTCTTGTGTAATATTATAACCATTGTCCCAAGATTGTGAGTATAAGGTACAGTCTTCATATTTATAATCATTAATATCAGCTCAATCAGTATTTTTCCATGTTCCATCATTACATTTAAATGTTTTGTATTCACATACAGGACTAGGGCAAGTCTCTTTATCATTTTTGAATAATGTTATAGATTCGTTATGGCTTTTTGTTATTTCCTTACCTTCGGCTGTTGTGAAAGTACATCTTTGCATACATCTTTGGATTCAATCAATATTCATCAAATCATATCCAGAATTACATTCGATGAATTTGTAGTGTTCAGTGTGAGGATTGTTATTATCTCTTTCTAAACACTTTAAATCATAATCACTTTGTGGGTCGTAGTCTAAACATAATTCATATTTTCATCTTGTGAGAGTCGTTGTTGATCTGTCGTCGGTATTCCATGTTTTCCCATTTTCATTTTCTTGTAATTTATTTATGATATAACTTTTAGTTAAACCGTAACTTGAAGGACAATCGTATTTTTTTGTTTCGCAAGTTTTATATTTATGAGTTGTGTTTGCTATACTTCTTCTAGTATTTTGGTCTTTGTTATAATCATATCGTTGTCAACTATAACATATTAGTGTTTGTTTGTGATTTCCGCAGTGGTCATATTTGGGATCGTTGCTAGAACAGTCGACGCTTTCCTTATCATATCATGTTATGATTGTATTTGTTGGTACTTGATTTAATCCTTTATTAGTGTCCCATGGCAATCGACAGTCTGCATAACATTTCTTATTTTCAATTTTATAGTTTTCTGTGATTAGACCAGTTAGATGGAATCAAGTATTACACTGAAAAATACATTTGTCTTCGCTATCAGGACAAGTTAATTCAGAATCAATTAACTTAGTCTCGAATACTACATTTTTATATTGTTTCATATCTTTTTCAAGATTAGGACACTGAGTCGCATTACCTGTATCAATATTTCCGGCACAGAAACCAGTATAATCCGCTGGAGACTCGGGAGTAGGTACCTCTTGTGGACATTTTATTATCTCGTTTGCTTTACAAATCTCTTTACATTTTTCTCCACGATCGAGCATCTTCCATCAGTCTCTGGTACATCCTACTAGACATCATTCATATTGTCATTCAAGTCAGTAGTTTGTGTCTCCACAAGATATATTTTCTATATCAATATATCATAGACTGACAGCTCCACTAACATAAAGTCCATTTATATTTCAAGCAGCCATATTGATTCATACACCTTTTTGCATATTCAAAAAGAAAGAATCTGGATTTTCTGGTTTAAATCTATCATAAGAGTATGCAAATACATTTTCAGTACCATTAATTTCCACTTTTGATCATCATACGATTGCGTTGTTGCTTTTGATTTCGTTTGATTCTCATCATAGAATGGCAGAACCAGATACGTTTGGCCAGATTTTGTTACCATTTCATCAGATAATTACGTTGCTTCATTTGTGTTCTGTTTTGATTTCGTTACTATTTCATCAGATTATTGCTGATGGTACTCATTCTCATGATCCGATAGTGTTATCTTCTCATCATAGGATTGTAGCATTATCTTGGTATACTTTATTTTCTTCTCAAGCGATGAGTGTTACGTTGTTTGAGTACACTTTGTTGTTATCTCATCATAAAATATGTCCGTATACTCAGCTTTCTACCTGATTACGTGAAGTGCTAATATCATTCGATTCAAAATTGAGTGGATTAACGATTACTGGATTTGGCTTAATATAGAGGACTCATCCATTGTTCATAAAGATATCGTTTATAGTGTTTCTTAAATTTTCTCTATCTGCAAATCTAGCCCCATAAACTACTTCAGTTTTATCTTCTATTGGAGAATTCCAATCGAAATTTGAAAAATCTTGAGCTTTGGCTCACAAATCCTCTCAAAATGCCACTGATGTAGTGAGTAATGTAATAGAAGCTAAATACAGAGCAGATCACAAAAATACCAGTCAGGCTGTTTTTAGTGATTTGGTTGTAAATTTTTCTTGTGGAATTAGGCTTTTTACCTTTCGTTTTTGTTTCATTTGATCATAGAGTGTAATAAAACTTGGATACTCAATTATACTCTAATAATCAAAATTTGTCAAATTTTTGGGGACTTTTTTTTGTAGTGATTATTTATATGAAGATTTAATTAGTTATTGAGTGGTTTTTTGCATATATGTTCATTTGAGTTTAAATCATTGTTTTGCGTAATATTCTCTTACCCCAATTCATGATATAACAGAAATCTGATGGTAACCCATGCGGTTTGATAGCTTTTCTGCGAAATTGAGTAAATGTTTTCATAGTCATGTGTGCTGAGTTCATAAATCTGATTTTTCTCAAATCTTCTGAAGTTCCCCATATACATGCAGTTCTCTAATTATTGCAGTTCATTTTTCTAGTCATGAAATTCAAACTATGCTATCATCATTTGGAAATAACAAACGAGTAAACCCATACAAATATCACAGTTCATCTTCAAATGAAATGAAACACTCCTGCCCTGCTGAAGATGGATACCAACGCAAAACTAAATTTAAAGAGTCTGATTTCTTCTTTTCTGTTCTATTTCTCACTTCTCTTGACCTAGTATCTAAGCAAACAAAATTACGAAAAGACTTTAAATCTGGACTTCCTCAAATTATTTCCACTATAGTTTGTCATTTCGAGGCATTGCCGAGAAATCCACTTTGCATCATGTCCATGGATTTCTCACATTCGTTCGAAATGACACATTTTGAAAAATACTCATCTTCATTCTCATACAATTCATAATCTCCATACAAACGTGCATAGAATTTTTCCACATCAATACTACCCTTTCAATTAATTGAATTTCTCATCTCTTTGAGCAATGAATCATGAGCCAATTGTGAAAGATTAGTAACATTAGATCATGCACTAATTTCAGTTGCAGGGATATCACGAATCAGCCTCTTTATCCTAGTATAAGGTGGTATTATATTCAAAAATGTTTCACGAATTTCAGATAAAATCTGATCTGTAGTTATCGGTGTATATTTTCATTCCTTGTATAAATTATATAGTTTTGTATTGGGGATAACTGATGTAGGATAAAACTTCAATTCATCTGGCTGAAAATCTGGATTAGTATAAACATCCACAAAACTCTGAATATCTTTTTCAAAATCTGAACCATAAAGTCATGGCATCAAATGAATTGAAATTTTGAGTCCATACTGACGCATTATACGAATTGCATCCTTTATTTTTTGTACATCATGTCACCTTTTATTCATTTTCAAAACTTCATCATCTGTAGATTGTATCCCCATTTCCACTCTAGTTACTCACAATTCACGCCAAAATTTACAATTTGTATGATTTACCAAATCTGGACGAGTCTCAATCGTCAGTCAGATTATTCTATTTTTAGCCGTCTCATTACGTTTTATCGCTTCTTCTAGTGAAGAAGAATATTTGATTTCATCCAGATTTTCTATTTCAAAATGATATTTCGATGGTTTACTGTCATTCTGAGCTGAAAGCGAAGAATCCATTAGCGTTTCATCCTGTTCCCCTTTACTTAAAGGGGATACGGCTTTAGCCGAGGAGATTTTTTCATTTCTCGAATAAAAATCCTCCACCACTTCGTGGTCCTCCTCCTTTCATAAAGGAGGACAATTTTCTAGTCACTGCACAATCTTTAGCTCGGAAAAAGTATTACACGCATCGTAAAGCTGCTTCACAAAATCTATCTTATAATCGCGAGGATACGCATCCCAGCTTCATCAAAGCACAATCATCTCAATTTTATCAGTCTGATGACCTGTGGAAGTCAGAGATTGTAAACGATTATAAACCTGTTTCAAAGGATCAAACTGATTTAGCCATGCACGCATAGCTCCAGGCTCAGATTTTATATAGCTCTTTGGCATTCATGGATCGTTTGGGCAAAAAATACATTGTCCAGGACACGGCCAAGGCTTAGTTAAAACTTGGACAGGCACAATTCAAGAAAGTGAACGAATAGCTCTTTTACGTAACAATAGTTCAAAAGTCTGATTTTTTTCTAGTTTTCATTCATTTACTGCTGCAAAATATGATTGTAATATTTGCGACTTCGATGGTAAATCTTTCATTTTTTTCTCTTTTGCAAAAGCACGCTGCATATCCTTGATTTCATCTGCAGTTATATCAGGAATTTTATCATATATAGCTTTTACAAGTGGAAAAAAATCCATCAAATCAATTTTAATTGTAAATAGGTTGAAGTGTCGATTATATTAATGATTCATAGGAGATATTCAATTGTTTGTTGTTTTGATTATTTGAGGTGAATCTTTTTCTATTTACTTGCATTTTTATATTTTAAATGTAAAATTATTTTTGTAGGATTTTTATTTTATTACCAAATATTACTATGGGATTGATTTGATTTTTGGTTTTCGTAGTCATCGTGGTACTTCTCGCATGATTAAGAGTAGTTAACCAGTATGAAAGAAAAGTTCTTTTCACACTTTGAAGGTATAGTGGAATTTTGAAGCCAGGACTCAGAGTTATTATTCCTTTTATTCAGACTACACAGAATGTAGATATCAGAGAAAAGGCTGTAGATGTCCCTAGTCAGGAAGCTATGACAAAGGATAATATCTCTTGTTCAATTAATGCTGTACTTTATTACAAAGTCAAAGAGGAAGAAGTAAATAAAGCTGTAATCAATGTTAAGTATCTCGACTATGCAATGACTCAGTTCGCTCAAACTACAATGAGAAATATTGTTGGACAATTCGAACTTGATGAATTGCTTGCAAAAAGAGAGGAAGCTAGTCATAAAATCAAGGCTATAGTTGATGAAAAATCTGACTCTTGGGGAGTAGATGTACTTTCAGTTGAATTGAAAGATATCATTATCCCTGCTGAACTTCAGAGAACTATCTGAAAACAAGCTGAAGCTGAAAGAGAAAAGAGAGCTAAGATTATTACTTCTGAATGAGAATTGGCATCTGCTCAAAACTTGGTAGAAGCTGCTACAATGCTTTCAAAAACTCCATGAGCTTTGCATTTGAGAACTTTGCAATCAATTAACGACCTTTCAAGTGACCAGTCTAATACTACGATTTGGATGATTCCTATGGAATTACTTGAAGCTGTTAAATGATTTGGTGATGCTGCAAAAACTTTCGCAGAGAAAGGTAAAAAATCTGAATAATTATTCATAGATAATTAAATGGCTGATTCATTAGTTTGAGTCAGCTTTTTTGTATATTTTTCACACATTGACTTTTTATTGCATATTTCAGCTGTCATTCTGAGGAGGAATATAATGACGACGAAGAATCTTATGCGTTATACCTAAGATCCTTCACTTTCGTTCAGGATGATAATTGATTGACTTTTATGTAAATTTATTTATATTAAATATAGTTTAGTTCTTTATTTTATGTGCTAATAAAAATGCTCAGAGAGTATTTGAAACCAGAATTGAGTGAAGATTCAAAAATCAAGTCAATGCTGGAGAATCATGCAGATAAAATATATAATGTAATCAATCAAGAAATAATAACATACGAAGACTTTAAAAAGTTAGTTAAGGCGATTTTTAATAATCATTCAGAAAATAGACCTGAGCAAGGTTCATATACATATGAATGGAAGTTACAGCAAACTTATGATAAATATTTGTTATTCAAAAAAAATTGGAGTAAAGGAGAAAAGTCACAAAAAATAGTCGAGGCAATATGTGATTTAATTAGTGAAAAAATTATTTAGATGAAAATATTTTTTATATCAATCTCTATCCTTTTTCAAAGGATAATATTTTCACATTATAAACATTAACAATCGATAATCTGTTTTCACTCTCTTTTTAATAAATCAATCGTATCATTGTACTTATATCAGCTTTGTCATTCTCTTCTATAAATAAACTTTATTCTATCCATCTTTTTTTTCACATTGATTGAAATGTTTTGAGGTACCGAATTTATCATTTTTTCAAACAATTGTGTTACTTGAACTATTTCTTCAACACTGTACTTGTTTTCTCATATCTCATTAATCAAAGTATTTCACTTTTCTTGAATTTGAGAAAGAATATACGAAATATTTGCTTTTGTCTCCTCCATAGTCTTATTTCGTTTTTGCCTAATTTCTTCAATATTTGATTCTTTTTGTAAGATTTCACTTATCGTATCTTTTACTTTTTTATTTCTTTCTTCCATTTCATACTTTTTACTTTTTTCCATAACAACCAAATCAATATTCTCAATGTTTTTTGAATGATCTATAATCCATAATAAGGTGCTATAAATTGCAGGATATTCTTTATATTTTTCAATTTCTCTATATCGAATTCATTTCATTTTTTTTATCTCCAATTCTTTTTTTTGTTCTCAAAGTTTGTGATATTTATCATTCAACTCAGTTTCCCAATCTTCTTCTCGTTCTCTATTTTCTGCAAAATACTCTCGTCACTCCTCCCATTTTTCTTCTAGTTCTTTTCTTTTACTTTCAGATATCCTTTTTCATCAAGTTTTCTTTTTTATTCGTTCAGTCTTAAATTTTTCCAAATATTCATTATCTATAGACTCAATATAATCACCCGGCTTTACTCAATGTTCATCTGGTTGAACTTTTATATGTATATGAAATAATTTTGAGTCTGGATCTTCTATTATATCATTGATATCTTCGTCACTGGCATGAGAAATATCAAAATTTCATCTAAACAACTCTGGTAAAGTTTGTTTTTCTAGCTTTTGTTCTGATTGTTCATGATTCTCTACCATTTAAATTTAATTTATTTATAAAATTATTCTTCACTTCAATTTCTAGGTTTCATCAATGGGAACATTACTACATCACGAATGTTTTCCTGCTGAGTAAGAATTGCTAATATTCTTTCTAATCCCATTCCAAATCCTGACTGTGGAGGCATTCAATATTCCATAGCTTCTACAAATGCATCATCTCCACTTGTTGCTTCATCATCTCATTTAGCAGCAGCTTCAGCTTGTTTATCAAAGTTTGCTTGCTGGAATAGAGGATCAACCAACTCTGAATAAGCTTTACAGATTTCTCGTCAATTTACCAATAACTGAAACTGTTCCACTATATTTGGATCTTTATCAGAAACTCTGGCTAAAGGCTGCATAATAACAGGGTAGTTGTATATGAAAGCAGGTCCAATAATTGAAGGGCGAAGAACTTTCTTGAAAAGATAATCAATCAAAGTGGTAGTTCACATATCGTCGATTCATTCAAAAGTAATTCATTTCGCTTTGATATCGTTTCTAAGTTTATCAGCATCATCTACTCCGTATTGAGTGATATCTATTCCGCTCGCTTCCAAAATTCATTTTGTGTAGTCTATTCTCTCCCATGGAGTAGTGAAATCTACTTCCTTTTCTACTCATTCTTTATCTTTTACCTTCAGCTTTCTATCTAGTTTCAGTTCATCGAATAAGAAATCAAACATTTTTTCAGTAAATTTCATATTGTCTTCATAATTCCAATACACAGCATAGTGTTCAACCTGTGTAAATTCCTGGATATGTGAAGGATCAGATCATTCATTTCTAAAATCCTGACCAATTTCAAATACTTTCTCAAATCTTCATACAGTCGCCTTTTTGAGCGAAGTTTCAAAAGCAATTCTTAGATACACATCTACATCAAAGTCGTTATGATGGGTAATGAATGGTCTAGCGGCAGCTCATGAAGCGGCATTATCCAAAATTGGAGTTTGAATTTCAGTAAATCATTCTTTTGTATAGAATTCTCTTAATTTTTGATAAAATCTAGATTTGAATAAGAATCTTTCATATGTTTCAGGATTCATAATCATGTCTAAATATCTTTTTCTGTATAATTCCTCAGCATCATTGATTCCATGATATTTTTCTGGTAATCAGCGAACAGATTTTGAGAGGAATTTAAATTCTGACACAAAAATAGTAAGTTCTCCTTTGTGAGTTTTGAATACTTCTCCAGTTACTCCAATAAAATCTCCCACATCTACCATCTTTTCCATGAATTTATATGCAGTCATGACTTCTTCTCATTCTCAAAGTGAATCTGCCAATTTTGGCTCTTCTGCTGAAGTAGAAATATCGATTTTACAGTTATCTCTATGAAACATTACTTGAATTTTATTTGTAGTATCCATCAAAGTTCAGAATGATAATTTTCCAAAACTACGATAAAGCATCAATCTACCAGCAGTTTTGACT
>Ga0247608_10003413_pt1 | contig 18528 bp, 13 predicted proteins | sample 176DNAGHGlowgp2_FD_193490 | JGI IMG/M metagenome (GOLD analysis project Ga0247608, IMG submission 193490) | Sheep rumen microbial communities from Palmerston North, Manawatu-Wanganui, New Zealand - 1766 DNA GHGlow gp2 | ecosystem: Host-associated > Mammals > Digestive system > Stomach > Rumen ... | reverse complement strand
ATCAGGAACACGTTTTGCATAACGAAGCTAGGGAGTTAACCACCAGCGAAAAGAACGCATTGGCCGACCAATTCGATGACCTGTATGGCGATGCACCCGAAACATTTCTAGAGTTTATCAAGTCTAAAGATTTTGCAGTTCCTGGGGACTATGCGGAGACCTGGAATTTTATTGAGGATGGGATACATTCTCTAGAAAGATGGAGCAATTTCCATTTGTATTTTAATTAAATCGGTGGGATGTTGAAGAAGAAATAAAAGACCATTTTACCGATGATGGCAAAACGGTTCCTAAGTAACAATCCCTAACACGGCAATCATTCGCTTATGCCAATTTCATCAATCATTTTCTTAAGACGAATATAATCCGACAAGCGAGGCATTCCACAACTCCACCATATGGGAAGCCATCTAATTTTTGGATTGCTTGTTTCTATAGCTCTCCTCAATGTTACTTCATCTTCTTTCGGAAATTTTACTCCCGGTATAACCCCACAAATAGAACTTGAAATAGAAAACGATTGTATTTCTTTATCATCATTCAATTCTTTATTTACAAGTAATAATCGAAACTCTTGTTCATCCCTAAAATCTTCACATTTTTGAAACAAGAAATTTATTTTATCCGACTCTAAAAGCGTTTTAAATGGCCGACATAAATTCTCTTCTATAGGAGATAAGTCATTCGTATATTTTACTTCTCTACAATATGTTTCACATTGATTAGAATCAAATTCATTCTTAAAAGCCTTTATCACATTTTTTCTATCAAATACTAAACAGACTCCTTTATGATTGTCCGCATATTGAGCCCACATTCTTGAACGAGCCCACCCCTTTGATAAATTATTGTAAAATTCTCCCTGTCGTCCCTTAGGTAAATCCATAGAAAAAGAAACAAACCGTACAAAATTCTGTCTTTCCATTACGGCTTTTTTATGCTCATCAGTCAATTCACAAAGTTGCTCAAATGAGGGATTTCCATCAAAAACAACAGGTTTCTTATAAAGATTTTCAAATTCTAACGGATCATTCATATTCGCAAGGGCACCCAATCGCATTTGTTGACTGAGCAAGATGCCTAAAGCCGCCGAATATGTTGTATAATGAAATAAATACTGATTTTCTTTTAATGGTATATTTCGCTCCAATTCTATGTCAGATGGGTAATTTATTATATCGCTATCTTCCTCTTGAGTTAACTTATTAGTATCACCCATAATTTATTCCTTTTTTATTCAAAGTTTCATCTCCACGAGGGTATTTCCCTAGTGAATTCGCACCTTTTGCTTTCTTGACGATAGTTGCTACAACCTATAAACGGGCCATAAGGTCCTTTTTTCTTTTCCAATTTTCCACCACACCACGGGCAAATCATACTTTCCGCATTAAGGTCTTCTTTATAACGAGTCCTAATTTCCTTGAAGAAACAGGATTCTTCGTTTTTTGACGGAGGAACAAATATTACCTTCTTCTTGGCACGAGTCATGGCCACATAATAAAGGCGCCGTTCTTCCGCATAAGGAAAATCTTCCGGGTTATCCATGAATAATTTCATTACAGGGGCATCTTCGATTTGACTGGGAAAGCCTTTTCGTCCGCTTTTGTTATTTAATATGAACACGTAATCTGCCTGCAGCCCCTTTGACGCATGAACTGTCAAAAATCTAATAGCTAAATCAGGACGTTCAGGATACTTATATTCACCATTATCCTTTGGGACAAGGTATTTCATGTAGTACTTAACAACCTTTTCATCGTCCTTGTAACGGCCAAGGAAAAACACACTGCTGTTACGGGGGAGTTCCCTTAAGCGCCATTCCCATGCACCCCTCCCTAGTACGTAACTGTTATCCTTTGAAGGCGTCTTCAAATGCTTCTTAATCTGGGAAGGATTATCCATTATGAAATGCCCACTGGCCTCAATAAGCCTTTTGGGGAAACGGTACGTCGTTTCAATTTTCCCTAGTTCTGTAGGTCCCCAATACTTTTCAAAATCCAGAATATAACTGACATCACTACCCGCAAAACGGTATATACTCTGCCAGTCATCGCCCACACAGAACAGTTTGTAGTCCGAAGAATCGCGAAGCGCCTTCAATAGATTAAATCGCGGCTTCGAAATATCCTGATACTCATCAACGATTACCACTCTATAAGGATTAATATATCTCCCTTCGCGGATATATTGAGCGGCCTTGTTTATCATATCGCTAAAATCGATGTAGTTCTTTTCAGAAAGCATATTTACATATGCCGTATAAATCGGTTCAAATAGGGTTAGAATATCCTCGTTGTCCATCCGCTCCAAGATGTTTCGGGTCGCCTTATTTATTTGGCGCAAATTTTCGACAGAATATCCATTCGCCTTCGCCTGTTGCAGCATTGTTCCAAGAAGGCTCGCAATACGCTGGAAAACGAAATTTCTGTCATAATCATCTTGCATAAAATCCCACATCTCTTGTGCAGAGAGAGGCCTGAAGACAACACCCTTTTCCGAAAGTCGCTGTTCTAGACAAGCAAGAAGATTGCCCTCGAATTTTTCGTAGGCAAAGCATTCCACAAGTTTTGTCTTATGCTCCCTATGGATTTTACGTTTCCACGCCATTCCTTCCTGGTAGGCCTGGCTTGCCGTTTTTCCGCCTCTTGCAGAAAATGCTTCTGACACCTTCCCCTGGCGATTTATGCCAAAATATTCAATGTAGATATCGTATTTCGGCAAATAGAAATCAGGCTGATATTGGCGATATTCCTCTGTAGCCGTTGAAAACTTATACGGCCTTTCATATTCGAAAGCCACTTGATTCTGCCACAAGAAATTGGCGATATCCATTTCGCCATAACTCTTGACAGAAATCCCATTAATTGTTTTGGGCGGATTATCTTCTAGATATTGGTTATACTCGCCTTCGCTTTTGAAATCCTCAACGCACTTCGATTTAGACTTGTTGTAAAGAAGATATTCCACCAACAACTTTAAATATTTCGGATCCTTAATTTCTTCTTTGAGTTGTGTCCAGACAAACTTACCTGAATCCTGGAATACCGCCTTTTTCCCTTCTAACTTTCCCAGCACCTTGTCGTAACCCAGGAAATGGAACGTACACGCCGTTATCGGTACATCTATGTTTTCCTTTAGTTGCTTGTTCATGTCTTCTGCCGACTTTTTCGTAAAAGACAAAATCAATATTTCTTCTGGCTTACATATTCCTTTCTTGAGCAGGTACTTCACCTTACCGACTATAGTTGTCGTTTTTCCTGTCCCGGCCCCGGCAATGACAAGTTGGTTGTGCGCATCAGTAACAACGCACTGCAGCTGCTGATCATCCAGCGGGAAACCCTTGATATTCCCGACAATCTCTTTCGCATCGGCCTTGCGCATAACAATTGCCTGCTCGTTATGCGTCTTTTGCACCTGCGGCAACATTTCTAGATAAACAAAGAACTGGTCCCAGGAATTTTTATAAGAGCGGTAGGACGAAGTCCTTGAAAACCTTTTAGGAGTATGATCCTTCAGCAAATCAATTGTTTTTTTATTTTTCTTTTTCCAAGAAACAACTTCATCCTTTGAGACAAATTTTGCAGAGTCAACGAAAAGGCTCTGTGCATCCGCTAAGCACTTATTGGCCATCGAAAGCAAATTAAAGCATTCCTGTTCCCTTTCGGCGGCAAGGGCCTTGCGGCGTTCAAAGAATTTCTTGATGAAGGAGAACATTTACTTCACCAAATCCAGCAAGCGTTCGTAAGAATCCACCACGTCATATGTGACGGAGTCGCTGGAGATGGCAGCGAAATGCTTGCGGGCGCACTTGATTTTGGCAGATTCGATTTCGCGGAGTTCCATGGTGCTCATAGAGCCCTTGGTTTCGGCGACAAAATACACGTGCTTGACTTCGCCCTCGTGGAAGGCGATCGCCCAGTCGGGATTATACTTGCCAACGGGCGTATTGATAAAAAATCCCTTGGGCAGCTTGATATACAGCGAAACTTCCTTGCTTGTTTCCAGTTTTTGCGCGAAGTCGCGTTCGTTACTGGAATCATAAATCAGATGGTCGTATAAATGCTGGTGCGTTTCGCAAGCATTCATGCCGAGGCGCCCCTTCATCGTGTTATCGGTAAAGATGCTCGTCTCGTAACTGGATTCCAGTTTGTTATACGTAATATGCTCAATGATGACGGTCGCCTTCTGTTCGTTGATTAAGCGGCTCGCCTTGATGATAAACTCTTCGGGGTTTTCCTGGAACTGGTCAAAGACGGGCTTCTGGATCTTGCTCAGAATTTCGCCGACCGTTTTGCGGGTAAGTCCCGTATCTTCGACAATTTTTCCAATCAAGTCGTACTTGACGCTAGAATTTGCGGTGGCGACGGCAGCCCTGGATTCCGTAGATTCCATCTTGAAGGCATTGCCCGCTTCCAGCTGTTCCTTGGACTTGATTTTGTCTAGGGAACCCTGCGACACCCTGAAGAAAATCTTCGTCACGCGCAAGTTCGCATTCAGCGCGTCAACTGACTTACGGACAAGTTCATCCGTCTCAAAATCCACTACATAAGCAGACTTCGCGTTAATCTTTTGCCAGAGTTCCTTGAACTCCTTGGAATTGTACTTGCTCTTGTTCAAGTGCAGTTCCACATTGTTCTTGCGGGCATCTTCGGGCTTAATCGCATCGGCATCGTAGAGCGTATCGAGAACGCCACAAATGCTTGCGGAATAAGGAGCAACTTCTTCGCAAAGGCATAGCGTACCTGCGGCCTTGTCCGTGCGATACTTATCCGTCAATGCACCCTTCTTCACATAGCCGCATTCCAGCAACGCATCGTAAACCGTCTGCGCAAAGTCATCCGTTACAAACAACTTTTCGCCGGCTTCCGATGTAAACGACTTTCCCTTGAACAGGTCAATCGTCACCTTGACCGGGCGGCTGCCAATCGTTTCGGCCATTTCGGTCTGCAACGCCTTCGCAAAATCTTCGTAACTCTCGTTCGCAATAACCGTGAGCACGTTCACCGAATGCACATCGCCGCCCAAGACGCTCTCATCCATGCGTTCGCCGTTCTGGTTTACGCACAACCGCAACCCGCGGCCCACTTCTTGCCGTTTGCGGACTTCCGAAGCGCTACTCTTGAGCGTGCAAATCTGGAACACGTTCTGGTTATCCCAACCTTCCTTCAATGCGGAATGGCTGAATATAAAGCGGACAGGTTCTTCGCGCGAAAGCAGGCGTTCCTTGTCTTTCATGATCAAGTCGTAAGCGTCGATATCGTCGGAATCCGACGACCCGCGGGCAACCTTGCTATCGACAAAGCGACCGCCGCCCTTCTTGCTCTTGTCGATGGAGAAATACCCCGCATGCGCCTTATGGGCATCCGTCTTTTCCAGGAATTCAAAATACTCCGGGCTCTCCAGCAAATCCTGCTGCATCGACTTGCGGATGGAATCGTATTCTTCTTCGAACATTCTGGCGTAAATGCCCATCTCGTCCGAAGCATCGTAATCGCGATACTTCTTGACCTCGTCAATGAAGAACAACGAAAGCACCTTAATGCCCTTGCCGAAAAGCGCACGTTCGCGCTCAAAATGTGAAATAATCGTTTCGCGAATCTGGATGCGGCGCAACTGATCCTCGTTCACCACGCCCACACAATCACCGGCAAAAATCTTCTTGCCGTTCGTGAAAGTCACAGAAGAATCATTGCCGTTCACTTCGGTAACAGTATAGCCGTCTTTGTATTCTTCAAGACCGCTCGACTGTTCGTAAAGATTAAAACCCTTCGTGACATGGGCCTTTTTCTTGAGCAGACCGCCCTTGCCCTTGCAATCAAATTCAAGAGTCGCGACAGGAGCCTTGTCCGTAAACACCTGGACGCCTTCCAGGTACAAGTAGCCCTCGGTCGCCGTAGAGCCGCTCACCGTAATGCCCTTGACGCTAATCTTCTTGACCAGGTGCTTGTTATAGGCATCCATCGCATCGAGGCGGTAAACCATGTTGTAGATGGCGTCCTTGCGGTGAGTCGCCGAATAGCGCAAAGTCAACAGCGGCTGGAATTCCGCAAGGCCCTCTTTCGTTTTCTTGCCCTCGACACTCTGCGGCTCGTCGATAATCAGAATCGGGTTCGTGCTCGCAATAACATCTATCGGGCGGCGACTGCGGAACTCGTCCAGCTTCATACGGATACGGCGCGCGTCCTTGCCCGTAGCGTTGAACGCCTGCGAGTTAATAATCATCACGTTGATGTGACTGTCCGACGCGAAATGGTCAATCTCAGTCAGGTTCTGCGAATTGTAGATAAAGAACCGGATGGACTTGCCGTATTCTTCCAGAAAATGTTCCTGCATAATCTGGAACGACTTATAGACACCCTCGCGAATGGCGATGCTCGGCACCACCACGATAAACTTGGTCCAGCCATAGGCACGGTTCAGCTCGTACATCGTCTTGATGTAGGTGTAGGTCTTGCCCGTACCTGTTTCCATTTCGATGGTCAGGTTGTAACGGCCTTCCAGTTTTTCGGACTGCGGCAAAAGATTCGCCGACTGCACCGCCTGCAAGTTCGCAAGCACCTTGGAATCGCTCAGCTCGGGCACCAGACGCTGGTTGCAAAAACCGGTCACGCCCCTCTGCGCAGGCACACTGCCGCCAAAGAGCTTGGTCGTACCCGAATCCATCAAGTAGCTCGATTCCAAGTAGGGCTGCCCCGCGAAAACATCGCAAACGGCCTTCGCGGCCTCTGCTTGGAACTGCTGGTACTTGAACTGGATTTTCATAATGTAAAAATTAAGTTTTTTACACCAAAAAAATCACTCACAGAACGTATTTCAACAACTTTCTCGGGAAAAAGTCCGAACGCCTTGCCTCGTCACGGAGTTTTTCGTACAAATCTGCAGAAACATCCTCTACGGGATTTTTCTTTTGAATGTCATTCCAGCTCATTTCACGGGCATATTGATACGGGATATACGAAACAGCCTTGATGAACGGATGATCCCCCGGCTGAAGAATACATGTTGTATCTTCGCTGCGCATACCGCGATACGTGGAGGCATTTACCACCAAAGAATTCCCTTCAGGATTCCTTTCGGAAATCACGAAGTGAATGTGGCTTGTCGGGCCACTGAACATAAAGAAACTCTGCGGCATGGTTACGCAAACTCTTTTTCGTAGATTTCACGTTCTGCAAGGACCGTGTCAATTTCTTTTTTGTCCTTGCCCAATGCTTCCATAATCTTGCGTAGCGGCAACGGAATAGAAGACCCCTGCGGATCTTCCCATTCAGGGAGCTTGTGCGCAACATTGTTCACAAGATCCCACTTGTCCATCCTGCCGTATTTGTCCACAATCTCGCCAATAGTATTTTCTTCGGCACGAGACAATTCAAGAATCTTTTCGTTGACCGAGGTATCCCTTATGGCGATATCGTATCCGTCCCGCAAAAAGAACTTGTCCCATTCCTTTTGAAACTTGTCGCAGGACTCGTTCATGATAAGATTGTAAAGCCTAGAAAGAACAGGGCCATGCGGCATCGAATAGTACTCGTCGTTAGAAATCGACGAATCGTATTTATCAATATGCAGCCTGTCCGAAAGATACATCAACTTGATGACCTTCATGTAATTGATGGATTTCACGTCCATCCGTTTCATAATGCACGCGATTATGCCCATGAGCTTTTCTACGTTAAAAAGCATAATGCCTCCATCAAGTTGCAGTGAAAATATACATAACTCGGACTCAATTTCATATACTCCTTTCCTTGCAGACAAGCCAAAAACAACCGCAAGGCATTGATTCTTATACAATTTTGCTCTTTTGAGCACTATAAAATATATAAATCTTTTGGACTATTGTCAAGAGGGAACTTGAAAAGCCCCATTTTTTCCCATTACTGTAATCTTGGCACTTTTACTGCAATTTTATAGAAATTGGTATAGTCAGAAACAATTTCTGCATTATCGAGGAGATTTTCTCCGAATGTATCGTTTACTTCGCCATATTTCGGGTAGATTACAACACATGGCGGAACATCCTGGACGTTCAATTCGCCGTCCTTAAACCAGCCCAGTTCGGCCAATATTTTCTTGTCACGAGCATAGCCACTAATTTCTTGGATATCTTCCCAACCAATTTCGCCATTTTCGTAATAAGGCTTATATTTAGCATCTAAAATCAAACGCTCGGCCGAATCACCTTTTGCAACTTTCAAGTAATCGCAAGTGCCAGTGCAGCCTTTCTTCTGGAATTCAATCTGGTCAGGATATTTCTCATTTAACTTGCTATACGTATACAATTCAAAAAGCCTAGCCATATCTATCCAGAAAGGAGCGGTTTCATAGGATTCTTCTTGGTCTACATTACGAATAGAATTATCGAAATGCCGCAAAAGCATCTTGGCTACGTGAATAGTCTCGCTATAATGACGGAATAATTTATTATGAGAAATTCTTGCAACCTGATACACTTCTATATCACTAGAAACATTAATAAAAGCAGCGAAAAGCCTATTTAAACGACTTTGCAATTCAATACGATATTTATCAAAACCTTTATAGCTACAAATCCCACGATACGCAAAATACAAGGCTTTCTTCAGCAAGCGATTTTCTGGGATATCTTCGGTATATTCTTGAAAACGACAATACGCTCTATCCTCACGTTGCGTACACACGTTTTGTTGAACATGTGCAGGAACATAAATTCGCCCTCGAATCTTTGAATTAAGATTATCTTCTTGATTTACATATCCCTTCTTGAGTCCTCTTTTTACAAGTTTTTCAAGAAGAGTTATATAGTGCAATAAAATCAGTGGAGTAACTTGGCACAAGTTCTTATCCACTGTAATTTTAGGAGAATCAAATTCTATCCCATAACAACGGCTGAAATAATTAACTTCCGGATCTGAATCAACCGCAAGCGCAGTTATAAACATTTCCACAAAGTCAATATTATCCATTTTGGGTGTTACTACAATAGCAGATTCATTCTCGACCAGCCAAGAAGTTCCTATATAGTAGCTAGCTTGCAAAATAGTTTCATTTTTCCAGCCAAGTCCCAAATACTTGGGGGCCTCCATGTAGCCTTTCTTTAGCAGTCGGCACGTAGAAAGAAAACCCTTTAAGTCGTCACTCAAGGATTCAAGCGATACTTTACCGTGTTCTTTTAATTTAAGGGGCTCCATCACTCTACTGGATCAATAAATTCCTGGATAGAAACCTGCTTGGGCTCAGTTTTGATAATTCCATCCTTATAGTATTCTTGCATTAACGGAAGGATTTCATACTGCCATTTCATATCCAAATCAACTGGATTCTCGGCAAGGAAGTAACTATGGCCGACCATCATATCCTTGATATCCATATCAACTTTATTGTCTTCAAGGAATTTCTTGACAGAATCAAACAACTTTAATGATTTTTCGCGAACACTCTCGGTTTCAAATCCATCCCATTCCTGAATAACACTTCTATCGGATTCCAAGGTTTTGAATGCAAATCTACGGCGAATAGCGTAATCAATGGTTCCAACGCTGCGATCCGTCGTATTCATTGTGCCAATAATGTATAGATTAGAAGGAACAGTAAAATCCAATTGTGAATATGTTAATTTGGCCTTTACCTCATTCACCTCACCTTCACGTTTATCAGGCTCAAGAAGCGTTATTAATTCGCCAAAAATCTTTGATACATTGCCACGATTTATTTCGTCAATAATCAGTACGTATGGTTGCTTATCAGAATCTGTTTTTGGAGCATATTCTTTTTGAACCGCTGCAATAATCGCATTGGCATAATGAGGCCAGTTATTTTCGCCGTGTTCAATATCGCCATTTGCCTGATTCTTTATTTTTTCAATATTTACAGGAGATGGCGATTTTGTCGGATCTAAGATTGTCGATCTCGTACTACGGACCTGAATTGTAGCGCCACCGTCATACCAAACATCAATTTGGAATTTTCCAGAAAATGAGGGAATTGTCTTTTTATTTTCAAATCCCTTTATAGATTGTAGATACTTATCGAAGTTAGAATCAAAATCTTCATCCTTCTTAGTCCTTGCATTCTCACAGATGATTTTAAAGATTCCTGGCTTGGGTTCATAAGTGACTCCGCCTATGACCTTCTCATTTTCATCTTTGACGGGAACAGCCTTTAAGCCTTCTACAAAAGATTCATAATCCATTGTTTGATGGAAGGTGACAAAAGCAATTCGTTTTTCGTTAATCAGTTCGCGATAGCGCTTCATCAAATCTTCACGATTTTCCGATTTAGCCATGGGATCACCCATCACTGATAAGGCTAGCTCCGCCGTTTCGTATGTTTTGCCTGTTCCAGGAGCTCCCTGAAGAATTATATTCTTTTTCTTCTTTAAAAGAGATGTCAATTCATCCATATACTCTACCTCTGGAACATCTTCTAATGGTTCCGGTTCCTTATTTTCAAGTTCCTCGTATTTTTGTTTGCCCCATTCGGTGTCAACTTCAAAAATGGTATTCTGCACGGTGGCATTACGAACCTTACGCTTGAGCCCCGACGTTGTCACTTCAGATTCGGGATTATAATAATCCCATTGTTCGACATTGACGAACTGTTCCCAAGTGTCTTGCGTCGCACTATTTGAACTTAATGATTCATAGTAGCAAGGGCAATCCGAAAAAAACACACTACCATTAAAATCAAAGAATTCGTGTTTTCTATTTTCTATAAATTTGGAAAGTTTCGCTTCGTGAGCAGCATTTTCTTTTATAAAAGCCTTCGTTCGACCTGCAGCGACAATCTTTTTCCCATTTGTCAATAGAAGAATATCATTTTCTTTAATTTTCTTAATCGTTTTCAAAAGCTTCGTAACCGTAGCGCCATCTTGTACACCGTACCGTTGCTGCGTAATCCATCGATTTTCAGACACCGCTCTTTCTATTTTGTCATCATAAGAAAGGCGTGCGATGTAATAGCGGGTTCTTTCATCATACTTTACCCATTGTTTCCACAATCGGTCGCCAAAATCCCAAATAGATTCCTCATCTTGTTTCTGTCTTATGAGAAACCGCTGTAAAGCAGATATCGGCGCAGTATTGGCATTTTCCATACCATACTGGGCGGCTAAATACCTCAATGACTCTACTTTGTAAATAGGGACTAGCTTTTTTTCTGAATACAAAAAAGCAACTTTCCATTTAAATACGTCGAAGAAACCTTCAATGCCATCTATATCTTCAAAACGCCCTTCACGTGCCGCTTGGATAACTTTTTTGATATTGCTCAATACATAATCAGACGCTTCTTCAAATGTTGTTCCAACCTCTTTAAGCCAGGCATATCCATTTTCAATGTAGCCATTCTTAGGCGGGTTCTCATCATTCTTAACTCGATATATGCCATATTTATATGCGCTGCCACCACGAATTCCACCAAGGTCCTTTGCTTTAAACTCAATCCATCGGCAAAAGTAATTGTCATTTTCCGTTGCTATGCCGGAATAGTCTTCTAACGTCATCGACATAGCCTTCTCATAAGGGAAGGCCTTTAAAAAATCAGAATATTGCTGAGACTTGTACACGTCCATTTTTAATCCATCCTTATTCAATTTATTCCTGGCTCTTCTATTGCACCCTTCTTAAACAGAAAAGAAATATTGTCCATCACCCATATGCTGAACTGTAAACTTCGGATCATTCAAAACTTTTTTCAATAGCTGTTTTTGAAATGGAATATGAACCGTCGCAATGTCATCCATACTATCTCTAAATATGGGAAGCTTATTCCATAAATTTGTAATTTGAGGTAAGAAATTTCCTCTTGAATCTACAATATCAGTTTTTTGAGAGAAATCCGGATATATTACGATTACAGGAAGACCACATGCATTTATACCATAGTCTATTTCTTCCCGCAGTGCTCGGCTAGATTTAGTATGACTGCTTAAAATCAGAATGATGTTTTTTGAACGTAATAAGCGGTCATGCAATCTCGGCTTTAAAGTCAATTCCCATGAACTTCCATCTCGGACATTATAAGTCTTATCATGAGAATTTACAAAATGAAAATCAGAATCCGTCGCTTTCCATGTCTTAATCATTTGATAGTAACAAAAATCGTAAGAAGCGTAAGCACCTAAATTTCCTTCATAGAAAGGTTCATCTACATAAAATGCCACATAATTTCCGGTTCGACAATTCATTTTTTCATTCCAAATCAATCATATAGAGCGTCAGGGCCTTTCGAAGGCAATTTATGTTGACCATCTAGAATAATCAATGGGTCTAATTCTTTTGGTTTTCTACCCCACCTATGAGTCTCTTCATATTTCATCTCATTTATTTGCTCTAACCAAACATCTAGCCAATCATGAAGTTCATTTTCACTTAATTCTGTCAAATGTGAAGTATCTAGTTCCATTCGCATTTCAGTGGCTTCTGCAGTAACAGAATACGTTGCAAGTTTTTGGCGTGTTTTATTATTCCATTTCTTTTTGACTAGTTTACTAAAACCTATTTCCAAAAAAATCCAAGGGGACAACGTGTATTCATGAACTTCATCAATTACACTAACCGACTCAGGAGTATTTAAAAGGAACAACGCGTCGCAATCATCAATTTCTTGCATTATAGCGGATGTAAGCATTGCGTGAACTTGGCTTGTCGTCATATTCCGATCTTTATAATCATAGCCTTTTGCTCCAGGTCTGCGGCACAAATCGTCTAATTTCCTTATTAGACCATCTGCACTATTCCAGACATATTTGTCAAGGAAACATCTTAATTTAAATTTTTTATTCAACCATCCAGCAAAAGCAAATGCCAGGTCCTCATCATTGTGAGAATGCGATATAAACACATCAAATTTGCCTTTTAGCTTGGGAAACCAAGCATCTTGAATAACATCACCCTCTAAAAAGCCATCTTCCGAAATGTATTCATGTAGTGAATCATTAGCCTGATTAACAACATCTGCAAAAAGTGATCTTCCTAGACCTTCATAATCATTAAATTTATCAACAGAACGCTTTCGCTGAAAATACATTCCCCTATATTCTTCTTGTTCATTAAATAAAGACCTATCAATGCTTATTTTATATCCTCTATACATACGACCTCCTATAATCCATATTGACGATACACTTCGTTAGTGTATGTAGTTACAGTATATTTGGGTTGATTTGCAAAAGAAAAATCGTCAATAGTTTTTTTAATCAAGTCTAATTTGAATTCAATATGAATCGTTTTGACAATGTCGTTCTGAATATATTCCTGTAATTTTCTAGGCCACCATGTTTGCAAATTGTACGGATTGGGAATCTTATTCCAACCTGCATAGGCTACAATTATCGGCAAACCATATGTTTCCACAGCCTGCTCAATTTCCCAATTTAGCATTCCTCGATTCGTTGCGCTATTCTCTGTCGCAATAAGCAACATACTTTTGGAATTGCGCATTCGTTCTAACAAACGTGCTTTTAAGGTTGCTTTTAGACTGTCATCCATTACAGCATATGTTTTATCATGACTGTTGCTGAAAGAGAAATCAATATCTTCATTTTCGGCCCAAGCTTTCATTAAATTAAAATATTTAATATCACTTTCTGTAGGATCCGTCGTTCCACAGCCATTAAAAGCAACATACACTCCATTACGATACGCCATGTTCTCTTCTCCACATTTTCTTTAAAGCAAGTAAATCCACTTTGTCAAAATCGTTCGTATAAACAACGATTGATATTTTTCCTGCAATTTCAGTCTTTCTAATTTCTTGCTCAAGAGCAATTAACATTGCACATAACGCCTGCGCATGATTTAACCCAGATCGCGATAATTTTGTCCCCCATAAAGGGAAAAAGATACTCCCTGCTTGAGCAATTGCATCAGCCTTAGTTAAAGCATTTCTCGTCGACAACATAATATCATCAATGGTCGCACGTGCTTTGTAGTCTTCATTATCGGTATCAGAAAGTGCAACTAACAAATATTCGTCATTACCGTTTGAAACAGATACCGTCGTTCCTATTGGAAACTTATTTTGCTTCCCTTTAGCTCGCATAATCCTTTCAGGTACAACATTTTGGATTTTTTTCACAGCTTCATCAATTTTCTTTCCATTATCATTCATCTTCTTTATCAACTGTCCATGAAGCGAATTTTCTGAAACAATGTAGCCATCAACAAGTGTGTCAAAGAAATTATTGACTCCAATAATGCGAATCCCTTCACACGAAAAAATATCACCAAATTTTATATCAATTTTTTTGTTACAACCAGACAAATGTATTGTAATAGATCTTTTTCTAAAGAACATAACTAAAGAATAAACAAGTGCCACGGCAATGGAAAATGCAAAGACTAGAGAAATATTAGGTCCAATAATACTTTTGATAAAAGAAGATACGGAAACAACAAATTGGCCTAATAACTTTAATTCAAAGAACTCAACAAGCCATTTTATAAAATTTTTTAACGCTTCAAAGACGCCCCAAAAGATTAGCAATGATTGCAAATAATGTTTTATCGTGTCATAAAATACATATAAAACATTATAAATCTTTGGATGCTTTTTTCTAAAATTTTCTATACATTCGTTAACAAATTCAATCATATTCTTACACCACCTTGACTGTAGTGTTGGGGCTAATTGTTTTGAAGATTTCGGTGACGTTGATTTTGGCGGAGTCGCTTTTGAAGCTGGAATCGCGGAAGACTGCGCGGAGGGGCTTGGCGGCTGCGATTTGGCGGATGGCGGCTTCGGGGATGTCGTTTGCGAAGCAGGCGACTAGATCGCCGTCGTTGACGTTATAGACTTGGACGTTTTCGATGGTTTCGTTCTTGATAGGAAGCGAGAGCGAGACGCCCCAATCGACGAGGCAACCGAATAGGAGATCCAGATCGGTGCGGCCGTCCTTGACGTTGCTGATTTGTTCGATGAGGTCCTGCTGGGAGATTTCGCCAGCGGAGTAATAGACGTCCTTCATGTTGGAGTCGTCGATTTTCAAGACGCGGAAGCCGATGTCCAACGGTTTTGCGGCTGCGGGCTTGTCGCTTGTGCTTTCGAACAGGTCTGTTTTGTCGGCGGCCGATTTTTCTTTGGCTTGTTGTTCCGCAAGGATTTTGTCGCCTGCGCGGCGGATGCGTTCCTTGCCAATTTCGCAGATGGTCTTGTAGCCCGCCTTTGCGGCTTCAGAATTTTCATCGCATTTTTCAGGTAATTGGACCATGATGAATTTGCGATGGCCACCATCTTCGGCATTCAATTGCATAACGGCATGAGCTGTTGTCGCGGAACCAGAGAAGAAGTCTAAAATTATGGAATCATTATTAGTTAGAGATTGAATATGTTCTTTGCAAACCTCAATCACTTTCGGAGTATCAAATGGAATATTCATTTCCTTAAGCAATGCTGTATCAGAGCCACCATAATACAACAACGACGGAATATTTTCCATCATATTTTCTTCAAGCAAATATTTTCGTCTTGGCTGAGTATTTTCATCAACACCAAAAAGAATTTCATTTTGAGATAAAAGTTTTTTCATTGTTTCTGGAGGATTTCTCCATCCTCGTTCAGGAACAGGGCAAGGCTTTTTTGTAATTGGATGAATTAGCGGAATAAAGTATTCATCCGGAGCCTTCTTTTTATTCGGCCAAGACATCGAAACAGCTTGATAAACTTTACCATTCTCATCAATTTTATTATATGCTAATTCGCCCCCACTAAAATCCGTTTGTATTCTCATCCAAGCAGCAAAATCATCATTCGCCTGTGCCAATGTGTAATTTGGTCCAATTTTTGCAAAATACTGAGATGCCTTCTTTATTATCAATTTTGCATTCTTTTTAGGGCGGAGCATTTTACATTTTTCAGCAAAAGAAATAAAGTCTCTTGCATACAGAACAATATACTCATGCTGATAAGAAACACCACGAGCATCACCTTTAGGATTTCGTTTATCCCAAACAATAACACCCAATTCATTAGCTTCACCAAAAACTTCTCTTGTTAAATTTTGAAGATTGGTTATCTCATTTTCGTCCATATTAACCAATATCACGCCATCATCGGTGAGCAGGTTGCGGGCGAGCAGCAGGCGGCTGTAAATCATGGAACACCAGTCGGAATGGAAACGGCCGTTGCTGTCGGAATTCTGCACCATGCGATTTCCTTCGTCGTCCACGGCGCCGCTTTCTTCGGCGTACTTGGCGCTGTCCATGCGGAAGTCGTCTTTGTAGATAAAGTCGTTGCCGGTGTTGTAGGGCGGATCGATGTATATCATCTTGACCTTGCCCAGGTAGCCTTCTTGCAGGAGTTTCAGAGCTTCGAGATTGTCGCCTTCGATGTAGAGGTTCTCGGTGGTGTCGAAGTTCTTGGATTCTTCCACGCAGGGGCGCAGCGTCTTGCGGATGGGTTTCGCGGCTTCTACCATGGCGTCGCGCTTGCCGACCCAGGTAAACTCGTAGGATTCGTCGCCTTCCGCGACGCTCTCGCCGAGCATCTGCTTGAGCGCATCGAAATTCACCGCCTTCTTCAGCTTGCCATCGGCGGCTTTGCTTTCGGTCACGCAATTCGGGAACAACGCGGCAATCTTTTCGACATTCATCTGCGCCATATCGGGAGTTTCAAACTTCATCTTGTCCATGGGATACCTTTTGTACGAAATATATAATTATATCGATTGCCAAAAGTGAGAAAAGTGTCGCGGAAACACAGAAATATCTTGATAAAAGTGTTGGAAAACCACACTTTTATCAAGATATTCAGAATACGAACGGAAAAACGGCGTTTTTAGCGAAATTTCGCCAACTTTCGCGATTTGCCGCTATTTTCATTGAAAAATCTATAATTTTTAACAGATTTTATGTTGAAATATCTATAATTTTAGGGTATATTTATGTTGAAAAATCTATAATTTTTGGATAAAAACGGCGAGGAAGCATGTTCAAACGCAAGACATACGACAAATTGAAGGAGTGGAAACAGACTTACTCCGGGCGGTACGCCTGCCTTCTGGAGGGGGCGCGGCGCGTGGGCAAATCCACCATCGCCGAGGAATTCGCCAAGAACGAATACGAATCCTACATCCGGATTGACTTCGCCAATGTCACAGACGAAATGCTAGATGTCTTTCGCGATATTTCCAAGCCGGACCTTTTCTTTTTGCGCCTCCAGGCAGAGACGGGCGTGAACCTCAAGGAACGTAAGTCCGCGATTATCTTCGACGAAATCCAGTTGCAGCCCAAGGTGCGCCAGGCAATCAAATACCTTGTTCAAGACGGCCGCTACGACTACATCGAAACAGGGTCGCTAATATCCATCAAAAAGAACATCCAGGGAATCGTTATCCCTTCCGAGGAGCACAAGATTAACGTCTATCCCATGGATTACGAGGAATTCATGTGGGCTATTGGCAAAGATCCCGCGGTGATACGCGAAATCTACAAGGCCAAGACACCCATCGGGAACGCCACCAACAGAAGCCTGATGCGTGATTTTCGGCTTTACATGGCTGTCGGCGGCATGCCGCAAGCGGTCGATGCATACATCCGCAAGGAAAACTTCGAGGTCATCGACGGTATTAAGCGGAAAATCAACGACCTGTATTTTGACGACTTGAAAAAACTGGACCCGACAGGACGTTTGTCCAACATTTATAAAGCTATCCCGAGCCAGCTCGCGCTGAAGAAAAAGAACTTCACAATCACTAAAGCGACGGGCAAGCAGAAAACGCCAAAAGACGAGGAACGCTTTTTTGAACTGATGGATTCAAAGACGGTGCTCGCCTGCTACCACGTGAGTAATCCGGCCTCGGCCCTAGCACAGACAAAGGATTTGGACAAGTTCAAACTCTACACCGCCGATACGGGACTTTTTATCTCGCTGATGTTCGACAACTCGAAACAGACCAACGACATTTACAAGAAACTCCTGAGCGACAAGCTGGATGCCGATTTAGGTTACTTGTACGAAAATGTCGCGGCCCAGATTATCGCAGCAAGCGACAGGGAGCTGTATTACCACACTTGGCAAAAAGAAAACAGTTCGCATTACTACGAGATAGACTTTCTGCTATCGCACGGCCACAAGGTTGTCCCTGTCGAAATAAAGTCTTCGGCGGCGCGGAACCACGAATCCATCGACCAGTTCGCCAAAAAATATTCCAAAAAGGTTTACCGCAGAATCCTCTTCTCGCAAAAAGACGTTGGCCACGTAGGGACTCTGCAACTCAAGCCACTGTATATGCTACCGTTTGCGATTGAGGAGATGTAGGTGCTTACACGTTGGATTGTCCAATTGCCAATCCAAATTTCGTCATAATTGTTTTAAATTCAGCTACATAATTAGGGCTTAAAATATGGTTTTCCTGGAAGGAGCCATAATCAATGGCATTTAGATCATCTCTTGACGAGTACTTATTCGCCGATAGTTCTGACTCCTTTAATGTTGCAGATACGATTACCTGGCAATTAAGTTCCTTGAAAAGTGTTATCATCTGCTCTTCCTTTGAAGAGTCAATTTCTCCTTCTCTAAAGGAATCAATAATGATTGGAAACGGAAGAT
>Ga0247608_10003412_pt1 | contig 18529 bp, 16 predicted proteins | sample 176DNAGHGlowgp2_FD_193490 | JGI IMG/M metagenome (GOLD analysis project Ga0247608, IMG submission 193490) | Sheep rumen microbial communities from Palmerston North, Manawatu-Wanganui, New Zealand - 1766 DNA GHGlow gp2 | ecosystem: Host-associated > Mammals > Digestive system > Stomach > Rumen ... | reverse complement strand
ATTCATTATTAAAAGCAGAAAATGCTTATCAGAAACCCACTACAGGCATTCCTGCAAGTGATTTAGCTTCTGGTGTACAGACAAGCTTAGGTAAAGCAGATACAGCACTGCAAACAATTAAGACTGTTAATGGTCAAAGTCTAGTTGGTAGTGGTGATATAGAAATCCTTGAGCCTGGTACTATTGAAACACTTGTGATAGATGATACTCCAGAGGCCGATAGCAACAACCTTGTAAAAAGTGGTGGAGTAGCACGTGAAATAGTGTGGGATGTTACCGCGCGTAATAGTAATGCTACATTCGCATCTTTGAGTGCTTTGTTAAGCGACGCAAATCTTGCAACACTTATTCCAACCACTATTCGCAGGGGTGGAATGCAGATTCGTTTTGTACATAGTAATGACAATAACTACGTACAGTACAGATTGATGGCAACATCATTCAGCACAATAGAAAGTGATTGGGAGAGTGTTGAAACAATAAAGGATTCTTTGAGTGCATCGAGGAAATTTAATGATAGCGAAATACAAAGTGGGTATTGGACAACCGTAAATGGAATATATAATGCTTATACTCAAACGTATGTATGCACCAAAAACTATATAACAAGGGATATAAGAGAGATTAGAACTCACAATGGAGTAAAAATCATGTTGGTTGCATGGGATGAAAACGACACCTATGTCGGCACATGGTTTGGAAATGGATTTGTAAAGCAATTTGATGCCAATTATGTAACACGGGTTATTGATTTATCATATTTCTATTACAATTATCCAAATTATAGATTTAGGATAAATGTGACAAATGTGTCATCTGAAACAGTTGATGTAAACACTTTCCTAAATAAAACAACTTTAACGTATATCACTGCCGCAGTACCAGATTCTATTGCCGATACATGCCTTGAAGCAAACCTTTCATTTGGAAAAGTGCTAAGTACAGATATATGGAGTAATGCCACGATAACAGGAACTGGTGTCTTTAATGTTCTACAAGCAAACGAAAGCCTTTTTGGGAAAAGACTTGCAACAAAGCCCTATATGAGGTTTTTTTCGCCAGTAACTATTAAGCCAAAACAAGGCTATGTTATGTCTGTAACAAGATACAATGCAGATTATTCTTTTTATGACCAATTTTCCGCATGGTCAACCTCTCCATATACATTTAGTAGGAATGACCTTTATTACAGAATAACCATTAAGGCATCAAACGAAAGTGTTATAAGTGGGCAGAACGTTGGAAACTATCTTGTTGCTTCTGTTGATGAGGGGACTCCATCGGATAGATTGTTGGCTGAATACTCTAACGTGAAAACCGTCAATCACAGAGGATATAATGTGGTAGCTCCAGAGAACACAATCCCTGCTTATGAGATGTCAGCAAAACTTGGTTACAAATATGTTGAAACCGATGTGTTGTTTACATCAGACGGTGTGCCAGTATTGATGCACGATGATACAATCAACAGGACGTGTTGCATGGCATCAGATGGTAGTGCAATTAGTGGAACTATAAATATTTCGGATATTCCCTACGCAGATTTAATTTCTTTGTATGATGCTTGCACGCCATCGCAGTATGCGAAATGGCATGGTACAAAAGTACCTACCTTTGCAGAATTTATGTCATGTTGTAAGAAAAAGAATCTTCATCCTTGGATAGAATTAAAGTGGACACACACCTATACACAAAGCGAAATTCAACAAATTATATCTACGATAAGGCAATATGGCATGGAGGAAAATGTGTCAATCATATCCTTCTCGTATGATGCACTTTCACTTGTTGCACAACAATGGGATAGTGTTGAACTTGGGCTTAACGGAACGGTTGAAAATGCTAAATTGCTGAGGACTGGTAAAAATAGAGTATTTATGATTTATAACCAAAGTACTGACTATTCCGATGCAGTAGAAGAAGGCTTCCAAGTGTGTGTTTATACTGTTGACACAGCAGCACAATTAGCAGCTTTAAGCAACCCCGCTTTTGATTCCATCCTTACAAACAATTTATCTGTTAGCGAAGTGTATAATACATTAAATCTAACATAGTTCTTGTAATAACTCAATACGAAACAAAAAGGTATTATAGCAAAGCAGTTGTTAAAGATGTTAATAGATATATTGCAATTAATGAATAGTTAATTATTGTTAAAGTCTTTTATACTATAAATATAGTTAGTATATTTGCAATCAAATAGGCACTTGTTGGTATAATTATTAACTTAATATTATTAAAATTATGGAAGAAAACAAAATTATGCCTCCTATTACAACTTATAAAAGCATAATAAGAAAGACAGGAGAAGAAGTAGAAATTATTGCGTTTAATCAACCAAACAATGGTGAAAGGTCTAATGAAGATTGGGTTACTTATATTGATTCTAATGGAGAAGAACATATAAAGGAACATCTTAATCTACAATTAGATTTTAAACCTTGTGATATGTTTGATAAACTTAAAAGTATGTGGAATACTCCAACATTTAATACTAAATTTCCTTCAAGTTATAATGTTAGATATTATGATATTGTAAAAGAATTAGTAATAAATCATAATTATTCTCTTAATTCTGCTAGTGCTAAAGCAAAAGAAATAGTTGACGCAACTAAAGATGAATATGAAGAGAAAAATAATAATGAAATTATTAACAATTAAATTTTAAAATTATGGCTAAATCAAGTAGTAAATCAACTAGTAAATCTAGTTCTTCAACAAAAACTAGTAATAGACCAAAACCCATGACTCCAAGAGCAGGTTTTACAGCTAATCGTAGACGTTATGGAGAAGGTGGTAGGACATAAATATTTATATAAATCAGAATTAGTGTTACTGAAGATAATACCTGTATTATTAGCAGTGTGTTACTTTAGTAACACTATTCTTTCTCTTTATGGATTTGAATATCCTATATTTTCAATTCTTGGTGGAATGTCTATTTTACCTATGATTTTCCTTTATCTTTCTTCTTATGTTTTTAGATTTTGTGAATATCATAGAATGTTTTTACATTATGTAGTATTTAATGATATTTTTACTTGGATTGACTTTACTTATGGATTTCCATTTGATAATAGAGAGTTAATTGCTATACACATAAGTGTTGCTTGTATATTCCTTTTTATAATATTATATTTGAAATTAAGGTCATGAAACAAGATTTAAGTAAACTTCTTGCTAATACAATGATAGAAGTAGCGAATAATATAAAAGCTGGAAATTCTCATTTATCTGAACAAGAACAATCTGAAATTCTTGATATGCTTACTCATACTTCTATGAGTGCTGAAGAAGTTTGTGTATATTTACATATTTCTAGACCTACATTAACTAATTATGTTAGAAATGGAACTATTCCTAAAGGGCATAAACTTCGAGGTAGAAATGAATTGATTTGGTTCAAAGATGAACTTATCAATGCTTTGAAAGACTAACTTACTGAAAGTTAGTCTTTTTTGTTTTTATTTATCATAGTTTTATATTATATTGTCTTTGTCGTAATTTTGCACTATCTTCTAATTGCGCAATAGAGATAGGTATTATTATTTATTAACAAAGTTAAAATGAAATTATTATGGACAAAGACAATGTTCTTATTTTCCCTGATGCAGTTACAAGAGGTTCTGCTGGTGGTATTGACCCTAATCTTCTGCTTGCTCTTAATAACAATGGCGGATTTGGTGGTAATGGCAACTGGATTTGGATTCTTTTCCTTTGGCTTATTTGGGGTAACAATGGTTGGGGCAACAATGGTTTCGGCAATAATAACGGAACTGGTTTCCTCTCTAATCAGCTGAATAATACTGCTGGTCGTGATTTACTTTTGCAGGCTATTAATGGTCGTGCTGATGCTGCTTCTCAACTTGCTCAGATTACCAACACTGGTGTTGAGTCTGTTAAGAATGCTTTGTTTACAATTCAGTCTTCAATTCAGTCTGTAGGTAGTCAAGTTGGTATGAGTGGTCTTGAAACTATCAATGCTCTTCAGCTTGGTAATGCTGCTATCTCTCGTCAGATTTGTGAATGTTGTTGTGAAAATCGTCTTGCTATTTGTCAGCAGACTAATGCTTTACAGGCTACACTTGCTGCTAATCACGCAGAAGATATTCTTCGTTCTTCTCAGGCTCACGCAGAAGATAGGTTGGATGTTTGTCAACAAACTAATGACCTTAAAACTCAGAGTCTTGTAAATACTCAAGGTATTAAAGATGCAATTTCTGCACAGAGTACTATGATTAATGACAAGTTCTGTGAACTTGAAAAGCGTGAACTTCAGAACAAGATTAATAGGCAAGGTGATATTATTACTCAGCTTCGCAATCAGATTTCTAATGACCATCAGACACTTCAGTTTAATGCTGCTTTCCATGCTCTTGATGACAAGATTGATGCTATTGCTGCAAAACAGCCTAATACTGTTCCTGTACAGTGGCCTAATCTTGTAGCTGCAAATGCCACTCCGTATATTGGTCAAAGTTATTATCCTGGCTTTTATGGTAATTATGGTGGCTGGGGTGCTGGTGTAAATGGTGGTGTAATACTGTAATAATGGATAGGAGGTAAAAGTATGAATTGTTGTAATCCAGTTATAGCAACCAATGCAGGTGGTATTCCATATATAGTATCCACTAACACTACCATAGGAACAGAAACTATTAATATTGCTCTTGGTGCTCGTAGAATTCAGCCTATTGGATATATGTCTATTATGATAAGTGATGTTATTCCAGCTGATACTACTACAACTTTACCTGTAAATCTTACACTTAATGATGTAACCAAAGCATTAACTCTTCCCAATGGTACTCCAGTAACTGCTGCTGAATTATTAAATGTTGGTAATATACTTGTGTTTAATGATAGGACTAGAGGTTTACTTACTCTTATGTCTAGAACAGTAGCTTAAATTATTAATAATAAAATTTAATTAACTATGTTTTCTACTTTAAGTAAAGGAAATGTTCTGTATGGACTTGATAGACGAGATAAAATTAAATGGTTTACTGCGTCTGTAAAAGATATAGTTCCAGTATACGGTAAAACTGCTCCAAATATGTTTGGACAATTACCAGAGCTTAGACTTAATATTACTGTTGATATAAATGGCGAACAAAGAGAGTTCCAACAAGTGCCCAGTAATAATGCTATTGCTGATTTTGGAGATAAAGCGTTTGTCATCGCAGATAATAAAGATTCTCTCTACAATTATATTAAATCGTTACGTCAAAAAAGTAAAGATGTTGTAGATAATGCTCCTTATCATGAATCTCTACTCCCCCAATATGATGAAGTTTTGAATGACCTTAATCCAGGTAGTGCAGGTAGTGATGAAGTTAAGGAACTTAAAAACGAAGTTGGAAGTTTAAAAGCACAACTTGCAGAAGCAATTTCTTTACTTAAAGAAAGAAAATCTAAAGCTGAATAATAATTATGATGGTAATTAGATTTCGTAGTGAGTCTGAAGCTAAAGACACACTGAAAAAGTTAAAGAAGATGAAGTCATTTGTAAAAGAAATGATAGAATGCTTCGAAGATAAGATTGAAGAAGATGATGACGAAGATTATCGTTATGATGATGAAGAAGACTATGAGCATATGAATGAACATCGTGGCTCTTATCGTCGTGGTCGTTATCGTCGTGGAATGTAATGTTTAATCAATAGGAGTGGCTACGGCTGCTCCTATTTAATATCTTAAAACTATGCATAGAAGAGAAAATTTTACAGCATATGAAACTATGCCTGAAGATTTAGCTATTTATTTAAGTCATAATGGTCCTCATTTTAATAAAGAAGCTTTTGAATTTGCAATAAGCAATATGTATAAAGATGAAGATGAAGATAAAGATGACTTTAAACCCATTGATAAAAGACAAGTTGATGCTATTCTAGCAAAATATAATATTAAGATTAAAAACAATAAATTATATGATGCAGCTTATGTTGCAAATATGTGTATTGCTGATTATCTTAATAGTAGTATAGCTAATGAACAACTTATGGCTAAATTTATTAAAGATACATTAGATGATCCAGATGGTTGTGAAGGTCTTATTTTTAATCGTTGGATTGCTGATATGAAATGGATTGGTATTCCTATTCCGTGGGATGAATTTATATGATTAAACAAGTATTTAATGTTAAACATTATTGGAAGGTTATAGTCTATTATGATGTAGATTATAACCTTTTTGATTATATAGAAGATGATTTATATTCTGTTATAGATTCCAGCAAATCAATAAAAAGAATATATAACAATATGTCTACATATAAAGCTAAAGCTGTTACAATTTCTGATATTCACAAACATAAAAGTGTAATACTTTTTAATAAGCATAAATCATATTATGATTATATTAACTCTATTGTACATGAAGCAGAACATATAAAACAGGCTATGCTTAAATCTTATAATGTAGAAGATTATGGTGAACCTCCTGCTTATACAATAGGTTTCTTAGCTATGAAGATGTTAATGATATTAAAGTATTTGTATTAATATTAAACTTTAACTATCTTTTTGCACATTTCAATTTCACTACGCAAACGAATTAAATTTCAAGGCTTTAAGTTGTTCGGACATGGCAAAATTTTGGCATATACGCCAAAGGGAACAGAAAAATAGACAGCATTCATATTTGTAGGTATTGACATAATTTTATATATTTGTTGGCAGAAAAAACTAAATAGTAAATATAAGATTACAACAAATTCCCCCGTAGAGGAAGATGATATTGGTTATACTTATGAGTTTGATATTATTGTATGTTATGTTTTTTGGTTAATAGATGATAGTGTATTTGTTGTTGCACAATACTATCTCCCTTCTACGGGGGTTTTATATTCCAAGAAATAACTTAATACTTATTATAATATGGCCTCTATTGCATCTTTAGTTTCTGAGTTTGCTCATAGTTTAGGACAACCTAATAATAAAGCACTTAGAGAAAATATAAAACTTTTGATTATTCATACTCGTAATGAAATAATTAGACGTAGTTATGAAAATCATGGTTATGTAGATAAAATTCTTACACAACGATATAAAGTTAGTCTTAAGAATACTCTTGATGGAGAGATTACTCTTCCTGAAGGATATGAAGGAATAAAAATTGATACTATTCTTCGTACTGAACAACAAGTTCCAAGACCTGTAAGATTAACTAATAATCTTCCTTTTGATAGAGTAAGTACAGCAGGATTTAAAACAAATAGAGAAATTCCTTATATAAAAGAAACTACTGCAAGATTTAGAGGTTCTGTTCCAGGTCTTTGTGGTATGCCTTGTTATGATTATATAAATGGATATATTTATATATTTCCTGCTGATAATAGAGGTTTAACTATTGGAAAAATAATAATAGAGTCTGCATTTGAACATCCTACTCCTATAGACGTTGATAATGGTGTTACTACAGAATGGGATGCTTTTATGGATACTAATGAATGGCTTCTCTCTGAAGATATGATTGGTCAACTTAAAGAAATTATTTATAAGAGAGATTTGCTTACTCAAATAAGAGAAACAAATGAAATTCCTGCAACTATAAAATTTAATGGTTAATAAACAATGGCACTAAAAGAAGCTCCTATAACATTTAGAGCGTATTACAAAAAACTTATACAAGATTATACGCAAATTAAAAAAGATGCTCTTTCTGCTTTAGAAGAATTAAATATTACAGAAAAAGTTCTATATGAAGAAATTAAGTCTAATGCTGATAGATATAAACAAGAATTTGGCATAAACCTTTTCAAATATGACGAATTTGTAAACAATGAATATTCTGATGGTACATTTGTACGTTTAGCAAAAGGAGCTTTTATAAATCGTAAAAATAATTATCTACTTGTATCTGATTTATTTGATTTATATAATTTAGCTAAAAAACAAAAAGATATTTATAATCTTAAAAAAGATATTGAATTATATAATAAAATACTTGCTTTAAAATCTAAAGATTATAGTCATATTCTTCAAACATTTTATTTTGAAGTTCATAAGAAAATGATACTTAAAGGATATGGTTATGTATTTGAAAATGATTTAGGTTGGACTTGTATAAACAGATGTAAAATAGATAGAGTTAAAAGACATCTTGACTTTGCAGCTACAAAAAAGAAAAAAGAAGAAATTTTAGCTAGAGGAGGAAGATTATATAATAAAGAAGAAGAAAAATGGTGTAAAGAAAATAATGTACCATATGATGGTGAACAATATGCCGTATATCAAAATATAGAGTCTTGTTATGAAATTCCTCTTATAGATTGTAAATTGCCTAATGGTAGAAAATTTAAGTTTAGTATTGCAGATACAAGAGGTAGAGAAGTTAGAGGTAAGTCTAATAAAGATTTAATAAATGAAGCAAATGGAAATTTAGAATATATCTGCGATTTAAATGTAGGTCTTAATACTAAATTAAACATTTGCAATGAAATGGATAAAACTCTTTATATTAATTTTATAAGAAATGAAAATCAAACACCAATTAACGCTAGGGCGACTCATAGGAAAAATTGATAATGATTTTAATATCAGTGAAAGTGATTGGATACCTCGTGTTGCTGCATGGGTTACTGATGCTCTTTCAATGATGCAAGTTCTCCCTATGGAACGTAAGAAAAGACAACTTGAAGTTAGTGAAAGAATTGCACAATTTCCTGTTTGTCTTAATCCTACTGAAATAAGAGTATTTACAAAAGATGGTTGTGAAATTCCTCAATTAGATAGTTCAAAAGGTTCTTGTGGTTGTGGCTCTAGTGGTTCATCACAAGAACTTGCTGTTATTAATCCTTATAATAAAACTGGAGTCAACTACATGGAAGTTGTTAATCGTAGAAATGGAGTTGGCAGAAATTTTGTATTAGATGGAAATAAGATTGAACTTAATTTTGATACAGATTATATTATTGTAGAAAGCTATGAGGTTGCAACGTATTATGATGATTATTATGACTGTGATTGTCCTTATATTTATGACAATGGTTTATTGCTTGAAGCCTTAGCATGGTATTGTTTATTTAAATATCTTAGTCGTGGAAGTAAGCATCAAGTATATGATTTAAAAAGTCAAAATCCTGCTCTTAATCCATTCTTACAATGGAATGCTTTAAAGACCAAAGCTGCTACTTCAGTTAAAATTGATTTAAATGAACATGGCGATGGTTGGAATAATTTCTTTTATAATAGTACATTTTTACCTAGAGGATAAGATATGGCTAAAATTGTAAGTAAATTAGATTTAAATAAAACTCCTCAGCTTGTAGATAATAATTCTTTAATATTTGCAAAAAATATTAGAGTATTAAAAGATGGAATTATTGGTCCTGATTTTCCAATAGATACTGTATTATCTACGCCAGGAGTTATTTTAGGTTATATTGTTGGTTTAAATTCTACTATATATCTATTTGTTGGTGAAACTTCTAGTACATATCCATTATTAAATTTAAATCAATTTTACTCAGGTCTTGTTCCTAGTGGTGGTGTATTAAATTCTTATAGTTTAACTATTAGTAATAAGTATGTAAATTATACATACGTTTGGGAAAAAGGACAAGATTTATCTAGTTATGCTAGTTCTATTATTGTATCAGCTTTTGGTGGTACTTTAGTTAGACAAGCACAACGTACATCTCTAGCATCACATTATCCGTTTACTACTAGAATTGATATAAATTTCTCATATATTTTAGAAGATGAAGAAATATTTGATAATACAAATATATTATATGAAAGAGACGAAGCTGATATAGCTTATAATATATATTCTTATAATGAGGATACAAAAGAATTATATAAAATAGATTCTGCTTGGTCTTATTCTGGTGGTAAAATACATGGTTTATGTACTACAAATAATACAGGAGAAATAATATTAACAGTTTGTGAATATTTTGAAGGAAATTCTAATGTTTCTGTTCCAATTAAACATATAAATTTATCACATGCAAATGTTGAAGACGAAACATTATATACTCAAACTCCAAATATACCTCTTACAAATTTAATTTTACATAAAGAACGTTATAGTAAACCTATACCTAATGGTGTATATCAATTTTTTATAAGATATAAAATATATAATGATGTTTATACTGAATGGTTTCCTTGCAGTGAAGAATGTTTTACAGGTAATATTAATGTAACTAATACTATTCAAGGTTCAATAAAATATGTTGATACAACTTTAAATAGTGATGAATCTTTTATATTTACTGTTAATCATTTGTTAAATGGAAAAAATGGTACACCAAATTATGTTAAGAATTTTACAGAGTTTCAGTTAGGTTTTATTATTTCTCATGATGATAGTGTAAATGCTAGAGCTTGGAAACATTTTAGTATGAGTTCTGAGCCTATAGATATTTATTTTGATTATGACGAAAATTTTATAACTGAAATAAATATAGATGATTTATTGAGGTCAGTATATGAAATTTGTAATGTTAAAAATATAACATATTTTAAAAATAAACTTTATATTGCTAATTATGAAGAAAGTAATGTAAATGAAGATTTATCTAGTTATGTAAGAGATATAAATTGTGAAATTGTTCAAGAAGAATTAAACGAAGATACTGCTGGTTTAAATCCTCCTGTAATACCAGGAACAAGTTATTATGATATAGCAAATAGAGAATCTGATTTTATTACTAAATCTGATAATATAGAAAATATAAGTTCTGGTGCTGGAGAATTGTTTAAACTGTATTATAGTTCATATTCTGATTTTGATCCAGATGTATTTTTTATTAGGTCTGGATTAGATAAATCTATAAATAATAATAAAGCATTGCCTACATTTTCTATTATCCCTACAAATGATGATGATGACTTTGAAGATATATTATTTAGAAATACACAAAATTCTGATACTTCTATAAAAGGTCAATTATTATATGGAGGTCATGGTAATAGAAATTATACTAGAATAAATGGTACTCCTAATTCTGTAGTACAAGCACAACTTAATATTGGTTATACAGATGATGGTAGACGTAATATGTATATACACCCATTAAATGAAATAATAGATTGGGCATGTTTAGCTAATAATAAAACCATAATTACTACGCCTGTTTATAATCCAAATTCATATGTCAATGTTTCTGATGTTATTGGAAGTAACGATGGGTATAACATTGTTGTTCTTAGAAAACAAGGTGAAATATATTCTGTATCTAAATTAGGTTATGGTAATGATGTAAGATGGAATACATCTGCCGAAGCAGAATATTGGAGACCAGCAGAAGCATATATAACTAATAAAGTTAAAGAATATATTGCCTCTACATATCCATCTTATATTTTATGCTCTGTGGCTTTATATTCTAATAATAATAGAATAGATATTATAACAGAAGATACTTCAGCTATTTCTAGAACTATTACTAATTTTGAAGGGGAAAGTGAAATAGAAATTTCTAATGACTTATATAATGACTTTAGAGGACAATGTTTTACAAAACAAGACTATGCAACACTAGAAGATTTCAAATTATTTTGTAAAAATTACATTGTTCCAACAGCAATAGATGGTAATGCTAATTGTTATTATAAACACAATGGAACATACTATAAAATAGATAGAGTAGAAATAGCTTATAAATATTTTGAATATAGTGAAGGTGCTAAAACAGAATTAACTATTGATGATGATGATGAGTTTGAAGAAATTGTTGTAGGAAATAGTGCAATAAAATCTACTGTTACTAAATGTCTTATGACAATAAATTATAACACTATAGATTTAAATATTAGTCATCAAAGATTTAATATTAAGTCTTTATTACCTTTTACTGATTATAATTTATATGTTCATTATATAAAGAAAAATGGTGTTGCTACTAATGGCTATTTACTTGATAATAAATCTTTTAGTTTAGATGAATTTGATGAATCTTTTGAACATAGTGTAATTTATCCTACATTTGACAATATAACTTTACCTGATGATTATATAGGTTGTTTCTTTTCTATAGAAAAAGTTGGTAATGATATATTATCATGTTTTAACTATAGAACAGCTGGTACAAAAAGAATTGTTGATTGCATTGATATAGATTGTATGCTATATCCACTTTTAGACAACATAACAATAATAAATTCAAATGGAGAAGTTATAACAAATAAGGCTAAATATTATCCAAGTAGTACAACAGAACCTCCAATTATGCTTGGAAATGTTGGTTGCGTAATGTGGGATGAAGATGATGAAGATGATATATCTTATGAAGATAGTGTTGAAGACTATCCTAGACTTTGGATACGTATAGAACATCAATCTAGTTTGTCTAATACAAATAGGCTTATAAAGTTAACACCTTATATAATTGGAGGAGAATTTACAGATTATACTAAATTAAATATTCCTGGTTATTACTGTTCTGTTTGTAAACCAAAAGATGTAATATTAAATCAAGAAACTAATACTTTATTGTATGTTAATGGTTCTGATGTTTATGAAAAGAAAGTTCAAAATAATACTAGATTAGAAGAAGCACTTTCTATTAATGAATATGAAGATTTATTAGCTCATGTAAATACATATAATGAAAATTATCATGTATATTCTAATTTCAATTTAAGCTATCTTAGTCTATTTGATATGACATATAAAGATAGTAAATATAAAAGAGTTAAAAAGATAGATAGTGAAACTGGAGAAGTTATAGCAACTTATAAGCAAATTTTATTCATGCTTGATTCTAGTACTATTAGTTATATTTATACACTACCATCGATGTATAAAGATTATACTAGAAAACTTTATAACTCTATACAAACTGATAAAATATTTAAATTTGATAATACTGTAAGAAGTTCTGATGTAAATAGTGATGAAAATTATAAGTCTATATATAAATTCTTTGCTGAGGATTATTATATGATTCCAGCTAATAGAGGAAAAATAGTTAATTTATTCAATATAACTCAAAATATATTTATTCATTGCGAACATAGTTTATTTAAGTTTAGTGGGGATAATACTTTAACGGCTAAAGATACCGAAGTACAACTTACAGAAAGTGATATTTTTGATACTGGAATAACAGAATTATTTGACTCTGAACATGGATTTGCAGGACTTCAAATAAAACATCAATGTCTTGTTACATATAATGCTTATGTATTTTATGATGGTGTAGCTAATACAATATATGCTTATTTTGGAGAAAATAATTTAGTAAAACTATCTGATAGTATACATAAAATATTAAATAGTAAAGATTTTATTGATGTATTATTTAATGCTGATACTGAAAATGATAGATTTTTTATTAATTTTGTATATCCTGATAATTCAAATCTTTGTTTAAGTTATAACTTTAATACAAAAAGTTTTATATCTATACATGATTTTGATTTTTCTGAAGGTTTTTTCACTAGAACTAGATGTTATTTTTTAAATTTTGGTAAAGTTAATCTTTTTGCTATAAATAGTTTAGCTTTTGGTGCAACAACAAATTTTAGTACTAGTTATAGTTTATTATATAACACATCTAAATTATTCATAGCTGATATGACTATTCCAGAAATAATAAATGATAATGTTGAAAATTGTTTAGATATAGTTTGTAATATTGAATATGAAAAAATAAAAGTTTTAAATTATATTAATTGGATTTGTAATCAAATTAATAAATATGCTGATGATATCGATGGTGTTAATTTATTTGTAGCAGAAGAAAATATTAGTAAATATGCTGGTAGCAAACTTAGAATTTACACTGACCAATGTTCTACAGAATTAATTGAACTTGAGAATAGTAATGGAGAAATATATGAACAAAACACACAGCCTATTAGTAATCCTAATAGTTACATATATCCAAGATATAATTGTGGCGTTTGGTCATTAAATTACTTTAGAGATGTAAGAAATATAGAAGATATATTCAAATATAAAAATGCAATTCCTCCAACTCAACAAGAAGAAGCTTATAATAGAGGATTAGTTAATTCTGATAGAAGTTTAATATATGGTAAATATTTTATTTTACGTTTAATTTTTAGAAATAAAAACTTTAAATTAGAGAATATAAACTTTAATATACAAGACTATGAAAAGGTGTAAATTAAGAAATTCTAGACCTAAAGCATTATTTGGTGAAGCTGCTGCTATTTTAACTGCTGCTGGAATGCAAACTGCCGCAACTCTTGCTGCAGCAGGAATGCAAAATAAAGCTGCAAAAGAAGCAGCTAAACAACAATCTGATGCAATTAAACAACAAGCTAAACAACAAGCTTCTGCTCTTGCTGCACAAGATGAAACTAATAAACAGTTACAAGAACGTTCTATAGAATTAACTAAAGAACAAAACGAAGAAAATAGAGATTTACAAAGAGAAATTCAAATGAATTTACAACTACTTACTGGACAACAAAATCAAGCTGCTAGAAATGAAGCTAGTAAAATAGTTGTTCGTAATGGTGGTAGTCTTAAAAGAAGAACTCCATACTTTCCTCTACGGGGTGGCAATAATATGCCATTCCGTATTACTGATGGAGGTGGTGTAATTGCTCTTGGTCAAACTCCTGAAGGTTATGACCTTTATGAAATTATTGGAAATGACCATGAACATTATCATAAATCTCAAGGAGGTAAATATAAGAGTGGTGTTGGATTTAAATTTGCTAATGGAGAAGAAGTAGAAGGAGAAGGAAATCAATCCGCCCGTAAGGGAGAGTTATTGCTTGTAACACCTGACGATGCGCAATTTATTTCTAAACATTCTATTGAAGGATTTAATCCTGCTGATGCTGTTTTAGCAGGTATGCATCCTTCTGAAGCTTTTGCAATTCAAGAACAAATTAAAGCAGAAAATGGTATAATGAATAATGGTAAAAAACGTAGAAAATTAAGAACTATTGGAGGTATTGCTTCTTCTCCTTATAGTTTACCAGATGTTATAAATGGTCCAGATTTTAGTACAGATACTATTGCTCCAACAGCTGCGGGTGTAGCTTATGTTATGCAACAAAATGCAGAAACTAATCCAAATAATATGAATTATGGAAGTACTTCTAAATATAATGTTGCTAAATGTGGTGGAAGTATTAGAAGAAAAGCAGCTGGTGGAACTAATTTAAGACGTTATATTTGGACACCAGCTAATACAGCAAATGTAATTGGAGCAGGAATAAATACTCTTGGTAATATTGGTGGAGCATTAATTACAAATATTGGTAACAATCGTGCTTTACGTTATATAACAGCTGCAAATAATGAAGCTGCTCGTATTATGAGCGATGCTTATGGCAGGCTTCAAGGCATTGATATGAGTAATATTAAACGCTCTGATTTTGCTGCTCCTCATGCAATGGCTGCTGTTCAAGCTCCTATTGTGAATACTAATGTTCAAAGAACTTTAGCTAATCGTTCTCTTCTCAGACAACAAAGAGCTATTGACAGGGGTAGTTTAAGTGCAGCTGCTTCACAAAATAGACAAGCTACTGCAGAAGTAAATTACAATGACATAATTGGACAAATTGAAACTCAAGCTAATAAAGAGCGTCAAGCTATTATTCAAGGTAATATGGAACGTATTACTCAAACTGCAAATGAAAATGCAAATCGTGATGCTATGGCTAATCGTGAATGGTTAGGTCATTATCTTGGTGCTCTTGAATATAATGCTGATATTGCTAATCAAAGAATTCTTGGTTCTGCTGATGCTAAATCTTCTGCTATTACAGGTAACGCAAATGCTAGAGCAAATACAATTCAAGCTAATCATCAAGGTTGGTCTAGTGCTCTTACTAATTCTGCTAATAGTTGGGGTAATGCTGCAACTACAATTGGTCAAAATATACAAAATGAACGTATATTAAGATTGTTAGCAGATAGAGATGTTCTCGCAGAATTAGAAAGAAGAGATGAGTTAGATTGGGAACTTAGACATCCAAGAAGAGCTGCAAGAAGAAGGTTAAGAGCTATGGCAGCTAATCCTTCTGCTTATACTAGACAATCTCAAGCAAGTAATCCTTATGATTGGGCTATTACTCATAGAAATCCTAATATAAGACTTGCATTAGATCCTAGCGAAATGCCTATAATTAATTGGTAATTTATTAATGTTACAATTATGCCACAAAGATATAATAGAAGTAGAATGTATGGTAGGGGTTATAGACAATATGACCCCACCTATCAAACTGCAGGATTTAATCCTGCTGTGTTTGAAGGTACTAGTATGGAGTTTAAACCTTATGATTATTCTATTTATGAAAGAGGTTTAGCAGGTCTTCAAGCTAGAATGGATAAGGCTGTTGAACAACAAGGAGCTGTTGATGAAGCTTTATCTAAAATTGAACTTAATCTTCATCCATCTGAAAGAGAATGGTTTGCTGGATATAAACAAGATATTAAAAATCAAATTCAAGGCGATATTGATGCTGGTAATTTTGGTACAGCTATAAGAAAAGCTATTAAACTCGGTAATCAAGCAGCTTCTGACAGTAGAATTACTGGTAGAGTTGAAGCAAATGCTAAATATCAAGAAGAACTTAAAAAACAAAAAGATAGATTAGCAAAAGGTGATATTACTGAAGATGCTTTTAGTTGGTGGCTCAAGAAAAATCCTTATACTTATCAAGATAAATATGATGCAAACGGAAATGTTGTAAGTGGAACATTACAAGAATTTACTCCATTATATGATAAAGTTGATTATGCTGGACTAACTAATGCCGCATTTAAACTTATAACAGCTAATAAAGGAAGTAGTTCTAGAGATGGTTCTACTTCAGTACATAATAATACTACAAATGATTTATCAAGAGGCAAAAATACTTATAAGCCTGGTGAAAATGTTAGTGGTTCTAGTCATAGTTCTGAATCCTTTGAATATGTTTCTTTAGATGATATTAAAGATAATATTGAAGAACTTATTGCACTGAATCCTGGTGGTCTTGAACAAGTAGAGCAAGATTATGTAGTAAGATTAGATGCTTTTAAAGAATTAGAAGAAAAATATAATAAAGCTTTAGAAGAAGATCCTACAAGTGAAAATACTAGGCTTCTTGGACAACAACTTGAAGTTCGTAAAAAACTTTTATTTAGAAATGGTAGTGAAACAGATTTCAAAGATTATTTTGCTAGAATGTTAGCAGACAATATGATTGCTAAAAATATGGCTTATGATTGGAGAACTACTGCTTCTGGTGGAACTTCTTCTTATGGTTTAAGTGATGTAAATTCTAATAATAATAATGGTGGCGGTTCAGGAAATAGTTCTACTAATACAGGTACTAATACTGATACAGGTAGCAATTGGCGTCCACCTATGATTATTAAACAAGATGGTGGAATTAATCTTGTAGATGATATAGATAGAGCTGCAAAATCTGCAGGTAGTAGATTTTAAAATATATGAATTATGAAAGTTATATTTGATAAATATGAATATTTTGACCCGAATAGTGATAATAAAAATACATATTCTGGTAGAAATGTAAGAGATAAAGCCTTTTCTCAATCTGAATATCAAAGTTATATAGATAGTAGAAGGTATGTAGATGCTGCAAATTATTTATCTCTTTATAGATTTAAAGACCCAAAAGTTCAAAGAGAACATGAAAATGATATAGAAATTCTTAGGTCTAAAGGTAATGCAGTATCTGCTATATATGGTAAAATATCCAATAAAGAAGTTAAAGCTAATGTTGAATTATATGCAAATGTTTTCAAAGATGGTGGTCTTGATAATTTAAATACTACTACACCAACAAGTGATGATTATAATCAGCCTGCTGCAGATTTAATTAAGGCTAAAAGTAATTTAGGTAAACACGGTAAAGCTGATTATTCTGATAAAATAGGTGTTGTTTTTAAACCTAAAAAGCGTACTAGATTTGGTGTAGATTGGCTTGCTGCTGATAATCCTTACAATATTGATGCTTTTTACGAAAAAACAGGTTTTACAGAAAAACAACTACAAAATGCTGGTATAGAAGTTATACATAAGGATGATACAACTGAATTAAAATTTAGTAAATCTCACCCTCTTGCAAATAGAATTTTATATAATACTCCTACAGAAAGTGATATTGCTACAGATATAATGACTACTGGTAATATACTTTATAATCTTTCAGGTGCTATAGAAAATGTTATGGGAGCAATGCAAACTCTTACGCTAGCAGGAAGAGAAAATCCAACAGATACTTCTTCTCCAATTGCCTCTAGAGCTTATGCTCCTTTAATTGTAGGTTACACAAAAGATGATAAACCTGTATACAATTTTGCTGGTGGTGCTACAAATCATTTCATGGGACAAGATTTAGAAAGATTTAAACGTATTATTCGTAATGCAGAAAGAACATCAGCAGATGTATATCAACAAATAAATCTTAGTAAAAAAGCATATACTCCTACAGCAATGCCTTGGATGAGTGATGAATTGTATCAACTTAGGCAAACTTTAGATGATGACGATTATAATAAACAAGCTAAACTTGTAGCTCCTAGGATTTTTAATGCTATAAATTCTTTAGGAAGTAGTAATTATAGAATGTA
>Ga0247608_10003411_pt1 | contig 18529 bp, 19 predicted proteins | sample 176DNAGHGlowgp2_FD_193490 | JGI IMG/M metagenome (GOLD analysis project Ga0247608, IMG submission 193490) | Sheep rumen microbial communities from Palmerston North, Manawatu-Wanganui, New Zealand - 1766 DNA GHGlow gp2 | ecosystem: Host-associated > Mammals > Digestive system > Stomach > Rumen ... | reverse complement strand
GTCGGGATTACTGGACTCGAACCAGCGACCTCGCGCCCCCCAGACGTGTGCGCTACCAACTGCGCTAAATCCCGATCCTTTTTGCTTGGCACCGACCCTTGATCGTCGAATGCGGGTGCAAAAGTACACAGTTTTTTCGAAATATGCAAATTTTAGGCGAACTTTTTTCAAAAAAGAGCGTTTTTTACTGATGTTTTTTGCTCATGCGAATAATAATGTGTAACTTTGCACGTTAATAAAAAGTGAAAAATTAAAAAGTAATGACATCATATAGACTAACGCCACCACAGAGACTGGACACAACCATCGAACTGCCGGCCTCGAAGAGTATCTCCAACCGCGCACTCATCATCTATGCGCTCAGCGGAGGGCGCATCATGCCCGAGAACCTGAGCGACTGCGACGATACTGAGGTGATCGTCAACGCCATCCGCTACATGCCCGAGGAGATCAACATCAAGGCAGCGGGAACGGCCATGCGATTCATGACGGCCTACCTGAGCGTGATGCGCGGCACTCACACGCTGACGGGGACAGAGCGCATGAAGCACCGTCCCATCGGAGTACTGGTGGACGCGCTGCTGAAGCTCGGTGCCGATATCAGCTATCTCGGCGAGACCGGATTCCCCCCACTCCGCATCACGGGACAACCGCTGGAAGGCGGACTGCTGGAGATCTGCGGCAACATCAGCTCGCAGTACATCTCCGCCCTGCTGATGATCGGACCGATGCTGAAGAAAGGTCTCACGCTACGACTGACGGGCGACATCATCTCGCGACCCTATATCGACCTGACGCTCTGGATGATGGGCGAGTTCGGCGCCCATGCGGAATGGACCTCGGTCGACACCATCACCGTGGAGCCGCAGCCCTACAAGAACCGCAACTACTTCATCGAGAACGACTGGAGCGCCACCAGCTACTGGTATGAGATGGTATCCATCTGTGACGACCCAGAAACGACAGTCAGACTGACAGGACTGACCAACGGCTCCAAACAGGGCGACTCGATCACACGCTACATCTTCAGCCTGCTCGGCGTGAAGACCATGTTCGAGAATAAGGAGGAGGGCGTGCCGCAGACGGTCACGCTGAAGCGCAACGGCATCTGTGTGCCCAAGCTGGAGTATGACTTCGTGAACGCGCCCGACCTGGCACAGACCTTCGTTGTGACCTGTCTAGCCAAGGGCATCCCCTTCCACTTCACCGGTCTGTCGACGCTGAAGATCAAAGAGACCGACCGCATCGAGGCCCTGAAGAAAGAGGTGAGGAAGCTGGGCTATGTGCTCAGAGACCGCAACGACAGCGAGTTGCTGTGGGACGGCGAGCGCTGCGAGCCTTCACTGGAGGCAGGCATCGACACCTACGAGGACCACCGCATGGCCCTGGCCTTCGCGCCCCTCGCCCTTAAGTTGCCGGGACTGAAGATCAACCATCCGGAGGTGGTCACGAAATCCTATCCCCGATTCTGGGAAGACCTTGAAATCGCAGGATTTGAAGTGAAAAGTGAATAATTTGCTACCACTGTAGAAATGACGTTTGCCTGGGTGTGCATAGGGATGATCGTGGTGCTGGGGGTGATTGCCGCCATCGCCAACCGATTCGATAAGGGAAAGGACACGATCGAAAAGGGGCATGACTGCTCCTCATGCACCGAGGCCGACAAAGGGGAATGCAAGATACATTGTTTATTGGAAGAAGTAGATAAAAGAAAGAACAAAAAGCCTCTGTATTCTTCCATCTTGATATTTTTCCTTCTTTCTTCTTCCTTCTTACTTTCCTGCGACATGCACAAGAACACGGCCACGAACCGCCTGTACCATTCGCTCACCGCCCGCTACAACATCTACTACAACGGTCAGCAGGCCTTCATCGACGGCAATCTGGAGAAGGAGAAAGGCAACAAGGACAACTACACCGAGCTGATACCCCTCTATACGGTGGGCAACAAGCAGAGCATGGAGTTGGGCAAGGGCAGCTTTGACCGCGCCATCGAGAAGAGCGAGAAGGCCATCCGCCTGCACAGCATCAAGGGTAAGCCCGAATGGAAGGGCAACAAGAAGAAATCCGCCCGCGACCGCGAATGGCTCAGCCGCAAGGAATACAACCCGTTCCTCTGGAAGGCCTGGATGCTGCTGGGCAAGGCCCAGTTCCAGAAGGGTGCCTTCGACGAGGCTGCTGCCACCTTCTCGTACATGAGCCGCCTCTATCCATCGCAGCCCATGCAGAGCGGCCTGGCCAAAGCGTGGCTGGCCAAGTGCTATACCGAACTGGGATGGCTCTACGACGCGGAGGACGTGATACGCAACATGAGCCGCGACTCGGTAGACTACCGGACCGTCAAGGACTGGGACTACACCTACGCCGACTACTATATCCGTCTGGGCGACTACGAGAAGGCCGTGCCCTATCTCTATAAGGTCATCAAGCACGAGCGGCGCAACGCACAGCGCGCCAGGGAGTGGTTCCTCATGGGACAGATCCAGAACCTGCTGGGGCACCGCGAGGAGGCATATAAGGCCTTCGGCAAGACCGTGGGCTGTCATCCGGCCTACGAGCTGGAGTTCAACGCCCGCATCGCACAGACCGAGGTGATGGCACAGGGCAACGCCAAGCAGATGATTAGTCGTCTGAAGCGAATGGCAGCCAACGACAACAACAAGGAATACCTCGACCAGGTGTACTACGCCATCGGCAACATCTATCTGGCCCAGAACGACACGCTGCAGGCCATCGGCGCCTATGAGAAAGGAAACAAGGAATCCACCCGCAACGGCATCGAGAAAGGCGTACTGCTGTTAACGCTCGGCAACCTGTACTGGCAGATGGAGCGGTTCGGCGACGCCCACCGTTGCTATGGCGAGGCCATCGGACTGCTCGACCAGGAACGGAGTGACTACGAGGAGCTGTCATACCGCTCGAAGGTGCTCGACGAGCTCGTGCCCCATACCGAGGCCATCCACCTGCAGGACTCGTTGCTAGAGCTGTCGGTAATGCCCGAAAAGGAACGGCTGGAGGCCATCGACCGTGTGATCGAGGCACTGAAGCAGAAGGAGAAGGAGGAGCGTGAGGCCCGACTCGACGCCGAAGCCGAGGAGTTGGCACAACAACAGGCTGCCAGAGGCGACGATATGATGACCGGTCGGCAGACGCAGACCACGACGCCCCAGGCCACGCAACAGGGCAACGGCCAGTGGTATTTCTACAACCCCATGGCCGTGAACCAGGGAAAGACCACCTTCCAGCAACAATGGGGCCGGCGCGAGAACAAAGACAACTGGCAGCGCACGAACGTGACTGTGGTGAGGACGACGCCAGAGTCAGAAGAGACAGAGGACACGGAAGAGACTGACAGTCAAGAGAATCCGGAAACAGCAGAAATGGCCGACAGCATAGCCCCCACCGACAGCATCGCGCCGACAGATCAGGTTCCGGCACCGACTGACTCGCTGGCCAACGACCCCCACGAGCGCGAATACTACCTGGCCCAGATACCCTTCACCGACGAGCAGAAGGCCGCCAGCCACGCCATCATCCAGGACGCTCTCTTCCATGCCGGCATCATCTTCAAGGACAAGCTCGATAACCTGACGCTCAGCGAGCGCCATCTGCTGCGGCTTACCGACAACTACCACGACTATGAGCATCTCGACGAGGCCTGGTACCACCTTTGGCTCCTCTATTCCCGACAAAACGATGTGGCACAGGCCGACACCTGTCTCACCCGTCTGAAGACACTCTATCCCGAGAGCGAATGGACCATCCTGCTCACAGACCCCTACTATGAGGAGAATGCCCGCTTCGGCGAACATATCGAGGACTCGCTCTATGCCGCCACCTACGAAGGCTTCAAGCAAGACCGCTTCGAGATGGTGACCGCCAATGCCCAGCTCTCGGCATCACGCTTCCCGCAGGGTGAGCACCGCGACAAGTTTCTGTTCATCGAAGGTCTCAGCTACCTCAACGAAGGCCAGGGCGACAGTTGCATCAGCCGCCTGAACGAAGTCGTTGAGCGCTTCCCCGAAAGCGAAGTGAGCGGCATGGCCGGTATGATCATCAAGGGCGTGAACGAAGGGAGACGGCTGCACGGCGGCAAGTTCGACATCGGCGACGTCTGGTCGCGGCGAGATATCACCCTTACCGCCGACTCCACCCGTCAGGACACCCTCGACGCAAGGCGAGACCAGAACTTCCTGTTCATCCTCGCCTACGAGCCCGACTCCGTCAACGAGAACCAGCTGCTCTACAACATGGCCCGCTACAACTTCACCAACTTCCTCGTGCGTAACTTCGACATACAGATCGACGAGGACCGTGGGCTGCACCGTATGCTGATCAGCGGCTTCCTCAACTACGACGAGGCCCTGCAATACGCGCGCCAGCTCTATGCCGACGCCGCGATGAACGAGGCCGTCAAGGGCTGCCGGAGCCTCATCATCGGCGACTCCAACCTGCCCCTGCTCGGCACCCGATACAGTTACGACGACTACCTGCAGTTCTACGAGGACACCTTCATACCCATGAAGATCAGCGAGGAACAGCTGCTGATCATCCCCGAAGACGTGCCGCAGCCCGACATCGAAGACCAGGGAGAGCCGCAGGAGGATGCCGATGAAGACGGGACAGACGACGATGACCTGTTCCCGCAGAACAAACCCCAGCCGAAAGTTCAGGACTTCGACTTCGGCGATGATTTTTGGTAAAGGATGGTTTACAGTTTACGGTTTACAGTTTACGGTTTACAGTTTACAGATGATATGACAAATGGATTATTACTTTGGGTGGATGACGAGATTGAGCAGTTAAAGGCTCATCTGTTGTTCCTTGAGAAGAAAGGCTATGAGGTGGTGACCGTCTCCAACGGTACCGACGCCATCGACCAATGCCGGGAGCGTAACTTCGACCTGGTGCTGCTCGACGAGCAGATGCCCGGACTGAGCGGCCTCGAGACCCTTCAGAAGATGAAGGAGCTACAGCCGTCGCTGCCAGTCGTCATGGTCACCAAGAGCGAGGAGGAGCACATCATGGAGCAGGCCATCGGCCAGAAGATTGCCGACTACCTCATCAAGCCCGTCAACCCCAATCAGATACTGTTGTCGCTGAAGAAGAACATCCACCGCCGCGAGATAGAGACCGAGGTCACGCAGAGCCAGTATCAACAGAACTTCCAGCAGATAGCCATGCAGATCCTCGACTGCAGGGAGTGGAAAGACTGGGTGGACGTCTACAAGCGGCTCGTACACTGGGAACTGGAGCTCAGCGCCACCGACAGCAGCATGACCGAGATGCTGCAGATGCAGAAGGAAGAGGCCAACAACGGCTTCGCCAAGTTCATCAAGAAAAACTACCTCGACTGGATTACCACCCTCGACCCCTCACGTGGAAGAGACGGTGACGCGGCTCGTCCTGTCCTCTCACCCGAGATCTTCAAGACTCGGGTGTTCCCCCTGCTCAGCAGCGGCAAGAAGGTGTTCCTCGTCGTGCTCGACAACTTCCGTTACGACCAGTGGCGCATTCTCGCCAACGAGCTCAGCGACCAGTTCGAGATCGACGAAGACCTCTACTGCAGCATCCTGCCCACGGCCACCCAGTATGCGCGCAACGCCATCTTCAGCGGACTCATGCCCAACAAGATCGCCCAGATGTTCCCAGACCTGTGGGTCGACGAAGACGAGGAGGAAGGCAAGAACCTCAACGAAGAGCCCCTCATCCGCACCCAGCTGGATCGCTACCGCCGCAAGGAGACCTTCTCCTACCATAAGGTCAACAACTCCGCCGATGCCGAGAAGTTCATGCAGCAGTGGCAGAATCTGGAGAAGCACCAACTGAATGTGGTGGTGTTCAACTTCATCGACATGCTCAGCCACGCCCGCACAGAGTCGCGGATGGTGCGCGAGCTGGCCAGCAACGAGAGTGCATACCGCTCGATCACCCTCTCCTGGTTCCGGCACTCCGTCATCGCCGACTTCTTCCGGCAGCTGGCACAGACCGATGCCAAGATCATCGTCACCACCGACCACGGCAGCATCCGCTGCACCCAGCCCGTAAAGATTGTCGGCGACCGCAACACGAACACCAACCTGCGCTACAAGCTCGGCAAGAACCTCGCCCACGACGACAAGAGCCTCTTCGTCATCCGTGAGCCCCAGAAGGCCCTGCTGCCGGCGCCCAACCTCTCCACCAGCTACGTCTTCGCCACCGGCGACTCCTTCTTCGCCTACCCCAACAACTACAATTATTACGTGTCCTACTACCGCGACACGTTCCAGCACGGCGGCATCTCGATGGAAGAGATGATCGTCCCCCTCATCACACTCACAGGAAAAAAGAGATAATATAATAGTTTACAGTTGACGGTTTACAGTTTACAGATGATATGCTGGCAAGCCGTTCCGACTATAGAAGTAATCAACTGTAAACCGTAAACTGTAAACTGTAAACAAAAAAAGTATGGAAATAAAGATTAACGATCTGGAACACATCCGCGAGGCAGCCCGTCAGTTCATCAGTCACATCGGCGACAGTCGCGTGTTCGCCTTCTACGGCAGCATGGGTGCCGGCAAGACCACGTTCATCAAGGCTGTCTGCGAGGAACTTGGCGTCACCGATGTCGTCACCTCCCCCACCTTCGCCATCGTCAACGAGTATGAGACCTCCCACCGCCCCATCTTCCACTTCGACTTCTACCGCATCAAGAAGCTGGAAGAGGTCTACGACATGGGCTACGAGGACTATTTCTACAGCGATGCCCTCTGCTTCATCGAGTGGCCGGAACTCATTGACGAAGTCCTGCCCGACGATGCCGTCAAGGTCACCATCAAAGAAAATGCCGACGGCACCCGCACCGTCGGCTGGTAATTCTTCTTAGGCGTTGATAAGCCCTGTCTTTCTTCGGTTGTCCTCGGGCCTCACGGCGAAGTGGAGCCAGTAGCGTCCGCCCTTCTTCCGCTCGATGAACAGCTCGTCGTAGTCCTGTCCCGTATCGTCGGCGATGTCCAGCAGGATCGTGGCATAGCGCACGGCCTGCTCAAAGCCCGCACAGCGGATATCCACGGCACAGCCCGAAAGATGATTGCTCGACGGCGATCCTCCCACAGCCCTGTTCACATCCTCCGAACGAAAACCCGAGGTAATCACTACCGGCTCCACGCTCTTCGAGGTCTCATAGTCCTCGCCCGGCTTCAGACAGTAGAGCGTATTGTAGTCATACCTCATCTCCTCCAGCCAGTTCTCACAGATATTGCGGAGGTTCTCGATACTCACACGACTGGGGATGTTCGGGATCCCCGTGCCCGTCTTGGTCATCTCCCCCAGCGTATAGTGCTGGGAGAGATGGATAGTCTTGTTGATTGATACTTTGTCCATACTTCTTCTATTTTCTTTAACTTCTAACGAAGCAAATGCAACTGCGTAACTGTGTAACTGCGTTGGCAGTCATCGTCAGATCATCACAGTTCCTGTCTTCTTGTATTTAGCCTTGGTGGTGCCATTCTCTACAAACTCGTCCACCTTCTTGATCAGTCCGTCCTTCAGCAGACGGAACACCCTGGCGCGAGCCGAGTTGTTTTGCGTCAGACCGAAGCAGCGCATCACATCATCTATGGTAAACTCCTCTGGCAGGCGATTGAATGCCTCGATAGTCTTAGCCCTGCGCTGCACATTGGCAGCAGCATCGCGAGTCTTATCGTCAAAGTACTTCTCGGCCAGTTCCCCAAAGTAGTGACGCTGACAAGCGTACTGGATATTCACAATCAGCTCTGCCAGTTTCCAGTCCACCTCGTCTGTCTCAAACTCGCCGCACCAATAGTTGCCGTCCTGCCTCATGCAGTCCCAATGGCGCATCACAATGAACGGCGCAGCGAAATTCAGACCATGATAGGCACAGCGTTTCAGCAGCATCTCGTCAGCACGAGAATCGTTCTCTGCCGCATCAGCCATACGACGGGCCGTCCAGTCGTAGAGTTCATCCACAATCTTCTGAACCGTCAGCTCGCCCTTCATGCGATCCAACTTTTCAGCCCACTCCTTCAGGCGATTGTCGCTGTCGTAGTCAACGTTCGATTCGCGACTCATCATCTCAAAGTTGGTAGCTGGCAGAGGGATGCAGGTGAGGCGTGTAGCCAAGCCGCTTCCAAAATTCTGCTCGTTCACCTTCTTCTTCAGGGCGATGGGCGTACCTGTATAGATGAAGTTCCAGGTGACGTAGAAATTCTGGAGGATGCTGTCATTGTTCGAATACGCCTGACCGTCCTCTTCGTTGTGGAAGGCCTTTAGCTCCAACGATTGCTTGTCAATCCACGAGCCACCCTTCTGAACGGTTACCGTGTTATCCAGCTCTGTATCGAATGTCAGTTGGTGCAGCTGCATCAGTTGGCCGTCGATTTCCTCTACGCTGTTCACCATATCCTGAATGAACTGGGCGTTTGAAGTTCGAGCCGGATGCACGCGTACAATGACCTTTGGCTTCTTGGGTTTCTCCTTGTTGGCCCCCTTGGTGCGCATCTGCTCACGATAGGCATTGATGGCATCCTTGCCCACCTTGTCGGCAGCGACGATGGGAGCAGCAAGAAGTTTGAACAAACGAGTCGCAAACGACTTTCCTGATGCAGGATCACCAATAATCAGCGTCGAGTTATTCAGCCTGCGCAATTCTTCTGGACGATGATAGAACCTATACGTGCATCTGGTCATCAAAGTCATCATCAGACCACCAGCCACGAACACAGCCGCAGGGTACTGGTTCTTCTTCAAGCCTCGGCAGATGTCTCGCACCAGTGGAAAGTCAGGCATCAGGGCCTCTATCTGCTCACCCCAGTCCCAGAGCCAGCGGTTAATGTCCGTTTCGGCAGGTGCTACCGTCCTTTGCGCCTGCGCCTTCGTAATCTCCTGATACGATTTGCCTGTGGCCTTCTGGATCGCCTCGAGCATGGCCTTGGATGGCAGCGAGCCTGCATACTTCTTCTCTTTCTCCGCGACGCACCCCGCCGCCGATCCCACCGTCTGGGCCACATTCTCATCGCGCTCCGCGATAATTTCCTGCACCCAACTTTGTGCCTCGACGATTCCTTGAACCAGTTTTTTATCTCCATCGAGCATGAGCAGCAGGTCTGTGGCGAGTTTAAGACTCTCAGTGTGACGGTTGCTGTCTGCTGCGCAGGGCAGCTTGTCTGCATACCTGCAATCAATAATAGACTGTACATCATAGCCTTTCCATGTTAGCGATACTGCCCCAGCGTCCACTTGCCCGCCATCTGCAGACCCTTGTTTAGCTGTCTTAACGGCCACATCATCAGTCGCAGCAGCACGACTATTACCAGCACGATACTCAGCATCGTATTTCTTAGCAAACTCCTTGTTCTCATACGTAAACAGTTCTTTGTCAATAAACAAAATATCCGATTCCTTGCAGATGAAGCTCATGCGGCTTGCATCCTTGCAACTTTCGTCAACCTCCACGCCCAAGACCTTCGCCATTGCGTGCTGATTGTCGATGAGATTACCCTTCGCCACATCGGCCTTGAAAACCACCTTCAAGCCATGCCCACTTGGGGTTACGTACACGAGCAGAACGCCCAACTTGCCAAAGTCCAAAGCCTTCCACTCCATATATTTCTCCTGTGGGTTTTCCACATGATCCACATCCATCACCACGAGACCCGTCAGGCGTGTTGCAGCCTGCTTGCGCCAGCGGCCAACCCTTCCCTTTTTTGACTCCGTCTCGTCGAACATCGCCTGGAAGATGAACGCAGGCAACTTGCGCTTCAGCGAAGCCTCACCCGTCTCACGATACTTGTCGATGTTCTCGTTCCACAGTGTCGCCCTGACGAGGGCCCAAAACTGGGCCTCGTCCACAGGCAACGTAGGATTAACAAAACTCTTCTGATAGCAAAATCCCATACTCAGAGCGTTTAACAAAACTCAATTAAGTCCAGTTCCTTGTCAATGAGCGCATTCCTTGCGTCCTGATTGTGCTCGTTGAGCAACTCGAGGATCTGCGCCGTACAGAAGTCCTTCGGGAAACTGCCAAACACTTTGACGCGCTCTATCGACTCCTTCACCCAGCCCCACGGCAACTTCTTCACCAGTCGGTCCTTCTCTCGTACACGTGGCTGGCGGTTGTACGCCTTGAAGGTTAACTTACCCGTGTTCTGATCCATATACAGAACACCTTCCACTCGCTTGCCATTCATTAGCTGACCCAGCAACTCGATGGCATTCAAAACAAATACATTCTTTCGCATAATCTTATCGAATTAATGAGCATCGGAAAGCGGGGTTTTAGTTGAGCTCATTCGTACGTACACATTTCCTCGCTCATCCTCCGACTCGGTTATACTTTTTCTTAATCAATCACTATCTCTGTGGTTCCTTTGAGGCGAACCACACCTCCTGATTTTCCCGCGTTCTTAAGCTCGTCGCTCATCTGCCACTGCTTGCACTTGAACCTCTGCTCAACCTTCAGCATCATCTGTGCGCAGATCCTTGTGCCGTCGCTCTCAATGCACTTGTGCTGACAACTGGCGCAGCAGCGCTTCACTTTCACACCATGAGCGTTTCTGACGCTCCTGATAACCATCTTCTCCATAATTTTCAATCTTCAATATTCAATTTTCAATGTCCTAATTTCTCTCTTAAGTTCCCTGATCAGTTTCTTCTGGTCATCTGCCAGGGCCTTCAGTTCTGTCACCTCGGCCTGCAGTTTCTTCTCGCCACTGCCATCCTTCAGCGAGTCGAGCATCGCCCTGATCTCCTCCTTGGTCATCGCCTCCAGTCGTTCCAGTCCTACGTGAACCATGAACCCCTCCAGCAGACTCTGGGCGTTGAAGTACATATAACCCTCGTCGTTCACCTGCAGCATATAGCCGTTCGTCATTGTTCTCAGCAGGATAGCAAGCCGCTGCGGCTCCTTCTGCTCCATTTCAACTTTCTTATTCATAACTGTCATATTTAAAAATGTTCGTAACTTCGATACTTTCTGCTTCCACATCCGGCTCAAACATCGCGGCCAGATCTATCAGTGTTCCTACGTAAATGATTCTCCGTTTCATAACTTTTTGTTCTTTTGTTCTTATGTTCTTTTGTCTAAAAGTTTGTCTGATCTTTCAGTCGCTTCGCTTTGTGAAAGCGCTAAAGCGAGTCTTATGTCTTTGAACAGATATTCTGTCTCATTGACGCTGCAAAGGTCTTCAAAAAAACAATGCAAAATCTTGGAATCGTCAATTATCCGATTTTTGCGTATTTTCTGCGTATTTTCACTACGATTCTGCGTCAATTCTGCGTCAAAATCGTATCTTTCACAATATCCCAAAACGTATCGCATAATTGCTCCTGAGGATTGCGCTTCATCCTATAATACACCTCGCCACGATCTGTCTCACAGATTTCTCGCCCCATATTCTTTCTGGTATTCACCCCAAACCTCAATTTCTGCGGTAGTCCCTCTGGCGTGATCTCACTGGCAAGCGTAGTAAAGTTTGTCTGGTTCAGGCTCTCGCCCACAAGACGGTCTCTCACCACCATGAAGATGGCCAGCCAGTGACGCGCATAATTAAATAGGTGGTAGTCGGCCAACAGGCGCCTCATGCTCCGCCGCAGCACATCCAGCTTTTCCTCTCTTGTCATTTTGAGGAACAGCTTCTTGGCCTGCTCGTCAGCCGCCGTCAGCCGTGTTTTTCCTTGAAGGTCATCGTCATCCTCCAAATCATCATCAGATAGAGGTATAGCCTTCACGCCATAGTGCTCTCTTACCTTGTTCACCTCCAGTATGGCCTCACGCCTGCCTTTCACCACAGCGTCAGCCAACAGTGCAAAGAGATAATGCTCCGCCTGGGCATAATTGCCCACGCCCATTGCCAGATTCAACAGTTGATCCTGTCTCAGCCACATACCGTCCAGGTACAGCAGCTCCTTGTTTTGATTTTTCATTGCTTCCAAGTGATTGTGGAGATGTGTGAGGATGTAAAGCGCTTTATCTCATGAGAAACCATCCCACAACAACTCGGATTCTACGTTAGTTTACTTCTTCATTCCTTTCAGTATCATTTCACACACTGTTGCTACCAACGTCACCATATCAGGATGGAAAGCCTTGGGGCCATAGATGATGTGCGTACTCTTGTTAGGATTCATGCTCACGTTAATCAGATTCCAAAACGTCAGGCGGTCTGTGAAGTTCAATGGCGACACCTGTCGTACCAGTGCGTCAGTAAACTCCTTACCACACAAATCTTCTGTCACTTCCATTGTGGCCAAGGCTCCTATCAGAGCCTTCTCAGTTGCCTTGTCGAATGTTACTTCTTTCATCGCTTATCGCTTTAAATAATTAATAATGTGGCTGTTGTCACCAGCCGAGTGCTCCAATGAAAGATTGCTCCAACAAAAGAAGCACCCGCAAGAACGGACTTTCCGTCTTACGGGTGCAAATTTACGATGTTTTCGTGGGGCGGTTCGTAAACCCTATGTAAACCCTACGATGATTTTTTCACTTTTTTGTTACTTTGCGATACTTCTGATTTCTATCGTTAGGATTCTCTGGGATAGTCATTTCCAACACGCCCATATCGACTAAAGTCTGGATATATTTCTTGCGCGTTCTGTTCTGATTAGAGACGCCAACCCTATCTAAAATCTCTTGAGCGCTTCTTGGTACAGAGCAGAAATTCAGGATATTCTTCTGAGCCTTTGTTAATAAGGGTTTTGAAGGACGAACTTGGTGCTTTACTTGGTTCGTTTCTTGGTTCGTTTCTTGGTTCGTTTCTTGGTTCGTTTCTTGGTTACCTTCTTGGTTACTTTTTCTACGGAAAACAATCACAAACTCATGTGCCGTTTCATGATTTTCGAACGTCACATCAGGCTTCTCTTCCATCGCACGAATGATACCAGTACCTGCACCTGTATAAGGCAGCAAGTAGTTGGCATTGGTAAACAGGAACTCATTTCTTGGCATTGACGTACCCTTCATGATATCCTCCACGGTCAGGCCATTAGGCAGTTCGCCAGGACTATGTATCTCCACCCTGTCATCGAAGATAAAGATGCGTATGGGTGCTTTCCAGTTTAGCGACCTATGTACCAGTGCATTCACAGTAAACTCAACCAGTGCAGCGTATGGAATTTCCAATTTACCCAGCGAGTTGAACTCAGGTTCCACCTGTACATTGCGCAGATTCCTCGTAAAGAAGTTCATGATGGTGTCGTACTGATGCAGCAGACAACCCTCCAAATCCTCGTCTCTCACCTTGTCACGAAACACGGTGCCGCCAACAGAGTTACCCACATAGCTGATACACTTGGCGGTATAGGCAGGCAACCATCGCTGGGGGTACTTGCCAAACAACAGCACAGCAGCAACTGTCATTTTGCCATCAGGACGAATAAAGCGCAGATTCCTCAACAGACCTTCTAGACTGATGCCACCCACTACGAAATGAGCCATCTGTTCTACCGTAAAGTCACGCAGATTCACCTCGCTCACACCGCTCTTCTGCATCACGACTGCGAAACGATTCAGCAGATACTTCTTCAACACCTGCTCGTCCATATCCTTGATGCAGAAATCCTTTACAGCCGCCTCGTCAGGTGCAAAACTACCACACTGGCTCATCATTTCAGCCAACTCGGCATTGTCAAACACCTTTCGTTTATCTGCACCGTTCTTCACCCACACGATGCCCTTGTTGTCGTGATATGGCTTATTCAGACCTTCTTTTATCGTCGCAACCACAATGCTGCCTCCATCTACCTGTGCCGTATCGACATCCAGCAGAATACTGGGTATGACATTTTCTGATGCCATATTGCTCAGCATGTTGGTTGTTTCCTGCACCTCCTGATACGACAAGGGATTCATCACGCCAGTCTTGTCGTTGATTCCAATCACCAACTGACCGCCATGCGAATTGCAGAAAGCCACCATCTCACAGCCAACATCGTACTTGTCTGTGATGCGCTCTTTGAATTGCACCTTGGTCACCTCGCAATGATCTCTTAGTTTCAATATATCTTCTTTCGTCATATCTTGCCTGCAAAATTACTCATTATTATCATAAACCCTATGTAACTAATCACAATTTGTGATAACTGGTCACAAATTGTGACCGGTTCATCTTGGAAATCTCTATTCTTTATCTTCTTTTCAACCATTTATTCCTATATTTCGTAAAACCTATGAGAAGATTTCCCCAACTTGAGGAAAAATCTTCTTTGTCATATTATTATTTCGAATTCCAAATCTCCTCCATCTTCTTTTTCATTTCTACGAAAATACGCAGATGCTTTTCGAGCGCAGTACTATCAGATGTAGAGCGAGACAAATCTTTGTCGTAGTTCGACAAGTCTTTGTTGATGGCCTTGCCCATAGCCGTAAAGAAGTCTTTCTTCAATAGCTTGGCACCATCTTTACCATGAAACATGCCCAGCTCGTACAGCACATTCAATACCCTGATGATGTCAATCTTGGCTCCTTTTTCGTCAGTCAAGTAAACAGGGCTATTATTGGTCGAATTAGTCCGCAAAACATTTGCAATAGATTGTAACTCCGAATTCCCAATAATTGATTCTGACGTCTGCCTATCAGGTAATTTGTCAAGTACTTCTTCTATCTCATCTGATAGCCAGTCATCTTCACTATTCATGTAAACTTGAACTGCGGCCTTGAATTTGTCCGTTCCAATGCGAGTAATATTATTCAATACTGCTGCTTCCATCTTTTGAGAAGGCTGATCTTTCTTTGCCAGTTGCTCACCGATGATGCTGGCCATAGTCCGATAAAGAGGGGCATTGAGCATTACCAAACATGTTTGTACACAAAATACGGTTATCGCAGTAAACAAATCCAGTCCCTTATCATCATCAGACAGGTCGCGATAGTCAACATAAATGTCATCCCAAAGTCCACGAATATCAATCAGCGCATCTTCCTGATACTCTTTCACTTTATCAAGTACAACAACTACTTGCCAGAAAACCTCCTCGGGAGAGAGACGGAAGCCTGTTGCCTCTGCCTCAAACTCACGAATTGGTTTCTGGAATGCCTTGTAGAGCACCAAGCCATCAAGCAACCTGCTTCTTAGGCTTTCTTTTTCGTTTCTTCTTAGTAGGCGTAACATCGCGGTACCCCTCGTACATTCGTCTCATATTGTCAAACCAGAGGCACAAACCCCATGCGGCATTGCCCTCGTCATCAGTAGTTGGACGCTCATGGATAAAGTCATCCAATGTCGTATCTTCCAATTGCGAATAAGCACGCTCCTCACGTCCATAACGATACACACCATAGTACTTGAAACCTACGCTGATGTCGTAGGCATTAGTAGAGCAGTAGTGTACCACCTGAGCCATATCTTCCTGAGTCTGGTCAATATGCAGAGTGCCAGAGTCGCTGGCATTGTAAATGTATTGTCCCTTCTCAGCACCCATAGCCCTTCCTAATCGGTTGTAACCACTAATCATGGCCTTCATTTCGTCAGTAGCATCAATACCTGCACTCTCTTCCGGCACACCAAAGTTGAACTTTATCCACTTTATGCGGTCTTTGTGCTCCACCGTCTGCTGATTTACCACCTCCCAGAATGTTGCCTCACGCACCTTGCCACGTATTTCAATCTTCAGGCGATAGGCGGCTAACTTGTCGTTGATGGCCTGTTGCAAAAGCAGGCAAACCTTGTCAGGGTCGCTTTGGAATGAAGAGGAACGTTCAATAGCCATCTGGGCAATGCCCTCACGATTGTCAATGATAACATAGCAGCCAGGGTGTGTCTTCAAAGTCTTTTCGTCTTTCTTATCCGTATATTTTATATCCTTTTCGTTGCACACCAACAAAAGAGTCATACGGTCACGCTTGCATGTGATTTCGTTTTCAAGAGGAATAATCACCTTTTCTTTGTTCTCTTTAGTGATATTCAGTGGACGTACGCCACAGAAGATGCCATCAAACGCCTCCTGTGCCAATGACAATGGAGTCTCCTGCGATTCGTTGCAAAAAGCCATTGCCTCAAGTTCGCTAATCTGCGATAGTTCGTATTTGTATATCGAATATACTGCCATAGTTTAAATTTCAAATAAATGTTGTTCTAATCCCAATTTCTCAGGATTCTTATTTTGGGTCTTACCAGTTTTGTCTGAGGAAGTATTGTTTCCAGATCATTGTCAGACAGCCCCGTTAGACTCTCCAATTCCTTCTTAGAATACTCCAAGTCTTCAAGATGTACTTTTACTATCTTTCTCAGCAACGAAGGATCGTCAATGTCAATATATTCAGTTTCCTTTTTTCGCTGCCCAGACTTGCTAAGTTGCATCATGTAGTATCTGTACTGAGAATCGCCTAACATGCCCATCTCTTTTGCTTTGTAACAGATAGCAGCTTTCGATAGTTTCCAGTACATCTTGATTGTTGGCAAATCCTTATATTTCACGTTAAGTAAATCCCCTCTGCACTCTTGCTCAGGCATGTTGAATTCTGATGAGAAGGCATCTGCCTCTTTATCCATATCTTTTTCATCCAAAGAATACACATCTTCTCGTAAATGCATAACCAGATGACCCAATTCGTGGCCTAATGTAAAGCGTTTGTTATCACCCGATTTATCACCATTGATGAAAATAACGGGTACGGCTTTATTGGTAAACATTGTTACTCCGAAAAACTTTTCTGGCGCATCTTCTAAGAAGATAACTATAATACCATGCCGTTCTATCGTCTTAACAAAGTTCTCGATAGGTCCCTTTTGAATACCGAGGAATAAACGAGTCCTACGTGCGACCTCTTTAGGAGTAATGCCGCTAAAAGTTGAAATGGAAGGCAAGTCGAATTCTGGTATCTCTACCGAATCTAATAATTCGTCAATAGCAATACGAGCCGTATCAAACCTCGCCTCCAACATCGTTAGTTCCCTATTAGGCATCGTAACTCTTTTCCTGTAAAAGAAAGAGTTCAGCTTTCTACTTTGGCTTTCTTTGTAAAAAAAGGAAACAGGATAATCAAGGTATTTTGCAACACGATCTATCATTTCTTCAGAGACAGGTAGTACGCCCTTTTCCATCTTTGACAGATTACCTTGGTTTAGCCCTTCGATAGCTTCGGCCATCGTCTTTTGTGTGATACCTCTGCTTTCGCGTGCCAACAGCAAATTCCTGTGATTTACCTCATTTTTCATAATTTGTCCCTTTTTTGTGCCTAAGCACTTTTCTCTTTCTTGCCATTTCCTTGGCGTTTGTTAGCCTTTGGCACTACAACCAAATCATCATCCTGTGTTGGTTGAGAGTAAAGAGGTATACTTTCTTTATTCACATACACAAGTTCTGATAAGTCTGAGCACCATTCAATAGTTCCGCTAACAATGTGTACAGCATACACACCTGTTAGTTCCGTAAAAGAGGAAGATACTTGATAACCTATATATGTAATAGGTAGTGTATCTTGCATGTCGTCAGACAGCTGTTCGTCGTACATCTTCACAGCCTTAGTAATGATATTCTGGGGTTTGAGCTTTTTGTCGACTTTCTTAAAGAAAAGCCTCATACCATTAAGCTCTACATAAAAACGCCTTCCTTTACAAAAACCTGAATGATTGGGGAATTCTTCTGTCATAAACCCTTGGATATTACTATTCCAAGTATTCGATTTGAAGTTCCTGTTTTGAAAGGAAGGAGGGGTGCTGATAATGGTGTTTTTACTTTTTTCTGCACCATTATTACATGCGTTTATGATTTTAAACGCGTTTTCAACTCCAAGAAGATTTTCAAATTCTTGCTGACTAACATTTTTTCTTGCAATCATTTCTTCATCTCGAAATAATTGCGTACCTTTGTACTCGACGATGGGAATTTTTTCCATTGTTCAATTCAATTAAAAATTTAACTTGGGCTTCGACTTGGCAGAGTCGGAGCCTTTTTCGGGTGCAAAGATACATATTTTAACTCATATAATCAAAATATTCGAGATAAATTTTTCAAAAAAATAGGTATTTATACTTGATTTGATAAAAAACTAGTATCCAATCAGCAAAATTCCCTTCAAAGGCAGCCTTAATCGATTCGAGACATATAATGTTTCAAGGAAAGTCTTGATTTCTTGGTAGTCATGACCTACAATCTGACGGCCAGCGGAATTGAATTTGTATTCATTGAGGACAGCAATAACTAAATATTCCACTTCGAACATCATACAGGCTTGAAAAATGTCTTTCAAGAATTGGTTGTTCCTTACAGCACGACCAGCTTCTACCTCTATAACTATCTTGCCATCTGCGGACAAAGCATCAGCAAAGAACGATTTATCCACCTCGTTGTTCTCACCAAAAAGCACAGGTACATCAATCTTTTCCTCTTTGCCCTTACCTGTCTTACCCTGAAAAACGTTGAATCAAAAACAACGTTTAAAGATGGAGAAAAATGAAGACTTAGAGTTGTTAGAGTTGCAGGAACTTGCACTGAAGCACAAAACAGCCAAAAGACAAAAGACTTTAGATGAAAAGAGCATGATAGTAAAGGCTCATTTGTTAAATCATGTGCCTATTCCGCAATTATCTAA
>Ga0247608_10003409_pt1 | contig 18546 bp, 11 predicted proteins | sample 176DNAGHGlowgp2_FD_193490 | JGI IMG/M metagenome (GOLD analysis project Ga0247608, IMG submission 193490) | Sheep rumen microbial communities from Palmerston North, Manawatu-Wanganui, New Zealand - 1766 DNA GHGlow gp2 | ecosystem: Host-associated > Mammals > Digestive system > Stomach > Rumen ... | reverse complement strand
CTAATTCGTGTCATTTTTTATTGCAATTACTCGAATTTTTTCCACTTGTATAGGCCCAAAAAGTAGGGATAATTCGTGTCATTCGCGAAATTCGTGGTTATCCTTGACTTCCGAAAGTTCAGTCAATTAAAAAATGATTACAGGACATTCCCAAATGTTAAAATCCCCCCTCCGTTCCCACCCCGTTAGTTGCAGTATCGACAACTACGCCCTTCCGTCGCCGACGCCTGAGAATCGCGAAAAAATCATCGACTGATCCTTCGTCCGCAAATATCGCCGTCATGACGCACGATCTCCCGACCACATTTTCCTCGTTCGCCGACCGTTTGCCGGTAGACCGCCGTCTCGTCGTCGGCAGTCGGCGGACGCAGCGTCGGCAGACGGCGGACAAACCTGTCGGCAGACGGCACTTTGCCGACCGTCAGACGGCGGACTGCCGACGCTCAGACGGCGGACAAACGACAGATAAAACGGCACTTTGCCGACGCCCAGACGGCGGACTGCCGGCGGTTTGTCGGCGGACAAACAAACAATGTAATGAAGTTTTTCATGCAGATAGGGTGTTTTATTGGCACACAGAAATAGCTTGTGGTTTTATTTTGTCCCACAGAAACCACAGAAATCACGGAAATAATATGCTTGTGCGCCAACCTTTCTGTGTATTTCCGTGGTTTCTGTGTGCCAAAAATACCCTTTCCGTGTAAAAAATGTGATTTCTGTGTGCCAAAAAATAAAATTTCTGTGTAGGTAAAATCCTATTTCACCGAAAATTCTCCCACAAAAACTGGCACCCGAAGTGTTAAATTACTCGTTTTTTTAACACCCAAGCTCGGTTTCCGTGGCAATGGTTGTTAATAGGACTCAATTGAACACTCAACTCTAAACTCTTAACACTAAACATTCAGTTTCCATCGTAAATTAAACCTTGTTCTGCACCTTCAGTATAAATAATGTGCGCACAACTTGTTTTTGTGCCGCATAATGCGTAACTTCGCAGTACCGAATAAAATACCAAAACTACTTTCTGAAAAACCATTAAAACACACGTATCATGGAAGAACTACACATTGCACAAGGTTCAAAGACCGACCGCTACCGACTGCTGCTGGAGCAAGTGCGGAGCGTGACTGAGGGCGAGTCGGACCTCATTGCCAACATGGCCAACACTGCATCGATGATCCACGAGACTTTTGGTTTTTGGTGGACAGGATTCTATCGTGTACAGGGCGACGAACTTGTGCTCGGTCCGTTCCAAGGTCCATTGGCCTGCACTCGCATCAAGCGGGGCAGGGGAGTATGTGGCACGGCATGGGCAAAGGGACAGACTCTCGTCGTACCCAATGTCGATCATTTTCCAGGGCACATCGCCTGCAGCTCGGCATCGCGTAGCGAGATTGTCGTGCCGCTGATGGATGCGCAGGGCAAGGTGATGGCCGTTCTTGACATTGATTCTGACCAGCTGAACACGTTCGACAGTGAAGATGCTCAGTGGCTGGAGAAAATCGCTGGGACGATAAAAGCTTGACCGTTGATGAGTTGACGAGTTGACGAGTTAACAAGTTGACAAGTTGACAAGTTGACAAGTTGACAAGTTGACAAGTTGACGAGTTGTTACTTTTCATCCACGTTGTACTTCGTACTTTGTACTTTGTACTTATTGACAAAAGTCTGACAGTTGATACAATAAAGTATGAGCTTGAGCGTTCTAATTGTACCATGAATACCAACTACTATTGCGTCATCCTGGCTGGAGGCATCGGCTCCCGTCTGTGGCCCTCCAGCCGTCAGCAGCATCCGAAGCAGTTTATCGACTTCCTGGGATGCGGTGAGTCTTTGCTGCAAAGCACTTACCGGCGTTTTGCCCGCTTCATCGACCCCGACAACATCGTCGTCATGTCGCATCAGCAATATGCTGACCTCGTCCGACAGCAGCTGCCTGAGTTGCCCGCCGACAACTTGTTGCTTGAACCCATGCGCCGAAACACGGTGCCGAGTGTGGCATGGGCCTCAATCGAAATCAAGAGACGCAATGCGGATGCCTGTATGGTGGTGACTCCGAGCGACCAGATGATCAGCCGCACCGAACTCTTCGAACAGGACATCGTTCGGGGGCTCGACTATGTGGCTCAGCACGAACGTATGCTCGTGATGGGCATCGGGCCTACTCGGCCTGCGACCAACTACGGATATGTCCAGATGGGCGACTGCGTCCAGGGTGACGACATCTTCCGTGTGCAGTCGTTTACGGAGAAACCGGAGCGGCAGTTTGCCGAGATGTTTCTCGAGAGCAAGGAGTTTTTGTGGAACACGGGACTGTTTGTTTCCAAGGTCTCGACATTCATCGGGTCGGTGGAGCGGATGGCAAATCCGTTCGTCGAGATGCTCGAGGATGCCGAAAACGGTCTTCAGAAAGGTGACGATGTCATGCCATTGGTTGAGGATTCGTTTGCCAAATGTCCGAATGTGAGTCTGGAACAGGGCATCCTGGAAAAGACGGACGGAGTGGATGTGATGCTTGCCCGCTTCGGCTGGAGCGACATCGGCACATGGGATGCGCTCTACGATGTTTTACCGAAGGCACAGCAGGGCAACGTGGTTATGGCTCCGCAGGCGATGCTTTACGACTGCAAGGACTGCATCGTGAAGTTGCCGGCAGGCAAGGTGGCAGTGGTGCAGGGGCTGGACGACTACGTGATCGTCGAGGAGGGCAACGTGCTTGTCATCTGCAAGAAGGATGACCAGAGTGCGCTCCGCAAGTTTGTCAACGACGTGCAGATGAACGTGGGTGAGGAATTTGTGTGATAGCTAAAAGGGAAAAGGGGAAAGTTAAAAGGGAAAAGTTAAAATGCGCGGCACATCTGGCTGGTATTTTAACTTTTCCCTTTTACTTATATTGGTGTCCGGCAAAAATCAGTCCCGAAGGGACGACGGATTATAGGCAGGGGTGAAGCGTAGCGCAACCCCTGCAAAAGAACGAAAAAGACAAAGAAGCCCCGAAGGGGCGACAGGCAAGATGAATAGCTTGATATTGGATGTTTTTGTCTTTTATCTGTCGCCCCTTCGGGGCTACATTACCTACTGAACACCAAGCAGGGGTTGCGCTACGCTTCACCCCTGCCTATAATCTGTCGTCCCCTTCGGGACTTTCCAAGCCCCCTATCACCGAAATACCACCCTATGCCTGTGGCAATGGAAAACGCAGCAATCTCTTGCTTATTTTTACCGGACACCAATGTTTTACTTATAAAATCTTTTGCAGCTCTTCCTCCAGGTTGGTGATGTTTTCGCTGCGTGCAACGATGTCGTTGTCGCGGTTGATGAGAAAATAGGTGGGTAGGTCGCGGACAGCGTAGCTGGAGACGGCGCGTCCGTCGGTCTCGTGGACGCAGATCCAAGGCAGTTTTTCGCAGGAGAACTGCCAGAAGTGTATGTCTTCGTCGAGCGAAACCTGATAGATTTCGAATCCCTGTCCGCTGTACTTATTATATAGTTCGCGCATCTGGCGTGTGCGGGCCTGCGACTGCTGAGCTCCGTAGATGGTGAAGTCCAGCAGTACGACTTTTCCTTTGAGGTCGGAAAGGCGGCGGAGGGTGCTGTTGACATCGGGCAACTCGATGTCGATGATGCCTGTTTCGCTAATTTTGTCGGCATCGAGCTCGATTTGTTGCGTCTGCTTGGGTGCCGTGTTCTCCATGCCTTTGGTTGCCATGTTGCAGAGTTGTATAGTGCGGTCGGCATCGGGCCAGCGTCCGTCCCAGACTGTGGCCAGCGTGGCGTAGCACTTCACGTCGCTTCGTTGGTTGAAGGGGTCGAACAGCTGGAAGGAGGAGATGCGTGTGTTGAGTCTCTGACAGACTGCAAAGTAGGCGCTGGCACGTTCGGGATGTAGGAATATGTACTTGTCCTTCATCTGCTGCTTGTACGCATTAATGAGGGTGAGGATGCTGTCCGAATTCTCTCCTACTATCTTCTCGTCGGCTTCAAGTTGGTTGATTTGCTGCTGCAAGTGGCGCTGCTGCTGGGTGATGGCACGGATGTCTTCAGCACTCTCCGAACCCTTCACGGTGTAGCTCTGAACCAAATCGGGTAGGGTAGCCGTAAATGTCAGTGTCTCTGTCGAGTCGATGGAGAAGGGGATGCGCCCGCCATCGATGCGCAGGTTGTAGAACTCTGGGTTTGCCACCGCCTTCGTTTGTGAAAAACTGAAAGCCCCGTCTGCATCCAGACGAACGGAATCCAGTGTCTGGACACCTTCGAGTGTCATGGCTTCGAGGTAGAGCATCTTTCCTTCTGCGCTGGTGATGTGGCCGGTTACTTGAAATTTAGGGCTTTCGTTGCACGCTGTCAACAGCAGGGCTGCAGCTATCGGGATAAGGAATTGTTTCATTTGAATTGATAGGTTAGGGAATGTGTGGATTCCATAAATTAAAAATTAAAAATTAAAAATTAACAATTCTGATTGCCGTGAAAAACGCTGCAAAGTTACTGGTTTTTGCTCTAAAATGAAATTTTTTTAATTGCTAATTGTTATTTTTTAATTTTTAATTTTTAATTTATAATTATTAGTTGTACCTTTGCACCCGCTTTCACGAAAAAGCACCGAACATGGGTAAGTCCTGTACGGCCAGCTCCCTATAATCCTCCAGGGCTTGACCGCAGCAAAGGCGTTAGGTCGTAGCGGCGCGATACAGATAGCTTACCCACCCGCCTCTTTAGCTCAGTTGGCCAGAGCACGTGATTTGTAATCTCGGGGTCGTTGGTTCGAATCCGACAAGAGGCTCAAGAAGGGAAGGGAATCAAGGATTTTAAGGATGAAAAGGATTGTTGTAATCCTCTCTAATCCTTAAAATCCTTGATTTGCATCTGTAACAATGAGCATCTGCAACGAAGGACCATGGACCGAAGTCAGCGACATCTTCTTCTCCGAACTGTCGCTCCGTGAGAAATACACCCTGCTCTATGGGGTGCTTGACCGCGTATGCACCGAACTGACGAGTGGACTTCCGACCCACTACAATGGCCTGTTCACACGTCTGCAAGCCCTATGCCGGCTCAAGCAACATCCGCTCCAAGCCATCGACACGATGCGATGGCGGGCACGGCAGGTGAAGTTGGAGAGCTACGAACCTGCCGAGGTGGAATTTCTGCAAGACACCAAGGCGCTGTGTGACGCCCTGTCGTGTTTTACCGAAACCCGTGTACCGCTGAAACTGCGACGTGCTTTGCCCGACACCCTGCAGCCATCGGCACTAATCATAGCACGTAACCGCAGGCAAAAGCGGCAGCGCTTTGTGGCAGTTCGTCGTGACGAACAATATATCTACGCACGCACAGCCGACGATCCCAGCGCCGACCTCCTGCGAGTCGATTTCACCCTCAACGAGCATACACGGCAGACAGCCCAGTACATCGATGCAGACACCGTGTTCAACTGCGTCGCCTTCACCGTCGATTCGTCCGACATCTACTATCCCACCATCCTTATACTCGACCCTGACTACCTCGTCGATGTCAGCAGCCTGACGACATGCGTGCGCCCCTACGGTTCCAGTCCCTTCAACTATCTGTTGCGCAAGTTTGAATCCACGCCGCAAAGTGCAGCCATCCTGCTCGGACATGTCGCTGGACAGATGCTCGACGACTGCGTGAATCATCCCGAGGCAACCCTCGCCGACAGCCTGCAACATGCCTTTCGCGACCACCTCCTCGATTTCTGCACAACGCCAGGCATCAACGAATACTTTTTCGCCGAATGCCAACGGCAGTTCGATCACATCCGCACCACCGTCCAGCAACTCGACCTTCCGGTCGGAGGAGCACAACTCGAACCCTCTTTCTTCTGCGAAACCTTGGGGCTGCAAGGACGTTTCGACCTCCTGGCCAACGACTACAGCAAGCTGCTCGAACTGAAAAGCGGGAAATGGGACGAGGCACACCAACGTGTGCAGCGCGAACACCTGCTGCAGATGTTGCTTTACAAGGAAATCCTCTACTACAACCTCGACATCCGACAAAACGCATGTGCCGGCTATCTCTTCTATTCCAAATACCCCTACCTGCTCGAACAGCGCAGTGCACAGCAGATGGTGCAGGAAGTGCTCACACTGCGTAACCGAATCGTGGTCATGGAACGCTGGCTGTGCGAGGGACGCGGACGCGAATTCCTCACCCGTCTCACCCCCGAAGCCCTACGGCAGAATCCGCAGCTCAACGAGAGCTACTGGCAACAATACTTTCGCCCACCCATTGCTGCCATACTGACTGCTGTGCAGACTGCCGACCCCCTTGCCCAGGACTATTTCTTCACCTTCCTCCAGTTCGTCTGTCGGGAGCAGATGATGGACAAAGTGGGCGACAACCGCATCGAATCCACCCGAAGCATGGCCTCGCTATGGAATGCCGATGCCGACCTCAAACGCGAGAACGGCGATATGCTCACGGGCTTGAGGCTGAGCGACTTGAGGCGCGAGGGTGAACTGGTCGAGGCGGTGTGCCTTGCGGTGGATGCGGCGCAGGATTGCCAGCCCAATTTCCGTGCAGGCGATGCCGTCGTCATCTACGAACGGGCAACGGATGCGGACAACGTGACCAACAGGCAGATTGTGCGTGCCACGGTCGAGCGCATCACGTCGGACACCATCTGGCTGCAGTTCCGCCAGGCAGTGCGTCCCGACGCTTTGGTTTTGTTCAGCAGCAAGCGGAAGGTGGTGCTGGCGATGGAGCACGACCATGTCGAAGCCACTTTCCGCAGCCTCTACAGCGGTCTTTCGGCTCTGCTCAACACGTCGGCCGAACGGCGTCAACTCCTGCTGTGCCAGCGTGAGCCTTCGCCCGACGATTTCCAACTCATTGTCGGACCTCCGGGCACAGGCAAGACGAGCGTGACCTTGCGACACATCGTGGAGACGCAACACGCCGACGGTCGCCGCCTTTTGCTGACGGCCTACACCAACCGCGCCGTCGATGAAATCTGTGAAATGCTCGAGCAGACGGGCATTGCCTACCTGCGCATCGGGCACACCCTTTCCTGCCATCCGCGTCTGCAGGACCGTCTGCTGGAGAATGTGGCAAAGCAGTATAACAAACGTGCGGAAATCATTCATCTGCTGCAAGATACGTCCATCATTGTCGGGACAGTATCGTCGCTGTCCTCCCATCTGAACCTCTTCGACCTGCTCCATTTCGACACCCTCATTGTTGACGAGGCATCGCAGATTCTTGAACCCCAGTTGCTGCCTCTGCTGTGCCGCCATCAGGGACACTTTATCCTCATCGGCGACCACAAGCAGTTGCCTGCCGTTGTGGTTCAGTCGGAGCAGTCGTCGGCTACGGTTTCCGAGCGATTGCAAGCCATCGGACTGACCAACTGTCGCAACTCGCTGTTTGAGCGGCTGCACCGCTGGGTGGCCCATCGTACCGACATGGTCCATCTGCTCGACCATCAGGGACGAATGCATCCGCAGATTGCCCAGTTTGCCAGTCAGCAGTTCTACGGCGGACGGCTTCTTCCCGTTCCGTTGCCCCACCAGCAGCAGCCCCTACCTTATTTATTATATACGCGCGAGGAGCAGTGGGTAGCCACTCGCCGGGCTGGGTTTGTCGATGTGCCGTCACCCTCGCTCGCAGCACGTCAGCCCAAGACCAATGTTGCCGAAGCCGAAGCCGTCGCCCGTCTGGTCGTGACGCTGCGCAACCTTCATCAGCGCAACAACCTGCCCTTCGATGCAGCCCGACAGGTGGGCATCATCGTTCCTTTCCGCCGCCAGGTGACAGCCGTGCGACGTGCCTTGCAGTGTGCCGGAATCTCCGAAGCCGAGCAGATGCTCATCGACACCGTGGAACGTTATCAGGGCAGCCAGCGCGACATCATCATCTACGGCACCACCGTCAGCCGCCCCTACGAACTCGACCTGCTCTCGACCCTCGTCCGTGCCGACGACGGAACGCAGGTCGATCGCAAGCTGAATGTGGCTGTCACGCGGGCACGCCTCCAATTCTTCCTTGTCGGCAGCCGTCGTCTCCTCATGCAGAGCCCTCTCTATGCGGCGCTGATACAGTATCTGGAACAGTAGGCTACACCTCCGGATATTGATCTGGCAGTGCTCTTCGATTCCTCGCAGAGCACTGCTTTTGAATAGCATCATGTATTTTTTTTACCGTATGAAGTTTATTTTTTCTTTTTTTTATGCTTTTTGGTAATTTTTTTTTATAACTTCGCTCTTTGAAATTAAAAATACGGACTTGAACTTAACTTAACATAATAGGAGGAAACATTATGAAACACGGAAAGTTCTATGTGAGACCTATCATCAAATCTCACCCTACGCATCTTGCAAGCCAATTCATGGCAGCAAGCGTAGAAGAAAGTATCAAACACGATGTGATCGATTTGCCCGGAGGCAATGTCACCGTTGACGGCTACAATGACGGCGGCTCTCAGGAATTGTGGTTCGGCAGCAGTTCGTCGGAAAGCAAGTCGAGAGGCAGCGGCAATGGACTGTGGGGGCTCATCGTCTTCTTCCTCTCTTTCGGCGCGCTGATGTCGTGCAGCGAGAATGACACAGTGGTCGATTCGAGCGCGAACGGACCCTCCATCGCCTTCAACATCGGCATGGATCAAGAGTGGGAAAAATCGTCGGCCGGTCCGAAGAAGTCTCCCATACTTCCTCACCGCACCATGCAGATGCAGACTGCGCGAGGTGTGGCCTATATGCACGAAAGTGCTTCGCCCGGCATTCTGGACTACCGGCAATTGGAAGCCGTCGAGTTGATGCCAGCCGACGATGCCGATCCGACGGTCCGAGCAAACCGTCCCCGTCGCGCCAAGCCAGTCGAGAGCGTGAGCGAGATGAGCAGCAACGGCTTCAGCTCGTTTGCCTACAAAGCCGGCGACGGTTCTCTCTTCTACAGCAACATTCAGAGCGACAAAAACGGCCAACTGGCACAACGTGTGCTGTGGCCTGAGGGAGAGTCGCTCCGTTTCTATGCCGTACATCCCTACGATGCTACGATGGGCAATTTCGGTGGCAACGTCAACGGACTGACCTACAACTTCACGGTGAACAGCGACGTGAGCCAGCAGGTGGACTTCATGTATGCCTCCACCGGTGTGCTCCCCTATAACGAGGAGCAACTCGCACCGCTCAACTTCCGTCATGGACTGACGGCCATTCAGTTCACTCTTGGAACTGCTCCCGATTTTGGACCAAACATCACGAGCGTGACACTCAAGAATGTTAATACCACAGGCACCTACACTCTGCCATCGGCTTCTACGGCCGATGCCAAATCGCCGGCCGAAGGAGTCTGGAGTGCCCTGGGCACACCGTTGGACATCACTCTCAATGGACTGAACGTGCGTACTACAGGCAACCCGAACGCCGCCATCACATCGCCGCAACAGACTTTCCTTATGCTGCCTTGTGCCGACCTCAGAGGAGTAGGCGTTCAGATTGGTTTCGCCGACGGAACGTCGATGACCTATACCTTCACGAGTGGAGCGTGGCGGGCAGGATACACCTACACCTATAAACTTTCCAAAGAGCCCGAGCAGTGGAACTACACACTCACCACCTATGGAGACTACAATAGCTACCCCGAATACTACGATTTGGAATATACAGACGACAAGACCGGATGGTACTGCATGGTTAAAAGTTACAAGGAGCTGAACGGAAACATTGTAGCTGTACCTTGGGAAGTGGTGGAATACGAATATTCTGACGACGATGGAGCAACCTGGGTGAGCACGGGCAAAACCATGCCGGCATGGCTTAAAGACTTCCCGGAAGCCGGTACTGGAGTCACAGAGGCTAAAAACTGGCAGGGCGCTTATGCCTACTTGAATGTGGAAGACTATATAGGAGAGAGTGTGAACGCCGTAGATCAGCAATTACAGCAAAACACCGTAAGGTCTGACTGGGATCTCTCCACGCACAATGTCAAGGGCGAGGTGACACCCATGAACACAGCCAACTGCTATGTCATCTCCAGTCCGGGAACCTACAAACTTCCGTTGGTGTACGGAAACGCCATCTCAAACGGTTCCACCAACACCGTCGCCTACAATCCTACGTCAGGCGGTCTGTCCGGTTTCACGATGCTCAGACCGTTCCTCAACTACAAAGGAAACGGCATTACTGACCCATGGCTGAAGACCGACGGTACTCCGACCAAGGCTGAACTTCTATGGACTGATAGCAAGTCGCTCTTTGACCTACTGAACGGAAAAGTGGGTATAAACGGCGACTATATGACAATCGACGCATCTACCGCAAAACTGCTTCGCGAAGGCAATGCAGTAGTGGCAGTGAAAGACGCTGCTGGCGCCATTATGTGGAGTTGGCATTTGTGGTTTGCACCTGATGATGTGCTCGACCAAATTTATGTGGAGAACCAGATAGAAAAATATGATGTCCGAAAGAAGTACTATTTCACGAAGCAGACGCTGGGTGCCGTCGGAGCCCACACAGTTGGCTCGACGTATAATTCGCCGCGTTGTCTGCGCGTCCGTATTCAGCAAAAAGAAGGCAATGGCGTGCCTCTATACGGGTACATACGCATCAGACAAAAAAACGGAGGTATCACAACACCGGCACACTACACGCTCTATCAATTCGGCAGAAAGGATGCCATGCCGGGATATACACTGAAAGGCGAGGGTACTAGCGGTCAGAAGACCCAAGTATGGCCAGACAGAGGATTCGTTCACAACGGAACAGGAAGTGTGGATTATGCCACCTCCATTCAGCATCCGAATGTATTCTACACGCGCCCTGGTCTTGGCAACACCCATTGGTGTTCCACCAGCTACAACAACCTATGGTCTGCTCAGAACACGAAATCCGGTAATGACTGGGAACTTGTTTCCAAGACGGTGTATGATCCTTCGCCAGCCGGCTTCCATGTGCCGAACCTTGTGGCCATGCGTTCCTTATGTTACGACAGCAATATAAAAAAATATTCGGCGACTGTGTCTGGACACAGCAATATAAGCGGAGATTGGGCAGACGGTCTGTATTTCTATACGACTCCTGCCAAGGACGCTACGATCTTCTTCCCTGCAGGCGGTATGCGATCAAGCACAAGTGGTGAATTCAACAGAGGTTACACACTACAAGGGAATACTAATTCAGGCAACAATGGATATTATTGGGCTACTAGCTTGTACGATACCGATAGTGCTGTGTTCTTGAATATTGGCTATCAATATCTTTTTGGCGGCCAAGATGGCATTACATCGTCTATGGATACTGCCCACGCTTTTTTGGTACGCCCTGTGAAGTGAATTTGACAAGCCGTTCGGTCTGTCATCGACTCGTTCGTGACGACCAATGGAATAGTTGAAAAAGAGCATCCCCACGAGCCGTCTGGCTCGTGGGGATGCTCTTTTTACCCTCATTACATGATTCTTCTGAGCGTGATTCCAACGTTCGATTAACATCAGACGTTTTCTAGCCATGACAAAGTTCAAATAAGTTTGACTTTGTTCATTTTTATTGTTGTCCGGTAAAACTAAATTAAAGATTGACATTTCCCCGTCACCATTGGCTTTGGATTGTAGAATGGAACGAGGAGGCTTGGAAAGTCCCGAAGGGACGACAGACCACAGGCAGGGGTGAAGCGAAGCGCAACCCCTGCTTGGTGTTAAGTAGTAAATAAAGCCCCGACGGGGCGACAGATAAAAGACAAAAACATGCAATATCAAGCTATTCATCTTACCTGTCGCCCCTTCGGGGCTTCGCTTCTATCATGTACGATAGCAGGGGTTGCGCTTCGCTTCACCCCTGCCTGTGGTCTGTCGTCCCTTCGGGACTATTATTTTACCGGACACCAATAAAAGTATATCTATTTCCGGACAAAGTTCTTTCTGCGCATCGACAATGGTGAAGGCGCTTGCAGTGATTTTCACTGGAAATGGGTATTATTCTGACTATTTCGTGTGAAAGTGAGTAGCTGGTTGTATTTTTTTAGTATGTGATTAGCGCAAAATATCAGATTTTTGAGTTTTTTCACCATAATTCAGTATTGCAACGTAGGAAGATTCTACCTAATTTTGCAGCCGATTTAGAGTAGTTAATCTGTAAAAAAGTAAAATTAAGTGTATGAATTTACGGTTGAACTTCCTGCTGCCGGCTCTGCTGCTGGCATCGACGGCCTCGGCGCAGCTGCCAGTGACGGAACTGGAGTATGGCGGCTGGGAACGGTATCGCTTGGGTGGCTACGGTGAGATGGTAGCTTCGTTCAAGGATTATGGTCAGAACCGTTGGGCTACGCCGCATGGCAGCAGTCGCCTCAATCACAATACGATCGCGATTCCGCGTATGGTGGTGGCTGGCGACTATAAGCTGAACCAAAAGTGGATTCTGGGTGTCGAGGTTGAATTCGAGGCCGGCGGAACGGGTATTGAATATGAGATGGAGAGCGGCGGTGGTGCCGAGAACGGTGAGTATGAGCAGGAGATGGAGAAGGGTGGTGAGGTCGCTCTTGAGCAGTTTCATATCACTCGTCTGATTGTGCCTGAGCTGAATGTCCGTGCGGGTCACATGATTGTGCCAGTGGGTCTGACGAATACGCACCATGAACCGGTCAATTTCTTCGGAACGATGCGTCCGGAGGGCGAGACGACGCTGATGCCTTCGACTTGGCACCAGACGGGTCTGGAGCTGTTTGGCACGGTGGGCCGTGGGATGGCTACGTTCGACTATCGGGCGATGGTGGTTGCGGGTGCCAACGCGGATGGTTTTAATAAGTATAACTGGATCAAGGGTGGCAAGCAGGGTTTGTTTGAACAGGATAACTTTACCTGTCCAGCTTGGGTGTTCCGTCTCGACTATCGTGGGGTGAAGGGCTTGCGCGTGGGTGGTTCGTTCTACTTCTGTAATGATGTGGGTGGTAACAGCGACAAGCTGGTGACGTATGAGAGCTATGGTCGTTTGCCGTTGCGCATCTTCTCGCTGGATGCTCAGTACGAGAACCGTTATGTGACGGCTCGTGCCAACTGGGTGCGTGGTTCGCTCAACGGTGCGAATGGCATTTCGAAGGAGATTGGAAGTCTCGGTAAGAATAATCCGTACAGCGGAAAGGCTTATGTAGCAAAGGAAGCTTTGACATACAGTGCGGAGGTGGGTGTGAACGTGAGGTCGTTTTTCCCTCATGTGAAGAATTTCCCAGCGATTATGCCGTTTGCCCACTATGAATACTATAACCCTCAGGAGAAGGGTGAGGGTTCGGCTGTGATGGATGATCGCTGTCGGGTGAGTTTGTGGACTGTGGGCTTGAACTGGCGTCCGCTGCCGAATTTGGTGGTGAAGGCTGACTATACGACGCGTCAGATTGGTGAGAAGCGTGTGTTTGGTACGAGCCCTCAGTATAACAGTGAGAGTGAGTTCTCGCTCGGTGTGGCGTATGTGGGGTGGTTTTTTAAGAAATGAAAATAAGTACAAAGTACAAAGTACGAAGTACAACGTGGATGAAAAGTAACAACTTGTTAACTTGTTAACTCGTTAACTCGTTAACTCTTAACTTGTCAACTAAATAATTAATAATTAAAAATTAATTTTGAGATGAAAAGGAATTTTTTTGCGTTGGCAGCGCTGGCTGTGCTGCTGTCTGCAGGCATGGTGTCCTGCGGTGATGACAAGAACGACGTGGTGCCTTCGGGCGGCGGTGAGACGTCGCAGACGGATGATGCGCTGAACATCGACTACTCGGCTGAGAATGCTGAGCAGTGGGGTAACTACATGGTGGCTGTGGCTTCATTGTTGCAGAAGGATGCAACGACGCTTCACAACGACTGGAGTGCTTCTTATCAAGGTGGTCAGAGCTATGCTGATATTGTCCGTAATTATGGTGCCGGCAACGAGTATTATCCTTCGGCCATCTCTTGCATTGATGAGATTTTGCAGGCTTGTGCAGGCATTGCCGACGAGGTGGGCGGACAGAAGATTGGTGAGCCTTACCGCCTCTATCAAGCTGGACGGACGATGGAGGCTTTGTATGCTGTCGAGTCGTGGTTCAGCTACCATTCTATCGAGGACTATTCGAACAACATCCGTTCGATTCGCAATGCTTACTATGGCGTGTATGAGCCTTCGAAGAAGGATTCGGAGATTGTGCCTCACACGAAGTCGATGTCGGCTTTGGTCGCTGTTTCGAATGCCGAGTTGGATGCCAAGGCTCGTCGTTTGATTCAAAATGCCATCGACAAGATTGAGGCTATTGAGAATCCTTTCCGCGACCACATTGTGAGCCGTGAGTCGGACGAAGCTCGTTCAGCTTGTTCTGAGCTGAAGGAGTTTATCGACGGCGAACTGATTCCTTATTTCGACACGACGCTGAAGGATCATGCTGCTCTGGGTGACATTATCAACCAGTTTGTCGATGGCGTCATCCTGCCTACTTATAAGGATCTGAAGGATAAGAACGACTTGCTTTATGCTGCCGTACGTCAGTTTCAGGCCAGTCCGTCGAATCTCAATTTCCAGAATTGTGCCAATGCCTGGATGGCTTCGCGTACACCGTGGGAGTCGAGTGAGGCTTTCCTTTTCGGTCCGGTCGTAGCCAAAGGTCTTGACCCCAATATGGACTCTTGGCCTCTTGATGCCAATGGTATTGTGGCTATCCTGAAGAGCAACAAGTTTGAGCAGATTGAATGGACTGGCGAATATGTTGCAGAGCCGGAGGACGACTCCGAGGCTGCCACGATGACGGCTGCCGACCTGGCAAAGGCTGAGGAAATCGCTGCTGCCCAGAATCTTCGTGGCTTCCACACACTGGAGTTCCTTGTGTTCAAGGCCGGACGTGCCCGCAAGGTGAACTAAGCCAGCGCATTCCTACAATTGCCCAGCTGACGGAGATGGAGTTTTGAGAAAAAACTCTGTCTTCGTTGTTGGCGCATTATAATTTATAATTGAAATGATATGAAAAAACAGCTCAAATATACGGCATTGGCTTTGGGGCTATTGCTGGTCTACAGTTGTAAGGACGAAGAGGGGCTGGACGTTCGCGACATCAGTGTGCCCGATGGTTTTGCCCTGTCGGCTGGTACCTCGACCAACTTCTCCACGGCTTCGTCTGCCTACGACAACTATGCCAACTGGGTGACGGGAAGCAACCTGGCACGTTTCAACAGTGGCGACGGACTCTACGACGACATTCGTACCAGTGGTAACGGCTATGGTGGTGGACTGGGTCCTGTGTATGCTGGCTATAGTTGCGGTTCCTGCCACCGCAATGCCGGACGTACGCTGCCAGGTCTGTGGGCAGAAGGCGGTAGTGGTCCCTATGGCTTTTCCTCGATGCTCATTTACGTCACTCGTAAGAACGGCGCATTTTTCCAAGACTATGGACGTGTGATCCACGACCAAGCCATCGTCGGTGTTCAGCCTGAAGGAAAAGCTAAGGTGACGATGCACTACGGACAGTTTGAGTTTCCCGATGGTGAGAAATATGAACTCTGCTATCCGGAATGGACCGTGACGGATTGGTACGACTACAGTGTGGCTCCCGAAGACCTCTTTTGCACGGTCCGCATCCCATTACGTCATGTCGGTATGGGACAGATGATGGCTCTCGACCGCAACGAAATCGAACAGCTCGCCGCCCGTAGCAACTACCCCGAGTATGGCATCAGTGGCCGAGCAAACTACATCGTCGAACGAGGTGTGAGGCAGCTCGGACTCTCTGGCAACAAAGCCCAGCATGCCGACCTGACCGTCGAACTCGGCTTCTCCTCCGACATGGGTGTGACCAATTCCCGCTATCCGGAGGAAATCTGCGAGGGTCAGCGTCAGATTAACCAGGGCTCGATGATGGGACTCACATACGACCAACTCGATGTCTCGACCGACGACATGGAAGATGTGGACCTCTATCTCCATGCTTTGGCCGTGCCGGCACGTCGCAATGTCAACGACCCCATCGTCAAGCGAGGCGAGGAGATGTTCTATCAGGCCAAGTGCCACCTCTGCCACGTCACTACACTACACACTCGTCCACGTGGAGCCACGCTGCTGAACGGCACCGAACTCCCGTGGCTCGGTAGTCAGACCATCCATCCCTACTCCGACTACCTGCTCCACGACATGGGCAGTGAAATCATGGGCGTCGGTCTGGACGACCATTACGTCAGCGGTCTGGCCCGAGGCAATGAGTGGCGCACCACGCCTCTCTGGGGCATCGGCCTGCAGAACAAGGTCAACGGCCACACGTATTTCTTGCACGACGGACGCGCCCGCAACTTCACCGAAGCCATCATGTGGCATGGCGGCGAAGGCGAAGCCTCGAAAAATATCTTCAAGAACATGCCAAAATCCGACCGCGAGGCCCTCATCCAGTTCCTCTGGTCATTATAATGTTCAATTCAAAAACAATCCATTCCCAATGAAAAAATACATCATTCTGGCCCTCACGGCCATGCTCCCGCTGGCAGCCGCTGCCCAGCAGGAAGAAGAAGCCACGGAGAACGGCATCGTCTCAGTCGATGGCACCAAAGGTTTTACCATCACCAGCAAGAAGGGCGACTTCGTCTTCAAGCCCTACGCACTCATCCAGACAACGGCCAACTTCAACTACTACGACGACGAAGGTCTGGACAAAGCCTACAACCAGGACAACGTCGCCAACACAGGTTTTGCCATCCCCTACGCCGTGCTCGGATTCACGGGAAAGGCTTTTGGCCGTGTCACTTTCAACCTCACGATGAACGCCGCTGCCTCGGGTGGCAACCTCCTGCAGCAGGCATGGTTCGACGTCAAACTCAAGGAGCAGTTTGCCATCAAGGTCGGTAAGTTCAAGACACCCTTCACCCATGCCTACCTCACCACCCTCGGCGAAACACTCCTGCCCCAGGTACCCACATCGCTCACAGCGACAACCATCATGCCACACACCCTCAATGCCGTCACCCCCACCATCGCTACCGGTTTCGACCTCGGTATCGAACTGCATGGCCTGCTCTGGAAACAATTTGGCTACGAGATCGGAATCTTCAACGGCACAGGTGCCTCCGTCAATACAGCCAGCAAGACATTCAGCGACGACTGGCATATCCCCTCTCTCCTCTACAGTGCCCGCTTCACCTGGATGCCCCGTGGCGTGATGCCATCCACACAAGGCAATCCCAACCGTTTGCACGAAGACAAAATGCTCCTCGGTCTCAGTATCTCCGAAAACGTAGAGAGTGAAAGCGAAAGCACGAACGACTTCCGTGCAGGATTCGAATTCTCTATGCTCAAAGACCGCTGGTACGTCGGCGCCGAAGCCTACTACATGCATGTCGGATTCACGAAGCGTCAGAAGATCAGCGAGAGCTTCAACTACTGGGGAGCCTACGCTCAGGCAGGCTATTTCGTCACCAACCAGCTTCAGCTCGCAGCTCGCTACGACTTCATGGATCGCAACAGCACGTCGAAGGACGGCATCCTCAACATGCCCGCCGTCGGAGTCAACTATTTCTTCCCACATACCAATCTCAAGCTGCAGGCCATGTACCAGTACATCGGCCGAACCGGTCATGCCACCCAGCTCGATCGCGACAACGACGACCTCGGACAACCCATGCACACCGCCAAACTGCTCCTGCAATACACGTTCTAAGGACAAAAGACAAAGTACAAAGTACAACGTGGATGAAAAGTAACAACTCGTCAACTTGTCAACTTGTTAACTCGTCAACTTTTAACTTTTAATTTTTAATTTTTAATTTTCAATTTTTCACTTTTCACTTTTAACTTTTAACTTTTCACTTTTATAATGTCCTCCTACATTCGTCATACATTGTTCCAAATACTCTGTACATTATCCCTCGCGCTCCTCATCTCCTGCGACGACGGTAGTGTGACAGAGAAGACGATCGACGTGCCCGATGGTCGCACAGCCCGTCTCACAGCCCTTGTCAGCGGTGCCGACACATGGCCCAAAGGCTACGACCTTGCCTTCGCCGGCTTCAGCTCCGATGACGACTATGCATCCGTTGTACGTCTGCTCCGTCCCGCTGCCGACGGCACTGTCGATGTCACCCTCACCAACATCCCCTCCGAAGTCACCAGCCTCGAACTCTGCATCGTCAACACCCTCCATCAGCGCGTCTCCACCTATGCCCGTCTCGAAGGAACAGCCCTGCAGACCGACGACCTCATCCTGCTTCGTGCCAGTGACGTCGATGTCGGAATGTATGCCACGCTGCAGACCGACTTCTTCGACCGTCGCTGCATCAGTTGCCACGGAGGCAGCAGCTTTGCTGCCCGTGGACTCTATCTCACCTCCGGCAAGAGCTACGGAGCTCTCGTGGGAGTCCCCTCCAAGCGGGTCGAAGGGCAACTGCTTGTTGAGCCAGGCAGTCCGCGCAGCAGCGTTCTCTATCAGGTCGTCACCACCGACCTCACCGCCGACTGGGGGCAGTCGCACGCCGACATGCTCAGCCCCGAAAAGGACAGCCACCTCCTCACGCTTCTTGCCGACTGGATTCGCAACGGAGCCAAGGAGTAGGTTTCCGTGGGGAATATAGAAAAAGAGGGGATGGCATTGATGTTGCCAGCCCCTCAT
>Ga0247608_10003407_pt1 | contig 18551 bp, 18 predicted proteins | sample 176DNAGHGlowgp2_FD_193490 | JGI IMG/M metagenome (GOLD analysis project Ga0247608, IMG submission 193490) | Sheep rumen microbial communities from Palmerston North, Manawatu-Wanganui, New Zealand - 1766 DNA GHGlow gp2 | ecosystem: Host-associated > Mammals > Digestive system > Stomach > Rumen ... | reverse complement strand
CTATTCTCCTATAATGTTCATTTAAGTGTGAATCCTTGCTCTACATGTGGTGGGTCACTTTACCCTGATTTTCAAATTCCCATGGAAATTATCAATCCCTCATATATAGTACCTTTGTACTTTTACAAATTGTCTTTACATAATATATCCATTATGTGAGTACATTTAACCTACGAACAACTTGTGGATTTATTTTTCTTGAGTTCAAAATTTCAAAGAACAATTTATGATTTCGTTTTACAAATATAATATAGAAAATATTTTTAAAATTTCAAATTATTTCAAATTTTTTTCAAAAAATAAAGTGGTAAAGTTTTTTGACCTTACCACTTGCTTTATGATATTTCTATGTTATATTCTTAGTTATCCTTCAGTATCATTTGCAAGTGGCACTTTACATAATATCGCATCATTATTCCAAGCATTATCTAATGTTTGGTCTAATTGTTTCTTATATGTATTATACACTTGTTGCATGATTTATTGCTTTATTTAATTTATAATAATCACTTTTTTGAAAGTGGTTTAATTTATTTAATAATAATTTAGAAAAAAGTTAAAAATATTTCAAATTATTTCAAAATTTTTTAGTTTTAATTCATTATCAAATTCATTTTTATATTTTAGATAATGATCTTTTATCATATATGTTTTAGTATCTGATAAATAAGAAGCCCACCAAGCAAAAGTTGACATCCCAATGATTCTTTCTTTACATAAAGATAACAATTTAAAATCCATAAATAAATGATTGTGGACTAAATAGAAATTTTCTAATTTTAAAAGTTTCTCATAAATACTACCAAACCATAACTTAAACATATAAAGATTATCTACAAACAATAAATAATTCTTTTGTGGATTTGATTTAACCAAATCATATAATTGGTTATGTATAAAATGTCTACTTAAATTTGAAAAATGCGTTAAATTTCTAAAATGTATTCCAACTGAATTATTTAAATCAAATTCAAATTTTGGTAATTCAAAATCTAAATTAAATATAGATTTTACAAATTCAACATCATCATTCCAATATTTAGTTGATTGCCTATTACCAAATATTATATAATAATGTTCATTATCTATGAATTTTAACTGATCGAAATATTTTCTCCTGTATTCAATTGGTTCATGATATTTAATAACTTGATTATTTAATTCTATTTTTTTAGCTTCTTCAAATGTAATTAAACTATCTCCAAATAACCTAAAAAAATAATTATAATTAACCATTAAATGATATTTCTTTTCTGATTTTGGCTCAATACAAAATTTAAATTCATCATTATGTATTTTTGCAAAATATTTTCCACAAGCGATTTCATATAATATATTGCCGAATTGTCCACCAATATGTGAAATGACCATTTATTTATTGTTTTTGTATTTTTTTATTAGTTTATCAAAAACTTCATATTTCTTTTGTGATGGGTTATTATACCAAAAGAAAAATTTCTTATCGAAGTTGATAGCATCATACCCATATTTATTAAGCTTAGGTATTTTATTCATTATATATTCTTCAATAGTCTTACATCTAAAATGCTTAAGATAAGCATTATCATCATGTACTTTATAAGTTTGCCAAATATATTTAAATTGTGCTATTTTACCATCAGAATCATATATTTCTAAATTTTCATTAAGTGGTGTTGGGCGATGTGGTGATTTCCATTCATAATCTTTTTCATGAACATATTTACAATTTAATATATTCTTGATATGCCTATTTTCTCCCCATTCTTTATAACTTATCGCACCTTTAGGTGTTCCTTTTGTACCCCAATCTAAATGCTTATGCCTAAATCTTTCTATCAATGGTCTTGAGTCATAATATAATAAATTATTATCATCCATATTTATCCAATTAATTACTATCATTCCAGCATTACTAAAACATTCTTGAGATATATAATCTTTAATATTTGTAAAGTTTTTTAATACTAGATATTCATCAGGATCAAAGAAACAACACCAATCATAATCTTTCAATCTATTAGAACAGCAATCTCTGTAGGCCATCAGAACTTCTTCTCTGGGCATATGATAATGCCATTCTATCTTCTCTACATATCCTTCATGTATATAATCATCAATAACATCTTCAATATGGTCTTCATCAGGATCATTAGTATCATACATAAATATGTGGTCAACTCCAAGATCTTTATAATATTCTACGAATTCCCTAATATATTTATTTTCAAGTCTTTCTATACAACAAAGAGCTACTCTTAATTTATTTTCCATTCTTTTCTTTCTTTTTTTTGTCGTTTTTATAAAGATTCAATAAATAGTTACTATAAATACCATCATCCGATAAATCAGTTCCTTTTTTACAATAACTTACAAATTTATGTAATGCTTCTTCAATCTCTTTTTTATGTTCCATAATATATTGCATTTTTTCATAAGAATAATAGTTGTATACAAAAAAATGCTTTGGTTTAATTCTTGTCATATCTTTACCGGCATAATGATTTAAACCTGACATTATTTTTTGATTAACAAATTCTTCTATTGTCTTAAATTGAAAATGTTTTAATGCAGCATATTTAAAATATTTAACCTGTTCATCTTTGAATAATCCTATAGATCTATATTGAGGACCTAATATCATATTATGCTCCTTATTATTCTTTACTATCCAATCCCAATCAATTACATTACCAAAAACATCACAATTGATGATTTTTCCAATATTATATTCATTATTATATATATTGTGAGCCGATGATATTTTTACATCTAATCCACCTTTAATAATGAACTTCATAGAAATATTTCTATTTGAAGGTGTATATCTACATCTAGTAAATCTTTCATTTAAAGGTCTTGGATCATATCTTACCAAATCATTATCATCAAAATATTGCCAAAGAAATGAAATACTATTCATTCCTTTAAATTGTGGTAATTGTAAGAACTTTTGGATATCATTATCGACACAAGGTAAATTCAAAAATTCATCTTGGTCAAAAAAAGCAAACCAATCATATTCATTTTTCAATAATTGATATACTTTATCATACCAACTAGGTTGTACATTAGGTTTTCCTCTTATATTATCTATTTCAACAAATCCTGATTCTATCCATTTTGGATCTATTGAATCTTCAATTCTTTCTCCGTCAACATCATTATTATCTCCTAATAATATCTTGTCGAATCCTAGTTTGTAATAATATTCTACAAACTCTTTCATATAAAGATTATTGTTTTTAATAAGAGTACAAAGAATTATTTTAGGTGTATTTTTAAGCATATGTTTTGTGAATTTAATATTTTCTTGTATTTCTGAACGATCAATAATTTGATAGTCACTAAATTGTTGTTTCCAAATGCAATATTGTAATCCTAATTGATCTCTACTACTATATTCATTTATGAATTTCCACCACAGTTCCATTAAAATATTTAACTCGTCATTATGATTTTTCCTAATAAGAATATTATTATGAGTTAATCCTAAATTATCAGGAAATTTATCTTCTCTAAATTTTCTTAATGTTTTAATTACTTTTAATGGGTGATCTTTATGAATACGCATTACTTCTTTGGCTTCATCATTGACATTATTTCGTTTTCCGTGAGGTTGAAGATAAAATGCCTTTTGTGTATTATTGATTGTTTCTATAATGTTTTTGAAATCATTTAAAATTATACTATTAGCATCAATATAAATAGTATAATCATATTTTTCCAATTCTTTTAATTTATTAGGAAAAAATTTAATATATCTATTAATCTTATTACTTGGGAAACTTTTAACTTCATTTGGTAAATTATAAATTTTCCAAGTTGAATTTAATGGATATATATTATTTGTAAAACAAATATAATCAATATTAGGATTTATACATTTTGGTTCTATAAGTTTGTCATAATGATTATCTGGAATGCATGTGTAAATTGCTATGTTCATATTTTGAAATAAAATCTTTATATTCTTTATATTTTTTAATCAAATCATTTTTTTGCTTAATATCATGCAACCAACTTTTATCTAGATTAAAATATTTCTTTACTATTTCTCTATTAGTAAAAAGAAAATTACTCATATTATTTGTAACCCAAATAGAATACATCATAGAAAGTTGATCTCTTAAAGAATAATTAACAATTTGATCCCAAAGAGTTTCCATAATCTTTATACAATTAGGATTATTATGATATCTGAACAATATACAATTATGGCTTAAACCAAAATCATAAGGAAATCCTTCTTCATGATATTTACGGCATTGCATTTCTAAAATATTTTGGTCATCTTTGTTTTGTTTTGAACATGCAAAAAATTCTTGATATGTACAATTTCTTTTGTTATGGGGCATCAAATACAACGGAATATTATCATTACTAAATAATTCTTGTTTCATCATATTTAAATCTCCAATAGGTTTCATAGAACCATCTACATAAATAGAAAAGTCATATTCAGGAAATAATATGTGTGGTAAAATTTTAATATATCTATTTTGACGTGAATTATCTAATCCTTTAATGTTATCAGGTATTTGTCTAATTTTCCATTTTTTTGAAGTTAAATTAGGATTATCGGTATAGCAAATATAATCCCAACCAACAGTCATATAATCCGGATCTTTTAATGTATCGTATTGTCCTATAATACAAGTATAGCACACATTTTTATTTACATAATTTATCATTTATTAACTTTAAATGTATTTATTAAAAATATAGAAAAATAATTTAAAACAAAAAAAGCTAGTTATCAAATAACTAGCTAAATACATTTAGGTAATGTCAATTGCGAGTACCCCTACTCCGATTCGAACGGAGACCCAATTAAGGACAAGGTTTGAGCTTGCTGCGTATACCATTCCGCCATAGGGGCATATCATATTGGTACAATAAATTTGATGAGTAGCAGGTTATCGAAGCCTGCTCCTAAGAAATTCAACTTCTTAGTTTCCACGTGTCTATCTAGGTTGAATCAAAGAAAGACATACTCATTCTCAGACAGTTTAATTCAAACTGACAAACTTGACTGTGCGGATAGTGGGATTCGAACCCACACCCAATTAAGGACAGTGTCTTAGGCTGCTGCGTCGACCATTGCGCCATATCCGCATTATATATTTTCCTCTTATAGGAGATCCTTGGATTAATGAGTAACGATAACCACTCATCCTATAGTCATCAGAAAATATTTTTATAGTAGTTCATTTTAACCGTTAAACTTACTATTAAACTACGGTATCGTCTTTGTTGGGCTGGTCGGAGTCGAACCGACGATCCCTTGCTTGTAAGGCAAGTGCTTTAAACCACTAAGCTACAGCCCAATATAAATATGCTACCTCTTACACCATTCCCTGATTTACACTTTCACCTACAATGTTCATGACCATTAAGAAATCCCTCCATATAGAAGGCGACACAGGGAATTGAGATTCGAACTCAAACCTTTCGTTGGGACACTGGGATTCGAACCCAGAACTTCTGCTTCAGAGACAGATGTGTTAACCAGTTACACACATATCCCAATGATACCGGTATTTTGAGACCGGTAACTCACAGATCCTTGCCTTTTCTGGGGATCTGCTCGCGTATACCAGACTGCAACTTTTAATCAACTGACATCTGCTCCTCCGCGATACAAGACCTACTCATCAGTTTTGACACATATAGGATGCCATCCTATTTCTCGTCGTATTGTGCCCGATACTAGTCGGTGAGTTACTCCAACTGGTGTTAGGACTATGCGATTCGAACGCATACCTTGAGAGCCAGAATCTCACATACTTTCCTTTATACTAAATCCTAATATTAGAACTGACCCCAAGATTCGAACTTGGATTTAGAGGCTGGAACTATCATCGATGTAATCTAAATTTCTGAAGTATTCCTAAAGGAAACAAAATTGAAATTAGAATTTATCTTTTTTCCTCTCGCCCTACCATTGGACCAAATCAGCATATAAGGAGTTTTGAAACTCCTTTATTTAAAATAAATCATTAAATCTTAAAACGATAAGAAATTCTACCATTATTAAGATCATATGGACTCATTTCTAATTTTACTCTATCTCCAAGTGTCAATTGAATATTATTTATTCTCATCTTACCTGAGATAGTACAACGAACAATATGTCCATTGTCAAGTTCTACATTGAAGAAGGAGCTTGGGAGAACTTCCACAATTACTCCTTCTTGTACTATAGGTTGTTGTTTAGCCATATGTTAATCCTTTAAATCTTCCTCTGTTGGAGTGTATTTTGGATCAATAATGACCTTACGTACCTTCTCAATATGTTGCATTGGATTGAACTCACTCTTAGCGATATCCTCAAGCATTGCATATCCATAACCAAAGTAGTAAGAGATCTTATCACCTTGTGGAAGAATTGTAGTACCATAAGCTGCAAGGTCTACACAATATACATATGGTGAGCAAACATCATGTACATATTGCTTGTATGCACCTGATACCCAACTTCCTCTACCATACCATGAGTATGTACTTGTACGATTACACTCATTATCAGACAAGATGATAATTCTATCATACTTCTTATGCTCAGCACGAATCTTGTCAAATACTGCTGGAATGTTAGTTCCACCACAGTATGACTTACGCTCAATATCATGAGCAATAGAGAATACGTTATCTGAATGTCTGAAGTTATACCAATGAGCATTGTCTGAGAATGTCATGATATCACCATTTGTGCCTTGAGCAATTGTAGCTGCCATAAGAGCTGCTTGGAACATTGCAGTACGACGATAAGTCTTTCTTGAATTCTTATCACCACCAGTACAGCTAGTTGTCATAGAACCAGAAGTATCTACAACACAAAGTGTACGACCTGGAAGTGCAATTGCAAGGTTAGGAATAGCTGTCTCATATCCCTTACGCAATGCTGCCTTGATTTGGTCTCCATAAGTACAATATGGGAACTCATCTTCAATGACCATATATGCTAAGTCAAGTTGATATGGCATAATAAGACCATCACGAATCTTCTTACCATCTTGAACAAGAGCGCAAAGCTTGTCAATTACCTCCTTCTTAGGATCCTTAAGCATGTTACGAATGTTACGAAGTGCTGCAAGAATACCAAGCTTGCCTTCATTAAGCAAGGCTTCCCAGTTAGCATTCTTTTGCTCAGCAAGAACCTTAGCAGCCTCATCCTTTGTAAGCTTTCCATCCTTAACGGCCTTTGCAACTTCTTGACCTGCCTCTGATTGAGCTACTTCCCAAGTATCAGCTGAAACTGTGATACCATTCATAAGAGCATCAAGAACCTTAACTTCCTTGCCATCAATAGTAACAACAGCCTTTGAAAGCTTTGACACTGGGTGTACAAGATTTGCAAGGTCAATCACATCATCCTTATACTTAGCAAGTGAGTAAGCATCAAGACCAACAAGAGCAGAAGCAAATCCCTTCTTCATTGCATTTGAAAGAGCAGAACCTCCATTAAGTGCTACATAAGCATCCTTAATAGCTGTCATATCATCTACACGGTAGATAACACCACCTTGCTTCTTCTTACGATCCCATAGGCCATAGAATGCCTTTGCCCAAGGAGTACCAGCAATAAATGGAGCAGCCAATGTTGCAGCAAGCTGGTTAATGCTACGCATACCTTCACCCATACAACGTGAGTAAACAATAGCTTGTGCAAGGAAGTATGGCTTGTTCATACCAATACGCTCAATCAAGTCACGAAGCTCACGAAGCATTGTGTCTTCATCTCTGTAGTATTGGTTTTGAATCTTCAATGTGTTAAGCATTGAAAGCAATCTAAGCTCATCACTAAGTGAATAAGCTGGTAAACCTTGACGGTTAACTGTATCTTCAGCAGGAATTGAAGCAACCTCCTGAATTCTCTCCTTTGTTGCCATAGCACCTAGTGCTGACTTCAATTGGGCATTTCTTTCCTTCATCTTCATAGTTTCTGACTATTAAATATATTTTTTTTAAAGAAATTGTGAAACTGATTTCATAGGTCCAGTTTATGACCAATTTATATTTTGAACTACTAAAATAATATAGTATTTATATTTAAAAATTCAAATTTACTAATAATTTATTTTAAAAATTTTACTCCATAATTTTCTCCACGCTTACAAAAAGTCCATTTTCCTGAAACTTTTCCATCTACAAGCAATTTGACAATACTTTCAAAATCTTTCAAGAACATTTGATATCTTTGTCCAGTTATTGTAGACTTGAAGAATAAATGAGCTGCTGAGTTTCCTCTGCCAAATGTCTCATATTCTAAAGTATCTTCCCATTCAAAATTATCAATATATTTATATCCATAATTTGCTACATAATATGGTCCTTTATCCCATTCAGCAGGAGTACCATCTGCTTTTACTAATAATTTCCAAGTAGGCTTACTCATAATTAAAAATTCTTTATAACTAATTTATATTTTGATAAATCTTTCTTTACTCTCTTGAAATAATCTATATCAGCTTGAAGATTATCTTTTTCAATATTCTCTAATGTAGATATATTATCTTTTGTTAATTTTATCTTATCTAATATTCTTTTATCAACACTTCCAAAATCAGTAGAAGATCCATAAAGCCAAATCTCTTTAATATGATCAACTATCTCAAATAATCCTCCTCCAATACAAGATTTCCCATGTTTCTTATCATCTTCTTTTATAAGATCACTATGAAACTCAACAAATCCAAATCGAATCTCAATACTATTCTGGAAGTCTTTCAATACAATAAACTTTGGATATGCCATATATTATTTATAGTTTAGTTATTTGATCACAAATCTTATTAGCTATATAATTAAGAACTCTTGCAAAAGAAGTATCTTTAGTCATATTATCATTTTCCATTATATATTTTAAAACTCTATATGTAGTCTTAAAATCATCCATTTGATCTTCACTTAACATTTTATCAGATTTTATATTTTGATTTATATCTTCTGTTATTTCTAGATTTTGACCTCTTTATTTGCTTTATGCACCATTCTTTTGAAAAATATTCATTATTTCTATTTACCCAATAATAAGCAAATTCTGTTGCATTACCAGTGAAAGCATGACCAGCATGATTATATATTGAATATCTTATAAAATTTGGCTTCATATTAAATAAAATTTAATTTTATATCATTATTAACTTTCATTGGCTCTGTATGATTCAAATAATTATATTCATCATCATTATATATACAAGAATATATATCACTATTCATATAAGCACGTTTAAGCATCATCAATACATGTGGATTATATGTATTATTTGGATTATTTGGATTAAGACGAATATCATAATCAAATAAATAAGTATCAACAATATATCTGACAACTCCTTGACTTCTTGAAGCTCCAACTGCACAATGTATATAAATTGTATCATCATGCTTAAGTCTCCAATCAATCCAATCTACTAATTTAAATGCTTCCTCATAATCTAAAACATGAAGTAAATTTACATATTGTTTATTTTCTCCAGAAATATATAGATGATTAAAATATGCATTTGATTGTTTTACTTTATTATCTAAATAAAGTTCTAATGCTTTATCATAACATTCTGATTCATGATTATCAAACCAAAATGGACTTGCATCATCAATATCAAGATTAAAAATTCTATAGTCTCGTAAATTTCCAGTATTAATGTTCCAATCGTTCTTAAACCAATGCTCTGATAAATCTCCTTCATTTGGAGAACATATAGATATTGCAGACACACCTTTTGGTAGTGAATCTTTCCAACTGTTTTTCTTCATTATGTTATCAAAATCATAATGAGAATAACAAAGTATGTTTTTAATTGGCTTGTTCATATTAATTATTTGATCCCGCTATAAATCCTTCTTCAAATCCTTCATTAAGAGCATTATTATAAAAATCTAAAAGAATTTTTTCCATCTTGTATTTTTCAGTTTGTGTCAACTTACTGAAATTCTCAAGACTTTCAAACTTTTCCATTGTTTTCTTAACTCTATTCATATATATTCTATTTGATTAACAATATCAATATAGAACAATTATTGATAAATTTAATATAAAACATAAAAATCTCCTAAAGAATTATTCATTCTAAAGGAGATTTTATTAACAATTTTTAACAGAGCGGCATATCGGACTCGAACCGACTCTTTGACCTTGGAAGGGTTACGTGCTACCATTAACACCAATGCCGCATTACATATTGATACAACTAAAGTTTGTTAATAAAAAATCTTCAAAGAATAATTAGAAAGAGTGAACATTTATCATTAAAATCTTTCAAGGATTTCGCGTATACCATTTCGCCACGTCGACATAAGTCAATGGTTGGAATCGAACCAACATAATCGAAGTAACTCTTATCTATGACTATTGAAGCTTATAAATTTATATTAGTGGCCGAGGTTGGACTTGAACCAACAATCTTTAATTTTCCTAATTAACGTGTTTACCTATCGAAGTATCTCTACATCATGACTACGTTTTACCGAGAAAAGAGACGAGAGCTAAATTCTTTTAATTTCACTACTCGGCCAAATTAATAAATGATGGTATTCTATCTTAAACTATTGAACCTTGCGAGCCCTGCTAGGCATCTCACCACGCATCTCCATCATTGTCGGGATAGCCAGATTCGAACTGACGCTGCATGGTCCCAAACCACGTATGCTACCATTAAACACCATATCCCGAAATTAGCGCTCTAGGATTAAGGATGGCGAGCGCTACACACCGACCAAAGTCATCCACTATCGCTGGACCTATCGTTAATTAAATATTAAAGAATATTTTAAAGAGATAAATTGAGTTTTTGATTATTATCCTTATAATATAAAAATGATCGAAGTAACTCTTTAATTGACTATTAATATTTATTGCGGCGCTGGTGGGACTTGAACCCACAGATGATTTCTTGACATGAAATTGTTATAACCTTCGAAGTAACTACGAATCTGACTATCATTTCTGAAGAAAATGACTGTAGTATAAATCTTTTATTTAACTACAGCGCCATATTAAAAATTCTCTCTTAATCCTAAGTTTCAGATATTTCTCTAATTATCTAGGTGTCCTAGTATAAATTGAGACTTTGCCGGCTCTTCTACTTAGATAACTCTTAAGATACCTTAAATCTAAATCTGGGGGATTGTCTTTGATTCAACTGCGCATGTCAAATCTATTTTAATTAGATTCAAGAGAGTTTACTCCAATGAGCTTCCACCTTTTTATAAATTATCATTGAAATAATTTATATATTTTATAGGCTTTATTTATATAATTAAATATAGATAAAATATTTAATTAAATTCAAAAAATTTATAATTTAATTTGTACCCCACCTGGGACTCGAACCCAGACCCTAAAAAGGATAGCTTCTAAGACTATTGACTATACCAGTTCGTCTAGCAGGGCAATTTGCCAGGTATGATTGACTTGAACAATCATCTCATGGTAAAATCCATGGCTTTATCATTAAGCTAATACCTGATACACGTGGCTCTCCCAATCTTAATCGAGACCTCTAATTCTTCAGTTAGGTGATTGGCACTCTTACAGATACTCTCAGACCACGCACTTAAAAGTATAGGACTCACGTTTCCTCCTACAGGCCAGAACCATAGGCTGTTTCGATTTATATGCATGTATACCTACATATAACTACACGCGGAGAGAGTGGGGCTCGAACCCACGCGCCGATGGGTCACACCGACCTAAGACGTTAGCAATGTCTCCCCTTCACCAACTTGGGTACCTCTCCAAATAGCGGAATATTTCGGATTCAAACCGAACCGTTGTGGCTGCCGTATCCATAATGTCAAGCCAGGAAGTCACCACTCATCTGTGTATATCCCAAATTTATATTATTTGACTAATATATAAAATTATTAAAGTAAATAATTAAACCATTTACAAATATTATCATAAGACTCTTCTATAGAAGAATAATAATCTACAACATCTGATAAATCAAAATTATAAAATATCTCTCCAGCGCCTTGATTGCTTTTTTCTATTTTAGCTTTATCAAAAATGTCTTTAGGTATAATATTTTTAAAATGATCAAGTTCATCTTTTTCAAGAATACAAAAATAAAATTGGTTATTATCTATAATATGTTCAAATTCTCCATATCCTTTAAATGTCTTATCTAATTTTTTAGATAATTCATTAATATCTTCTTCATTATAGGTTAATTTAGTATTTTTATTAATACTAAGTTTTTCTTGTATAAAATGATTTAATTCTTTCATTTATAATCCCATTTGTTTTTGGTATTCTTTATCTCTTTGATCTATAACTGATAATGGAGAAACACCTTCTTTTAATAATTCTATTTTCTCAAATCCATTTTCTTTAGTAATTAATGAATCATTTAAAGGTATACATCCTTCATATCTTTCTCCATAATTACCTGTCATTTTCTTAGTAGCAGGATCTAAATCTCCCCAATCAGCTGGATGAGAATTACCAATAGGCTCTATAAAATATTTCTTACCAGTTATTTTTGAGATAACTATAAATCTACCAGTCTTATCTCTATCTTTTAAAAATTTATCAATTTCCATAAAAATATATTATTTAACTTTGGGGTTGGCCTTGGAGTCGAACCAAGCTAAAGAGGACCACAATCTCTTGTCCTACCGATGAACGAGTCAACCCATATTAAATATCATTTTTCTACCTTTAACCCAACCAAGATTTTCATATTTACTAAGTTGATCTTTAGGTATTTTTTTATTTTCTTTATTCTTATGAATCCAACAAGTTCCATATTGAAAATTTTTTTCTTGTTTAGACTTTCTCATGGCTATTTTATTATATTAAATGGAAAGAAAATTGATAATACCTATTTAAAAACTTTTTTACGTTATCCTATCCATTAGACGATCCCCTAATATAACTTTAATAAACTTGCTAGGGGAGAAGGACTTGAACCTCCATCTACGGCTTGGATTGCTTAATTTCGAAGTAAGTATTAAACTGACTATTCCAAGGGGTGTCGTATGGGGGTCGAACCCATATCTCAATGATTCACAGTCATTGCCTTTCAGCATAAGCTATCCAATTAAGTTAACGACACCATATTTAAAAACAAAAGAAAAACTTTAAATGAGTTTGTGAGACTCATAGAATTTCTACAACTTTTCCATAGATATTGTTTCTTGATATAACCCCATTTGGATGATTATGATTATTCCCAATCAAGAATCTATCTCCAGGTTTCAAGCTCCAAATAAGATGAAGATAGTATTTTCCATTCACTTTACAAAGAACTATATCTCTCTTATTCAATATAGTATCTTGAGTAACTGGAATACAAATAACAGGTTGTCTAGACTTTAATATAGGTGTCATTGAATTACCTATACCTGTTACTTTTACTACTTCACCAGCTTTCAAGTGTTCAGCAGAAATTCTGTTTTCTAATCCACTAAACGTGTATTCCATAATAGAATTTCTAATGTTTTTATTGAAAATATGCAATTTTCAAGAATTGCATTATTGAAAAGTAGGTCAACCATTTTCCCTACAATGTGACGATAAATAAGTTTTTCAATATAATCAAGGCTTATATCTGCACAAGCTACGAGGACGTCATTTCAACTTAAACCTCACAAATGGCCTACACGGATTTTTTCAAGAGGCTGCAGGGAATCCTCTGTATTCACGCCAATATGCAAGTCATATCAACTACTTTTAATATTTGATGAAATTAATCATATTCAAACTCCTTGAAGGATTTAACGTGGAGTAGCCGCCCTTATACCCATAACTCCATTACTGTCAATTTATCCAGATTATTGAGAACTGTATTGGGGTGAACAGGAACCATACTAAAGTTCACCAATTTTTCAATATGTTTCCAAGAAAGGAGCAGTGTACGAGATTTGAACTCGCTCCTGAACATTGGCAATGTCCTATGCAACCATTAACACCTACACTGCATTAATAAACTTTATAAAATAAATCTAAATATTTAAATTTATAGTGGGGTTAGTGGGATTCGAACCCACACCCATTTAAGGACGGCTTCTTAGACCGCTGCGTCGACCATTGCGCCATAACCCCAATATATTTATTTATAAAATTAAAAGAGAGTGACCACGGCAGGATTCCAACCCGCAACTCTTTCGAGACCAGATCCGTATTCTGGGGCGGTCATGCAGTTACGCTTTACGTGGCCAAATTAAAAATTGAACAGTAGTAGATAGCATTCCGACCAGCTACAATTTACAGTTAATTATATATATCATCATTAAGTTTATAGCGCTATTATTAATTAACTACTTTCTATATAACTCTGTTCTTCTGAATAGGTTTAGTCCTCAATGTCTTGGTCCACCACTATTATCCTTCGCGACGCACGGAGAGCAGGATTCGAACCCACGATGCTCTTTCGAATACAGTTTTGGAGACTGTCGCCTTCGACCACTCGGCCATCTCCGTAAATAATGTGCTTTCGAATTATATACATTGCACAAGCCCTTATATAATTCTATTTGAGCAGATGACGGGGCTCAAACCCGCAACTTTCAGATTGGAAATCTGACGCTCTATCAATTGAGTTACACCTGCAAATAAATGTACCGACCTGTGGATTCGAACCACACTGTAACCAACTACACTTTCAACGCCTTATGAGAGCGAGGTGATACGTCGGCAAATTAATGTACCCGCTATGGGATTCGAACCCATGATTTTCTGCTTGAGAAACAGAGGAATTAGGCCACTATTCGAAACGGGCATAAAATTACAAAGAGAAAACTTAATAAACTGAGAGCTTTGCAATAACCACTTTGCTAATCTTCCAAAAGAAATGGCGGAAAATATCGGATTCGAACCGATGATCGAAGTAAGTTTATTAATGACTACTTTGTATTATTGGTCAGAGATAATTCATTTATAAATATATATCTAGATTATATAATTATAAACTTTTAGAACTCTCCAAAAGTCGTCGCGACCTATGACTATGGTATCTCTGGTTGGGATGCCGAGACTTGAACTCGGGACCTCTACATTATCAGTGTAGCGCTACTAACCAACTGAGCTACATCCCAATATAAAAAGTTATTCAATTACCATCTTACCCAATTCTGTTCAGGTTAAAGCCTTTGGGAAATTTGTTCTTGTATGCGCACTTGATTCCAAATCTCCGACAAGAGTACATGGTATTAATTTTCCGGAATGAACCTGTACTTCTAATGCCTCCTATTTGCTGTCCGCCAGCCACCAGGATGAATAACTTTATTGTTGAGCCACCCGGCCATGATCCGGGATTGTCTCCTTATCAGAGAGATAGCCTAACCTGTTAGCTGACAGCTCAATTTAAAGAAAGTTTCGTCTTTCCCAACCTACAAACGTCACCATATTCTATTATTTCTCCTAATACTTAGTTGGAAATTAGGTAAGCCAACTCGAGTAGGGACAACGGGACTCGAACCCGTATCTCAACCTTGAAAGGGTTGCCACCTAACCTGTTAGTATGATATCCCCATAAATGTCAGCTTTTATATTAGAGAGCTGACGAACTCATATATCTTTAATACCAAACAGTCATCTTATTAAATACCCAATCACTAAACAATGGATATTTCTCATAAATTGGTTGTCTTTCTTTACACCATTTAAAAGATGTAGATACTGCAATCTTCTCTGGAGCTTGTCCTGTCTCAACTCCTAATGTAATCATTTGGTTATTATTGAATACTACAACAGGAATTGACTTGACTGCTTGTGTACCAGAAATACTCCAATTTGCTGGGCCTAAATCTGCTTTAAAGCTTACTGCAGGCTTAGAAACTAATCCAGTATTTACCATTGTACCACTATCAACTCCAAAGAGATTATGGACTTCTTTACCAGCAATAGACAACTCTAATGTTCCACCGGCAGCTTGAAGAGTAATATAAGCAACTAGTCTATTATCATTCTTAGATGGTACCCATTCATTAGCTACCTTAGCATCAAATACTACATCATTATAGTCAAAGTCTGATCCTTCATCTCTACCAAGATCTTCAGCAATAATTCTTACTGCGCCTTCCATATTGAACTTAGCAGGAGAGATCTTTACAATCCAATCATTGAATATCCAGTCTCTATTGACATCCATATTTGCATTAGCATCTTGGCCAACAGGATGATAGCCAACAATATCAAATCCTACATAATATGATCCATCAATCTCAAGGATAATGTAATCATAATAGTAATTACTTGAAGATGTGTTATGATAGCCAAATTGATTATCTACATCACCAGTTCCCATATCAACCATCAATGTAGTACCATAGTATTTCTCTTTGGTCTCATCATCAGTATATTCTGTAGTATTATTTGCATTATTGAAATTATTTACATGCTCATAAGAATTTGTATTGAAATTCCATGCAATAAGTTGATTCATTACATCTTTAGGATAAACTTTCTTATTTGTGCCATCAATAGAATAGTTAGTTCCTTGATAGACTTGTTGTACCCAATAATTATCCCAAGGTAAATTTATTGTATGTGTTTCTCCTTCTCTTATCTTTGAGAATTCTTCAATAACTTTTGTTTTTTCAGCATCAGTAACATTAACTGGACGTTCCCATTGTTGATACCATAAGTTGCCATTTACATTAACACCTCTTGTACTAGATTTTTGCGTATAATCAAATAAAGGTATATTATCAAATCCCCAATCTTGATCACTTGCAGGCTCACCAAAAGTCTTTACAAACTTTTCACTAAATTGATCTTTCTTAAATGTTTGGAAATCTCGTGACTCAAAATCATGAGAACATGATATCAAAGTCATAATAAAAGATACCAAACTAATCCAAATAAATTTCCTCATACCTAATATCTACTTTTTATTCAAAATAAAGTTTTTTATTTAAAGTTATTTATTTTTGTGGAGCGGGGTGGACTCGAACCACCATAGCCAGATTTTCAGTCTGGTGCATTGACCATCTTTGCTACCGCTCCAAATAGTTATAGAGGCCAGGATGGGAGTCAAACCCATTTACCACGATTTTGCAGATCGGGACCTAATTCGTTCAGACACCTAGCCATTAATTAAAATTCAAAGAAAATTGACAAGGACTAAAAAGTATACTATTGGGATCGAACCAATTACATCAAAATTATCAGTTTTGCGCTCTACCAAATGAGCTAAATACACGAAGTAACCTTAATCATGACTATTGAATTTTTAGGCGGAGACGGCCGGACTCGAACCGACACACCGTTATTCGCGATTACTAGTAGTTTTCAAGACTACTGCCTTACCAATTAGGCTTACGTCTCCATTATATAAAAATGCAAGGTTTTGTTCTGAGTTGCTCTTTGATTATTGCCTTGCTAAACAATTCTCAGAACTTTTATGGTGCTCCTACTGGGACTCGAACCCAGACCTGACAGATTAAGAGTCTGCTACGCTGCCATTAACGCCATAGAAGCATATATTAAAAACATGTATAGAGGTATATTTATATGCCACCAAATCTCCTGACTTGGAAATACATATACATGAAGCATGCTTACTATAAGTCAGGAATCGAACCTGAATCCTCCGAGTTAACTACCCGGTACTCTGAATCTTTACGTACGTACCATTGAGCTACATATAATCTCATTGCTTTTTGTACTCCCGGCAGGACTCAAACCCGCATAATACTCCTTAGAAGGGAGTTGCCTAATTCATTCGACCACGAGAGCATTTGTACTGGGTATGGGATTCGAACCCATGAGGGAATTTTGTTCCCAACAACATTGAAAGTGTTGCGACCTGGACCACTAGTCTAACCCAGCATAATTTAAATTTAAGAGAATATTTAAGAAGAGTATAACAAATTTAGTTTTAGTCGGACTCGAACCGACACTTTTAATTTTGGAGAAATTACGTATTATCCACTTATACAATAAAACCGAAGTAACTCTTTACTTATGACTACTTAAATTTTGCGGGCCTAGAGAGACTCGAACTCACATCTAATGGTTAACAGCCACTTGTTCTAACCTTTGAACTATAGACCCAAATTTATTAAGAGAATATTTAATAAGAGAAATTTACAGGTAAGTATTAAATCCACATTTTAATTTATCGAAGTATCTCTTATTATGACTACTTAATATTGCGCTCCCGGCAGGGCTCGAACCTGCGACCTAATGATTAACAGTCATTCGCTACCACCAGCTGAGCTACAGGAGCATCAGAAATTTTCTTGCCAAGGTTGAGAAGTATAGGTGACAGGGCTCGAACCTGCGGCCTCAGCATCCCAAATGCCGAAATCTACCAACTGATATACACCTATATTTAAATTGCGGTCTATACGGGACTCGAACCCGTACCACACTGATCGACAGTCAGGCATTGTAACCATTCAAACCAATAGACCAAATTTGGCGGTCCCAGAGGGAATCGAACCCTCGTCTTGTGATCGACAGTCACATATTCTAACCGTTATACCATGGGACCAAATATCTGTCACCTAAGTGATCCTAAATTGCTATCATCAAGGAATCGAACCATTGCCTCCGAGGGTTCCCGGTATGCTGCCACTACACCAAATGATAAATGAGATCTGCAACCTCT
>Ga0247608_10003405_pt1 | contig 18561 bp, 13 predicted proteins | sample 176DNAGHGlowgp2_FD_193490 | JGI IMG/M metagenome (GOLD analysis project Ga0247608, IMG submission 193490) | Sheep rumen microbial communities from Palmerston North, Manawatu-Wanganui, New Zealand - 1766 DNA GHGlow gp2 | ecosystem: Host-associated > Mammals > Digestive system > Stomach > Rumen ... | reverse complement strand
AAATGAATTTCAGGCGCAACCAACAAACAAAGTCATGATCTATGGCCCAAAAGACAATGTGCCAGAAACAGCTAAAGCCATAGGTCAGGTGACAGTTGACGGAAAGAATACCTCATTAAGAAAACAATATACTAGAGCCATCGACCTTGCTGTAAAAGAGACTGCACGTAAGGGTGGAAATGTATTGGTGGTTGATAATCGTGAACTCAAGGAGAACCGTCTGAAGGGTACGATAGCCTATACAGACGAAAAGATTATCGACTCCCTGACGCTCTCGGCCTATCGTGTAAGCCAATTACAGCATATGCCTCTATCCAAGAAGCCCACAGATGTAAAGCAGATGGACGAAAAAGAACAGCAGGAAATAGCCCAACAACAGGAAACGACAAGGGTCGCAGAGGAGGAAAAGCTAAAGACCGTCTATCTGAGGCGTGACTCCATCTACAATGCTGATCCTGAGGCTTATTATGGTTTGTTAAATGAATCAGATGATAAAACGGATAATGATAAGTCAGAGAAAAAGTCTCGCGGTGGTATGATAAAAGTCGGTATCGGACCTGAGTGGAATACTTCTAAAGTATATTATGAAGGTAGTAACTATTTATCATATATTCGAGGCAATGCCGTTTCCCTGTCTGTAACGAGTACGGAAGGAAAAGCGTATGGTTTTGGATTTGATTTATATGGAAGCATAACTGAAGCAGATATCCCTTCGTATTCATATTCTAGTTATGATAAATTTGATCTGACACTTTTATATCTTGGACCAAGTGCCGTGTTTGGTGGTCATCTTACGGATAGGTTACGTATGGATATTGTTGTAAGCACGGGTGTTGCCTACTTTCAGGACAATGATTATACACAGATTGGAATTGGCTTTAAATCAGCCTTGGGTCTGGAGTATATGGTGTCAAAGAATGCAGGTATAGGTCTGGACCTGCTGGGGATGACCTCTATCTTTGGTAATCCAAGTGGTGCCCGACTGCCTAAGGATGAGACCTACGGCTATCAGCAACTAGGCCTCATGCTAACTGGTCGATTCCACTTCTAAAAAAAAGTAGTCCGCAGGCTCTGGTGAACCTGCGGATTTCATTTTTTATTCTACACTTTCTCTTTTTCTTACTTTAAAAACATCTTAGCATTCTTGCAGATGTACATTGCCTCGATGGCTGCTACAGCCTCTACGGCCAGTGAAAAAACTGTTAACGTCATAATCTTTTCCTTTCTCTAACTTTTTAATACTTAATATGTTATCCAGTCTCTTTATTAAAGCCCCTCTCTTTGGAGCTCTGTTATCCTTTTGACGATGCAAAGGTACGACACTTTCTGATACGCTGTATCTTTTTAGTCGTATTTTCGGAAGAAAAAGTTATTTTATTTGATGTTTATCAACACTTTGACATAGGTCAAAGCAAGAGAAATGCCATTTTTATTCGTTCATTTCAGAAAAAGTACGTAACTTTGCCACCTCTAACAGAAACCCATGGACGAGCAGACACGTAAAATCAGGAAGGACTATCTGCGCTACCTGCGACTGCAGCGTAGCGTCTCGCCGAATACGTTGGAGGCGTATGCCCTCGATCTGGATAAGTTGCTTGTCTTCCTGAGTCATGAGGGGAAAGGGGTGACGGATGTGGAACTGTCCGACCTGCAAACCTTTGCCGCCGGACTGCACGACGTGGGCATAGGTCCGCGCTCGCAATGTAGGATTCTGAGTGGGGTGCGTTCTTTCTATCGCTTCCTCGTTATGGACGGCTATATGGATAATGACCCCACGGAACTGCTGGAGTCGCCTGTGCTAGGCGAACATCTGCCTGAGTTTCTGACGCCACAGGAGGTGGATAAACTAAAAGACAGCATCGATGTGTCGAAACCAGAAGGCCACAGAAACAGGGCTATCATCGAGGTGCTCTTCTCCTGCGGACTGCGCGTATCGGAGCTGGTGAACCTGAAATGGTCGCAACTCTATGCCGATGAGCGCTACCTGCGTATCTTGGGCAAAGGCTCTAAGGAGCGCCTGGTGCCTATTTCCAATACGGCCCTGAGGGAGATAGAGAATTATCTGCCTTGGCGCAACTCGTTGAAGATAAAGCCTGGCGAGGAGGACTATGTCTTCCTGAATCGCAGAGGGTCACACCTGACGCGTGTGATGGTGCTCATCATGCTGAAGACACAGGCCGAGGAGGCTGGCATCAAGAAGACCATCTCGCCCCACACCCTGCGCCACTCATTTGCTACGGCACTATTGGAAGGCGGTGCCGACCTGCGCGTCATTCAGGCCCTGTTGGGCCATGAGAGCATCGGCACCACAGAGATATACACCCATTTGTCTATGCAGACCCTGCGTGACGAGGTGCTTAATCATCATCCACGAAATATCGTTAATAAGTAATATAAGTAAGGTAACCAAACTAAAAACAAGATGACGACCATGAACAAATGTAAGACGTTTGCAGGAGCTATGATGATGCTCTTGATGGTAGGTAGCATACATGCGCAAGATAAGTTGTATGCTGATGAATTTCCCTTGGGTGACGTCACCCTGCTGGACGGTCCGCTGAAGGCGGCACGCGACTTGAACATCAAAACCCTCCTACAGTATGACTGTGACCGCTTGTTGGCACCCTATCGCAAGGAGGCAGGACTAACGCCCAAGGCACAGACCTATCCCAACTGGGATGGACTGGACGGACACGTGGGTGGTCATTATCTCACAGCGATGGCTCTGAATGCTGCTACGGGTGATGAGGCTTGTAGGCAGCGTATGGAGTATATGATTAGCGAACTGCAGGCGTGTGCTGATGCCAATGTCAAGAATCACCCAGACTGGGGAAAAGGCTATGTAGGCGGTATGCCCAATAGTGAGCGTATCTGGAGCAATTTCAAGCGTGGCGACTTTGGTGTCTATAATGGTTCATGGGCTCCTTTCTATAACCTGCATAAGATGTATGCCGGACTGCGTGATGCGTGGCTCTATTGTGGCAATGAGCAGGCAAGGAAATTGTTTCTTGGCTTCTGCGACTGGGCTATCGACCTGACAGCAGGACTGAACGACGAGCAGATGGAACGGATGCTGGGCAATGAGCATGGCGGCATGAACGAGGTGCTGGCTGATGCCTACGCAATGACAGGCGAGAAGAAATACCTTGATGTGGCCAAACGTTTCTCGCATCGCCGTCTGTTGACTCCGATGTCACAGCGCCAGGACTGTCTGGATAACATGCACGCCAACACGCAGGTGCCCAAGGTGGTGGGCTTTGAGCGTATCTCAGAACTCTCGGGCGACGAGGTCTATCACAATGCTGCCGATTTCTTCTGGGATATCGTGACGGGTGAGCGTTCATTGGCTTTTGGTGGTAATAGCCGTCGTGAACATTTTCCCAGTAAGGAAGCCTGCACGGATTTTATCAATGATATTGACGGTCCTGAGAGCTGCAATACAAACAATATGCTGAAGCTCACGGAGGATATGCACCGTCGTAACCCAGAGGCTCGCTATGCCGACTACTACGAGTTGGCAACTTTCAATCATATCCTCTCCAGTCAGCACCCTGTGCATGGTGGCTATGTGTATTTCACCTCTGCACGTCCGCGTCACTATCGCAACTATTCAGCCCCCAATGAGGCCATGTGGTGCTGCGTAGGTACGGGTATGGAGAATCATGGTAAGTATGGTCAGTTTATCTATACGCATAAGGATGATGCCCTCTTTGTGAACCTCTTTGTGGCTTCTGAACTGAACTGGAAGGAGAAAGGTATCATGTTGCGTCAGGAGACGCAGTTCCCTTACGCTGAGACCAGTCGTATCACCATTGCTCAGGGCAAGGGCCAGTTCACGCTGCAGGTGCGCTATCCTAACTGGGTAAAGCCAGGACAGTTTGAGGTGAAGGTCAACGGCAAGCCCGTGAGTATCGTCACAGGTCCTTCGTCTTATGTCGCCATCAGTCGTCAGTGGAAGAAGGGCGACGTGGTGGATATCACCTTCCCCATGCACAACAGTATCAAGTATCTGCCCAATGTGCCGCAGTATATCGCCCTGATGCATGGTCCTATCTTGCTGGGTATGAAGACGGGAACGGAGGACTTGGCGCATCTCGTGGCTGATGACAGTCGTTTCGGACAGTATGCCAGTGGCAAGAAACTGCCAATTGACCAGGCGCCTATCCTTATTAATAATGATATAGATGATATCGCCAACCAGTTGCAGCCTGTGGCTGGAAAGCCCCTGCACTTCACGCTTAGCACGAAGATGGAGAACAGTATCCGCAACGAGATACAGCCTTTCTTCGAGATTCACGATAGTCGTTATATGATTTACTGGCTGGCACTCTCAGAGAATAGTTACAAGAGCTATCTCGACAATCTGGCCCGTCAGGAGCAGGAGCGTCAGGCGCTGGAGGCTCGTACGGTGGATAAGGTGCAGCCTGGTGAGCAGCAGCCTGAGACCGATCATAAGATGGAGACTGATCAGTCGCAGGTGGGCAATACGAATGATGTGTTCTATCGTGATGCCCGTGATGGTCATTACTTCAGCTACTTGATGCAGACGGGTGGAGAAAACAACCTGAGTCTGCGCCTGAAATACTGGGGTGTGGGTGAATGGAAGAGTCATGAGTTTGATATCCTTGTGGACGATGTGCTTGTAAAAGAGGTGAACAACACAGGAAAATATCGTATCTCTGAATTCAAATACGAGACCTATACTATTCCTGCCGACCTCCTGAAGGGTAAGCAACAGGTACGTGTGAAATTTGTGGCCAAGCCCCACAAGCAGATTGGCGAGATCTATGAAGTGAGATTAATCAAAGACAATCAATAGTATTTAAAACCATTAACTATGATGACCAAGAAATTTTTGTTGACTGCCCTGATGGCTGTTTTCGCGCTGGGTATCCGTGCGCAGGTAGAGGTTCCTAAAGACACACCCCAACTGGAGTTTGCTTTGCAACTGAAGGTGACGCTGGGTGAGGCTTTTGGTATCAACAACACGCAACATGGGCGTCGCACGGTGATTCCTATCACAGGTGGCACCTTTGAAGGCCCAGGTATCAAGGGTACGATTATCAATGGTGGTGCTGACTATCAGTTGGCTAATGCCGACGGACGTACGGAGTTGGAGGCTATCTACTGTATCAAGACGGATGATGGCGTGTATATCCACGTGCGTAATCGTGGTATCATTGCCAATGGCAAGGATGCCGACGGCAAGCCCTCGTTCTATTTCCGCTGTGCTCCTCAGTTTGAGGCACCTGCCGATAGTAAGTATGGCTGGCTGAACAACTCGCTATTCCTCTGTGCTCCCTCGTTCTCGCAGGGTTTCAATGGCATAGTGCTGAATGTATGGCGCGTAAAATAATTAATTTTTTAAGATAATGAGAAAGTATTAGTAATTATACTTCGAACTCTACCTGGTAAACTAATAATATGGGCGAAATCTATCATAAAAGGATTAGATTTCGCCCAAAAGATAAAATAATTCTAGTTGGTTAAAGGCCGTCCTCTTCCTCAGGGCGGTCTTCTTCAATCACCAAGTTTTCGATGATGAAGTTCTGGCGCTCCATGGTATTCTTACCCATGTAGTACTCCAGGAGTTTCTGCACCTGGTCGGTCTTATGCAGCGTGACTTGTTCCAAGCGGATGTCAGGACCAATAAAGCCTGCAAACTCCTCAGGTGAGATCTCACCAAGACCTTTGAATCGGGTAATCTCAGGATCTGGACCCAGGTCGCGGATGGCATTTACGCGCTCTTCCTCGCTATAGCAATAGCGCACGATGAAGTCGCCCTTCTTGCCCTTGGCATCTTCTTCAGCCAGCACCTGCTTATTACGAATCTTCGTGCGACGGTTACGTACACGGAACAGCGGCGTCTGCAGCACATAGACATGACCCTCACGAATCAGTTCTGGGAAGAACTGCAGGAAGAAGGTGATAATCAGCAGGCGGATGTGCATACCGTCCACATCGGCATCGGTAGCCACAATCACCTTATTATATCTCAGCGTATCCATGCCTTCCTCGATGTCGAGGGCTGCCTGGAGCAGGTTGAACTCCTCGTTCTCATAGACCACCTTCTTCGTCAAGCCAAAGGTGTTTAAGGGTTTTCCCCTCAAAGAGAAGACGGCCTGCGTGTTCACGTCACGACTCTTGGTGATAGAACCGCTGGCAGAGTCACCCTCAGTAATAAAGATGCTTGATTCCTCCTTACGGTCGTTCTTGATATCGCTGTAGTGGATGCGACAGTCGCGCAACTTCCTGTTGTGCAGGTTGGCCTTCTTAGCACGCTCACGTGCCAGTTTGGTGACGCCAGCCATCGCCTTGCGTTCTTTCTCGCTTTCCTGGATCTTCTGCATCATCACCTCTGCCACATCAGCATTCTTGTGCAGATAGTTGTCCACCTCCGTCTTGATGAAGTCGCCCACATATTTGTTGATGCTGGGAGGTGCTGGGTGTTCGGCATCCACCTGTGTTGGCATGGGAGCCATGGTGAGTGAGCCGAGTTTAATCTTCGTCTGACTCTCGAACATCGGTTCCTCTACGTTCAGGGCGATAGCTGCCACGATACCTGTGCGGATATCGCCATACTCGAAGTTCTTCTGGAAGAACTCCTTGATGGTCTTGGCGATATGTTCCTTGAAGGCGCTCTGGTGTGTACCACCCTGCGTGGTGTGCTGACCATTGACGAAGGAGTAATACTCCTCACCATACTGGTTAGCATGGGTGAACGCTATCTCGATGTCTTCGCCCTGCAAGTGGATGATAGGGTAGAGGGCTTCAGCACTCATACGGTCTTTCAGCAGGTCTTCCAGTCCATGACGGCTGAGGATGCGTCGGCCATTATACATGATGGCCAGTCCTGTGTTCAGGTAGGTATAGTTGCGGAGCATGTTCTCCACAATATCGTTGTGGAACTGGTAGTTGAGGAACAACGTGTTATCGGGTTCGAAATAGATATAGGTACCGTTCTCGTCATTGGTAGGTTCTGTGGTGTCTGTCACCAGTTTACCCTTTTCGAAAGTAGCCTTGCGCACCTGTCCATCACGATAGGAGCGTACCTCGAAATGACTGCTCAGCGCGTTGACGGCTTTCACACCGACACCATTCAGACCGATAGACTTCTTAAAGGCTTTTGAGTCGTACTTACCACCTGTGTTCAGCACGCTGACGGCCTCAATCATCTTACCTTGAGGAATGCCTCGACCATAGTCGCGCACAGAGACGCGGAGGTTTTCCTCCACATTAATCTCAATGCGGTCGCCAGCCTTCATCTTGAACTCGTCGATAGAGTTGTCGATAACTTCCTTCAGCAGCACGTAGATACCATCTTCTGCCAATGAGCCATCGCCCAGTCTACCGATATACATACCGGGACGCAGGCGGATATGCTCCGTACCAGAAAGGGTGCGGATGTTGTCGTCATTATAATCGACGGGAGAGCCGTCGACCACAGTTGTGAGGTTGTTGTCTTCTGCCATTATAGTTGTTTCTTATAGCACCTTCTGCGTTTATGCTGCTCGTGATCAAAGTACATCCATTGGCTCTGTACCTTGCCATTGGTCTCCATCTCCACGTGCGTCTCGCCCCACTTGAAGCCGTACTTCTGATAGATGGGGATGAGGTCGTAGAACAGGAGGGCGTTGGCACCCTTGGTACGGTATTCTGGTAGTACACCGATGAGCAGACAGTCTACAACGTCGGTTTTCTTGAACTTCAGTGCGCAGATGATATGCCACCAGCCGAAAGGCCACAGACGACCATTGCGACATTTCTGCAATGCCCTTGACAGCGAGGGGATGGTGATACCCACGCCGATACAGTCGTGGTTGGGTGTGTTCCAGTCCTCGATGACGCAGATCAGATCCAGTTCAATGAACTTAAAGTACATATCCACATACTCGTCTATCTGTTTCTCCGACATCTGAGAGTAACCGTAAAGGTGACCGAAGGTCTTGTTGATAACCTCGAAGACACGATGACCATATTTCTCAGGACCGAAGATGTCCTTCTTCGTCAGTTTCCTGACGTGCAGGTTGTAGCGCTCCATGGTGAGTTCTGCCACGCGTTTCATCTTATCGGGCATGCCGCTCTCAGGCACAAAGACCTTGTACTCTACGTAGTCGTTATCTTTCTCGTAGCCCTCCATCTGCTCCATCAGACGGGGATAGTATTCATAGTTATACAGGGTGGCCATGGTGCCGAGCTGGTCGAAACCATAAGTCAGCATACCCTCAGGATCCATATCCGTGAAGCCCAGCGGACCGATGATTTCCTTCATACCTTTCTGCTTACCGTATTCCTCTACGGCATTCAGCAAGGCACGCATCACCTCTGCATCGTCAATGAGGTCCAGCCAGCCGAAGCGGACACATGGGCGCTCCCACTGCTTGTTGTATCTGTGATTGATGATAGCTGCCACACGGCCTACCACTTTTCCGTCGCGATAAGCCAGGAAATATTCGGCCTCACAGAAGTCGAAGGCTGAATTCTTGTCGCGGCTCAGCGTATGCACTTCATCTATGTACAGATTGGGCGCATCAAATTGATTTCCACGATACAGATCATAATGCAACTGAATAAAGGTGTCCAGACCGCGCTTGTCGGTCACACGCTTAATTTCGATAGATGACATTTTTATGTTTTTTTGTTAAATAATGCACAAAGGTAGCAATTTTTCGTGATATATCAACATAAAAAAAGGATTTTTAGCAACTTTTCTTGCCATTTCAAGATTATTTATTATCTTTGCACACAGAATTTTAATTTTAACAACAAACCTATAGAGTAATGAAAACCAAGAACCTATTGACGGCAGCTGTTGCGCTGCTCATGGCCGGTGCCGCACAGGCTCAGACCAACACATGGAACTCGTATTCCTTCATTGAAGCACAGGGTGGTGTACAGTTGACCTCTACCAATGCTCCTATGGACAAGTTGATTACGCCTACGGCAGCCTTGTCGTTCGGCCATTATTTCACACCTGTTGTCGGAGCTCGTCTGCACGTCAACGCATGGCAGTCGAAGAGTGGCCTGTCATCTACCGATCAGTATTACAAATGGAAGTATGTGACTCCTGATCTGGACTTGCTGCTGAACCTGACAAATCTGTTTGGCAAGGGTTCTGACCACGCTCTGAACGTGATTCTTCTGGGTGGTGTAGGTTTGAACTATGCATGGGACAATGACGAACTGAAGGGTTTGAATCTGCCTGCTAACACAATGCCTCTGGCATGGGACAAGAATCGTCTGAGCCACAACCTGCGTGCTGGTCTGCGTCTGGAGACCAATCAGGCTAAGCCCATCGGCTTGTCTCTGGAAGTCAATGCCAATTCACTGGACGATCGTTTCAATTCAAAGACCAATGATGCTGACGACTGGATGTTCACCGCTATGCTGGGTCTGAACTTCCGTTTCGGTCAGAAGAAGGCTGCCCCCAAGTATATCACCAAGACCATCGAGGTGGTTGATACTGTATGGGTAGACGAGCCTACCACCATCAAGGTGAAGGAGAAGCAGCCTAAGACAAAGACCGAGATGAAGAAGATGAATATGAACGAGGCCATTTTCTTCAATATCCGTGAGAGTGATGCTGCTTCTGCCAGTGGTATTGATGAGGCTATCAAGAAGGTGGCTGATCTGATGAAGAGCAGCGAGGATGCTACTTTCACCGTTACCGGTTATGCTGATAAGGGTACAGGTTCTGCATCTATCAACAGAAAGTATGCTAAGCAGCGAGCCGAGAGCGTTACTGCTAAGCTCGTTAAGGATCATGGACTCGACCAGAAGCGTATCAAGACCGATTCTAAGGGTGATACCGTACAGCCTTTCGATGAGAACGACAAGAACCGTTGCGTTATCGTAACTGGTGAGGGTACCTTCAAGGTAACCACTACCGAGATGGTGGAAGTTGAGGTTGAGAAGCAGAGCACCAAGAAGGTGATGCAGACCAAGACCCGTGAGGTACAGATTCAGGAAGAGGTAAAATAAAAACTGATTTATAGGTGCTGACAGATGATCAGCACCTTTTTTCCTTCTGTGAGGGTGGTAGCGAAGATATAGTCGTTGCCACCCTCACTTATTTTCAGACGTTTGCGGAGATCGGCAACGGACATGGGGAAGTTGCGCACGGTGATATTCGCCTGACGGATATCCTTCAGGGCCTGCTTCAGGTCTTGCTTGTTCATCGAGGTGACAGCGGTGACGCGGAACTTGCGTCCAGGGAAATCTGCTATGGCCTGCTCTGAGGCAAACAAGTGGCTGTTGGGTGCCAACTGACTAACGCCGAAAGCCTGTTCTACCTCTGCAAAACAGCCAGCCTTCATGATAGAAGCGTTGGGCTCGTAGAGGTAGATGAGAGATGAAAGATGAGAGATATGATTAGAACTGATGGGTGAGGGGCGATATGAAAAAACGGAGTCGTCGTTAACGCAATAGACGGTGAGGGGTTCCGCAGGTTGCTGCTGCATCACGATAAGCAGTTCCTTACACTCGTTCTGTACCGAGACGATATGCACCTCCTTGATATACTGTTCACCCAGGTCGCTGATAGCTTTATGCCAGTCGAGCATGGGTGATAACTTCAGCATCACGACATCGGCCTTCTGAAGTAGTTCGTCTTTAATTTCCAGTACATTAGGTGTGCAGTCGCTGATGCCGTAGGTGCGCCCTCCGTGACTATCTCTGCGTGCAGGATCCATGAATATCATGGAGACATGATCAAGGCGATGGAGCACCTCCAGTCCGTCCTCGTTCAGGCATTTGGCTTTAGGTGCTAATATCTTCATATTCGCTGATGAGATAGCAAACAACTCACTATTCCTCTCCACATACGTCGCCTCATCAAATGCCTCGCTCATAAAAGCGAAATCCACCCCAAATCCCCCTGTCAAATCCACGAGGGTGGTGGATGCTGGTTGATGGGCACATATTCCTGCTTTATACCTCGCCGTCTGTTCGCTGGAGCATTGCTCCATATTCAGGTGAGGCGGATAGAGGATATCCTCCTGACTGGCCCACGAAGGCAACTTCTTGCGTGCCGCCTGTCGCCCTTGTATCTGCTGCAGAGCTACAGTCAGGTCCACCCCGTCCGTTGAACCACGAAGCGCCAGCTTGCGGACGTCATCATCCGCATGCTGGCGCACAAAGTTCCGTGTTGCCTCGTTCATCTCCATCGTCTATCTCACCAACACTTTCTTGTGATTCTTGATAATAATGCCTTTCTGCACCTTATTCTCCGTGATGCGCTGGCCGTTGAGGTTATACACCTCTACAAGGTAGGTCTTGACGCTAACCTCAGCTATTCCTGCAGGGTCCTGATAGTTGTCATAGCTGAAGGTTGCATCCATTTTATCCCCCCAGATATATTGCTCCAGTCCAGGATAGTCGATAAACGGGTTGCGATTATTCTGGATGCCATAGACAGCCTCGTTGCGTTCTACCTCCTTTTGACTCACGGGGTCGTTGGCAGCCCATTTCATCAGCATTGCCAACTGCCAGGAAGAGAGCCCTGGATACTTGTTGCCATCAAGTGTAGGACGTGATTCCGCATTATTTTCATACCAGTTTGGCAGTTTTTCCTCGTAGCATGTTACCATGTAGAAATAAGTACGTGCGAAGTCGCCTTTATACTCGTCGTTGGGTTCAAAGACGGTGCCAGAATAGCCAGGATACGTGCAACTGCCTAATTTGCTAAACCCACCAGCAGACTGATAGCTTTCACCATCGGTCTCGCCAAAAGGATAGTTGCTGCGCCGATTATTAACCAACTTATCAGTAGGATACATATGATGCAGGTCTGTATACATAGGCTGTACCTTACCCCCAAACCAACTATTGGGGAATGAGTGCTCGCGATTATAATATTCGCCTTCCGTACCTCCGCCACTACCATGATCTTGGTCTGTGCCAAATGTGAAGTTTGAGCTATTGGAGTACATATCCCACACCTTGCCATCGGGACGGGCATCCGTAGTGTAGAAATCCGTCCACAGATTAGCATACGATCGCTCAGTGTGATTATAGATGACGCCACTCAGCGCTGTTTTCAGTGCTGCCGCCTTCTTGCCGTTGGCTGCCTGATAGTAAGTACCTGAATTATTAGGTCCTTGTGCCCATACGCTGGTCACCACAAGTGTCAGCAGGAGCATGAGAGTAGAGGTAACTTTCTTCATAGTGTTTTATTTAACGATAAATTTCCTGATGTTCTTGATATACACCCCCTTTACAGGTTGCACCACACGGCGCCCCTGAAGGTCGTAGATGGGTGATGGCTCATGGATGATGGGTGAGGTGTGTTGGGTGATGCCCGATGGCGAAGCCACCGTGATTTTCACGTCCGCTATCTGGATATGCTTGTTGGCGTTTGCCTCAGGCCAACTGCTGGTATAGGTCGATGTAAACTGTACCTCCTGAGCCTGTCCTCTCCATGTGTTGCCCTCCATCTGTCCCACCAGCGGAATCAGTTCCTTATCCTCGGCCTTTGCAGGAATGGTAAACTCGATAGATGTGATTTCGCTTTGGTGAGCCTTGAAGGTCAGCACATTCTTGTTGTACAGACGGATCTGTGTCGAGTCACAATACATCCTGCTGCCCTCGATGCCATAGGCAAAGATGACGTCCACGCCATCCTGACTATAAGTCAGCGGCAAGCGTGAATAATAGTTGCGTATGTTCTTCGTTGCCGTCCAGTCCACGCCGAAGGTCTTCTCGTTCAGACTGATGATCGTGTTAGAGGCCGTGAGATCGTCCTTCAGAGGTTCTCCACCATAATAAAAAGGCTCTTCCTTCTTTTCGCCCCATATATAGTCCTCCAGCCCAGGGTAATCCACAAACGGGTTGCGGTTGCCCTGCAGCTGATAACAGGCCTCGTTGCGGTCTATCTCCTTCTTACTCACGGGGTCTTGCTTCGCCCAGCGCATCAGCATGTCGAAAGCCCACTGTGCAAAGGGCTGATAGCCATCCGTAGCTAACGAGTCGAACATTGGGCTGGTCCATGTGCCCACGGTATCCTCGTAACAGGTAGCCATGTAGAAATAGATACGTGCCAGGTCGCCTTTGTACTCATCATTGGGTTCAAACACGCGTGCCTTCTTCGCATCGGCACCCATGTATTCAGCCCAGCCCGGTGTGCCGCATCCGCCCTTCTTGCTCTGCTTGCTGAATCCGTTGGCCGATTGCCAGTCTATCTTCGACGCATCCGTAATCTCGCCGTAGGCATTGTTCGAGCGTTTGTTGTTCACCGTGCCGTCGGTAGGAATCACATGCACGATATCCGAATACATGGGTTTCACGTCCTTGTAGGTCAGTCCGCTGCTGGTTCTGTCCTTGGGGTTGAACCAGCTCTTCGGCATGGAGTGCTCACGCTGGAACCCGCTGATGCCCTCCACCGAGTTCTTGTGCAGGGGGAAGTCTATCCTGTAGCGCGAGATGTCCGAGTACATATCCCAGATGATGAGGCTGTCGCCCATAGGACGCGCATCCGAAAACTGATAAGCATGCCACAGCGAGTCATAGTCCACCACGCTGGGCGTGCGGATAATCTCATAGAGCGCCGTCTTCAGTTCTGCCCCTTTCTTGCCGTCAGCTTTCTGATAGTAATAGCCTGTGTTGGCAGGTGCTTGTGCGCTTGCCATCCCTGCTATCATCCAGATAAGTGAAAAAATAAAAAGACGCCTTTTCATCACCATAGTGTCAGATTTTGATGCAAATGTAGGCAAAAAAACTCACATAGAGAAACAAAACCGCAAAAAACTAAAATATGAAAAGGTATTTGAAACGTAAACAAAAATAATACTTGGAAAAATGTCCTACCTTTGCACGCAAATTGATATTAAAACTATAAAAACTATCGTACAATGCACAAATTTACCAAAACCTTTTCATGTCTGGCTTTGACGTCACTCTGTCTTTCGCCCATGGCGATGAAGGCACAGTTGTCCTCTAACCAAGACAAATTCTTAGGCAATATTACGACGAGCTACCAGGTGGACTATGGCAAGGAGAAGTTCTATACGCTCTGGAACCAGATTACTTGCGAGAACGAATCTAAGTGGGGCTCTGTAGAGGGTACGCGCAACTCCTACAACTGGGGCTGCGATAATGCCTTCAACTATGCCAAGAACCATAATTTCACCTACAAGTTCCATGCCTTGGTGTGGGGTTCTCAGTATCCTGACCGCTGGTTCAATAGCGATTTGTCTGTCACCGATCGCTACAACGCCATCGAGAACTGGTATAATCAGGTGAAGAAGAAGTATAACCACCTGCCTATGATTGATGTGGTCAACGAGGCCATTGATGGTCACCAGGCTGCCAACCCCCTGATGAAGGAGTCGCTGGGTGGTGGCGGTAAGACCGGCTACGACTGGCTGATCAAGGCCTTCGAGATGGCTGGCGAGCGTTTCCCCAACTCCATCCTGATTTACAACGACTTCAACACCTTCCAGTGGAACACCGACCAGTATATCACGCTGGTACAGGCCATCCGCGACGGTGGTGCACCTATCGATGCCTACGGCTGTCAGAGTCACGACCTGACCGACTGTGACTTCAATAGTTTCAAGACGGCCGAGACCAAGATTCAGAATGCCCTGAAGATGCCTATGTACAGCACGGAGTATGACATCGGTACTGCCAATGATGCCCTGCAGCTTCAGCGTTACAAGGAGCAGATTCCCTATATGTGGGAGAAAGACTACTGTGCCGGTATCACCCTGTGGGGCTATATCTATGGTCATACGTGGACAACTGACGGTAACTCCGGACTGATTAAGGAGAAGACCGAAAACGGCAAGAAAGTCTATGAAGACCGTCCAGCCATGGGTTGGTTGCGCGAGTATATGCAGACCGATGCCGCCAAGAATGCCAAGAGTCCGTTCCCTGGCATGAAGAAGCGTGTGGGTGTGTATATCAAGGCCAAGGACTTCAAGATGGCCAAGGGCGATGTGCAGTCTATCAAGGTGCGCACCTTCATCACCGATGATGCCCGTGCCGAGAAGGCCGATATCGCTATCGACTCTGTGCTGCTCTACGACGGCACAACGCTCGTCGCCAAGATGACCGAGGAGCCTTATATCGCAGAATACACTGGTAAGACGGCTGGTACCCGCACGCTGAAGGCTGTGGTCTATACTAATGATGAGAAGACCTACGAGCGTACTTCACGCATCACCGTGCTGAGCTCTACCGTCAAGCGTGAGCCCTACAATGGTGAGCCTATCTCCCTGCCTGGCGTGCTCAATGCTGCCCAGTTCGACAAGGGTGCCTCTGGTGTGACCTACAGCAATGCACCGTTCAACTATAGCACACGTGCCTCTAACTCGGCCACGAAGGCTAATGGTTGGATGGAGTATACCGTTGACGTGAAGGAAGCGGGCATCTATCAGTTTGATGCCGAGGTGGCTGCTGCCAATACGGGTGGTGCCTTCCATATCTCTGAATATGGTCTCGACGACCTGACCTTCTACACCAGTATCCTGGAGGTGCCTGCCACAGGCGCTAACGACAACTTCATGCCTATGCATGGCGTTTTCAAGAAGGAGTTGACAGCCGGTCGCCACACCCTCTGCCTGAATACCGACAAGGCTGGTTTCTATATCCGTAATATCACCTTCAGTCGCTACGAGGCCGACAACACCATGACCTGCACCGTGAGTCGCACGCCTACTACCGTGACCGTTGGCAATAAGACGACAATCACCGTCAAGGCTTCTTCCAAGACCAGCGAGATAACCCAGGTGAAGGTTTATTCCAACAACCTGCTCATCGGCACCCTGACCGAGGCTCCTTATACCTTGGAATACGAGCCGCAGACCTCTGGAAAGCAGTCGCTCACGGCCATCGCTACCGATGCTGAGGGTAAGTCGAAGACCTCTACGGCTGTGACGCTCACCGTCAATCCTAAGCGCGAGACCTATGCTGGCATCATTGCTATCCCTGGCACCTTGCAGGCCGAGAACTATGACGTTGGTGGCGAGGGCTATTCTTATCACGACACCAGCACGGCCAACGAGGGCGATGCCAGCTTCCGTACCAGTGATGGCGTGGATGTGGTAAAGGCTAATAATGGTGTTAAGGCTATCGGCTATACTGATGCCAACGAATGGCTGGAATATACCGTCAACGTGCAGGAGGCTGGTAAGTACACCTGCGAGGCCATCGTCTCTTCTGGCACCACGGGCTCAAAGTTCATCCTTCAGCGTGTCGCGGGCGCCTCTAAGACGCTGCTCGCCACCTTCAACGTGCCTCAGACGGGCAATAATAACTGGGGTACCTACACCTCTGTGACGCAGGATATCTCTGCCACGCTGTCTGCTGGTGAACAGGTACTTCGCATCACCATCAAGGGCAAGCAGTGTAATATCGATAAGCTTATCTTCACCCTGAAACAGAGTACTGGTATCAGTGATATCGAGGCCGATGATCGTCAGTTGGCACCTATCTACAACCTGAAGGGTCAGAAGGTATCTGAAGGCTACAAGGGCTTCATCATCCGCAATGGCCGTAAGGTGCTGAAGCGATAGACTCTCAAGGTCCAGAATCAGAGGGGACAGGTCGCGTGATTCACACATGAATCATGGACCAGAAATTATTCTATGAACTAATAATAAAAATTACTGTTATGAAGAAAGTTATGATGACGCTGATCATGGGTATCGTAGCCCTGACAGCAGGTGCACAGAACACGTTGCACGAGACTGGTTCTTTTACTATTCAGCCTAAGATTGGTATTGGCTCAGGTCATATCTCTGGCTCATGGAATGGCAGCGGCGAGGCTAAAGGCAAGAGCGGCTTCCTGTTTGGTGCTGAAGGTGAATATTATCTGAGTTCTAAGTTCAGCGCAGCCCTTGGCGTAAACTATGCCGAGCAGGGATGGATCATGGAGTATACTGGTGCTGGCGACGTGAAGTACAAGCTCAACTACGTGAACGTGCCCCTCGTGGCTAATTTCTACGCTGCTGAGGGTCTGGCTTTGAAGGCTGGTGTACAGATGGGCTTCCTGACAAGTGCAAAGGAGGATGCCATGGATATCAAGGACGATATCAAGTCAACCGCTATCGCTATCCCCGTTGGTATCTCTTACGAGTTCGAGAACATCGTGGTTGATGCCCGTTACAACATCGGTGTAACGAAGGTAAACAAGTATGGTTCTAAGAGTCAGCGCAGCGACCTGTTCCTGGTAACTTTGGGATATAAGTTCTCACTTTAAAAGAAACTAAATTTTAAAAAATAATTGAAATAATCCCCGCATTCAGCGGCGTAGTCAAAACTTATACGAATGGAGAGGGCTGGCAGATTTCAGTAGTCTGTCAGTCCTCTCGTTTGTTTTAACTTTAACCTTTCCCATTAGAAAGGCCCGTGGCCCATACAACTGGTAGTTCCCAGTGCCGTCAAGGCTGCCGTGAGGATGCTCACAATCACCTGAATGACGGTCTTCCAAGTATCTTTCTTCATAACTTTAATGGTTTTAGTTTCACACTGATTGATTTTTTTTAGGTCACACAGCGCTCGAGCTCTGCTCGCTTGCTACCAAAGGGACGCAAGAAATCACAGAAATCACGGAAATAGCTGCGCACGGAGTTTTTTTGTGTCACACAGAAATCACAGAAAACACAGAAATGGCTGCGCGCAGAGGTCTTTTTTTGTGTCCCGCAGAAATGGCAGAAATCACGGAAATTTTTATTTGCTCTGCAAATATTAGGTATGCGCAGCCTTTCTGTGATTTCTGTGTTTTCTGTGTGAGATTAATATCTCCATGCGCAGCCTAAATTTCTGCTATTTCCGTGATTTCTGTGTGAGATTAGAGCCTAGTCCATGTTGCCTCCCGAGTAGTCGGTGCCGCCACCGCCGTTATCGCCTGAGCCCTGGCCGCCGCTATCTCCGCCCTCAGTCTGACCAGCTCCCTCTCCGTTCGGAGAGGGTTGGGGTGAGGTATTATCTTCCACCTCGCCTGAGGTTGAGGTAACTCGCTTCACCTCCTTGCCGTCGCGGTCGTAGCAGGTGATCTGCACAGCGGTCTTGGCCAACTCGTCCTTCAGCTCCGTGTCGGGGGTGAAGATGATGCGGCGACTGGTGATGAGGCCTGCCTTTACCTCTTCCACCTTCTCCACGCTCTTGGCGCGCAGTCCGAAGCGCATCGTTCCCAGTCCGGGCAGTGCCACGCTGTGACCCTCAGTTGCCCACGCCTTGATCACCTCACCCGCTGCATCCCAGCAGGCCTGCATCACGCCTCGGCTCACGCCACTGCGCAGGGCTGCCTCCTTGATCACTTTGTCCTGAGTCAGGGCGGTGTACAACTCGGGCATCATCACGTAGCGGTACTTGCCAGCGTAGGTGCCAATCTTCTGCATCTGTTCTTTTGCTTTTACTTTCAATGGCATAATCTTTAATGTTTAAAGTTTTTACTATTGCCAAATTCGGGGTCCGAGAGGCCTTCGTGCTTCCAAATTTCCTCGTGCACTAGGAAAATTTTACGCGCTAGTTAGGGCGCATCTTTTCTCCTTCATTGACGATGCAAAGGTACAACATTTCCATTGCGGTCTACGAATAATATGTGGAGAATTTTCGTAA
>Ga0247608_10003404_pt1 | contig 18565 bp, 17 predicted proteins | sample 176DNAGHGlowgp2_FD_193490 | JGI IMG/M metagenome (GOLD analysis project Ga0247608, IMG submission 193490) | Sheep rumen microbial communities from Palmerston North, Manawatu-Wanganui, New Zealand - 1766 DNA GHGlow gp2 | ecosystem: Host-associated > Mammals > Digestive system > Stomach > Rumen ... | reverse complement strand
TCCCATGTGATTTTTCCTTCCCTTTTTGCACCTAATTATAATTGAAGTAATAATCATTTTGTGATGAAAAAGACCTTTTTAACCCTCTTAGTGCTGTGCCTCAGCATGGTAGACATGGCTCAAGCCATCATTGAACCGTCGCTGCAACGCGAGATGAACCAACGCGGCAACGACGAGAAAATCAGCATCGGCATTATTATGCAGGAGCAAAGCAAGGCTGCAGACTTGCTCGCCGTAACCAACACCTTCGCCACCAACAAGGAGCGGCGCGAGTACGTCGTGAAAACGCTGAAACAACAAGCTAAAGCCTCGCAAGCCGACCTGCTCGGCCTCCTTGAAGAGATGCAACGCAATGGCATGGTCGGCGACATTCGTCCGCTCTGGATTGCCAATGCCATTGGCTGCGAAGCCAACGCACAAGCCATCAACGACTTGGCGCAACGCTCCGACATCAAGACGTTATATCATTGCGAAAACACAGTTCTTCCACCAACGACCGATAACGTTGCCGTGCAACCCAACGAAATCACACGCGGCATCGCCCAAAACATACTCATCATTAATGCCGACAAGGTTTGGGAATTGGGCTACACGGGCGAAGGCGTTGTCGTGGGTCATCTCGACACAGGCGCCAACTACAACCACCTCGACCTCCAAGGCCGCATGTGGGACGGTGGCGAGGAATTTCCGCACCACGGCTACGACGTATATGAGCAAAACAACGACCCGATGGACACTTGGGGCCACGGCACACATGTGGCAGGCACCATTTGCGGCACGGGAGCGGCAGGCACACAAACCGGAGCTGCGCCAGGAGCCACATTGATGGAAGTCAAGGTTTTCGCTGACGAGCCGGATGTGGAAAGCAACGAATTTATCCTTTGCGAAGGAATGCAGTTTGCCATGGAACATGGCGCACAGGTGCTCAACATGTCGTTGGGAATGTCGGGTGACAACCAACAATATCGACGCATGATGCGTGAAGGCTGCGACAGCATGTTGGCAGCAGGTATCGTAGTGGTTTCCACTTCGGGCAACATGGGCCAGTTCCAAAGTTTCCTCCCAATACCTTACAACGCTGGCGCACCAGGCACTTGCCCATCGCCATGGATCCATCCCGACCAGGCCGTCAATCCTGGTGGACTCAGCAGCGTCATCTGCGTTGGCTCGACGGAGAACAACGACCAGGTCAGCGCCTTCTCTTCACGCGGGCCGACCACTTGGGCCGATATACCGGAATACGCCGACTACCCATACGTGGCTGGCGATGCCACGCAAATCGGCCTCATCAAGCCCGACGTGAGTGCTCCAGGAAGCAACGTGGTTTCGTTGGACTGGACCAATATTGAAGGATACAAGGCCGACCTCGGCACCTCGTTTGCGGCCCCTGCCGTGACGGGCACCATCGCCTTGATGCTCTCCAAAAACCCTGACCTCACGCCCGCACAAATCGACGAGATTCTTGAAACCACGGCCGTGAACCCTATCGGCTACAAGAATAATGACATCGGCTCAGGCCGCATTGATGCCTTGGCCGCCATTTTGGCCATGGATGGCTGTGGCCCCGTCGCCAACCTCAATTATACGATTGAAAACGACATCGTTACCCTTACTTGGGAAGGCGATGCCGAGAGTTACCTCGTCTTTGTGGATGGCGAAGAAGTCGGCTCCACTGCCGAGCCCCGCTTCGACCTTGAGCTTGAGGACGGCGACCACGAGTTGTGCGTTGCCCCATCCGAATGCCCAACCCAAAAATCATGCGTTTCCTTGGCCTTCGTAGGCGTTGCCGAGAACAAGCTCCATGCCAATGTGTATCCCAACCCAAGTGCAGGTGGTTTTGTGGTAGAGTGCGAAGGCATGACTGAAGTCAATGTCTATGCCATGGACGGAAAGCTGGTGAAGCAAATCGCCACCGCCAACGGAACGTGCAGCATTGACGGGCTCAGCGAAGGCATTTACCTGCTGAAGATTGCAACGGAAAACGGAACACTGAACCAAAGAATTGTGAAATACTGAAAACCATGAAGAAAACCATTTTTATGATTACACTGGCTTTGGCTTGTATGTTTGCGCAAGCCCAAGTCATCGACCCGCTTTTGCAGGATGAGATGAACCGCCGCACCGACAGCGAGATGATTGAAATCACCGTTTTGATGAAATCGCGCTGCGATAGGAACATGTTGAACCAACGCGCCTCGGCTTTGCCCACTCGCGCCGAGCGTCGGGCGTTTGTCGTCGACGAACTGAAACGCTTCACCGAAGCATCGCAACACGACTTGAAATTGGCTCTTGCCGAAATGGAGCAACAAGGAGAAGTCACTGCACCGCGCACCCTTTGGATGTCGAACAGCCTTTATTTTTCGGCTACGAAAGAAAGCATTTTGGCTTTGGCCAAGCGCGACGACATTGCCCACATCGGCTACAACATCGAGCGGAAATGGATTGAGGATGACGAAAAACCAGCATCTGCCAGCGAAACCCGCGAAATCACACCCAACATATTGAAAGTCAATGCGGACAAGGTTTGGGAGTTGGGCTATACGGGGAAAGACATTGTGGTTTCAATCATTGATGCAGGCGTCAACTACAACCATTTGGACTTGACCGACCACCTTTGGGACGGCGGCGAGGCGTTTCCACATCACGGCTACGACGTACGTAATGACGATGACGACCCGATGGATGACATGGGACACGGCACGCATTGTGCAGGCACAGTGGCTGGCGACGGATCGGTAGGCTCGCAAACCGGTGTGGCCCCCGATGCGCAAATTATGTGCATCAAGAGCGTGAACGCCGATGGAACAGGCGGTGCCGTGAAGTTGGCCGAAGGCATGGAATGGTCGGTGGAGCATGGTTGCGACATCATCAGCATGTCGATGGGCTTGGTGCATCCGAGTGTCACCGAAAGGGAACTTTTCCGTCGTACTTGCGTTTCCATCTTGGACGCTGGCGTGTCGAGTTTCATATGCGCTGGCAACGAAGGCTTTGCCTTGAACCAATACCCCATTCCCCAGAACGTGCGCATCCCCGGCAGCTGCCCTCCGCCTTATTTGGATCCCGACCAAATGGCTAATCTTGGCGAGTTGAGCAGTGCCATCGTGGTTGGGTCGGTCGATGACAACGATATCGCATCGTTCTTCACCGCCAACGGGCCATGCACATGGCAGGACACCGAGTATGGAGACTACGCTTACAACCCTGGCATCGGCCTCATCCGTCCCGACGTGTGCGCTCCAGGTGAAAGCGTCAAATCGTTGGACTACCTCTCCAACTCAGGCTATAAGTCGATGACAGGCACCTCTCAAGCAACGCCTTGCGTGGCAGGCATCGCTGCCTTGATGCTCAGCAAAAACCCCGAGCTGTCGCCCGCCGACATCTGCCGTATTCTTGAAGAGACCTCCGTGAAACTCACGCCCACAAAGAGCAACCTCACAGGTTGTGGCCGTGTGGACGCCTTGGCCGCTGTCGATGCCGTGGAGGCCTATGACGGGTTGGATGAAAGAAACGTCAAAGCCAACATTTACCCGAATCCTACAAAGGATGTGGTGAATATCGAATGTGAAGGGATGACGGATGTCAAGGTCTTTTCAATGGATGGCAAGTTGGTGAAAGTCCTTGGCGTGAATGGGTCACAATGCCATATCGATGATTTGGAGAGCGGAATCTATCTCATTAAGATCGAAACAGATAGAGGCGCTTTGCTGAAGAAAGTTGTGAAGTTATAACTCAAAGTTCCTGTTTACTATCACGGTGCGTCTTGTTTGAGGTGCACCGTGTTTTTTGCTGCTTCCAAACATTTTCCTACCTTTGCGGCAAATAACAAAAACGATCAACTATGTTCAAAGGTCATCCCAAAGGGCTTTACGCCCTCGCATTGGCCAACACGGGCGAACGCTTTGGCTACTACACCATGTTGGCAATTTTTGTGCTTTTCCTGCAAGCCAAGTTCGGCTACAACGAGGCGCAGGCGGGTAATATTTACGGCATCTTCCTCGGGTGCGTCTATTTCATGCCGCTTATCGGAGGCATGCTTGCCGACCGCTTCGGCTACGGCAAGATGGTGAAGTTGGGCATCGTGGTGATGTTTCTCGGCTACCTGCTGCTGGCAGTGCCCATGGCAACGACTACAGCCAAAGTCACCATGTTTTCGGCCTTGGCGCTCATCGCCATCGGCACGGGCCTATTCAAGGGCAACCTGCAGGTGATGGTGGGCAACCTCTACGACGAGGCCAAATACAGCGCCTTCCGTGACAACGGCTTCAGCCTGTTCTACATGGCCATCAACATCGGCTCAATGTTTGCACCCATCACGGCTACTAAGGTCACGGATTTGTTCCTCGGTAAGGCGGGTTTCAGCTATGTGCCGCAAATCCCTTCGTTGGCGCACCAGTATTTGGACGGCACCATTACACCCGATGCGCTCTCCAAGTTCGAGGCTTTGGCGGTGCAACAGGGTGGCGACATCACCAACCTCACTGGCTTTGCCAACAACTACATTGATGCCTTGTCAGGAGCCTATAACTACGGTTTCGGCGTGGCGTGCCTCTCGCTGATTCTCTCGATGGCGATTTACCTGAGCTGCCGCAAGTGGTTCCAACACGCCGATGTCAACGCAAAACAGGCCAAGACGATGGAACACACCACAGTCCACGTCGAGGAACTCTCGAAGGAGCAGACCCGCGAGCGTATCACGGCTTTGGTGATGGTCTTCGCTGTGGTCATCTTCTTCTGGATGTCGTTCCAGCAGGCCGGCCTCTGCCTGACCTACTTCGCCCGCGACTATACGCAAAGCTCGGCGACAGGCTTTACCCGCATCGGCTTCAACATTTGGTCGTTGACGCTAATTGCCATCTCGGTTTATACACTGTTCGGCATTTTCCAGTCGGAGACGAAGCGCAACAAAACGATTTGCGGAATTGTAACGGCGCTGCTTTGGGCTGGCGCCATCGCCTTGTATCTCGGTATGCCCGACCCGATTAGCATCTTGCCGCAACAGTTCCAGCAATTCAACCCGTTCTTTGTGGTCGCGCTCACGCCTGTCTCAATGGCGGTGTTCGGTGCCTTGGCCAAGAAAGGCAAGGAGCCTTCCTCGCCGCGTAAGATTGGCATGGGCATGGTAGTGGCAGCCTTGGGTTTCCTGATTTTGGTCGTCGCCTCGTTCCCCTTGGCCAGTCCCGCTGAACTGAAGGCGCAAGGCGGCGTGAGCAGCACCTTAGTCTCGCCCAATTGGCTGATTAGCACCTATTTCGTGCTGACCTTCGCCGAGTTACTGCTGAGCCCCATCGGCATCTCGTTCGTCACGAAGGTGGCACCTCCGAAATACAAAGGCATGATGATGGGCTTGTGGTTCTGCGTGACTGCCATCGGCAACTACCTCACCAGCGTCATCGCCCGTATTTGGGGTACAGGTATGCCGCTCTGGATGGTCTGGGGCGTGCTTGTTGCGCTTTGTCTCCTCTCGGCCGTGTTCATCTTTTCGATCATGAAACGACTGGAACGGGCTACGCAAGGGTGCTAAATGTCAAATTTATAGGTTTGTAGAGACGTGCTGTGGCGCGTCTCTACATTTTTTATTAATTTTGCAGCAAATTTTATACGCATGTCAAGAAACGAACAAGAATTGAAGGGTGTGACGCTATTGGGCAACCAAAACACGCATTATAGCTATGACTATACGCCCGAGGTGTTGGAGACGTTTGAGAACAAACATACTGAGAACGAATACCTTGTGACTTTGGATTGTCCTGAGTTTACATCGTTGTGCCCCAAAACAGGCCAGCCCGACTTCGGACACCTTATTATAAATTACATTCCGCGCACACTGATGGTGGAAAGCAAGAGCCTGAAACTTTACCTCTTCAGCTTCCGCAATCACGGCGACTTCCACGAGGATTGTGTCAACATCATCATGAAGGACCTTGTCAAGCTGATGGAGCCCAAATATTTGGAAGTCATTGGGTTGTTCAATCCGCGTGGCGGTATCTCCATCAAGCCTTTCGCCAATTACGGCGATGCCGAACACCAAGACATGGTGAAGCAACGGCTTCTCAGTCATTGCGAGCGGAGCGTGGCAATCTGAACAAGAACCCTATGCTCTGGATCGCTTCGTTCCTCGCGATGACGCGAATCGACAACTGAACAACTGAATAACTGAACAACTGCAAACTGAAATGAAAGACGCAGTAATCATCATCTCCGGCGGAATGGACTCCACCACAATGCTTTACGAGTTCAAGGACGAAATTGCCTTGGCCATCACCTTCGACTATGGCTCGACGCAAAACGGCCGCGAGCGTGTGTGTGCCGTCACCCATTGCCAACGCCTGGGCATCAAGCACATCATTGTCCCGTTGGAGTTTATGCACCGCTATTTCAAGAGTGCTTTGCTGATGACCGCCGACGACATCCCCGAAGGCAACTACAACGACGAAAACATGAAATCGACAGTGGTGCCGTTCCGCAACGGCATCATGTTGGCCATCGCTTGCGGTATCGCCGAAAGCAACGGCCTGAAGCGTGTGATGATTGCCAACCATGCCGGCGACCATTCGATTTATCCCGACTGCCGTCCTGGCTTCGTCAATGCGATGTCGGAGGCCATGTCGGCTGGGACGTATGATGGAGTCACGGTTTTTGCGCCTTATACCCATCTTAGCAAAGCCGAAATAGCCCGTCACGGCAAGGCTTTGGGCCTCGACTACAGTGAGACCTATTCGTGCTACAAAGGCGGCGAGAAGCATTGCGGCAAATGCGGCACCTGCCGCGAACGCATCGAAGCCCTCCGCGAAGCCGGCATCGATGACAAAACCGAATATGAAAATTGATAGTACGGCTGCCCAATCCCCCTGCCCCCTTTGAAAGGGGGAATTGTGACAGCCCTACAACTGATAACTGATCAACTACAAACTGATAACTGAATATGTATTACGTCAGAAAAACCCTGGAAATATCCGCATGTCACCAGCTCTATCTCGATTATGAGAGCAAATGCGAGAACCTGCACGGCCACAACTGGAAGATCAATGTGTATTGCCGGGCCGAGAAGTTGGACAGCAACGGCATGGTTTGTGACTTCACCGAAATCAAGCGACTGATTCACGGAAAGATAGACCATACCAACATCAATGAAGTGTTGGACTTCAATCCTACGGCCGAGAATTTGGCCAAATGGATCGTCGACACCGTGCCTAACTGCTATCGCGCCGACGTGTGGGAGTCGCGCGACAACAAGGCCTCCTACATCAAGGACGATGCCCCTCAAAACTATGATTGATTTTATGGTCACAAAACCTACAAAACCGTCAAAACTATCTTTTATTGAGGACGGCACCCAACCGGGTTGCCGCCGGAAAGCGGGCTGGTTGGCCGCTTTCCCAAAGCCCTAATAAGGTTTTGCAAGTTTTGTGGGTTTTGTGAGAAAAAGAAACCATGTACAAAATAAACGAAATATTCTATTCCCTCCAAGGCGAAGGCTTCCATAGCGGTACGCCCGCTGTTTTCGTGCGCTTCAGCGGCTGCAATTTGCGTTGCCATTTCTGCGACACGCAACATCAAGATGGAACGATGATGTCGTTGCAAGAGATTGTGGATGAGATCAACAAATACCCCGATGCGCCATTACTTGTGCTGACCGGTGGCGAGCCTTCCATGTTCATCGACGAGGCTTTTGTTGCCGAACTGAAGCAGAAGACCGGCAAGACAATCGCCATAGAAACAAATGGCACGCGCCCGTTGCCCTCGAACCTCGATTGGGTGACGCTTTCGCCGAAAACCGCATTTGAAGGTGGCAATGCAGCGCCCTGTGTCGTGAAGCATTGTGATGAATTGAAGGTTGTCTATTTGGGTCAGGACTTGGCGCAATATGATGACATTGAGGCAAAACACCGTTTCTTGCAGCCGTGTTTTTGCGAGGATGAAAAACAATGCCAAGCCAACATGAAAGCCTGCGTCGAGGCCGTGAAAAGCCATCCCGAGTGGCGGCTTTCGTTGCAGATTCACAGGGTGTTGAATATCCCGTAGTATTACTTTCTCTTTTGGAAACTTTTTCTTGGTTCGTTGTAAACCAAAAACACAGCGGGCTTTTTGTTTAGGTCGCCTTTGTAGCTTTTCCATTCGCCGATGCTTTGGCTGATGATGAGTTCGTCGTCACAGGTGAGGTTACATGCGACGCATACGCGCGTGGCAGGGTGGAGGTTCTTGCAGAGGTCCTGCAGCATGGCGTTGTTGCGGAAAGGCGTCTCGATGAACAGTTCCGTCTCGTTGTTGGCCATCGAGCGGCGCTCCAAGTCCTTGATGGCGTTTTGCCTTTCGGGACTCTTGATGGGCAGATAGCCGTGGAAGGCGAAGGCCTGACCGTTGAAGCCCGAGGCCATCAAAGCCAGAATCATTGCATTCGGCCCGACCAAGGGAACCACTTGGATGCCAGCGGAATGGGCCAAGTCGACGACCAAAGCGCCTGGGTCGGCCACGCAAGGTGTCCCGGCCTCCGACATCAGCCCCATGTCCTCGCCTTGCAGGCATGCGCCGAGGTGTTCCATCAGGTCGAGGTTGCGGGCGTTGTGCTTGTCGAGTTCGATGAATTCGATATCGTCGATGGGCGTTTCCATCCCGATGCGGCTCAGCACACGGCGCGAGGTGCGGGTGTTCTCCACCACGAAGTGGTTCAGGCGTCTCACTATTTCAAGCGTTCCGGCAGGAATCACTTGTTCGGGCTTGGTGGCGCCAAGCAGGTTGGGTACCAAATAGAGTTTTCCGAAATTGTTGGTCATAGCTGATTATTGCATGGCAATTCTTTTCTCGATGTCGGCAAACATTACTTTGAATTGTTTGTCGGTTTCAAGGCGGTCGCCAATGGTCTTGCAGGCATGGTGTACTGTCGCATGGTCTTTCTTGCCGCACTGTTGTCCGATGGAAACCAGGCTGGCATTGGAATACTTCTTCGAAAGATACATGGCGATTTGGCGGGCTTGCACCACCTGATGTTTCCGTGTGTTAAGCCCCATCTGTTCAGGTGTGATCTTGAAGTACTCGCAGACGGTGTTGATGATGTATTCCACAGAAACTTCCTTGACGGTGTTGCGCACGAAACGGTCAATGATCTGTTGTGCCATCTCGATGGTGACTGCTTTCTTGTTGAGGAGCGACTGCGCCATCAATGAATTCATCACGCCTTCCAGTTCGCGTATGTTGTTGCGTACATTACTTGCTATGTATTGCACTACCTCGTCAGGGAAGGTGATGCCGTTGTCGTGCAGTTTCTCCCTGATGATGGAGGTGCGTGTGCTCAGGTCAGGCGACTGCAGGTCGGCAGTCAAACCCCATTTGAAACGCGACAGCAGTCGGTCTTCCATCCCTTGCAGGTCTGACGGGAACTTGTCGCTTGTGATGACGATTTGTTTGTTGTTTTGCTGCAAATGGTTGAAGATGTGGAAGAAGACGTCTTGTGTGCCTGCTTTCCCCGAAAGGAATTGGATGTCGTCGACGATAAGCACGTCAATCATCTGGTAGAAGTTGATGAAGTCGGGCCGGTTGTTGTTTTTGTTGGCCGTCACATATTGGGTCGAGAGTTGCTCGGCTTGCACATAGAGGACGGTTTTCTCAGGATGCAAGCGTTTGGTTTCCAATCCTATGGCATGGCACAAGTGGGTCTTCCCCAAGCCAGTTCCGCTATAGATGACCAAGGGGTTGAAAGCTGTCTTTCCTGGGTCTTTGGCAATTTTCAAACCTGCCGATCGGGCAAGTCTGTTGCATTCGCCCTCGATGAAATTGTCGAAGGTGTAGTTTTCGTTGAGCTGCGAATCGATTTGCAGTTTCTTAAGGCCTGGGATGACGAATGGGTTGATGGGTCCTTCCGACAAACGTTGCGGTGGGGGTTGGCCGATAGGATTCTTGGGGTATTTGCGGTTGGCACTTGGCACGGTGATGGTGCCGGCACTGTCTGCACTGTCAACAACCACCTTGTAATCTAACTTGCCCTTCTCTCCAACAAAGCGTTTGATGACGGTCTTTAGCAGGTCGATGTAGTGCTCCTCGAGATACTCCACAAAGAAATAGGTGGGCACCTCGATGGTGAGCGTATTGTTGACCAGCGAAAGTGGCACAATGCGTTCGAACCATGTCGCATAACTCTGCTCTGTGACGTTGTCTTTAATCACAGACAGACACCTATTCCATATTTCCACATGGTTGTTCGTCATTGCAAATACATTTAATTTATTGTCTTTTAAACTACTTTGTGAGTTCAATAAAGCGGTTCGTTTATCCCGTTTAATGGGCCTTTTTGACCTTGCAAAAATAATCGATTTATTGTTTATAAAAAAATTATTTTCCTATTGACTTTCGATTTTCTTTTTCCTAATATACGAGGTTTTTGACTCTAAGGAAAATAGAAAATATATAAAATGTTGTTTTACATCGTTTTAATGTGGCTAATTTTTACACCAAATAAATTGCTAAATTTGTCGAAAATTCTTGAAGCGTCATTTTTCCTTGTTGAAAACTCCAAATAGCAGTCCAATCCGAATCGCGGGTTTTGCTGCTCCAGATTCTCTTCTTTCATGATGCGCATCACCTCGTTCATCAAAGGGTATTCGAATTCCAAACTGTAAATTTCGTTTATGGTTTTTTCCACAATCTGCGCGTTGTCAAGGGCTTCGCGGGCTGCAGTCTTGTAGGCATTGATGAGCCCGGAAGTGCCTAATTTGATGCCACCGAAATAGCGGGTGACGACGACGCATACATTGGTCAAGTCTTTTGAAAGGATCTGGTTGAGGATGGGCTTGCCCGCCGTGCCCGAGGGCTCGCCGTCGTCAGAAGAACGGAACACCTTCTTGTCGGGACCGATCATGTAGGCATAGCAATGGTGACGCGCGTCGAAATATTGTTTCTTGACCCCGGCGATGGCGGCCTTGGCTTCGTCTTCGTTCATGACGATGAAGGTCTCGGCAATGAACTTGCTGCCTTTCTCCTTGTAGAGACCTTCGCCACGGGTGGCTAACATTCTGTAGGTGTCGTCGTTGTTCATGGCTTTTGCGTGATTAGGATGACGGCGATGATGGCAATGGCGAGACCGAGGTAATTCTTCCAAGTGAGTTTTTCCTTGAAGAGCAGCCAACCCGTGAGGGCGGTGAGGCTGACCACACCTATATTATATATGGGGAACAGCACTACGTTGTCGAACTGCCGCATTGCTTGATAGACGAAAAAGGTGGAGAAATAGTTGATGACGCCCAACCCGATGCCCCCGATAGCGCTTTTCCACTGCCAACGGGATTTCTTCCGGATGAGGTCGGAGGCGACCAAAAGAATGCCAAACAGCAAGGCAATCAGGTAGATGAAGGCAATCATGAAGCTCATGTCGGGGGCAGTGTTTTTCTGCTCGGTGAGCTTCATCAGGATGTCGCCCGTGCCTGTCCCGAAAAAGATGAGGATGGGTAATAACCAATTTTTGCCGCGCATGTCATTCCGTGCCGAGGATTGTGCGATGTGGGAATCTATGCGCGACGACGAGCCATTTTTTCCACCTACCACCAACACCAAGGCCACCAACGCCAACACGATGCCCGTCGAAGCCACGAGGTTGAGCTTCTCGCTAAACAGTACCACGCCCGCCAAGGTGGGCAGCACCACCGAGAGCTTGCTCGACAGCGAGGTGACCGTCACGCCCGAGCGTTGCGTTGAGGCGGTCATCAAAATGTAGGTGAAGATGAACCAGAAACCTGTGATGAGCGAGAGGCCAAACCATGGTTCTGTGACCAACTGCGCGGGTGTGTCGAATTGCTTGCACATGAGAAAACCCGTGCAGGTAGCGAAGACATAGTTCCACATCAGCGCCTGGTGGTTGTCGAGGCGGAAGCGCTCGAACAGCCGCATGGCGACGAAGACGCCGGTGGAGCATAATATGGCAAGAATCAAATATATCATTGTTGCTAGGACCCTGAGCCTGTCGAAGGGCCGATTATTGTAATCGTCTGCAAAAGTACGTTTTTTTGTGTATTTTTGCCCCATGATAGGATTTAATTTACAGAAAACGAAGCGCCATTTCACGGAGGCGCTGGCCGAACGATACCCGCAGCGCGAGGCAGAGCAGTTGGTGCGTATCCTTTTGGAAGACCTCTTCGGCATCGACCTGAAACGTCAACTGATGGAGCCGAACCTGCGCATCGACGAGTTTCAATATGCACAATTGGATAGCGCGGTAAAGCGTCTGTTGGCAGGCGAGCCAGTGCAGTATGTGACGGGCATGGCATGTTTTGGTGACTTATTAATAAAGGTGTCGCCCAGTGTGCTCATCCCGCGACCTGAGACCGAAGAGCTTGTGCAGAAAATTTGTGATTCCTTTCAAAATACAAAACCTAGCCTCCTATGTCATTCCCTCGCTGCACATGTCATTCCTGCGGAGGAAAGTGCGAGAGCGTGGAATCTATGTGCAGCGGGCTGTAAAGAGGAGTCTATGGCTGCGGTATATATGGATACCCCTCCCATCCGTATCTGGGACATTGGCACAGGCTCGGGCTGCATCGCCATCGCCTTGGCCAAGCATTTCGAGAACGCCGAAGTCTATGCCTTCGACGTTTCAGAGGCGGCCTTGGAAGTTGCCCGCGAAAACGCCGAACGCAACAATGCCAAAGTGCAATTCATCTGCGACGACGTGCTGCATCCAAAATCCGAAATCTTCAGCCAGCCCGTGGCTTTGGTGGTGAGCAATCCGCCCTATGTTTGCGACAGCGAGCGCACTGCGATGGAAGCCAACGTCCTCGACTGGGAGCCGGAAACGGCCCTTTTTGTCCCCGACGACGACCCGCTGCGCTTCTATCGCCAGATTTTGGCTTTGGCCAAAAAACAATTGAATCCCGATGGCCATGTTTGGTTCGAAATCAACGAGCGGATGGGGGAGGGGATGCAGGAATTGTGTCACGAGATGGGTTTCCCCAAAGCCGAGGTTCTGGAGGATTTTGCTGGGAAAGCACGGTTTGTGAAAACTTGGATTCCACAAATAGTTTGATGGATGATGCATGTATTTGATGGATTTTGATTAATTTTGCAGCGTGAAACGTTGGTTTTACATAGGAATCCTGTTGTTGGCGTTAACGGTAGCCTGCGACCCCCCTACCAAGGTCGTTGAATCTATTGAAACGCCGTCGTCTCCTGTATTGGCGGAGATTGACAGCCTGATGTGGCAGCAGCCGGATAGTGCTTTGACGGTGATGTTGGAGTTTGCGCGGAGCGCGGAGGCGGATAGTTTGGACGAGTTTAATGGGCATTATTGCCAGGTGCTGATTGCGGAGCTGCTGTTTAAGAATGACTATGGGCAAAGCAACCGCGAAGAGGTGCTGAAGGCGGTTCATTATTTTGATTCGATTGTGGGGATGGATGTGGCGGACGCACGCGGTGCGTCCCTACAAAGGGATGCGTTTTTGGCGGCGCGGGCGCATTATATTAATGGTGTGGGATTCTATGAACAAGGGGATTTGGTGAATGCCTGCGCGGAATACCTCAACACCTTGCGAATCATGGAAAGCCATTTTGCCAAGAATGAATTGGTGGGCAAGAAAGCGCGGTTTATGGCTTTGACCTATAACCGTTTGTTGGATTTGTTCAAGGCCCAACTTATGCCAGAACCAGCCATCTATTGTGCCAGGCAATCCCTGGTTTACACCCAGATTGCTCCGACTTCGCTTAACGCCAAAGCCAATATCTTGTATCAGATTGGATTACAACATGATATATTGAGAGAAAAGGATAGTGCGGTTTTCTATTATGAAGCGGCATTAAACGCCTTGCATGATAGAAACACTATTGTTTACAGGGATTTGATGGCTTCGCGAGCATTGTTTGATTATTGTGATCTCCAAGATACCATAAAAGCCTTGGACAGTCTGAAAAGCATGGTGGCACAAGCCGAAAGCGAATCCGAAAGAATAACCCGATATTCAACCATTGGCTATGTCTATAATGATGCAGGACAACTCGATTCTGCCAAGGTTTATAAGGAACTTGTATTCGAATTTGCAGAGAAGGCCATTGATAAAAAACTTGCAGCAAAGACTTTGCATGACATTGCCATTAGCGAAGGCGACACCTTGAAAGCCAACAAATATGCCCAATTCATCATAGAAGATGTAGCTGCAGCAGCCGAAAGCCAAAAGCGGGTCTCCCAATTGAACGACCTGTTTCAGCAACATTTGCAGTGGGAGCAAGAGCGAGCCGAGGCCGAAAGGCAGCAGGCGGCGCGGCTGCGGAGGAACAGGATGATCATTGTGGTGAGCGTTCTGGTTGTGGTGGCGGCGCTGTTAGCTTGGCTGCTGATTAGGCGCAGGATGAAGCAGCAGCGCGACGAGGCGAGCCAACAGATGGAAGCCGAACGAGAGGCACACCGATTGGAGAAAGCGTCGATGTCGGGAAGGCTGAAACGGAGCAACCAGGAGCTGCGCGAGCTGAAGGACCAGATGCGGCAACAGGCGGGCAACGGTGCACCAAAACAGGAGGCGCAATCGGTGACGTTCAACGAAGAGCCTATCTGTCGCCTCATCATGGAGCGGGTGAACGAAGGACAATTCAAGGCGCAGATGGATTGCAAGCTCTATCAGGACTATGCCTTGGGCAAGGAGCAGGTGATGGCCTTGCGCGAGGCTGCCGACCGCCACTTCAATCAATTTACAAGCCGTCTTGCCAAGGCCTATCCCAACCTCACCAAAGGCGACCTTGACTATTGCTGCCTCTATCTGCTCGGCCTTTCGGATGCTGACGTTTCCGCCTTGATGCAGCGCGCCTACAACACCGTGAGCGAGCGCAGCCGCAAACTGAAAGGCGTTTTTGGCAGCGATGAACCGCTTTCCGTGACGCTTCGAGGCTTTGCGAGCGAATCTGCATCTAATTGATTATCGGTACGATAGCCAAAAACCCGCACAAATCCGCACATTGTTATTTGAGGTTTTGGAAATAATGTGTTTTTTTGCACAAATGAAAAACGATGAAGTGCTTTCAAGACCTATATGAGGCAATTGCTAATGACGGCTTCACACAGTCAACACTTCATATCATCGATGAACTTGTAAACCAGATAGAAAATGGATCCACAGACCTTCCTCGATTTAATCTTCGAGAGCATTCAGGAGTCTGCAAGGCAGGCTCGGCTCTCATCGGGGCGACCCTCGTCGCAAGCTACGCTGAAAGAAGCCTTACAGCAAGTGGCCATGCTGGAAGCGGCCAAGGAGGCCCAAGCTGTTGGGAAATAGTCTGAACCATGTCTCTTTAGAGGATATGCACCCCGCCAATGTGTTTATCGATGAAGTGACCTCGCTTCCCATCTGCATCGACTGTATCGTCAAATTCGTGAAGAAATGAATTTGACGGCACTTTTGAGGAATCTGCATCTAATTGATTATCGGTACGATAGCGAAAAATCCGCACAAATCCGCACATTGTTTTTCTTGACAGGTGGGGGGATGTTGGTGTAGTTTTGCCGAAAAATTCAAAATCATACGAATATGAAAACGACAAGATTTTACACCCTGCTTGCGTTCCTGCTGATGGCGGGAGGGGTGACGATGCAAGCGCAAGAAATAATCCTCACAGGTGTGGTAAGTAGAGTTGCTGCTCCTTACTTTGAACAAAATGTGTGTAACGACCGTTTTGCCATCGTCTCCGAAAGTGAGACATATTATGTGATGGTTGACGGCTACTGGCCGAATCCTTATTTGGAGGATTTGGTTATCCATTACGACACCATTCCGGTTGGCAACGAGATTGAGGTTAAGGGAACTGTTGTGGAAATGGAAGATGGGAATGGAGAGATTTTTCAAGCCATCGACATCAGTGAGAACCTTAATTCAACTTATCAACAAATCTTAGGTTTTTTTGATAATAACGAGGGCGCATATTTCTATCATTATATTGATCTTTATTACGGTTTCGAAGGGTATCATATTACCATCAACGGAGAACTTCAGACCACTCCGTTTATCATCAATGGAAGAACTCTTGAGGAAGACAAACGTTATCTGTTTGAAGGTATCAGTGGCGAAGGGGTCTTCGAACTGTTTGATGCGCTTCCGTATGATGTTGAAGATGTGAGCATCAGCGGCACGCTTACCATGGAAAATGATTTGTGTCTTTCGCCGCCATGCGGTGAAACACATTTCTTGTCGTTGTTCGACGGAGAAGAATACCACTATTTGACGCAAAAAAGAAAGCTCCAAGACAATTATATTAATGATGCGGTATTCATAGAAGGAGATTCCGTAATGGTCGGTGGTTTTGAATTTGTTCATTACGATTTGTTCGGAAATCCTTTCAAAACATTGGAAGCAATAAAGATGCAATCTACAATGGAACATGACGTTGTTGGTGGCATGAGTGATGCTCCAATGCCGTATATCAATGCTGGACCACCAGTGCCAGGATTGGATATGGCTTTTCATAGCAATGGTGTTAGTTATTATATTATGAACCCACATGATGGTGATTTTCTTTCTGGCTTCTATGTCGTTGGAAATGACACCATCCTGGTAACCTGGCAACAATTGACGGCGACTTGTACCCCCAATATGCTTATTGATAATTATCTAAACCCATTTTATCGCGTCAACATCGACAAAGTGGATTTCGAGGAACACGAAGAGACCCTGCAATGCACATTGGTTGTAGAGGAAAACCCGTTTTATTTTGGCGAGATGCTTGCCATAAACACACAAGAAAACGAGACTTATTATTTGAAGCCGTATATCTACACTTTCACAGCACCCGATCACATCACTATTGGTGACAATACAGCTTATGTAGGCGACAGCTTCATTGCTACGGGAATGGTTTCCAATTGGTATAATAACAATGCAAGTCTTGAGAAAGCCATTGACATAACTGAAATAAGCAATATCACTGGAGTGATAGAGTCAACACCGACAAATCTTATGGTTTATCCGAATCCGACTGATGGAATTTTTCGCATTGAGGGTGTTATTGCTGATGAGGTGCAGGTTTATAATGCCCTCGGGCAGATGGTGAAGACTGTGCGGGGGACGAATGAGGTTGATTTGAGCGGATTGGTGGAAGGGGTGTATTTGGTGAGGATTACCGATGCAAAGGGAGTTTCGCAGACGGAACGCATTACGGTAATAAGATAAGCCATGAAAAATTCGCCTTCATCCAAAATTCTCGAGGCAACAGTGGTTGCTTTGGCCGCCCTGCTGCTGGCAGGATGCCAGCGAAGTGACCAAAAGGGGCCTGCCAAAACCGCTATCCAAAGCGGTAAGGAGCCTGCCGACAGCCTGAAAAAGGACTCGGTGGAGGCCTTCAATGAGCGGATGATGCGGTGGAGGGTGCTGCATGGGGGGATGAGCAGGTGGGAGAGCGACAAGTGAAATGAATGTTAAACCTATAAAACCTAAAACAATGAAAAAATTACAAGCAAATCATTACATTATCTTGCTGGCTATTATTGTGGCCATTGTGACCGTCATAATAGCACTGACATTAGGTAAAGACTTAGCCTTAAGCGTTTTCCTTACTGGATTATTATGTTTGGCTGGGCTAATTATAGGCACCGTTGTCAGAAAGAAAACGGAAGTTGGCAAGGCTGTGGATGGATTGATTCCTAAAGCCCGTCGCCAACTGACCACATATCTTATCACAGGAGCAGTGCTGACCATGGCAGGGATTGTTTTGCTGGTTCTTTATTTTAAGTAACTATCTGGGGGAATGAATCGTTTTGTGGAATGGTTGGCTATCGTGCTAACGGCCAATGCCATCGAGAGCTTAGGCTTTCTTGTTGGCGACAAGGAGACTGTTTAAGGCCTTCGATGAGCAAATGCGGCGATGGCATGTGTTGCATGGCGGGATGAGTAGGTGGGAGAGCGATAAGTGAGAAAGGCGCTTGATGGCAAAATGTTGTAAAATAGAAATCCAACAACACCACTTATGGCGACTATTACATCACTTTGCCCAAGGAATTGCAGAAAAAAATACGACAACGCATAGGCCAAACCGAGGCAAACCTTATCCTTGAAGGTTATCTTCGTTTCGAGTATCCTGACAATGGCGAAACTTGGTTGTTTATTACCAGCAAAGACGGAAAGAATGTGGGTGTGGAAGGTGGAGAGGATTTCCATGGCCAAACATGTTTCGCGCGTGGCATGGAACTTCATCAATAATTTGATGGCTTGGTGTCAAAAAAAACTGTAATTTTGCAGCGCGATTCAGGCAGACTGTCGCGGGTCGGGAAAGCCGACGCGAGGAAAGTCGGGACAGCACAGAGCACCATACTTCTTAACAGGAAGGTGTCCGCAAGGGCAACAGCAAGTGCCACAGAAACATACCGCCCTGAGCAAGTCGAAGGGTAAGGGTGAAAACGCGAGGTAAGAGCTCACGCATCGGGTGGCGACATTCCGGTGAGGTAAACCTTATGGGCTGCAAGTCCAAGTATAGAGACAACGAAGCTTTCGGGCTTCAAGAGGGCTGCTCGTCCGCGTCTCAGGGTAGGGCGCTTGAGCCTGCGGGCGACCGCAGGTCTAGAGAAATGACAGTCGCCCCGCAAGGGGAACAGAATCCCGCTTATACGTCTGGG
>Ga0247608_10003402_pt1 | contig 18576 bp, 14 predicted proteins | sample 176DNAGHGlowgp2_FD_193490 | JGI IMG/M metagenome (GOLD analysis project Ga0247608, IMG submission 193490) | Sheep rumen microbial communities from Palmerston North, Manawatu-Wanganui, New Zealand - 1766 DNA GHGlow gp2 | ecosystem: Host-associated > Mammals > Digestive system > Stomach > Rumen ... | reverse complement strand
ACTCAAAAGTCAAAAAGGAAACCTTCACCATATTTTCCTTTTAGGCGACATTTTTGACTACTGGTTCGAGTACCGCGACGTAGTGCCAAAAGGGTATGTCACGTTATTCGCCTATTTGAAAGAGTTACATTCGCAAGGCACTCAGATTCACTATTTTACAGGCAACCATGACATGTGGGTGGAGGATTATTTCACGCAAACATTTGGGGCTACCGTTCATCATGAAGCACGATTAGTGGACATTAACGGGCACCGTTGTTTCGTGGGCCATGGTGACGGACTGGGTGGCAGGCAACGTAAGTATCTGCTCATCAAGCGGATTTTCAACAGCAAGTTCAATCAGCGGTTGTACAGCATGTTGCACCCGCGACAATCGTTTGCCATCTCACGCTTCTTTTCTGAAAAAAGCCGGAACTCCCATAATGAGAGCATGTTCGTCTTCAAAGGTGAGGGCGAATTCCAAGTGCAGTTCGCCCGTGAGCTGTTGCAGACCACAGATGTTGAATTCTTCATCTTCGCGCACCGCCACATCCCCATGCGTTACGAGCTTGCGCCTGGCCACCTTTTCTTCAACACCGGCGACTGGCTGGAGAATTTCAGCTACGTGACCTTTGGCACAGAGGACGCCGAACCTGTATTACATTCCTAAACATCGAACACTATGGACAACCAACATATAAACACCCAGAACATCCCGCACCGCGCGGGCTTCGTGAACATCATCGGCAACCCCAACGTGGGCAAAAGCACCCTTATGAACCAATTGGTGGGCGAGAAGGTCTCTATCATGACCTCCAAGGCGCAGACCACCCGCCACCGAATCAAGGGCATCGTCAACGGCGACGATTACCAGATCGTCTATTCCGACCTGCCCGGCGTGCTCGACCCCGCCTATATGATGCAGAAGTACATGATGAAGTTCGTCACGGACTCGCTGCAGGATGCCGACATCATCCTCTACCTCATCGAGTGCGGCGAGACCAAGTACAACGAGGAATTGGTCGAGAAAATCAACAAGATGGGAATCCCCGTCGTGTTCATCATCAACAAAACCGACAAATACACCGAAGAGCAAGTGACGGAATCGAAAAACCACTGGCAATCGATTCTCCCCACCGCCGACGTTTTTGCTATATCCGCGTTGAAGGGCGTGAACATCGAGGCCGTGCGCGACCGCATCATCGAGCTGCTGCCTGAGTGCCCGCCCTACTTCCCAAAAGATGCCCTCACCGACCGCCCGATGCGCTTCTTCGTGTCGGAACTTATCCGCGAACAGATTCTGTTGCAGTACAAGAAGGAAATCCCGTACAGTGTGGAGGTAGTCGTAGAGAGCTACAAGGAGGAACCCGACCTCATCCGGATAGCCGCGACCCTCTACGTGGAACGTTCCACGCAGAAGGCCATCATCATCGGCAGCAAAGGTTCAGCCATTAAGAAATTAGGTACAGATGCGAGACTTTCCATCGAAGACTTCCTGCAAAAGCATGTCTTCCTCGACCTGTCCGTCAAAGTCCTCAAAGACTGGCGCAACAACGAACTGCAGATGAAACGCTTCGGCTATTCTTTAGGAGATTAAGGAATGTATTGCGGAAAAAGTGCGGAAACTTTTCCGCATGTTTCCGCTTTTCTGCATCAATTTCCGCAAAAATCTCTCAAATTTGAATTTAAAATCCGAACCGGGGTCATGAATTTTTCATTGAAATTATATAACATCCCCAACCGTTTCTCGGCAATCCCAATATAGTTGCGGACCTGTGCCTTGTGCTGGTCAGTGAGTTGTGACACTGCCTTGACTTCCAAAATAATCTTGTCAAAACAAACAAAATCGGCGAAGTAGTAGTGGTCAAGTCGCTGACCACGATAATAAACATTGTAGCGTTTTTCCCTTTCGAATGGAATACACTGGTAATCAAGTTCTATAGCAAGTGCCTCTTGATATAGACTCTCTTGAAGCCCTATTCCCAGCCTTTTGTGGACTTCGTACACGGCATTGTTGATGGCTGCAGATTCATTTTCAAAAACTAACATTGCAATTATAACTTCTTGTTTGTTTACTGTTTTTCCCGTAACAATTATTGCAGAAGACTGCGGAAGGCGGAAAATTGCAGAAACTTTTCTGCATGTTTCCGCTTTTCCGCATCAATTTCTGCAAATAGTGCGAACGATTCCTGTCAAGGTTGTAAAAAGACGCTAATCTTTCAACTTCTTCACTTTCAGGCTGATGAAAGCCTCCGTGATGGTGTCGTCGTCATCGTCACGATCGCCTTTCTCGTCATCGTCGTTCTCCTTGTCTGACGACTCCTGATCCTTGGAAGACTTATTCATGTCTTTGAGATGCACCTTACTGAGGTCGAGCAGCAGGTCGAAAATCGGGTCTTCCTCGAATTCATGCAAGCTGTGATTCAGAAAGACAACGTCTTTCATCAATCGGAGAAGTTTGTGCATGAACATAAGGAAATCCTTCTTGGAAGCATGGAGCTCCATTTCCCCATCCTGATCGGGAGAATCTTCTTCCTCTTGATCCTCTTCAGCCGTCTCTTCATTGACCGTTTCGTTTTTGACAACTTCGTTCGTTGCCTCATTTTCCGCAGGCATCTTTGTGCCGCAACCCATTTCGGGCAAATTTTCTTCGTTTTTCTTTTTCATAGTATTTAAATTTAGTGCCACAAATATACAATGAGAAAGCCCGTCTTGTCAAGGGTTTTTGTAATTTTTTTTGATTCTGATAATCAACGAATTATAAATTGTGATATAATATTTTAACAATTATTAGTTAATTTTATTTTCAAATTTCGCAGATTTTCGGGGTTTGCGCCGCAAAACCGAAAATAATGTATCTTTGCGGCCGGGTTTGACTTTGACAATGACTATAACTATGACTATGACCTTTGGTTGATCACCAATCTCATATCACTATTCACTGATCACCATTCACTATTGCCTTAAACATCTTACATTAAATAAACAAACAATGAACATTATCGAAAAAATCAAGGAAAATGCCAAGAAGGCCAACAAACGCATCGTTTTGGCCGAAGGCGAGGAAGAAAGAAACTTAAGGGCAGCTGATATCATCATTGAAAACGGTTACGCCGCCATCACCCTGTTAGGCAACAAGGCCAACATCGAGGCCAAAGCCGCTGAATGGGGTCTCAAGAACATCGCAAAAGCAGACATCATCGACCCGTTAAATAATCCCAAAAAGGATTTCTATGCTAATATGCTGTATGAAATCCGCAAAAACAAGGGCATGACGATGGAAGAGGCCCTCAAGAAAGTCGAGGATCCTCTTTACCTAGCCACCCTGCTCATCAAGAACAAGGACGTTGATGGCGAAGTGACTGGCGCACAGCACGCTACCGGCGATGTACTCCGTCCTGCTTTCCAAATTGTAAAGACATTACCAGGCATTTCCGTCGTTTCTGGTGCTTTCATCATGTGCTTCCAAGACAAGAAGTGGGGCGACGACGGTGTGATGGTCTTCGCTGATTGTGCCGCTGACCCGAATACCGACGAAAACAAGCTCGCTCAAATCGCGGTCGTCACGGCTCAAACCGCCCGCACCATCGCCGGCATCGAGCCTCGCGTGGCCATGCTGAGCTTCTCCACGAAGGGTTCTGCCAAACACGAACTGGTCGATAAAGTGGTCAACGCCACTCGCATCGCCAAGGAGATGGATCCCAACCTTGTGATTGACGGTGAGTTGCAGGCTGACGCCGCTATCATCCCATCTGTGGGTGCTCAAAAAGCTCCGGGCAGCCCTGTCGCGGGTAAGGCTAACGTGCTGGTGTTCCCGTCATTGGAAACAGGCAACATCGCATACAAACTCGTGCAACGTTTCGCCGGCGCTGATGCCGTGGGCCCTGTCATGCAAGGCATGGCGGCTCCTATCAACGACCTCTCCCGCGGCTGCTCCGTGGAAGACATTGTCAGCCTCGTGGCCATCACCGCTTGTCAGGCCGCTGGTAACACGTTCTAATTGGTAATCCCAATCACGGTAGAGACGCGTCACGGAACGTCTCCTCCGTGCATTATTCAAACCTGACCCACGTCAGATACGGCTTTTAGCTATTAGCTTTTGGCTATTGGCTTTCGGGTACGAATCCCAGCTAACAGCCAATAGCTAATAGCCAAAGTTGTAATAGTGCATGAATAATATGCATAGTATATAATGTAATATATGTCACAGTTTTCCTTTCACTGGCAGCTGGCGCATCGTATCCTGCGCGACAAAGGTAACCGATTTGCCAAACCAATTATCCGCCTTTCGGTATTCGGTGTGGCTTTGGGTGTTGTTATCATGTTGATAGCCTTAGGCGTTACATCCGGTTATAAGCAGGTGATTGAGGAAAAAGTGGTGGCCATGGGACAACATATCCGCATTTCGCACTATGATCGCAACTATTCCGATGAACAGATCCCCATTACACTGAATGATACGTTGTTAGAAGAACTTCACAGTAATCCGGAAGTGACTTCCATACAACCTTTCGCCACGAAAGTGGGCATCATCAAAACGTCCGACCAAGTGGAAGGTATCGTGCTGAAAGGGGTGGACTCCTCTTTTAATGGTCTCCAGTTTGCCCATAACATAGTGGAAGGAGACACACTGCAACTAAACGACACCACAGCCAACAATCATATCATCCTCTCCAAGCATTTGACAGACAAGCTACAAATCAAGTTAGGGGATAAGGTGCGCACCTATTTTGTACAAGACCCGCCACGACAGCGAAGCTTCACATTGACAGGAATTTATGAAACGGGATTGCCCGAATACGATGCCAAATTCGCTTTGGTTGATCTCCGTCATGTACAAAAGCTCAACAACTGGAATACACAACAAGTAAGCGGTGTGGAAGTGCTCACCAGCGACTATAACAAAATTGATGAAACAGGCGAACAGATTCACCATCAAATTGATATGAATCTGAAAGCAGAAACCATAAAACAGATATATCCCGAAATCTTTGACTGGATCGCCTTATTTGACACCAATGTTTCCGTGTTGCTTATCATCACGACATGTGTCTGCATGATTACCATGATGTCCATCTTTTTCATAATTATTTTGGAAAACACACGGCTAATCGGGATTCTCAAAACATTGGGAATGAAAACAAAACACGTTCTAACCACCTTTCTGATTGTGTCTGGCCGCACCTTATTGAAAGGTTTGCTGATCGGAAACATTTTTGGACTCGGACTCGGATGGTTGCAGCAAAAATTCCATTTTGTCAAGCTAGACCCTGACACCTACTACGTGAATTTCGTTCCGATAAAATTTCAGGCTTTGGAGGTTGTTCTTTTGAATATCAGCGTTTTCACAGCCTGTATGCTCGTACTTGTCGTCCCCGCATGGATTATCAGCCGGAAAATTTCTCCTGTAAAGGCAGTGCAATTCGAATAGGGGCGAATAATTATTCGCCCCTACCCTTTTTCTTCATCCAAAAGTACATGCCCCAATAGGCGAACGTCACACCAAGGGTGATGCCCACCACTATCGGGAATCGCTGCTTCAGCGAGGAGAAAGTGATGGGTATCAGCAGAGCTGCCAGCAACATGAAATAACGCAAAACAGCCTTCATGTTACTTTAATTTAGCCAGTTGCTCTTTGATGATGCGGATTTTTTCTTCCGCATCAGCCTGCTTCTTGCGCTCGATATCAACTACTTGCTGTGGCGCGTTATTCACGAAACGCTCGTTGGAGAGCTTCTTCAACACATTCTGCAGGAAACCTTCCGCATATTTGAGGTCAGCTTCTAACTTCTTGATTTCCTCATCCATATCCACCAGTCCAGTCAAAGGCATGGAATACTGGATTTTGTTTTCGATGAACGAAGCCCCGTCAATGTCTTTACTTTCCAGATAGTTAATCTGTTCCAGATTGCAAAGTTTGGCAATCACCGCGTCGGTGGCGGGATTGGCTGCTGACGGATTGGTATAAACGTTGAGCGTAAGGGCTTTCTTTTGCGGGATGTTCTTCTCCGTTCTGATGCGACGCACCTGGTCAATGACCTTACGGGCGGCGGCGAAATCATCCAGCACTTTCTGATTCACCTCAGCTTCCACTTCAGGCATCTTCGTCATCATAATGGACTCTTTTTCGCCTCTCTGACGCATCGTCTGCCACAATTCTTCCGTGATGAACGGCATGAACGGGTGCAAAATCTGCATCAACACCTCGAAAATGTCGATGATTTCCCGGTAGGTCTTGCCATCGATGGGCTGCTGGAAACCAGGCTTCACCACTTCGAGGAAGCAGGAGCAGAAATCGTCCCACACGAGTTTGTAGATGTCCATCAGGGCTTCGGAAATGCGGTAGCGTTTCACATTCCACTGCACGCCTTGCAGCACTTCCGTCATACGCTCGTGAATCCAAGTTATAGCGGTTTCGGTGTGCAGCGGCTGTGGCAGATTATCATCAACCTGCCAGCCTCTTACCAAGCGGAAGGCATTCCAGAGCTTGTTGCTGAAATTACGACCCTGTTCGCACAGCGACTCGTCAAACAGCAGGTCGTTGCCAGCGGGCGAGCTGAGCAACATACCGAAACGCACGCCATCGGCACCGTATTTCTCCATCAGCATGATGGGATCGGGCGAGTTGCCGAGCTGCTTCGACATCTTGCGGTGCAACTTGTCGCGCACCGTACCCGTGAAATACACATCCTTGAACGGAATCTTGCCGCGCCACTCCAGACCGGCCATGATCATACGCGCCACCCAGAAGAAGATGATGTCGGGGGCCGTGATCAAAACCGCCGTCGGATAATAGTAGTTGATTTCCGGATTGTCGGGGTTACGGATGCCGTCGAACACGGAGATCGGCCACAACCACGAGGAGAACCACGTGTCCATTACATCCTCGTCTTGCTTTAAGTCATTGGCAGTCAGGTTCAGTTCGGGGTATTTTTGACGAGCGATGTTCAAAGCCTCGTCGGCATTGTGCGCCACCACAAATTCGTGGTTCGGCAGATACCAAGCCGGGATGCGGTGTCCCCACCAAAGCTGGCGGCTAATACACCAGTCTTTGATGTTCTCCATCCAGTGGGCGTAAGTGTTCTTGAACTTCTCAGGATGGAAATTAATGTCGCCGTTCATCACGGCATCGAGGGCAGGTTTCGCTAATTCACCCATCTTGCAGAACCATTGCATAGAGAGTTTCGGCTCGATGACTTCGTTGGTGCGTTCCGAGAAGCCCACTTTGTTTGTGTAATCCTCAATCTTCACGAGATTGCCTCCCTCCTCCAACAACGGAATAATGGCCTTCCGCGCCTCAAAACGGTCCATGCCCACGAGGAACTGCGCGTTCTCGTTCAGCGTGCCGTTGTCGTTGAAGATGTTGATGGTCTCCAGATGGTGTTTGATGCCGAGGTTGTAGTCATTGATGTCGTGCGCCGGCGTGATTTTCAATGCACCGGTACCGAACTCGCGTTCCACATATTCATCGTAAATCAAAGGAATGGAACGGTTTACAACAGGAACGATGGCGCGTTTGCCTTTGTATTTGGCATAACGCTCGTCCTCAGGATGCATACAGATGGCCGTATCGCCGAGGATGGTTTCCGGACGGGTTGTGGCAATCGTGATGTACTCATTCTCTTCGCCCTCAATTTGATAGCGGACGTAATAGAGTTTCGACTGCAACTCTTTGTAAATCACCTCTTCGTCGGAAACAGCGGTCAACGCTTTGGGATCCCAGTTGACCATGCGCACACCACGGTAAATCTTACCCTTGTTGTACAGATCGACAAACACGTCAGTCACGGCTTCCGACATCTCCGGATCCATGGTGAATTTGGTGCGCTCCCAATCGCAGGAAGCACCTAACTTACGGAGCTGTTTGAGGATGATGCCACCGTACTTCTCTTTCCATTCCCAAGCGTGCTTCAGAAATTCCTCTCGCGTAAGATCCTTTTTGTCAATGCCTTGCTCTTTGAGGTAAGCCACCACTTTGGCTTCTGTGGCGATAGAGGCGTGGTCGGTGCCAGGCACCCAAACGGCGTTGAACCCCTTCATGCGGGCGCGACGAATCATCACATCCTGTAAAGTGTTGTTGAGCATGTGGCCCATGTGCAGCACGCCCGTCACGTTCGGCGGCGGAATCACGATGGAATAAGCCGGTCTGCTGTCGGGTTCGGAGTGGAAAAAGCGGTTCTCCATCCAAAACTGGTACCATTTGTCCTCAACCGCAATCGGGTCGTATTTGGTATTGATTTCTGTAGCCATGTTTGTTCTAACCTATTATATATTAACGATTTACAATGAAGATTTTCCCTTTTTGAAAGGAAGCGCAAAGATACAATTTTTTGTGAAAGATAATACGTGCAGAAATCTCGCATCTCCCCAACTGAAGAAGAGATAATCATCCCATATCCAGTGCGGTCGGCATAAGATTCGGTTGACCAATGCTAATAAATAAAGCTTTATCTTTGCATCAGTTTTAGAATTTCCACCTCAGGCAGCCCTGTGATTCTTGCAACCATTGTGGTGTCAAGACCTTCTTCAAGCATATTGAGCGTGAGCTGGTATTTCTCATTGGTGCGTCCTTCTTCACGTCCTTCTTCACGTCCTTCTTCACGTCCTTCTTCACGTCCTTCTTCACGTCCTTCTTTGATGCCTTGCTCATAGCCCAATTTCCTACCGTCCTCGAGAGCAACGTTCATGGCATCACGCACATCATAATAGTCCATCAGGCTCTTTTTGTACTTCTTCTTTTCCATTTTGGTGAGTTTAGAAAACCTGCAGTCCTCAAACAACCCTCGAAAAATCTCGTCTTCATCCGACAAATCCTGTTCATTCATCTGGTGCATATTTTTTAGGATGAAAGCCCATTTCTGCTTGTCATCCAGAAAGTTGATTTTTTTCAGCTGTCCGATATTCTGCGCTGCAAATTTACTCAATTCTAAAAAACAAAATACTTTTTTTTCAGAATAAACCACATTTTCGTCATCTTTCAGCTTTACTATGTGGAAAGCCTTTTCGCTGTGTACAAACTCGTCAGAATCGTAATCCATTATGTTAAAAGATATTACGGTCGGGATATTGTATTTCATATCCCCACGCTCAACCTCACTGCTCACCACACGGCTGTCGTAGGTGATAATTCTGTTTTGGAAGAACGACTGCTTGGAGCGCTGCATTTCGATGATGAAGTGCTTGTCAGTATTCGTTACGCAGTAGATGTCAAACACTACCCTTTTCTCCGATTCCCTCTCTCCGAATAACTCTGTGGGCTTGAAGGTAATGCTGACAACATCACGCATAATGTCTGGGAGAAAAGCCCGAAGGAAACAAATCAACCTATCCGGACCTCTCCGTGTCATGAAGAAAATTCTTTTTATGCCAAAGTCGGTTAATGGGTTGATGTAAAAGTGGTGTTCGATACCGGCACCGCAGTTAGAGTTGTTTTTGTTTAGTTTTTCGTTTTTTTCTCTCATAGTTTTTTGTTTGGTTAATCGTTTTGTTTCTTGTGGTTGGTTAGTTTGTCAATGGAACGTGTCAATGCACTCATCTACAGGATCATCTCTCGTTCTTTTAGACTTCTTTTTCCACCTGCAAAAATACATCAGAAAACAACCTTTGTCAATAGATTTTTAAAATTTTTGTTCCATCCTGATATTCACTGTGTTACATGATTTTTTAGAAAATTAATTAATAGTATATAGTTAATTTTAAGTAAGTGTTTTGGAATTTTTTGGCGATTTTTTCCCGAAACTCACTAATTCCTGACTTTGTGATTTTGCGGGCATCGAAAGGCTTTGCGTTTGCATTTTTTCCTGTCCGCATGTATTCATAATTTGCGTATCTTTGCCGTCCAATTTTCAGATACAAAAAAAGTTAACGATATGGAAAGAATTTCAAAAAGAGTGCTGGGAATGCCGGCATCAGAAACATTGGCCATGACCGCATTGGCACGTGAGTTAAAGGATAAAGGTCAGGATGTCATCAGCCTGAGCATCGGTGAACCGGATTTCAATACGCCGGAAACCGTGAAGGAATACGCCAAACAGGCTATCGACGACAATTTCACGCATTATCCGCCAGTACCCGGTTATGCCGATCTTTTGAAAGCAATCAGCCTTAAGTTCAAGAGAGACAACAATTTGGATTACACCACGCAACAGATTGTCGTCTCCACGGGAGGTAAACAAGCCATCTACCAAACGGTCATGGCATTGGTGAACCCCGGTGACGAGGTGATTATCCCCACTCCTTATTGGGTCTCCTACCGCGCCATCGCGCAAATGGCCGAAGCTGAAATCAAGTATGTCCCTTGCAAGATTGAGAACGATTTCAAGATTACGCCCGCACAGTTGGAGGCCGCCATCACCCCGAAAACCAAGCTGATGATGTTCAGTAGCCCTTCCAACCCCACGGGTATGATCTATTCCAAAGAGGAACTCCGTGCCATCGCAGAGGTGGTTGCCAAACACCCGCAAATGATGATCATGTCGGACGAAATTTACGAACACATCAACTTCGTAGGTGGCCACGAAAGCATTGCTCAGTTCGATTTCATTAAAGACCAAGTAGTTACCGTCAACGGCGTGGCGAAAGGTTTTGCCATGACGGGCTGGCGTATCGGTTTCATCGGTGCTCCCGTGGAGGTGGCCAAGGCCTGCAACAAGCTGCAGGGACAAATCACTTCCGCCACCGGCTCCATCTCCCAACGCGCCGCATTGAGAGCCATGGAAATGGACCCCAAAACCTCGGAGGACATCATCAACATGCGGAATATCTTCAAGATGCGTCGCGACATGGTCTATGACCTGCTGAAGCAAATCCCCGGTTTTGAGGTCACGCTGCCGCAGGGCGCCTTCTACTTCTTCCCGAAAGTGAGCAGTCTGTTCGGCAAACAGGTGCCTGCTGACTCCAAATTTGCCGCACAGTACAACAAAACGGTCATCGAGAATTCCACCGACCTCGCATTCTACTTCCTGTTGGACGCCAGCGTTTCCACCGTACAAGGCATCGCCTTCGGTGACGACGACTGCATCCGCCTCTCCTACGCCACCTCCGAAGATCGCCTCAAAGAAGCCTGCAAACGTATCAAACAGGCCGTTGAAAATCTGAAATAATTAAAACAACAATTTCCTTAAGCAGCCCCGAAGGGGCAAGACGCGCGAAGCGCAAGTAACCCCACACAAGCGAAGCGCAATGTGGGGGACAAACAAAGAGGAAAAAGGACGAAATTCAAGTAACCCCACACAGCGCTATGCTTGTGTGGGGTTCAAAAAAAAAAGAATATGAACAATCTGAAGAAATTAGTGACGATTTTGGCCGTCATCGTCGGGATGACAATGGTCGTGCAAGCGCAGAACATCCGTTACACATTGCTCAGTTCCACACAAAACGAAGCGGTGGTGCGCGTGGATTTCGGCGCCTTCCAAACTGAAACAGTTTCCGTGAACGGTGAGGATATGCAAAAGCTTATCATGGCAAACGCCTACCCCATCTTGAAAAAAGGCAGCCCCGAATTGCTTCAGTCGGCATTCTCCTTGATTGTGCCTGAAGGAAGCAATCCGGAAACAGAAATCCTGGATGAGCAATACACTATTGTAGAACATTTTGCATTGGCCCCGTCAAAAGGTAAACTTTACCGTGACGTCAACCCGGCGGACATCCCGTACATGAAAAGCGCGGATTATCAAACATCCAATTACTTGTTAAACAATGCGATAAAAGCGGACAAAACCTATCAGCTTCGCGATTTTCATGGAATGAATTTCAAGGTTTATCCTTTCGATTACAACCCTGAAGCGCAGAAACTGAAGATTTACTCTTCCGTGACGGTCAAGGTGACGTTCAACAGCACGAGATCTGTTGCCGCCGCCACCAAAATCAACCGCACCTTCGATGCCGTTTATTCTAACCAATTCTTGAACTACAAAGGTTTACGCGGTACTCCAGTAACCGAAGAAGGGGACATTTTGGTTATCTGTCCTGAAAATTTCATGGAAGCCATGCAACCATACGCCGACTGGAAGATCCGGAATGGCTATAATGTAGAAATGGTTTCGGTAGTGGCCGCCGGCAATAGCGCCAGTGCCATAAAAACCTATATCACAAACTATTACAACGAACACAATCTGGCTTATGTGATTATTGTGGGTGACAACGCACAATTCCCCACTCCGAGCATTAGCGGGGACAAGGTTGACAACTATTTCACGGAAATCGCGGGCGGTGATTCTTACCCGGACATCATTTTAGGCAAGATTTCCGCTGAAAACGCGGCACAGGTGGAAACCCAGGTACAGCGTTTTATCGAATACGAGCAGAATCCTCCTGAAACTTCCCATTTCACATCGTTCATGGGCATTGCATCCAATCAGGGTCCTGGTGACAATAACGAATATGACTACCAGCATATCCGCAATATTGACAACAAGCTGCAAAATTACACCTATACTTCCGGCTATGAACTTTTCGAAGGTAGCCAAGGTGGGTTGGATGCTTCAGGCGATCCTACGGCATCCATGGTGGCCACAAATGTCAACAGTGGGGTAGGTATCATCTGTTATTGCGGACACGGAAATGTGCAGAATTGGTCAACCACAGGCTTTAGCAACAACAACGTCAACAATTTAACGAATGTCGGAAAACTCCCCTTCATCATATCTGTGGCCTGTGTGAACGGTGCCTACCATTCCGGTACTTGCTTTGCAGAGGCCTGGCTACGTGCTACACACAATGGGGAACCGACAGGCGCTGTAAGCTTTTTGGGATCCACCATCAACCAGCCGTGGGATCCACCGATGTGCGCCCAAGATGAGATGATAGACCGTTTGATCGGTACTATTCCTACTAACAAAAATTACACATTCGGCGGCGTATTCTTCAATGGATTAATCAAAATGCTGGATGTCTATAACGAAAATGAAGTTTCCCGCACCTGGATTCTGTTCGGAGACCCCACTCTTCTGTTGCGCACCGCGGTTCCCGAACAGCTTGAAATCACCCACAATGCCATCCTTCCCGTTGGCGTTCCTTCTGTAACATTCGCATCTTCTGTCGAGAATGCTAAAATCACCGTTACCCATAATGATGAAATTGTAGCGACAGGCCGCATCTCCAATGGCGAATATACACACCATTTCAACGACACCTACCTCCCGACTGACACCCTGAAAGTGCTGGCCACTGCAGCCAACTATCTTCCCTACGAAGGCTTGTTGAATTTCATCCCGAACCAAGGTCCTTATGTGATTGCCGGTGCTTTGACCCTTGCTGATAATACCCTTCCATTTGTGAACAACCATCCCAACAATTTGCCCGAATTCGGCAAGACCATGACCGTGACACCGCAAATCATCAATATCGGCAACCAAGCCGCCACTAATGTGCGGATCAATATCTCCACGGAGGACGAATACATCACCCTGAACAATCCAAGTCTTACTATCCCGACACTGCCTGCACATGACACACTGTCCAACCCTCCCACATTCACCCTCAAGGTCGGAAATGTAGTGCCGGCTAACCACGTATCCGTTCTCAAAATGGAAATAATTTTTAATGGTGATACCTTAAGGCAGAACAAATCGGTGAAACTGTATGCACCTGAACTGGTCATCACAGCACTGACCATTGATGATTCGGAAAACGGCAACGGCAACCACAGAGTTGATTTCAATGAAACGTTCAACTGCAACATCACTATTTCCAACACGGGAAATATGCCTATTGTTGGCGGTAACATTTTCTTTGAAAATCCCGGAAATGAACTGATCTTTCAAACCGATTCCATCTTTTTCCCAGCATTAGATGTAAATAGTACCGTAACAGTGTCTTTGCAAGTTACTGCAAGCGATGCTCTTCAAGAACCCACTATCACCTATATCAAAGCTGGACTTTGGGTGAACTATTATTATGCTTACGCCCTTTTCCCTGTAAAAATCGGTTCGATTATGGAAAATTGGGAGACAGGGGATTTCTCCAGCCTGAATTGGCAGAACACTAGTTCCTCTCCCTGGACCATTTCTACATACCTCCCGTATGAAGGCTCCTATTGTGCCAGATCTGGTTCAATTGGCAACAACGGCAATACCACGTTGAGGATTACCGACACGGCTACGATCGCGGACACAATTTCTTTCTTCTACAAGGTTTCCAGCGAAGCAAACTATGACTTTTTGGTGTTCAAAATAGATGGACAAGCCAAAGGTGAGTGGAGCGGAAACATCAATTGGACCCGAGCCGTTTATCCAGTGAGTGCAGGCCCACACACCTACACGTGGACCTATTCCAAAGATCAGTACCAAAATGCTGGCTCGGACTGCGCCTTTATTGACGCCATATCCTTCCCATGTGGCAAAGTGAACAATCCTGTGGGGATCCAAGAATTCGAACAAAACGCGATTTTACATGTCTGGCCTAATCCTACCACAGATATCCTCCATGTTCAACTGCAGGATGACCCGAATATGCAAGATTACACTTACCAATTGTTCAATTTGACTGGAAAACTACTACAAGGCGGACCTCTGACGGATAATAATTCAGAAATAGATGTAAGAAACTATGCTTCAGGAATTTATTTCTTGAAATTAGAAAACAAACTGCATCAAATTCAAACTGTCAAATTCATTAAGAAGTAGTCATGGACGAAGCAAGACCGTTAATACTGATTGTCAATGATGATGGTTACGAAGCCAAGGGGTTGGAGGCGATGGTTTCGATAGCCAAGCCGCTGGGCGAAGTGGTCGTAGTGGTACCCGACCGGACCCGCTCCGGCATGGGCCACGCCATCACGATGGGCGAACCGCTACGTCTTACCAATTACAAGAACGAAGACGGCATCGCCTATTACAAGACCAACGGAACACCTGTGGATTGCATCAAATTAGGGGAAAAAGTAGTGCTTCGCGACCGTAAGATTGATTTGGTGTTGTCGGGTATTAACCACGGTTCTAACTCCTCTGTTAGTTTGATTTATTCCGGCACCATGGCTGCAGCCATCGAAGCCGCGTTCGACAATATTCCATCTGTTGGACTTTCCCTGCTAGACTATAGCCCGAACGCTGACTTCTCAGCAGCTGTCCATTACGGCCGTCAAATTGTGGAGAAGGTGCTGAAGAAGGGCCTTCCTCCGCATATCTGTCTGAACGTCAATTTTCCAAAAGTACCTGTGGAGGAAATCAAGGGCATCCGCATTACGCGACAATGTCATGCCACTTGGCATGAGGATTTGCAGGAACGCACTGATCCATACGGGCGGAAATATTACTGGCTCACAGGCTGGCTGGAACGCCTTGAAGAGGATGAGAACACTTGCGAAGGGGCTCTCCAACGTAATTATGTCTCCGTGCAACCTGTGCAGTTTGACTTGACCGCACATCAATACATTTCAACCTTAAAATATTTAGAATTATGATGGACAAACTCAGAAGAGATTCTTACGGAGTAGGCATAGCGCTGGGTATTTTGCTGCCAGCCATCCTTTTCGGTATCCTTTACGGCATTTATGCGCTTATTTTGAACGGCAACCCGCAAATGCTGGTCAGAAACCCTAAACTCACGAAAGACCTGATCCCGAAATTCATCCTTCTTGCCTTGATTCCGAACATTTTCACTCTGCGTTACTATCTGTTGAATCTCAAATTCGACAAGACCGGACGTGGCATACTTGCAGTCTCCTTTGCTTGGGCCATTGTCTTTTTGGCAGCACAATTTCTCTTGTAAAACCAATAACTAATAACCAAAAGAGGCCCGGATATTTCCGAGCCTCTTTTTTTTAGGTTTGAATTTTTGACTACTCCAAGCTGATAGCCTCGCACGGACAAACGTCAGCGCAAGCACCGCACTCGATGCAGAGATCAGGGTTGATGGAGTAAGCAGCGCCTTCAGAGATAGCCTCTTGAGGGCATTCGCCGATGCAAGTTCCGCAAGCGGCGCAAAGATCTTCATTAATTTTGTATGCCATACTTTTTAATTGTTGTTGATTGAGCGGCAAAGATACACTTTTTATGAATCTCTGAACACTCGGTGAAAATTTTTATTAATAGGTTTCCGTTCATTTCGGGTGCGATAGATGGTTAACGAAACCAGAGGTTTAAAACGGTTCATGGAATCTGTAGGGGCGAATAATCATTCGCCCCTACAATAGAACCATTCAAATACCTGTTACAAAAAAACGCCCGATATTGCAATATCGGGCGTTTTTTTGATCAATAGAGACGCACGGCTGCGTCTTTACAACGAATTTTATTCCTCGTCTTTGTGCTCTTCTTCGTATTTCTTGATGATTTCGCTCTGAACATCGGCAGAAACCTGTTGATATTCGGCGAATTTCATGCTGTAAGAAGCACGACCGGAAGTGATGGAGCTCAACGTGGTGGAGTATTTGTTCATCTCTGCCAACGGAATCTTGGCATGGATCATCTGGAATGCGCCTTCGCTTTCCATACCCATCATGATACCGCGACGGCCCTGCAAGTCGGTCATCACATCGCCCATACGGTCGGCGGGAACGAAAATGTCAACGTCGTAGATAGGCTCCAGAATCTTCGGACCGGCGTTCTTGAAGGCTTCCTTGAAAGCGTTACGGCCAGCCAACTTGAATGCCAATTCGTTGGAATCAACCGGGTGCATTTTACCGTCATAGATGTTCACCACGATATCGCGAGCGTAGGAACCGGTGAGCGGACCCTCTTCCATCTTCTCCATGATACCCTTTAAGATAGCGGGCATGAAGCGTGCATCAATAGCACCACCGACGATACAGTTGTTGAAAATCAGCTTGCCGCCCCAAGGCAGATCGTAGGTCTCCGTAGCACGAATCGGGTATTTGGTCTGGGTGGGCATGCCTTCGTAGTAAGACTCGATAAGCATGTGAACCTCACCGAATTGACCGGAACCGCCGGATTGCTTTTTGTGACGGTACATTGCCTCAGCAGATTTCGTGATGGTCTCACGATACGGAATCTTCGGAGCGTAATACTCAATGTCAATCTTGTTGAGCTTCTCAATCATCCATTTCACGATGTTGAGGTGTTGCTCGCCCTGACCGGAGATGATGAGCTGTTTCAGTTCCTTGGACTGTTCCATCTGGAAGGTCGGGTCAGTCTTGCGGATTTCGTTGAGGGCAGCACCCAATTTCTCATCGTCAGAGCTGTTGACGGCGCGAACAGCGGTACGGAACTTAGGATCAGGATAAACCGTGGGTTCAATCACATCATCGCCCTTGGCTACGAGAGTAGAGCAAGCGGGAGAAGATTTCAGTTTGATGGTAGCCACGATGTCGCCGGCCACAGCCTTCTCCACTTCCACGCGGTTCTTGCCACAGAAAGCGAGCAGCTGGGAAATACGCTCTTTAGTATTAGTGGTGGTGTTCAACAGGTCGTCAGCTTTCTTGATTTCGCCATCGGCAACCTTGATGAAAGCAACCTCACCGAGGTGTTGTTCGATACCAATCTTGAAAATATAACCTGCGAAAGGATTGGCGGCATTGCATTTGTGCTCGTTACCGTTGGTGGCTTTCATTGTGCGGCCTTCGTCGGGAGTCGGGCAGTTCTTGATGACGAGATCCATGAGGCGGTCAATACCTTGGTCAGTCTTGGCGGCCACGCAAATCACCGGGAAGGTGCCGCGGTTGGCGATACCGAGTTTCAGACCACGAATCATTTCGTCTTCGGAAAGAGTACCCTCTTCGAAGTATTTGTCCATCAAAGCCTCGTCGTTTTCAGCAGCGGCTTCAATCAAAGCAGCGTGCATCTCTTCAGCCTTGCCCATCTGGTCAGCGGGGATGTCTTCCACCACCATTTTGCCACCGTTAGCAGGGAATTTGAGCATCTTCATTTGCAGAAGGTCGATCACGGCGTCGAAGCCGATACCGGCGTTCACGGGATATTGGAAAGCCATGACGCTGCCGCCAAAGTATTCCTTCAGCTGGTGCAGGGTTTCGTCGAAGTTGGCCTTTTCGTGGTCGAGTTGGTTGACGGCGAACATCACGGGGATGCCAGCGGCCTTGGTGTGGCGCCATTGGATTTCGGCACCCACATCGACACCGTTCTGGGAATTGATCACCATGAGAGCAGTGTCCATCACGCGCAAAGCGGAAATTGTCTCACCAATGAAGTCGTCAAAACCGGGGCAATCAACCATGTTGATTTTCGTGCCGTTGAATTCGGCATACATGACAGAGCTTTGGATAGATTGTTGTCTTTCGAGTTCCACTTCACGGTAGTCGGAAAGTGTGTTCTTGTCCTCAACAGTACCTCTTCTGCTGATGACGCCGCCGTGAAATGCCATAGCCTCACAGAGAGTGGTCTTACCCGTGCGGTTACCGCCGATGACAGCGATATTTCTGATTTCTTTCGTTTGATAAACTTTCATTGGTGTATAATTAATTGATTTTTAATATTTTATATTTTTAACGTGATAGGGCGCAAAGTTACAAAAATTTTTGACATAAAGGGGTCAGGAAGAGAAAAATATTCTGGAATTGTAGGGGCGAATAATTATTCGCCCCTACGTCTCGCGGGATTTAAAACAAAAAAGCCCTTCAGGAACCTGAAGGGCTATGGTATTGGGCGACGACCTACTCTCCCACCTGTAGGGCAGTACCATCGG